>VYLL01000020.1_pt1 | contig 86441 bp, 64 predicted proteins | sample 5114301 | NCBI WGS metagenome assembly VYLL01 (sample SAMN12291809, study PRJNA351875) | freshwater metagenome | isolation source: freshwater lake | place: USA: Michigan, MSU2 Lake | collected 2011-08-16 | reverse complement strand
GCTGGCGGCGTCGCCGTCGGCGGCTGCGCGACGGGCGCAGCCGGCGCGACCAACGGAGGGCCCGGGCTTGTCCCCGGGGGTTTTCTCCGACGGGCATTGTCCGCTTCGATCCAGCGCTGGCGTTCATCGACATCGAGCCGGCGCTGCATGAGCCACATGACCACATCATCAAGCACCGGGCCCACCATCAGCGTGTGCCCATGGTTCAACGCTTCGCGATACTCGACCCGGAAGCCCGCGGCTTCGGAAGCGACAGCCGCGGCTTTGAGCGTCGCGGGGTTGATGATCGGATCCAACTCGGCGCCGTAAACGAGTATCGGTGCCACCGAGCGCTGGATCGGTCGCTGCGGCCCGCTGGCGAGGCACGCGACCGCGGCGACCTTGGTGATCGAGTTCCGCGCGATGTACGCCGCGGCACCCGCGCCCATGCTGTGACCGATGACGTAGACACGCTCGCGATCAAAGTCGTACATGGTCGCGATGTCGTCGAGAAACGCGTCGACGGCCTTCGGCGAGGTGAAGGTCGTCAGGTCAATCCGCGGCGAGACGAGCACGAACGCGTGCTTGTCCGCGAGCGCTGAAAGTCGGCCGTTGCCGTAGGCATCGGGGAACATGTTCTCGTCGCCGCCCATGCCGTGGAGGGCGATCACGAGCGGCGGCTTGACGCCCGGCACGAGCGCCGACGCCGGAGCGATGACGCGCGCGGGGATCTTGGTCGCGCCGATGTTCAGCAACGTCCACCAGTCACCCGCACACGACTTGAACGGGTCTTTGCCAGCCGCGATCTGGTCCAACTCGGCATTTAACTCCGTGACGTGGCGCGGGATGTCGAGCATGAACTCTGACGAGTTCGTGGGCGATGGGCGATCGGTGAGCAAGGTTGCGCGATCGAGCACGCGCCGGGCGGCGAGGGCGAGCGCGGGTTGTTCGTCGGTGTTCGACGCTTCGAGCGCCTGCGCACGCTCGGCGATCGCGGCGCGGTCGGCCGATGGCGCTCGCGCCGTCAGGACGATGCGGCCGACGTTGGTGCCACCGCACTTGTTCGGACGGCTCTGCGAGACGCTCACGTCGTAAACGCCCGGCGTTGCTCCGGCGAGATCCGTCGGCAAGTCCAAGAGCAGTTCCGCAGTCAACAGGCCCGCGGGCACGATCGTGGCCTCGGTCGCAACCGTTGTTACTTCACCTTCGGGCAACTTCCGGAACCCCACGAAGATCGTGCGTTTCGTCGGTGCCGCGAGCCCCGCCCCAGCGCCGGCGTCGTACATCGAGGTCAGCGTGATCTTCGCGCTCGCGACCGCGTTGAGTGCGATCACGGGCGGATCACACGACAGGTGAAGTGAGCGGGCGATGACGTCGGGTGAACAAGCAACAACGTGGCGGGTGTTCACTGCGTCGGTCAGCGCGTGCACCTGCTTGATAACGTCGTCGAAGCGTCCGCTGAAGAATGACATCGTCAGCGCGTCGAACGCCTTGGAATGGGCCGCGGGGATGTCCGCGGGTCGGTCGATGGCAAAGGGGTTGAGCGCGCGTTCAAGCCCGAGATAGGCTCGCGCGACATCGACGCGCGTCGGCTTGACCGGAGCGTCAAACCGCGCGGGCGCTGCGGTCGTCGGGGGCGCTGGCGGGCTCGTCGGATCGGGAGCAGCGGCCTGGGCGTGCGCACTGCTCGGCACGACCGCCAACGCGAGGACGACAACACCGGCGAAGAGTCGACCGCAGCGGGCGCGTGGATGCATGTTCGATCGTATATCGCCGGCATCCACGCCCGACGCGGGATCGATCCTTCATCGCATCTTCACTGCTTCGCGACCGGCATCGCCTCGATCACGCCCACGCGACTCGCGGGCGTCTCCAGCTTCGCGTTGTACTTGGCGCCAAACAGGGCCGAGCCAGTCAGCGGGTACGCGACCAGCAGGATGACCCCCGCGGCGCTGAGCAGGCCGGCGATCCAGCGTCCGTTGACGTGAACAGGGCGGACCTGAGCCGCGGCTCCGCTGAGGTCGGGCTGTTCCAGCAGCGGGTAGCCAGCGAGGCGGAGGTAATACACCGCGCCGATCGCGCTGTTGATGCCCATGATGATCACCAGCGTGTAGTGCCCCGCGCCCATGCCCGAGGTGAACAGCGGCAGCTTGCCGAAGAAGCCCAGCAGCGGCGGCAGGCCCAGCATGCTCGCGGCGCAGATCACCATCGTCCAGCCCAGGACCGGGCGGTTGATGCACAGGCCGCGGATATCGGCGAGCTGATCGACCTCTTCCATCGTGCCGTCTTTGCCCGGGCGTTGCAGCGAGGCGACGACCGCGAAGGCGCCGAGGTTCATCACGCCGTAGACCAGCAGGTAGAAGAGCACCGCTGCGATGCCGCTGCTGCTGAACTCACCGGGGCGGGCGCCGGGCCCGACGATGACGCCCACGAGCATGTAGCCCGAGTGCGCGATCGACGAGTACGCGAGGATTCGCTTGATCGACGTCTGCAACAGCGCGAGCGTGTTGCCGATCGTCATCGTCAGCACGGCCATGATCCACAGGGCCGCGTGAATGCTGGGGGGCAGCGTGCCGCCGGGATACTCCGCAGAGGGGATCCACGCCAGCGTCGTCGTCAGAAGCAGGATCGAGATGAAGCCAGCGGTCTTGGGCACGAACGCCAGGAACGCGCTGACCGAAGCGCTTGCACCCTGGTACACGTCCGGCGTGTAGAAGTGCATCGGCACCGCCGCGATCTTGAACGAGACGCCGACAATCGCCAGGATCATCCCCGCGATGCCCAGCGCGTTCAGTCCGTCGGCACTGCTCATCTGCTGAGCGAAGACGTTCTTGATCTCCGCGAGGTTCGTCACGCCGGTGGCGCCGTAGATCAGCGCGAAGCCGTACAGGAACGTCGCGGCCCCCATCGCACCCAGGAAGAAGTACTTGATGCCCGCTTCCATCGAGCGATTGCGCGAGGTCGAGATCGCGACCATGATGTACGTCGGCAGCGAGACCAGCTCCAGCGCGAGGAAAAGCCAGATGAGGTCGTCGGCCCCGCAGCAGAGCATGAGGCCCATGAGGGAGAAGAGGAAGAGCGCGTAGAACTCGCCGCGCGTGGCGCGGAGCGGGTCAAAGCGTGTGCTGCCGCGCTCGACCTCGGCCTCGTACTGGCGATCGGCGGTGCCGGCGAGGACGAAGATCAGGAGCAGGCCGACAAACGCCGTGAGCACCTTGCCGTATTGCGCGAGATTGGGCAGCGCGCGGGCGGATGCGTCGGCGGGATGATTCGCGGTGAAGGCGAGCAGGCCCGCGGCGATAAGGGCCGCGGCGCTCATTGGCCAGCACAGGCGGCGCAGCGAAGAGTTGCTGCTGAGGCCGACGATCATGACCACACATGCGCCGATGAACAGCGTGATCTCGGGCCAGAGTGTCTGGAGCTTGTCGATCACGGGCGGGCCTCCGAGGGCATCGCGGGTGCGGAGGACGCGGGTGCGGAAGACGCGGGGGCGGCGGGCGGAACAGTGTCAGGCATGGCCGGTGTCGTTGAAGCGTCGGCCGGCGGCGTCCGCCCGGCGGGAGTCGCGAGGAACTCGCGATCGCGCTCGAGCCGCGTGCGCTCGGCGTCGCTTCGCAGCGTCGCTCGCGTCTGCTCAAACAGCCGCACGTGCTCCTGCACGTTGGGCATCACCATGTTCATCAGCGGGCGCGGGTACACGCCCAGCACGAAGCACAGGATCGCCAGCGGCGTCAGCGCCAGGATCTCGCGAGCGGTGAGATCGGCGGGCAGCGCGTGCTCACCCGGCGCGCCGTGGGTGTCGTGACCCGGCGCGTGATGATCTGAATGGCCGGGCGGCTCCTTCAACGGGCCGAAGACCACGCGCCCCACCATGTACAAGATATAGATCGCGCCGATGATCATGCCCACGCCGGCCAGAGCCGCGTACCACGGGCCGAGGCCTGCGCCCTGCATGCCCGCGCCGAGGCGATACGTATCGCTCGCCTGGAACGCGCCCATGACGCACAGGAACTCAGAGACGAATCCGTTCAGCCCCGGCAGGCCGACCGAGGCCATGCTGAAGAACACCGTGAACGTCGCCCAGATGGGCATGCGAGCCGCGAGGCCGCCAACTTCGTGCATCGAGCGCGTGTGATAGCGCTCGTACATGAAACCGATGCAGAGGAACAACGCGCCCGTCGAGAGCCCGTGGTTGATCATGTAGAGCACGGCACCCTGCAGGCCCGCGGTGTTCAGCGCGAACAGCCCCAGCATGCAGAAGCCCAAGTGCGCCACCGACGAATACGCGACGAGCTTCTTCACGTCCGTCTGCACCCAGCAGATCAACCCGCCGACGAGAATCCCCAGGATCGCCAGCGTGCCGATGAGCGGGGCGTGCGCGATCGTCGCCAGCGGTGTGAACGGGATCGCGAACGTGAAGATCGCGTACGTGCCGAGCTTGAGCAACACGCCGGCCAGCACGACCGAGCCCGCGGTCGGTGCTTCGGTATGGGCCAGGGGCAGCCATGTGTGCAGCGGGAACAGCGGGACCTTGACCGCGAAGCCGATCATCATCGCCGCGAACACCCACGCCTGCGTCGTCGCGGGCATGCGCTGAGCGCTGGCCATGAGTGTCGGGATATCAAACGTCCACTGCGAGCCGGCGGCGAACGCCGCGGCGTTGAGCGTCGGCGCGATCTGCGTCGCGTGGAACCACGCGACGTACACCAGACCCGCCAGCGCGACCACCGAGCCGGTGAAGGTGTACAGGAAGAACTTGATCGCCGCGGCTTTGCGATTGCTCGAGCCGAACAGGCTGATGAGCACGAACATCGGCACGAGCGTGAACTCGAAACAGATGTAGAAGATGATCAAGTCTTGGGCGCAGAAGACACCGTACATCGCGCTTTGCAGCACGAGCAGCCAGCCGTAGAACGTGCGTACGTGCTGGTTGATCGCGGTCCAGGAGCCGAGCACGCAGAGCGGGCCAAGCAGCGCGGTGAGCGCGACGAGCGACATCGAGAGCCCGTCAATCCGCAGGTTGAAGGCGATGCCCAGATCCGCGAACCATGAGCCGTGGGACTCGGCGATGCGAATCACCGCCGGAGCCGCGGCGTTCGTCGGATCGGCAAACCACGCGTGCGACGCCAGCAACATCCCCACCGGCAGCATCGGCGCGAGCGTGCCCAGCAGCGCCACCCAGGGCACTTGCTTCTTGGACACGAGCGGCACCAACGCGGCGGCCACGAGCGGGATGAGCATCAGCGAAAGCAGCATGGTGGGTCCGGGGAAAGGCAGGGAGGCTTGAGACGTGAGGCTTGAGGCTTGGAAGCGGTTCTGCTTCTGCTGACAACTGAGACCTGACGACTGACGACTGGCGTTTAGCTCATCGCCATCACTGCGATCAACACGAACAGGCCGATGCCGATGCCCATGGCCACGGCGTACGAGTTCAGGATGCCCGACTGGCTGGGGCGGACGCCGTGACCGGTCGCAAAGGGCATCGCGCCGGCGAGGTTGACGACTCCATCGACCAGCAGCTTGTCGATGATGTGGAAGATGTGGGCCGCGACGAGCAACGGAACGCGGATGGTGAAGTTGTAGATTTCGTCGACGTACCACTTGCGCCGCGCCGCGGGCTCGAGCATGCGGATCACGGGCCACTTCTTGGCGCTCTCAGCGCCGGGGCTGGTCGCGGCTTCGGTGCGTCCGCGATAGTGCAGCAGATACGCGACGAAAATGCCGACGAGCGCCAGCCCGCCGCTGACGAAGTACATCGCGACGTGCGGATCAAAGCCGAAGAACGTGCCGAGTTCGCCCTCGTGCGCCCGCGGCGGAACCGTCGCATCAGACTCGTCGATTTCGTCGATGGAGACATTGTGCGGCACGATCGTTGCGGGCGTCGCGGCGGCGCTTGCCTCGCCGACGCCGCCGCCAACGGGTTCACTCCTCGTCGCGTGCGGGGCGGAGTGCGGCGTCGCGTGCGGGGCGGCATGAGACGCGTCGTGGTGCTCACCCGGCGCGCTGTACGCGGCGCTGGAGTTCTTGAGCATCGAGCCGGTCCAGCCGTGATCCTCTTTGTGAATGAAGTACGCGCCAGCCGCGGCGAGGCTCGCGATCGACAGCACGACCAGAACGAAGTTGATCGCCCAACCCGGCGCATGCGGGTGGAAGTCGTGATGGGCCGCGTGGCCAGCCTCGATCTGGCCAGCCTTGAGGTGGCCCGCCTCTCCGAGGCGGGTTCCTGCGCTCCCACCATGCCCATGTCCCGCATGAGCCGCGGCACCGTGACCGTGCGCGTCAGCGTGGTCATGATCATCGTGCGCCGCATGAAGCTCGTCACCCGACTCATAGTGCTGCGGGCCGACGAAGACGCGGAAGAAGACGCGGAAGGTGTAGTACGCCGTGAGCAGGGCGGTGACCAGCAGCAGCCAGCCGACGAGCGACGAGCCGAGGATGGTCTCCTCGGGCGTGACGAACGCCTGGGCCAGGATCATGTCCTTGCTGAAGTAGCCAGCCATGCCGGGAATGCCGGCGAGGTTCAGGCAGCCCACGAGCATGGCGATGCCGACGATGCCCCAGCCCTTCATGCGGGCAACGCCCGAGAGCTTGCGAAGGTCGAGCTGCCCGGCGAAGCCGTGCATGACGGCACCGCAGCACAGGAAGAGCGTGGCCTTGAAGAACGCGTGAGTGAACACATGATACGCGGCGCCCGTGGTCGTGAGCACGCCGAGGCCCGCGAACATGAAGCCAAGCTGCGAGATCGTGCTGTAGCCCATGATCCGCTTGATGTCGTACTGGGCCATCGCGATCGTCGCGGCCCAGAACGCCGTGATCGCTCCGGACCATGCGACGAACGACAGCACGAGCTTCACCTCGTCCATCGTGTAAATCGGGTACAGCCGCGCGATCAGGTACACGCCGGCGGTCACCATGGTCGCGGCGTGGATCAGCGCCGAGACCGGCGTCGGGCCTTCCATCGCGTCCGGCAGCCAGACATAGAAGAAGATCTGCGCCGACTTGCCGAACGCACCGGCGGTGAACAGCAGCGGGATCACCCACTGAGCCCAGTGCCCGCCAAGGGAAACCCCTGACGACGTCTTGCCGTCATGGATCGCCTGGAAGATCTCGCGATACTCGACGCTGCCGAACACGGCGAATGTCGTGAGGATCCCCATCAAAAGCCCTAGGTCACCGATGCGGTTGACGATGAACGCCTTCTTGGCCGCCTCAACCGCGACGGGCTTCTTATAGAAGTATCCAATCAGCAGGTACGAGCACAGGCCGACACCCTCCCAGCCCAGGAAGAGCAGGAGCAGGTTGTCGCCCATGACCAGGCAGGCCATGCTGAAAACGAAGAGACTAAACGCGGCGAAGAAGCGGCAATAGCCGGGGCCGACGTCGTGGCTCATGTACTCGCTGGCGTAGAGCGCGATGAGCGCGCCCAGGCCGGTGACAAAGAGCATCCAGAAGCACGTGAGCTGGTCGATGTACAGCGAGAAGTTCGCGGCAAAGTGCTGCCCCGGGCCGTTGCCCCAGCGGAAGTTGATCCATTCGTAGCCGTGGGAGATGTAGTTGGCCGGCGAGGCGGTGACCTGCTGCCAGACCCAGACGGTGATGCCGAATGCGACGGCGAGCGACGCGACGGTGATGTACGCCGGGAGCTTGCTCTTCACGCGGAAGATCGCGCAGAGCATGATGAGCACGACGCTGAGCAGAGGGAGCAGCGGGATGAGCAGCGCGGTCTGGGTGAACGCTTGCGAGCTCCCGAGCGCGACGCCCGTGGCGTGAGCGGCGGACGCGCCGGGCGCGATGGCGGCGGGCTCGAGGCTGGCGCTGAACACGCCGGCGCACAGGCCGTTCATCCATTCGAGCTGAGTCAGCGTGTCAATCACGGCGGCCTTTCAGAGGCGAGGGATCGAGGGATCAGGGGATCGAGGGATCAGGGGATCGAGGGACCAGGGGATCGAGGGACCAGGGGATCGAGGGACCAAGAGATCAAGGAAAGGCATCGGGGACTGGGGACTGGGGACTGGGGACTGGGGACTGGGGACTGGGCATTTCACTCGCGACTCGGAACTCGCGACTCGCGACTTTCGGCATCAGCCGCGGAGTTCGGTCCAGCGGGTGCCGTCGAGCGTTTCTTTGCGGCGGAAGAGGAGGATGACAAGGCCGAGGGCCAGCGCGGCTTCGGCGGCGGCGACCGTCAGCACGAAGATCACGAAGCTCTCGCCCGCGTGATTCAGATGGAAGCGGCTGAACGCGATCAACGCGATGCCCGCGGCCTGGAACATCAGTTCCGTACACAGGAACATGATGATCAGATTCCGACGCGTCATGAAGCCGATGAGGCCGATGACGAACATCGCGGCCGAGACAAAGAGATAGTGGTACAGCGTAATGCCGGACATCAGCTCGGGGGCCGGACCCTGCGCCAGCGTGAACATCGCCAGGTGGTTCATCGGGCGCTCCCGGACGTGGTGCCTTCGGACTCAGTCGACGGCACGAAGACCGCCTGCTCGCCCAGGTGAGGGCCGAGGTCGGTGAACTGGCGGAGCTTCGCGGCGGCCTCGGCCCTTGCCGCGTCGTCCATGTCCACCTTCTTGCGAGCCAGGATCGTCGCGCCGATCATGGCCATGAGCAGAATCACGCCGGCGATCTCGATCGCGCCCGGATGGGCGTCGATCAGGTCAAAGGCCACGCCCTCGGTATCAGTCAGGTACAGGTTGGCGGGCCACTGCGAACGCGTGAGCACGCGGTGCGAGCCCTTGTCGTCGGTCAACACGAGCCAGCCCGCGCTGGCGGGGTCGGGCGTGGTGGCGGTGGGAAGGGCGCTGATCGCGTAGGCCGGCTCGCCGCGATGATTGCGGGGCATGACCAGCGGCCATTGCTCGGCCTTGATCACGTTGCTGGAAACCAGCGTGTCGCGGACCTTATCTGACGCGATGGCCAACCGCTCGCCGGGCTGAATCAGCTGCTTGCCGTCGGCGGTGCGGGCTTCGCGGAGTGACTTTTCGACCTTCTTGGGCATGACCGCCAGCGGCTGCTCACGCACCATCGCGGCGGTATTCGGGCGGGCGCCCGCAGCACCCAGCGCCAAGGCGGTGGTCAGCCCGCCAAGCAGGATGAAGCCAGCGATGGTCGCCATCACGGGCTCGCGCGAGACGCGGTCATATTCGTTCAGCACGCCCACGGCGTCGCTCGTCGGGCCCTCGGTCGCGAGCATGATCACGAAGAGATACGTGATCAGGATGGCGCCGGCGTACACGATGACTAAGGCGAAGGCCAGGAACTCTGCGGAGAGGAGGAGGTACAGGCCGCAGGAGGCAAGGATCGTCAGAACAAAGTACAGCGCGGCATAGACGGGTCGGGCGTGCGTGATGACGCGGAGCGCACCACCCAGCGCGATGAACGCGAAGACATAAAAGTGGATATTGGGGATTTCGTTCGGGTAGCGAACGCCCAGACCGACAAAGAGTCCGCCGAGGGCGATCGCGGCGACGAGGGCACCGATGATGAACGGGCTGACGCGCTTGCGTGGCAGGGCGAAAGCGACGCCAAGGCCGCCCAGCGCACACGCCCCGTAGAGAAGGATCGGACTGACGAGCAGATCCACCAGTGCGCTCCCGAAATCACCAGCCGCCCAACACGAATCGAACACGCCCGCTCAACGACCGATCGGCGAACGCACCGGCCAGCCCCGAGAGAGGTCGGGAGGATAGAGCATGTGGGGGGATGGTTCAACCGGCCGCCCAGGGTTCGCGGGCGTGTGCATCGATTTGCGATCAGCGGATCATCAGGGCGCGAGCGTCAGCGATGGCGGCGCGACGGGCTCGCCGGACATCCGATCCACTGGGACAGGGACAATCGGCAGGTTCAGCAGCCGCACGAGCACGCTGTACGTGTTGCCCTGCCCGTCACGAAACACGCGAACGGTCTCGGTTTCGGATTGCACCCAGCGGTCGAGGGTGCCGGGGGTGAGGCGTTTGTCGTACCAGCCGGCGAGCTGGAGGCGCTGCAGCTCGTTGAAGTCGATCAGCACATGGGTGACGTTGTGGCCGAGTTGGGCCTTGGCGTCGCGTTGGAGGGCCGCGGTCCACATCGCGGGGTCGTCAGCGCGGGCCTCGATGGCGTCGCAGAAGGAGCGGGTGTCCCAAGTGGTGTGATACGCCGTCGGCCACTGCCAGTAGAGCGGGGTGGCCAGGCCCATGAGCAGCACGCTGTCACCGGGCTGGAACGTGAGGTTGACGAACTGCGTGGGCGTGAGGGCGGCGTTGATCGACGCGAGATCAGCGGGATCTTTGGTGTCGAGGGCTTGTAGGCGGGCGGATTCGCCGGTGAAGACGCCGACGCCGCCGACGAGGGCGTCGTTGGGGCTGAAGCCGGGGCGGGCTCCGGCGAAGAGATAGGTACGGACGCACATGACGCCGCCGAGGACGGTGACGATGGCGAAGAACGACGCAGCGATCGTCCACGCGGTCTTGCGGAGGAGGCGTTGCTCGAGAACGCGATCGCGCAGGCAGAGGCCCGTCGCGACGCCGACGCCGACGCAGAACGGGACGATCAGCGGCATGAGAAATCGCGATTGCGCGTGCGAGAACGCGGCCCACCAGACGATGGCGATGAGAATTCCGGCGGTTGCGAGCGCGAGAGTCCAGCGGTGTCGCGGGGTGCCGCGAAGCATGATGAGCCCGGCGGCGCCGAGGCCGGCGGGCCAGAGGGCGGCGAACTGGCTGTGCCAGACGCCGCGAGGTTCGCTGCCGAGGGACGTGGCGTCGGGCGTGGTGCTGATGAGCAGGCGCAGGCCCTCGAAGAAGCCTGGGCTGGCGTGGCCCGCGGCGAAGCGGGTGGATTGTTCGCTGGACCAGTGAGCGGCGCCGAAGATGCCGGCGCCTGCTGGGAATACCGGGTTGCCGCTGGCCAGCCAGTTGCGCAACAGCGGCGGGCCGAAGGTGAGGATGCCGCCCAGTGCGCCGGCGGTCAGCGCAGTCAGGAGCGAGCGGCGCGGCGTGGTGACGATGAGCGCGAGCGCCGCGGTGGGCACGCAGAGAAACATGGCGGTGGGCTTACATGCGCAGGCGCAGCCCATGAGCATGCCCACGAGGGTCGCCCGTAGCGCGGGAGAGTCGTTCGGCCTCGGAATCGCGGCAACGAGCGAGGCAGCGAACAGGGCGAGCACCGCGCCCTCGTTGTACATCATCGAGCCGGTGACGACGACCCACGGTGTACAAACGACGAGTGACGCCGCGAGATCGCCCGCGAGGCGGGCGTGTTGCGCGGCGCGCTCGGCTTCGGGCGTGAGCGGACGCGGCCCGGCGGCGGGGTCAAGCGGGGCTGAGTCTGCCGGTGCCGGTGGCGTGGGCAGGAGCAGGCGTCGCACGAGCGAGCCGGTGAGACACGCCGCGATGAGCACGGTGGAGGCGTGCAGCATCTGGCAGACGGCGAGGCCCCAGCCGTCACCCCCCAGCAGTCCGAGGGAGTTGCTGCTGGCGGGGGTTGAGGAGTTGATCGCGCCGCCGCCCAGTGCGCTGTGAACGAAGAGGAACGCGCCTTCCATGTATGAAGGAAGGAAGGAGTAGACGTTGTGTTCAAGGGGCCAGAGGCGGGCGGGGCCGTGGGGCGCGGGGCGGGCCCATTCGAGGGCGAGCTGGGCGTGGTAGCTCAGGGTGTCGTAGCCGCCGGCTTCGCTTTGCCAGAGCCAACCGGGCGGGCTGAGGGATGCCAGAAAGAGCACGCAGACGCCGAGGGCGCCGGGGATTGATGCGATCGAGAGCGCGGGGACGGGCTCGCGCTCGCGGACGTGGGCCATGAAGGCAGTGAGCGCGAAGGCGAGGCCGATGAGCAGCACGCCCAGCGCGACGTACTGGGCGTTTGGCCCGCTGAGCAGGCCGAGGACGCCCAGGGCGTGACAGAGCCAGAGCATGATGGCGAGGCCGACGCCCCATTGCAGGGGGCCGGTGGCGAGCGTTTGATGGCGGGGCGTGAGGATGCGAAGCAGCGGGCTCGCGAAGCCCCAACCGGCGAGGAGGAACGCGCCGGCGGCGAGCGGGACGCTGAGGCCGCGCTCGAGCACGGCGAGAACGCTGACGGTCGCGCCGTCGGGCGTGAGACCCTGCGTGGAAAGAAAAAGCGCCCCGGCGAAGACGATCAGGAGAAAGAGGCCGCCCCAGGCGTGGCGCGCGGCGCGATGTGAGGCCGGGCTGAGCGTGTTCACGGATGGTCCTTGACGGAAATGGTGATTCGCGGATCGGCGTGCGTCGGCGGAGGTATCTTGTGCGTCGCGAAGCCGGTAGCATACCGCCATGACCAGCGAGCCCGAGCTGAGGATCAGCGAGCCGATTTGTGCGGTGTTTCGGCGCCAGCTTCGGCGCGAGGGGCTGAAGTACACGCCGGAGCGGGCGCGGATATTGGACGCGGTCATGGGGTTTCAGGGGCCGTTTGAGGCCGAGCACCTGATCGAATCGCTCAAGCGGGGCGTGTCGCACGCTGGCGCGGGCGGCGGCGGTGCGCGCGTGAGCAAGGCCACGGTGTACCGGACGATCAAGCTACTGCAGGACGCGGGCATCCTGCAGCAGGTGCTGTTCAACGCCGACGTGGCGCACTATCAACTGGCCTTCGGCGAGCAGCCGGTGGGCATCCTGGTCAACACCGAAACCAACGAGCTGTCGCAGTTTGACGCCCCCGAGCTCGTCGAGATCGCGCAGCGCGAATGTGCGCGGCGCGGGCTGACGCTTCAGGGCCAGAGACTGGTCATCTACGCGGCGAAAGCCTGAACCCCGCGCGATGCTTGCCGGTACCATCGAGTACTTGGCCCCCGCGACACAACAACCCGGCTCCGGCGATTCGCCCAAGAACACGCCGGGCGGCGGGGCCCGCCTGCCCCTGGGCGATGCCCAGCTCTACCTCCATCCGCACACGCTCTCACGCCTGGGCACGCTGGAGCTTCGCGCAAAGATGATCGTCGAAGGCGTGATGAGCGGCGCTCATCGCTCGCCCTATCACGGCTACAGCGTGGAGTTTGCCCAGCACCGCCCGTATGTCGCTGGCGACGACATCCGCCACTTGGATTGGAAGGTCTATGGACGCACCGACAAGCTGCAGCTCAAGCAGTATCAGCAGGAAACAAATCTTGACCTCGTGATCCTCGTCGATTCGTCGGGCTCGATGCGCTATGGCTCTCGCTCTTTTGAGGACGCAAGTGGCGCGGGGCGAAAGGCGAGCCCGGACGGGCGGTCCAACTGGAGCAAGTACGACCATGCGACGGCGGTCGCCGCCGCGATGAGCTACATCTGCTTGCAGCAAGGCGATCGCGTGGGGCTTGTGAACTTCGCGGACGAGGTCCGCTCGTGGATGAAGCCCAGCAGCGCGCAGGGCGTGTGGCGGCAGATCGTCGGCCTGCTCTCCAGCTCACCGGTGGACCGGCCGACGGACCTAGTGCGCGTGATCGAGCAGGTCTTGGCGAAGCTGACGAACCGGTGCCTGCTGGTGCTGATCAGTGATCTGTTTGAAGACCCGCAGAAGATCCGCGGGGCGCTGAGTCGCGTGAAGTTCCGCGGGCACGACATGATCATGGTGGAGGTGCTGGATCGGGCGGAGCGCGAGTTTGACCTTGACGGCGAGGCACCGTTTCAAGGGCTGGAGGGCGAGGCGATGGTGCGGGTGGACCCGCGCGCGATCCGCGAGGCGTATCTGGAATCGCTGAACGCGCATCTGGCGCAGATCGAGAAGACCGCTCGCGGCTTCGGCTTTGACTACATGGTGGTTTCGACGCACGATTGGCTGGGCCCGCCGCTGAGCGCGTTCCTCGCGGCGAGGGATGCGAAGATCGGGCGAATGAAGAGGGGGTAGCGAAAGTCGCCAGCCTTCAGACTTCAGCCGTCAGCAGGAAGTCGTCAGGTATCAGTTGTCAGTCGTCAGCCAGATGGTCGCTTAAGTTCACGGCATCCCTTGCGATTCTCGAGTCTCGTGCGTTTCGCCTCACGTCTCACGACTTCCCCCTCCCCGTGCCCTTCCTCCATCCGTTCATCCTGGCTGCCGGCTTGCTCGCCATCGGCGTGCCGATTCTCATTCATTTGTTGATGCGCCGGCGGCGTCAGGTGGTGATGTGGGGCGCGATGCGGTTTGTGCTGGAGGCGTATCGCAAGACGCAGCGTCGCCTCCTGCTCCAGCGGTGGCTGCTGCTAGCGTGCCGGTGTTTGTTGCTGGCGGCGCTGGCGGTGGTGCTGGCTCGCCCGCTGCTCGGCTCCGCGTCGGCGGCGGGGCGTGGCGGGCGGACGCTGCACCTGGTGATCGATCACTCGATCGCCTCGGGCGTGCGGCGCGATGGCGGCACGGCGTTGGACGAGCAGCGCGCCATCGCGCTCAAGCTGATCGACGCGTTGGGCGAGGGTGATCGCGTCTCGCTGTTTGGCGCTGGCGGGCCGGCAACGCCGTTGGTGTGGCCGGCGAGCTCAAATCTGTCGGGTGTGCGCGAGGTGTTGCGAAACCTGCGACCCAACGCCGCCGCAGCGGACCTGCGCTCGCCCCTGAGCACGATCAGCGCGAGCATCGACCCCGCGGCCCCCGAAGCCAGCCGCACAACGCACACCGTCTGTGTGCTCTCGGAGTTTGTCGCCGGCTCGCTGGACTTGCGCGGCGCGCCGCCGAAACTCGGCGCCGGCGTGCGCATCATCGCCAGCGTGCCGAGCGCAGGTGCAGGCGCCGGCGGGAATGTGGGCATTGCGGGCGTCACCTCGTCGCGCAGCGTGCTGTTCAGTGGCGATGCGCCGGGCGCATCGACGATCACGGTGACGCTGCTGCGCTCAGGCTCGATCGTCAACGAGGCGGGCACGAGCGACGTGCGGCTGACGCTTGAGCCATCGGGAAGTGGCGGCAGCGGCGCAGCGCTCGGCGGCGGGCGCGTGCGATGGGCCGCGGGGCAGCGGAGCGCGACGCTGGCGATCGCGGTGGACGACCTGGCGCGACTGGCCAGCGGGCAAGCGTCGCCGATCGTGCGCGTGGGCATCGATGGCGACGCGTTGAGCGCGGATGACACGTTCGCGCTGCCGCTGAGTTCAAAGGCAGCCTTGCGCGTGGGTCTGGTGGGCGAGCCGCCGGTGACATCACGCGGCGGCACGAGCGCAAGCCCGGGCGACGCGTTTAGTCCGATTCAATGGATCAGCGCCGCCTTGCGCCCGACGGACGCGGGCGGGATTGAGCTCGAGGAGTTGGATGCGCTCGGGCTGGATACGCCGCGGCTGGCGCGGCTGGACGCGCTGGTGATCACGACGCCCGATCGCGTTGACAGCGCGGCGTGGGCCCGCGTGAGCGCGTTTGTTCGCGCCGGCGGGTTGCTGATCCTGACGCCGACTGCGGCGCTGGATTCGCACGCGTGGGTGGACACCATGCGTCGCGCGCTTCCGGTCGGTTGGACGATCGATGTCGGAGTGAGCGACTTGAGCACGGGCGGCACGCCGGCGCGGGTTTCGCCCGCGGGCCCGAGCGAGGACGCCGCGGACCCGAGCGACCTGCTCGGGTCGGTGCGGCGCGAGATGGAGGATCTGACGCGGAGCGTGACGGTGAGCCGCGTGCTCAAGGCGACGGTGCAGCGCGGCGAGGGTGAAGCACGCGTGAGCGGCGAAACCGCGGCAAGCGGTACGCCAGGTTCGACAACAAACGCAAGCGTGCCGACAGCGACGCCGACCGCCGGATCAACGGTGCTCCTGCGACTCGCGACGGGCGAGCCACTCGTGATCAGCGGCGGACTCGCGAGCTCGCCCGCGACGCCAACCACGACGAGCGCCAGCACCGGCGCGACAGATGGTGCTGGTGTACAGAGCGCCGGGCAAGTGGTGTACATCGCGACGGCGATGAGCGCGTCGTGGACGGATCTGCCGTCGAAGCCGCTGATGGTGCCGCTGATGCAGGAGTTGATGCGGCAGGGCGTATCGCGTTCGCGCCCGGCGCAGTGGAGTGTTGCCGGGCTCACGCCGACGCTGCCCAACGGCGCGGCGGAGCTGCGCGTGTTGACGAGCGGGGAGGCACGGCCGGAGGGTTCGAGCGTAACGCCGCCGTCGATTGATCCCGGCGGGCGGCTCGTCGATGCGCTGCGCGACAGCGCCGTGTTCGACGTGGTCTCATCACAAGGGCTATCGCTCGGGCGGCTCGCGGTCAACGCCGACGCCAGCGGTGCGCGACTGGATTCGCCCGAGCGCGCAGGGCTGGTGGCGTGGCTGAAGAGCGCGATGAGCGATGCCGGCGTCGAGCCGGTGTTGATTGATCGCTCTGGCGCGTCAGCGCCGACCGGAGCGGACGTGAGCGGCGCGGTGGCGCCCGAACGCGCGATGGCGATGCTGAGCGGGAGCGCGGACCGAGCAGCGAGCGGGCCGTCGTGGCTGTGGATCGTGCTGGCGCTGGCGGGCGTGGAGATGCTGCTTGCGCGATGGGCGTCAATGTCTGTGGCGAGCGTGAGCTCTCAGCGCGGAAACGCGTCGGTGGGCGCGGGTGGTGATGGCGGCGGCGACACCGGCGTCGCCTCGCGCAGCAAGACTGACAGCGACAGCAGCGCCGATGGCGACGGCGGTAGTGGTGGCGGGGACGGCGGAGGGGGTGGCGGTGACTGATCTCATCAACTGGCTCCTGCGGCTAGACACGCTGCGCCCGGGGCAGGAGGGCGTCGCGTTCACGTTGACGACGAACCCCGAGCCCTGGCAATGGGCGCTGATCGCGGCCGGCGCGGTGGGCGTAGCAGTGTGGTCGTATTGGCGGCTTGAAGGCTCGGGGCGCTCTCGCGCGGTGCTTGCGAGTGTGCGGGCGCTCCTGCTGGTGCTCGTGGTTTTTCTGCTGTGTGGGCCGCGGCTGGTGCAGCCGACGGAATCAGTCGAGAAGGACTGGGTGCTGGTGCTGGTGGACCGATCGGGATCGATGAAGATCGCCGACGCGGGTGGGACGATGGCGAGCGCCGCGGCGACGACGCGCGATGAACAGTTGCGAGAAGCGCTGGCAAAGAGCCGCGAGTTCTGGGAGCGGTTGGGAACCGAGCGCGTGGTGGTGTGGCTGGGCTTTGACGCGGGCGCGTTTGAGCTGAAGACGACGCGGCCCGGTGGCGGGGCAGACGCGACGGCTGTCGCGACGATCGCCTCGCCGGTGGTCTTGGAATCGCCCAGCGGGCGGCGCTCAGCGGTCGGCGGCGCGATCGAGGCCGCGCTCAATCGCAGCGCCGCTCGCCCGCTGGCGGGCATCGTGATCCTCAGCGACGGGCGGGCGACGGACCAGATCTCGCGCGCGACGCTGCGCCGGCTGCGCGCCGATCGCGTGCCGATTTTCAGCGTGCCGCTGGGCTCGAGCGAAGCGCGGACAGACTTTGCGGTGCGTGGGGTTGAGGCGCCGACGTCGGCGTTCGCCGCGGACATTGTGCCGGTGCGAGCGCGGGTCGAGCGGTTCGGCTCGCTGGGCGCGGGGGCCCGCGCGACGCTCCGGCTGGTGGATGAAGACACGGGCCGCACGCTGGACGAGCGGAGCGTGCGCTTCGATCCCGGGCAGAGTTCGCCCGCGGGTGCCAGCCTCAGCGGCGAGTTGACACTCACGGCTCGCCCCGGCGCGACAGCGAACGTTGGTGGCGCAGATCGCGCCGGCGAGCGCCGGTGGAGCGTGCGATTGATCAGCGAGACGCCGGACCTGTTGCCGGAAAACAACCGGGCGGATGTCGCGATCGCGACGTTTGACCGGCCGCTGCGGGTGCTGTATCTGGACGGCTACCCGCGCTGGGAGTATCGCTATCTCAAGAACGTGCTGTCGCGCGAGAAATCGGTGTCGTTCGCCAGCACGCTGCTGGCGGTCGGGCGGAGGTACTTGCAGGAGGGCAGCGAGACGCTGGAAGCGATCCCGTCAACGCCAGCAGAGTGGGCGCGGTTTGACGTGATCATGCTGGGCGATTTGCGCCCGGACGTGTTCACGTCGGAGCAACTCACGCTCTTGCGCGATCGCGTGAGCATCGGCGGCGCGGGGCTCATGTGGATCGCTGGTGAAGGCGCCGTGCCCACTGCGTGGCGTTCCACGCCGCTGGCGGATCTGCTGCCCATGACGTTCGGCGCGGGAGATGCGAGCGTGCGCTCGTGGGATCAGGAGGTTTATCTCCGTCCCACGCCAGGCAGCGAGTCGCTGGGCGTGCTGCGCCTGCGCGACGATCGCGGAGCGACGTCGGGCGATGCGGGCGCGGCCTCGCAAGAAGCCACCAGCGCGTCGGAACTGCTGCCTTTCTGGCCGGCAGAACTCAGCGACGCGAGCAACACCTGGTCGCGCTTGCGGTGGGTTCAGCGGATCGACCCGGCGAGCCTGAAGCCCGCCGTCGAGACGCTCGCGGTGGTTGACGCCATCGGCAGTGGCGCGGTGCCGAGCGTGCCCGCCAGCTCCAACACCGGCGGCGGGCCAACGCCCGCGGTCATGACCATGCGTTTCGGCGCGGGGCGGATCGTGTACATCGCGACCGATGAGATCTGGCGCTATCGCTACGGGCGCGGCGAGGCGTACCCCGAGCGCTTCTACTTGCAGTTGCTGCGATACCTCGGGCGCGACTCGGTCGGCCGCGCGGGTCGAGCGGCGACGCTGACGGTGTCGCCGCGGCGTGCGAGCGTCGCGCAGCCGGTGCGCGTGAGCGTGCAGCTCGTCGATCAATCGCTGATCGACGCGGCGCCGGCGTCGATCAGCGTTCGCGTCGAGGCCAAGCCGAGTGATCCGAGCGGCAGCGCTGACCCGACGCTGCCTGCGCCCGAGAGCGTGACGTTGTCTCTGCGGCCCGAGGGTAGCGGCGCGGGCGCTGAAGCCGCGCGTCGGTCGTACGTCGCGACGTGGATCCCCAGCGCGCCGGGGCAGTATCGCGCGAGCCTGATTGATCCGCTGTTCGGCGGGCTGCCCGAGGTGATCACGTCGGACGCGGAGGTCACGTTCCCCGATGATGAGCTGCGCCAGCCGGAGACGGATCACGCGCTGCTGGCGCAACTGGCCAGCGACACGGGCGGGCGCATTGTGCCCGCAGGGGAGCTGGCGTCGCTGAACACGCTGCTGCCGCGACGCGAGATTCGGACGTCCTCGCTGGGTCAGGAGCATCCGCTGTGGGACACGCCGGCGGCGCTGCTGGCGATCGTGTTGCTGCTGACGATCGAGTGGGTGGTGCGACGGCTGATTCGCCTGCCGTGAGCCAGCGTCGAACAGGTGGCGAACTTCTCGGGCGCATGCCAGACCGGCAGTCGGAGCGGATTGGTCGCGTTGAGGACACAAGGGCGAGAAAATGACGGTTCGTGCGTGAAATAGACGGGAATGGGCGACCGGGCGCGTCGATACCGTATAGAACGGTTTTGATCGCGAACTCACGCCGCGGTTTCGTGGAAGCAACCTCAACCTTGTCGGGTCGTTGTTCGTAGATTCGAGGCCGGCGCGTTGATCGGGCGTTTGCGGACGCGGCAACGATGCTCGCTCAAGTCGCCACGATTCGTGAACGCTCGGCGCACTGGGTGCCTGCAAGAGATGTCATGACGAACGAGACGCCCACGTCGAATCCTGACCTTGACAACGCTCCCACGATCGAGCAGGTGAACCTGCGCCTGCGCCGCCTGGCCCGGGGCGCTCGCGCCATGCTCATCGTGCAGCGCAGCGGCTGGATCATCGGCGGCGTCATCAGCGCGATCGCGCTCGCGGCGGGGATCGACTACGTTCTGCGATCGCCGGGATGGATGCGCGGAACGTTTCTGCTCGTCGGGATCGTGCTGCTGCTGACGCTGCTGCTGCGGCGCGTGTGGCCGGCAATTCGGTTCCGCCCCACTGAGAGCCAGATCGCCGCGCGCATCGAGCGCACCGAGGCGGGCGTGGGCTCCGGTCTTGACAACTTGCTCGCCAGCGCCGTCGAGCTCTCTCGCGACGGAGAGCGACTCGACCCGCTCGGGCGCGCGCTCGCGGCCCCGGTGATTGAAAACGCCGCCCGGCGTCTGGCCACCATCCGTACTCGCACCGTACTGCGCCCCGGGCCCGCGGTGCTCAGTGCGTGCGTCGCGCTCGTCGGCCTTGTTGCCGCGATGCTCGCGATCGGCCTCAGCCCCGTGTGGACGGAGATCGCGCTGCGCCGCACGCTGACGCCGTGGGCGGATGTGCAGTGGCCCAAGCGCACCGTGCTCGCAGACGTCACGAATCAAGAAGTACACCCGCTGGGCACGGCCCTCCCGCTGCGCGCGGCCCTCGTGCGGTCCACGCGCGCGCCAGAGTCCACCAGCGTCACCGCACACTTCCGGCTCATCGGGCCCGATGGCGGCAGCGAAACCCGCACCGGCGAACTCACGAGCCAAGATCGCATCGTTGATGCGATCGCGCCGCAGGCCGACGGCTCGCCCGGGCCCGCACGCGGCACGCTCATGGAGCGATTGATCGAACCCGCGCTGCTGACTTCATCACGGGCCAGCGCGGCGCGAAGCGGCACTCCAACACCACGCGGCGTGACCGACGCGAGCACGCTGGAGTACTGGTTCAGCGCGGGCGATGACCAGACACGCCCGATGCGCATCCGGTTGATCGACCCGCCCGCGGTGGTGAACGCCAAGGCGGTGGTGACACCGCCGGCGTATTTGGCAAAGTCCACTGCGGGCGCGACGCGGACGGTAGACCTCGGCGCGGGGACGGACAGCCGCGCGGTGTTGGGCGATGTGATCGTCGGCTCGCGCGTCGCCCTCACGCTGGAGTTCAACAAGGCCCTGCCGACGCCGAGCGTCGCGGACTTGGAGCGATCGCTGGGCGCGGAGTTCGGCGCGGCGTTGCGTGGCGCGGGCGCAGCCGCGACAACCGAGTTCACAAGCGAGACGTGGACGCTGTCGCTGCCAGTGGAATCGTCGTTCACGCTTCGCGCGAGCCTGCGCGACCAATACGGCGTGGGCTCGATGGAGGAAGCGGCGTTCCGGGTCGAGGCACGCGTGGATCAGCCGCCGCAGGCGACGATCACGCTGCCGGCGCGCGACGAGGACGTGCTGCCGGATGCGAGCGTTGATGTCGCGGGCGAGGCGCGCGACGACCTGGGTGTCGCGTCGGTCACGCTGGAATCTCAGACCGCCAAGCGCCCCGGCGGCTCAAGCGGCGCGCCGCCGGAGCCCGGTCCGGCTCGCGAGATCGGACGCGTGGAAGCACCAATCACGGACGCGGCGCCGGTACTGGCGCTGAACGCTACAAGCACGCTCTCGCTGCGCGACTTGGCGGTTGAGCCGGGCGACGAGGTCTGGCTGACCGCGATCGCGACGGACATCTATAGCGTCGGCACTGCGACGCACGCGCCGGTGCGGTCGTCTGTGCGCCGCTTGCGGGTGATCTCGCGCGAGCAGCTTGTCGAACAGCTTTTCAGCCAGCTTGAGGGCGTGCGCCGCCAAGCCGAGCGATCGCAGGCGGAGCAGCGGAAGCTGTTGGAGCAGGCGCGCACGACGCCGCCGGGCGATCAGGCGGCGTCGCAACAGGCGGCGATTTCTGAGCAGGTCCAACAGATGGCCCAGGCGGTTGCGGAGGTCGCGAGGAAAGCAGCGGAGGGCGACCGGCCCGGCAAGCCGCTGGACCGCGAACTGAACGAAGTCGTGCGCAGCGCCGAGCGCGCGGTGGAACAGGCGAGCGACGCGTCGCGCGAGGCGCAACGTTCGCTGAGCGAGGCGAAGCGTTCGCGCGAGGCGCAGGACTCCAAGGCGGCCGCGAGCGCCGAGCGCGACGCGCAGCGATCACAAGAGACCACGGCTCAGAAGCTCGAGCAACTTTCCGACTCGCTGGACCGCGGGCGCGACGCATTCGCGCAGAAGCGCCGCACGCAGCAGCTGCTGTCGGATCAGCAGGAACTGCGTCGGCAGACGGGCGATCTGAGCCGCGAGACGGCGGGCAAGTCCGCGGATCAGCTCACGCCGGAGCAGCGAGCGGCGACCCAGCGCCTTGGTCAGGAGCAGGAATCGCTCGCGCGTCGCGCCGAGGAGCTCCTACGTTCGCTGAAGGACAAGGCGGAGGAACTCGAGCAGAGCGATCCGGCGTCAAGCGAGGCGCTGAAGCAAGCGGCCCAGACGGGCGAGCAGCGGGCGTTGGAGCAACTGCTTCAGCAGGCCGCCCGCCAGATTCAGCAGAGCCAGCAGCAGCAAGCCCAGCAGCAGCAGCAGAAAGCCGAGCAGGCGTTGAGCCAGATGCTCCAGCAGTTGAACGAATCGCAACGCCAGCGCGACGCCGTGCTGCGTCGTCAGCTTGACAGCCTCGTGCAGACGCTGGAAGCGCTGGTCACGCGACAGGCGGCGGAGCTGGCAACATTCGAAGCTCAAGCCGCGGCGGACGCCGACAGCCTCGCCGGCCTCGATGCACCGATGATCCAGCTCCGCACCGCGACGCTCGCCGCGAGCGAAGAGGCCCGCGCCGTTGACGACGCCGCTGCCCAAAGACCTGACGCGAACGCCGACACGCCGAAGCTCACGGACATCATCCTGCAAGCCGCGGCCCGCCAGGCCAGCGCGATCAGCGCGCTGCGCGCATCGCCGGTGGACATCCCGATGACGCGTTCCGGCGAGACCGACGCGTTGCGCTTGCTGCGCGAGGCGCTCGATGCGGCAAAAGCGGCTCAGCAGGAATCTCAGGACGAGGATCAGCGTCAGCAGCGAGCCGAGCTGCGCAAGGCGTATCAGGACGCGCTGGCATCGCAGCGAGAGCTCATCGAGCGCGCCACAACGACGGTCGCGGCGCCCGCGGATCGCCGCCAGCGGGCCGCGGCACGCGCGATCGCCGACGAGCAGGACGCGCTGGCCACCACGCTGGGCGATCTGAAGCGCGGGAACCAGGAGATCACCGACTCGCCAGTGTTCAACTTGGCACACGAGATCATCGACGCGTCGTCCACTCGGGCCGCGGCGTCGCTGCGCGAGGCGACGATCAACCCCGTCGCGATCATCAGCCAACGCAGCGTGGAGCAAACGCTTGAGGCGCTCATCGCGGCCCTGGACGACGCGGAGAAGCCCGACGAGTTTCGTGAACCGGAGCAGGGCGAGCAACAAGAGGGCAACCAACCCGGGCAGCAGCAGACCCCCCCGCTGCTGCCGCCGCTGACGCAGCTCAAGGCCCTGCGCGAGTTGCAGGCGGGCGCGCTGCGGTTCACGAAACTGGCCGAGGGCGCGGGCGCTGAGCCGAACGTCGCGAAGGAGCTGACCGAGCAAGCGACCCGGGTGCAGAAGCGATTGAGCGAAGAAGCGCAGCGCGTGATCGACGCGCTCAAGCAGCAGCAGGGAGGTGGACAATGAAGCCCGCGGCACAAATGTGTCTCAAGCAGTTCAGCATCGCGGCGTGCGCGCTCGCGCTGCTCGCGACGAGCACACACGCATCAGCACAACCGCCCGCGACGCCACCGCCAACACCGCCGTCGGCGAAGCCGGACGCGCCCGCGTCGCCTGCACCGGCAGCGCCGCCGGCGGCCACCCCCGCCAACGCGGACCCCTCACTGGATGAGCTGCTTGGTCTGCCCTCCGGCGCAACGCCCAAGCCGCCCGTGAATCCCGCCACCACACCCGCGCGAACGGCGATTGACGAGCAGCTTCGCGCCGCGAAGCCGGAGGACGCGCTCAACGAAGCGGTGAAGCTGATGGGCGACGCCGCTGCACGATTGCAGGACGCCAGCGACGTCTCACTCAGCACGCAGCGCGTGCAGCAGGAAGTGTTAGACAAGCTCGATCAGGTGATCGCCGCGGCTCGCAAGCAGAAACAGCAACAGAGCAAGCAACAGCAGAAGCAGCAGCAGCCTGAAGATCAACAGCAGCAACAGCAACAGCAACAACAACAGCAGCAGCAACAGGCTCAGCAGCAACAACAGCAACAGCAAACGCGCGAACAGCGGGCCCAGGCTGAAGGCGAGCGCAAGGATCTTCCCGGCGCGCAGGCGGCGCGACTGAACCCCGGCCTTGATGCCGCGCGTTCGGGTTGGGGCACGCTGCCGGCCCGCGTGCGCGAGGCTCTGCTTCAGGGCTCTGGCGAAAAGTTCTCCTCCGTGTATCAGCAGATGACCGAGGACTACTACCGTCGTCTGGCCCAGGAGAAGAAGTGACCCGCGTGCATCAGCCATGAACCCCGCGACGCTCTCCATCTCGATCGCAGCCCTCTCGCTGCACGCTTTCGGCCCGGGTGTTGAGCTTTCGCTCACATCGCAAGACTCGGTCGCGAGCGTCATGCGCACGCGGGACGCGATTGTCGTCGGACCGACGCTCGCGGCCGCGCAATCGCCAAGTACGCCCAACGCGCCAAGCGCGCCTGCGACCCCAGCGACGACACCCGTTGGATCGGCGCCGGCTGCGCCGCCGCCCGCTGCGCTCCCGCGTGCGACGATCGACGAAGCGCCGGCGCGACCAGAGGGCATGGCCCCCTCGGCCCAGAACTCCGCGCTCGATCGCGAGATCACGCCGCAGCTTGAGAAGTCCGTCGATCGCGGGCTCGCCGCGCTCGCCGCAATGCAGAACGCCGACGGCTCGTTCGGCGCCGGGCGCTTCGGGCGAAACGTCGCGGTGACGAGCCTCGCGTGCCTCGCTTTTCTCGCCGATGGTCACGCGCCGGGCCGCGGCAAGTATGCGTCGGTCGTTGAACGCGGGCTTGAGAACGTCCTCGCCTCGTCCAACGAGACCGGCCTCATCGCCGGCGACTCAACCAGCTCGCCCATGTACGGACACGGGTTCGCGGCGTTGTTCCTGGGCGAGATCTACGGCATGACGGCCGCGGGAGGTGAGACGCCGCAGGCGCGCCGCGTACACGCCGCGCTCGTTCGCGCATGCCGGCTCATCGAGCGCACGCAGAACGACGAGGGCGGCTGGCGTTACAACCCCGTGCCGGTCGAGGCCGACATCTCGGTCACCATCTGCCAGATCATGGCCCTGCGCTCGGCGAGAAATGCGGGCATCGAAGTGCCCAAAGCGACGATCGACCGGGCCGTGGAGTACGTGCGCAAGTGTCAGAACCCTGACGGCGGGTTCATGTATCAGTTGCCCAGCGGCGTCTCGCTGTGGCCGCGCTCCGCCGCGGGCGTTGCGTCGCTGTACTACGCCGGCGTGTACCAGGACCAAGCGATCGACAACGGACTGAAGTATCTTCGCGACGTCGCGGCCCCCGGCAACCCCGGTCGCGTTGAGCAGCACTACTGGTACGGGCAGTACTACGTCGCGCAGTCGATGTACCTCGCCGGCGGCGAGCACTGGGCGACCTGGTGGCCCGCGGCTCGCGCCGAGCTCATCGACCGCCAGCTCTCCACCGGCGCGTGGGCCGACCCCTCCATCGGCCCGGCATATGGCACCTCGATGGCGCTCATCGTCCTGCAGATGCCCAAGCGCTATCTGCCGATCTTTCAGAAGTGAGCGAAGCCGATGACGACGACCACGGATGTTGGACGCAGGCACGCCGAGAATCGCCCACAGCGCGTGGGCCTCGCTCGCGCCTTGTGCGCCGCGATGATGCTCGCGGCGTGCGCGGGCACCGCCGCTGCGCGACAGGATGCGCCTTCGAACGTCGCGTCCGGGCCGAGCGCCTCACCAACCGCAAAGGTGCCGCTTTTGCCGCTGATGATCCTTGACGACACGCTGCGCGCGATTCCGATTCGCCGTCTCGCGTCGGTCACGGGCGAGGCGGTGACGTTTGTTGATACCGATGGGAAAGAGCAAGAGCTGAGCCGCGAGCGCGTGCTGGGCCTGGTGCCGAGTGATTGGGCGGAGTCGCTTGAGCAGCCGGTGTCACGTACGGAGCGATCGGTGCAGTCTTCTCTGCGACTCGTTGACGGCGTGGCGCTGATGGGCACGCCCATGCTGCCCGAGGCGGAGCCCGCGGGGGAATCGCTCAGTTGGCGACATCTCGTGCTTCGCGATTTCACGTTCAAGCTCGACCGCATCGCCTCGATTGACCTCGCGGCCCGCGCCGGGGAACCGCCTTCGCTCACCGCTGAGGCCGACGCGTTCCTTGACGGCGATGCCCCGAACGCTGACACAATCCTGCTGCGCAACGGCGAGCGCCTTCGCGGGTTTGTCGCGGGGTTTCAGCCCGGCGTTGAGAACGGGCGCGGCGCGCCGGCGGTCAACATCGAGGTGGACAAGGTCACGACGGTGATCCCGCTGCCGCGCGTGCGTGCCATCGCGCTGAGCAACCCGCGAACGCGTCCGAACGGGATCACGCTCTCGATGGTCGATGGCTCGGTGATCAGTTCCTCGACGCTGACATTCAACGAAAACAAGACCTTTGGCGTGATGCTTGAGCGACCGGGCAAGCCCGAGCTCTTCCATCTTACAAATGATTCGCTGAGCGCGGCGCTGCTGAGTCCGCGCCGGCTCATGCCGCTGGCGTCGCTCCAGCCCCTTGCCGACCCGCCGGGGTCGCGCGTCACGCGCGATGTCAAGGTCATCGCCGAGCCGGAACCGCTGGATATGCGCAGCGTGCAGGTCGACGGCGTGCGCGATGTTCGCTGGGCCGTGCCGGCGGGTGCCGTTCGCTTCGGTGCGATGCTCGTCTTGCCCGATGACGCTCGTCCGCTCGGCGCGTTCACGTGCATGGTCGAAGTCCTCAACGAGCGCGCTGAGCCGCTGCCCGGGCTGACAAAGGAAGCCTCGCTTTCATCCAAGGTCTCTTCCGCGGATGTCTCGCTCGAGCTTCCACCCCAAGCTCGATCGATCCGCATCCGCAGAGTGCAGGGTGCCTCGGGCCCGGTGCAGGTGAGCGTGCTGCTACGACGGGGCGCGTTCGTGCTCGCGCCTTGACGCTCACGACAGTTACGCCGCCTTGCTATGCACATCCACGCGTGTGCAGAGCTTCTGCAAGCGCGCGATCACCGGTTGCACCGTCGTGAGATCCGGCGACGCTTCGACCGCGACCATCACCTGTCGCGTCGTGCGCTCGAGCCGTTCAAAGCCGTGCGTCGCAGCGTCGTCAGTGAACTTCAAGAGCAGGTTCGCAAGCCTCGGCGTGTCACCTGCGGCTCGGGCGGATTCGATCTCCGTCGCGACGCTCGCCGCGGTGCGCACAAACTCGTTGACAAACTCCGCGCTCTCGGGCGCATCGTCCAGCGAGCTGAAAATCCGTGGCGGCTTGTCCCCTGCGCGAGCCTCTTCGAGCGCATCGACAATCGCCTTAAGCATGGTCTGCGGCGTCGCGGGCTTACAAACCACGTCCTGCACATCCAGCGCCGAGAGCGCGCTGAGGCGGGTGGCGCTCAGCTCGCCCGTGATGACGAGAATCGGTCCCTTGTACCCCGCGCCGCGGGCACCGTTGATGACTTCTTCGCCGCTACCGCTGATGAGGTTCAGGTCCGTCAGGATCAGATCGAAGGTCGGCTGACCAGACTTGAGCGCCGCGAGCGCCTCCTCCGATGTTGCGACGGCGACCACGTGCGCGTGCGCTTTGGAGAGCAGCAGCGAGTACAACCGGCGCTCGGCCGCGTCGTCTTCCACCAGCAACACGCGCCCGTTGAGCGTCGGCGGCGGGATGTTCGCGGCGTGATGCGCAGCACCGGACGCGCCCGCGGACGCTTGCGCCGCGGGGTTGGCGGTGCTGGCGCCGCGCATGCCCGAATCGGCACACTCTGCGATGAACGCTGAGACGTCGATCTCCTCGTCGAGCTTCAGCATGACCTCATGGATCGAGTGCTGAACGTGACGGCAGGCGGTCACTTCGCCGCGCATCGGCACCGGCGCGCCCGAGAGCTCGCGCAGCACCATCGAGCAAGCTGTGCGGTTGTGCAGGAAGCAGGTGGTCAGGACGCTGACGGTGCCGACGGACATGTGCCGCGTCGCGGCGGGGAAGCGTGCGATGCCGCCGCCAGGATGCAGCGCCATCAGCGTGAGCCCCTTGCTGCGATAGCGCAAGCAGGCCTTGCCACCCTCGGTGCGCGCTCGCGACTTGTCCTCTCGAGCATCGAGCTGGTCCGCGATGGCTTCAAGCCGGCTCGCGACGAGCTTCTCCCTGCTCTGATCGATCATCGGCATGTGATACCCCTTGGCCCGAACGGTGCAGACGCAGCGCGGTCACACCGCACCTTGCAGCACTTTTCCGCTGAGGTGAAGATCGACACGAAGGCGCGTCGATTCCAACACGCAATGTGAAATCCAGCGCCGGTTCCGCCCAAGCCGCTTACCGGACCTTGATCGACGCGAGCCCGATCACCACCAAGAGCAGTGTAATGATCCAGAAGCGCACGACCACCTGCTGCTCGCGCCAGTCTGAAAGGTGCAGGTGGTGATGAAACGGTGCGACCTTGAAAATGCGTTTTCCGCCGCTGAGCTTGAAGTAGCCCACCTGTAGCACGACCGAGCCGATCTCGATCAAGAACACGCCGCACATGAACAGCACGACGATCTCTTGGCGCGTCACCATCGCGACGTACCCGATCACACCGCCGATGCCCAGCGCCCCCGTATCACCCATGAACACGCTGGCCGGCGAACAGTTGAACCACAGGAACCCCAGGCACGCGCCGCCCATCGCGCCGGCCATCACCGCCAGCTCGCCGCTATCGGCAACATACGGCACCAGCAGCCAGTTCGCCCAGCTCTGCGTCCCAGCGATCAGCGCCAGCAGCATCAACCCGATCGACACCGCGGTCGATGTGCCGGCCGCGAGCCCGTCCATGCCGTCGGCGATGTTCACCGCGTTGCTCATCCCCGCGATCATCATGACGCCCAGCGGCACGAACACCCACATCGGCAGATAAATCAGCCCGGAGTTCACCACCCAGCTCAGCGTGCCCGCCGACTCGTTCACGCTCGCGACGTACGTCTTTTGCAGCGGCAGATTGAGCACATGCGACAGGCTCTGGCCCGCCGCGGCGCTGTCAGGCAGCATCCCGTAGCGATACGCAAAGAACGCGATCAGCAGCGCGCCGCCGAGCTGCGCCACCAGTTTCTCCCACGCGAAAAGCCCCTGGCGACTCCCGCCCGAGCGCGTCGCGGCCGTGAGCTTCAGCCAGTCATCCACGCCGCCGATGGCCGACATCCACAGCAGCGTGACCAGCCCAAGGATGACGTAGTTGTTCGAGATGAAGTCGCTCAGCAGCAGCGTGCTGAACACCGTCGCGCCCACGATCAGCACGCCGCCCATCGTCGGGACGTGTCGCTTGCTCCCGGCGACCGCCTCCAGCGCCACCACGTCCGTTTTGCCCGCGTCGCCGATCTTCTTCGCCGTCAGCCAGCGGATCACCGGCCGACCGAAGATCAGCACAAACGCGAACGACATGATCGCCGCCGCACACGCCCGGAAAGTCAGTTGGTCCAGCAGGCGCAACACCGAGTCCAGCGGCGTGTTGAGCAGGAAGTTCTGGACCCATTTGAGGTTGTAGAGCACAAACATGTTCGAGCGTCACTCCGTGCTCAGGAACTCTGCGAGGCCGCGGCGCCGGAGCCGCGAACGTGCGGCGTCGCGGGCACAACCGGCACCAGGGTGGACGTTGTACGCACCGGCATCGCGAGCTGCGCGATCGCCTCGGCCAATCGCTCGAGCCTCGCCCGGCGCGAGCCCTTGACCAACACCGCGTCGCCGGCGCGGATCATCGCCACAATCCGCTCGATCGCTGAGGGGGTGAGCTCGGGCACGCTCAACACCTGTGCGCCGGCATGGGCCGCGCGATAGGCCTCACCGGCCAGCAGCGCGCTGGGTCCGACGGTGACCATGACATCAACGGCGCCATCGGCAGACGCCAGAAATGCACCGACATCGCGATGACCCTGGTCGTTGGAATCGCCGAGCTCGAACATGTCACCCATGACAAAGACGCGCCGGTTCGTCGCGCACGTCGCGATGAACGTCCGCAGGCCGGCGATCATCGAGTCCGGATTCGCGTTGTACGCATCATTGATCAGGGTGATTGTGCCGCGCTCGAGCTGCACGCTTCGGCGCTCCCAACGCATCTGCGCCGGGCGCACCGCGCCGAGCCCGCCGCCGATCGATTCATCGTCCATGCCCATGCGCCGCGCGACGCCGATCGCCGCCAGTGCGTTGCACGCGTTGTGCTCGCCCTCCATCGGCAGGGCGAATCGCATGCGTCCGTTCACCTCGAAGATCAAGCCCGGCGTCGACTCGCCGGCTGGTCCTCGGGCGCTGGTGTGCTCGCATCGCGTCAGGCGCAGCTCCGCGCCAGGCGCGCGCCCGAATCGCAGCAGGGAGCTCGCGCCGAACTTCGCACTCTCGCCGACGATCGCGTTCAGTTCCGGGCTGTCGGCGGTGATGATGCCAAGCCCGCCGGGGCGCAGATGCGAGAGGATTGCACTCTCCTCGCGGGCCACGCCCTGCAGGTCACGCAGCTTTTCCAAGTGCTCGCGCCCGATGCTCGTGATCACCGCGATGTCCGGCTCAACGATGCTCCCCAGCATCGCGATCTCGCCTGGCGCGTTGGTGCCCACCTCGCAGATCAAAAACTGGTCCGTCGCCTTCGCGCTCAAAATCGTCAGTGGGACGCCAATGTCGTTGTTGTGGCTCTTCTTGCTCGCGGTGCCGCGGAAGCGCTGCGAGAGCACGCCCTCGATTAATCGCACTGTGGTCGTCTTGCCGTTGGAGCCGCAGACCGCGATGACCTTGCACTGGCTCAGTACACGCCGATACGCCTGCGCCAGCTTAAGCAACGCCCGGCGTGTGTCCGGCACGCGAATCACCGCAACACCCTGGCCCCGCGGCCCACTCGCCAGGCCCGGCAGCGCGACATCCTCGCGATCCACGATCAGCACCGCGGCCCCCGCCTCGCACGCCTGCGACAGGAAGTCGTGCCCGTCGAAGTTCTCGCCGCGGATCGCCACGAACACCTGGCCATCGCCCACGCTCCGCGAATCGATGCTCACGCCCTCGATCCGCACGCCTGCGGCCGCGCCTTGCACCGCGGCCCATGCCGGGCGCACGGCAATGACGCCGCCGGTGGCGATCTTCAGTTGGTCCACCGTCCAAAAACTCACAGCATGCTCCATGATCTCGTGCTCAACTCCGCGGCTCGCTCCCCGGCTCGCCGCCCGTCCAACCGCTGTCGCCGTGCTCATCGGTCGCTCCGTGCCGGCGGGTCCTGGCCGATCGCGCGCCGGCCTTCAGCCCCGCGCCACGGGCCCGCGCGACGACCTGCGCCGGTACGCACGAGGGCACATCGCCGCGCGCCGTGAGAGCCTCACGCGCCACCTCGCGATCGTCGAAGTGAATCTTGTTGGTGCCGCCGTGACCATCGGGCAGGATCTGATAGTCCTCGTGACCCTTGCCAGCGATGATCACCAGGTCGCCGGGCTGCGCCTCGCGAATCGCCAGCTCGATCGCGCGCTTGCGATCCATCTCGACGACCGTCTTGCTGCGCATCGATGACGGCACGCCCGCAAGCACCTGCTCGACGATGGCGCGCGGGTCTTCGGTGCGCGGGTTGTCTGACGTGATCACGAGTCGATCGGCCAGCTCCGCCGCGGCCCCGCCCATCTTCGGTCGCTTCGTGCGGTCGCGATCGCCGCCGCAGCCGAAGACAACCCACAGCCGTCCGTGCTCCGCGCTTCCGCCCGCGCCAGACCGCACCACGCCGCGTCCGACCGAAAGCACGCGCCGCAGCGCATCATCCGTATGGGCGTAATCGACGTAGACCGCGAACGGATCGGCCCACGCCGTCACGAGCTCAAGCCGGCCCGGCGGGGCCTTGCAAAGCTCGATCGTCGCGCGGATGTCTTCCGCCGCGACGCCCATCTCATCCAGCACCGCCATCGCCTGCAGCGCGTTCATCAGGTTGTGTTCGCCGATCAACGCCAGCCGCAGCGACCATTCCACCTCGCCCGACCGCGTCCGTCCGCGCACGCGGCACTCCATCCCCGCCAGGCCCGTTGACTCAATCACGCCCTGCCAATCCGCACGGGTGTCCGCCGCTGTCGCGCCGCCGGGCGCAACCGAGCACCGCACCACCCGCGCCAGCGTGTCACGCAGCATCCGCGTGTGCCACGGATCGTCGCTATTCACAATCGCCACGCCCCCGCGGCTCGGCCCCCCCGCGCTCGTCTCACCCGTCTCGCCCTCGGGCAGCATCTCGAACAGCATCGCCTTGCACTCAGAGTACTTCTCCATCGTGCCGTGATAATCCAGATGGTCGTGCGTCAGATTCGTGAACACGCCGATACGAAATCGCACGCCACCCACGCGCCGCTGGTGCAGCGCATGGCTGCTGGTCTCCATCACGCACGCGCGACAGCCGCTCTCCAGCATTCGCGAGATCGTCCGGCTCACCTCCAAGGCCGGCGGCGTCGTCAACGTCGCCGGCGCGATCTCCGTGCCGTCGTCAATGCACACCGTGCCCATCATGCCGCAGCGCACGCCGATGGAGTTCAACGCCTGGTGTACCAGCCACGTCACCGTCGTTTTGCCGTTGGTCCCGGTGATGCCCACGCTCGTGAGCTTGCTGGACGCGTCGCCATAAAACCGTTCCGCGACTCGCGCCGCCGCCAGCGGCAGGTCCTCCGCAAGTAGCAGTTCCGCGTGCTCCTGCGTGTGCCCCGGGCCGGCGGGCGAGGGCAGCCGCAGTGCCGGGTCATCGGACAGAATCGCCACCGCACCAGCGCTCACCGCAGCGGGAACGAACGCACGACCGTCGCTCTTCTCGCCACGCCGCGCGACGAACAACGAGCCGGGCATGACGGTGCGGCTGTCCTCGGTGATGTCGCAGATGCGGACGCTCGCGGGCTTGCCGCGAACGACGGCGGAGATCCGCCGAATGCCAATGCCCGCGATCAGTTGGTCCAGGTCCATCCGGACTCTCCCACGACAGCCGCCCGCCGCACGCTGTTCCGCTCCTTGGAGCACACTTTCGCAAGTGTGCGTGATCGCGCGGCCATCGGCCTAGCGATCCTGCTTGAGGGTATCGAGCCGCGCACTGCGTTGGACGCAGTTTTTGCCGCAGTGCCTAGGCTTGAACCACGAGTGAAGTCACCAATGGCACGCGGCTCGCTCGAAGGACGCCGATGGACCCCGACGACGAAGTCTGCCTGTGCTTTCACGTCTCGCTCCGCAAGGTGCGAACGTTTCTCTCGCGTGAGAACCCGCCGGTGGCGAGCCTGATCAGCGAGTGCCTCGGCGCGGGCACCGGCTGCGCCTGGTGCGTGCCGTTCCTGCAACATCTGCACGCGTGCCATGTCGCCGGCAAGCCGGTGGACCTGCGCGTGTCGCCCGAGGCGTACGCAAACAGTCGGCTGAGTTACCACGAGACCAACGTGCGGGACCAGTCGATGTTAAAAGAGGAAGCTCACTCCCCAGATCGCGTGGACGACAAGCATTCGTGAAAGCACCAGAAACTGAAAAGAGGGCGAGGGAAGGCCCTAATTCACGAGTCCGGCGATCACGCGAACTTGCATTTTCAACCTCCGAGAATATTCTCATTTTGCGGTCGTGATCTTGCGGCGATTCCCGCCACAAGTACCGCATAACTGGAGGAGAGAGAAAATGCCCACGCGTTTTGCGTCGTTCGCTTTGTGTGCCCTTGCGCTGTCCGCCGCGGCCAACGCGGATGTGATCCAGACCGGCACGTACCAGCTTTACAACCACCCCGATGGCGCTCAGACCCCACCGCCCTACGGCCTGCGGATGGACGAGCTGTTCAACGCCACCAGCGGGCACGACATCTACAGCTTCACGTTCGACACCAACGGTGCGCACATGCGGCTGGACTACAACGGCACGACCATCCGTATCTACGGCACCGCCTTCGGCGGGCGCGATATCGGCAGCGTCTGGGCCAACGAGGCCACCACCGGCCTTTACACCCTCGACTTCACCTACAACGTCGGCGTCGGCCTCGCCGCCGGTGACGACGACCTCGCGGTGAACGCCAATCACCAGAACTTCGGCACCATCATCGCGCCGACCAACCAGGTCATCAACATCACCAACCAGGCCGACGGCTCGGGCCTCTCGTTCCGCTTCGGTGACGAGAACAACGATAACGGCCACCGCGGCTACAACGGTATCTCCGGCTGGGGCTGGCTCTCCATCGTCAACGGCAACACCATCTCACACGTCGACTCCCAGGACTGGCTCTTCCGCGCCGTCATCCCGGCGCCCTCCGCCGGCGCCCTGATGGCCCTCGCGGCGTTCGGCGCCTCGCGCCGCCGTCGCGCCTGATTCCCGCCCCAGGGCCGCCGCCCACGATCGCACCACGCGATCGGACCGCAGCGTCCGCAATCCACGCCTCAACGAAAAGACCGCACCACCAAGGTGCGGTCTTTTTCTTGTTTCAGATTTCGATGTCCGCTACTTCGAAAACGACCGGCACCGCGCGACAGGTACCGCGTTCCGTGCGAACCGACCCGAGGGCCGTTCAGCTCTCGATCTTCCGCAGGCTCAGGCCGTATTCAGTGAGCTTGGCCTTCACTTCGGTCAGGCTGGTGGCACCGAAGTTCTTGACGCCCAGCAGCTCCGCCTCGGTGTGCGTCACCAGATCGCCCAGCGAGTGGATGTTCAAGAGCTGCAGCGCCTTGCGGGCACGCACTGACAGGTTCATCTCGTTCACGCTCTTGTTCAACACGGCTTCGTTGCCGCTGCCCTTGAGCGATTCGATCATCTGCTTGCGAGCAGCGCGGTGCGCGTCATCGCGGCCCTGACCGAGCCGCAGACCCTTGCTGGCGAGCATGGTCTTGATCTCGACCAACGAGCTATCGCCGAAGTTCTTGTAGCTCAAGAGCTCCGCCTCAGTGGTGCGAACGAGATCGCCCAGCGTGCGGATGTTCATCTTCTTCAGGCAGGTACGGGCACGCACCGAGAGCTCGAAGTCCGTCACCGGCGTGTCGAGCAGCGCCGAGCGCTTGAGCTTCTCGCGATCGTGATCGTCGTCCATCACCATGGTCTTGCTGGCGATGACGTCCTTCATGAACAGGCGGGCCCGCAGGTGATTCGGGTCGGTCTCGAGCACCTGGCGCAGGCAGCGTTCGGCGCGGACGAAATCGCCGCGGTCCTCGTAGAGCACCGCGAGGTTCATCAGGGCGTTGATCGGTGCCGGGGGGCGCTCGATGGCGCGCTCGTAGATCTCGATCGCCTCGTCTTCCTCGCCGGCGAGGTCAACAAGATATCCCAAGCGGAACATGATCTTCTGGTCGGTCGGGTCGGCGGCGACGGCCTTGCGGTAGATCGCGATCGCCTCGATGCGATCGCCCGAAGACTCCATTTTCTCAGCCTCAACCGCGAACTTTGCGGCCTGAGCCGCGTCGCGCTGCACTTCCTTCGCGCCGATCACCATGTCCAGAGGATTGATGCTCATGCCTGCTCCTGTAAACCCGTTGTTCTGTCGCTGTTCGCGCCCGCCAAACCCCAGCCCCCCACCGTCGAGCGAGCACGAAACCACGCCGCGGCTGCCCCGGCGTCGGTGGAGATACTAGGCGCGATCGGGGCAAATCACCAGTTCGCCTGAACGTCGCGGAACGCCCTCCATCTATATTGGTAGCGACGGACGCCCCATTCCCATCCCTGCCAGCAGAGCACACGAATGATCACTAAGCACCACGCGGCGGGCATTTCGCTCTTGTTCCTCGCCACGCTCACGGGCTGCGGTTCGCGATCGACTGGCCCCGCACAAGTACCCGCCGCACGGTCCAGCCCGACGCCCGCCGAAGCGCTCGCGGCGATGGTCAAGCCGGTGGACGGTTCGACCGCCCAGTCCCACGAGAGTTTGATCGCGGCGCAAACGAGCGACGAGTTCCTTGAGTGCGGAACCGCCTTCGCCGGGGCGGATGTCGCGTCCGATGCAAGCCTCGCAACTCTTGCACGCCGCATTGCCCAGGACTATCTGAAGCTAAACAAGCTGACCGACGGGCCAGAGCACGCGCCCCACCTGTGCGTCGGCCCTTTAGCGCCAAACGACGCCGTCATGTCGCAGAGCGATGACGACTCGACGCACGGCCGCAAGGTCTATCACATGTACGCCAACGCGATGAGTCGGTACTACAGGGCGTTTACGTATCGGGGACTCGGTCTCCAGCCCGGCGATGTCCCATTTCCAGTCGGCACCATCGTGGTGAAAGAGTCCTTCAAACCGCTGAGCGAGTGGGGCGGCGTGGGCGACTTCACCGGGCTCTTCATGATGTTCAAGGTTGATGAGAAATCGGCGCGGACCGACGAGGGCTGGGTCTACGCGACGGTTGATCGCGATCTCAAAACCATCACGAGCATCGGCGTCATCGAATCGTGCGCCGGTTGCCATCGAGAGTCGGCGACAGATCGGATGATCGGTCTCCGCCGACATGATCGCTGACGGTTTGGTGGCGACGCGATCACCTCACTCCCGCTCCGCCCGCCAGCCCTGCGCGATCGGCATCCGCCGGCCCGTGCCGAACGCGACCGACATCACCTTCAGACCCGGAGCCGCCTGCTTGCGCTTGAACTCGCTGAGATCGATCAAGCGAATCACGCGACGGACTCCCGCCTCATCAATCTGCATCGCGCTCGTCGGGCTCATCGTCGCCGCTGCTGTCGCCGCGCGTTGGCCACACATGCCGCTGACGATCTCGGCCGCGCTCTGGCGTTGCTCGACATAGCGCTGCACGATCTCGTCAAGGATCTCATACGCCGGGAGCGAGTCCTGGTCCGTCTGGTTCGGGCGCAGCTCCGCGCTCGGCGGCTTCGTGATGCTGCTCACCGGGATCGGCGGCCCGCTCAAACCCGCGATCCCCAGCTCGCGCCAGTGCTCATTCATCCACCGCGCCAGGTCGTACACCATCGTCTTGTAGACGTCGCTGATCACCGCGAGCCCGCCGTTCATATCGCCATACAGCGTGCAATACCCCACGGCCACTTCGCTCTTGTTCCCGGTCGTCAACAGCAGCCGCCCCTGCTTGTTGCTGACGCCCATGAGCACACTGCCGCGGATGCGCGATTGCAGGTTCTCCTCGGCGACATCGGGCACCGCGCCGGCGAAGACGGGCGCGAGCGCGCCGAGCATCGCGCCGAACACCGGCTCGATCTCGACGGTCTGGTATCCCACGCCGAGCGCGTGCGCGAGGGCCATCGCATCGTCCTTCGACCCTTGAGACGAGTATCGCGAGGGCAGGCTCAAACCCAGCACGCACCGCGGCCCGAGCGCCGCGGCCGCGAGCACCGCCACCACCGCGCTATCAATCCCGCCCGACAGCCCCAGCACGCACGTCTTAAACCCCGTCTTGCGGCAGTAATCCCGCACGCCCAAGGTCAGCGCCTTGAACAACATCTCGCACCGATCCGCGCCCAGCAGCGGATCATGCACTGGTGCCATCGCCACCGGCTTCTCATCGCTCGCGGGCAGATCAACGATCGTCATCGCCTCGACAAATCCCGGCCCCGCGCCGATGAGCGTGCCCGCGGGGTCAAACGCCGCGCCGTGCCCATCGAACACCAGCTCGTCATTCGCGCCGACCTGGTTCACCGCGCACACGTACACGCCGTGGGCCATCGCGTGCCGTCGCAGCAGCTCGCGATGGCGGGCACCGGTGCCGAGCCGGAACGGGCTGGCGCTGGGGTTGACGATCACCGTCGCGCCGGGTGAGCCGTCTGGCGGGCGGACGAGTTCGCTGAGCGGATCGGCGACGCTGAGATATCGCGCCGCGAAGCCGACGTCCTCGCCGCGCCACAGGTCCTCGCAGATCGAGAGACCGACGCGCGTGACGCCGCTGCCATCGCGCGCGGCCACTTCAATCACTCGTCCCGCGCTGCCCGGCTCAAAGTACCGATCCTCGTCAAAGACGTCGTACGTCGGGAGCAGTCGTTTGTCGTAGTACGTGAGCACGCGCCCGCCGCGCGCGACGAGCAGCGAGTTGTGCAGCCGGTGCGGGTCGATGTTCGCCGGGTCCACCGGCAGCGGCGTGCCGAAGACCACCGTCATCTCGCGCGACGCCTGAGCGATCCGCTCACACTCGCGCACGACCGCCGCCATGAACCCGCCTTGCAGCAACAGGTCTCTGGGCGGATAACCCGTGAGCGCGAGTTCTGGAAACACCGCGAGGTCGCAGCGCCCTTCGCCCGCCGCGCGATCCATCCACGCGATGATCGCGTCGGCGTTGCCGCGAAGATCGCCAACGGTCGGATTGAACTGCACAAGGGCGAGGCGCATCGGCGATGGTAGAGGCGATTCGCGTGATGAAACTCATGCCTCGATGCCTTGTGCCTTGATGCCTTCTTCAAGTTCGCACACCGCGACCACGATAAAGACTCGAAGGGCATCCAGGCACGAGGTCAAGCCATCAGCGCCGTGTCACGCTCCCGGCTCCGGCCTCGGAGAGGCCGGGCCACCACCAAAGAACACTCGGTCCAGCCGCAGCCATGCCGCGCCGGCCAGGCCGAGGATCAGGTTCGCCGCGGCTTCGCCCGCCGTGACCGCGACGACGACCGGCGCGAAGCCGGTGCCCAGGATTGCGATCAGCCCGCCCTCGCGCGGGCCGGCGACGCCGGCAGGGCTCGTCGCCTGGATGAAGAAGTATGCCACCCCCGCGATCACGCATTGCGCCGGCGTCACTTCCACCTCGATGATCCGCGCCACGACATAGAAACGCACCGCTTGCACGCCCATGTCCGCCGCGCGGATGACAATCGCGAGCGCTACGCCCTTGCGATCCGCCAAAAGCGCCAGCCCGCGATGCAGCTTGCCGAAAAACTCGGAGTTGACCAGTCGCGACGCAAGGCCGATGCGCGTCCACCCTGCGATCGCGCGGAATCGCGACATGCCCAAATCGCCGGCAAACGCGCCGGCCGCCCAGGGCAGCAGCACCGCGATCGCCACCAACCCACTCAGCGTCATCGCAAACCACGCCGCGTTGACATCCTCGAACACGACCGTCGCGATGACACCGGGCGCGAGCGACAGCACGATGATCCCCGCGACCGCGCCGAGCCACGCCGTGATCGTGAGCCAGCCGAGATCGTTCACGCGCCGGTGGTACAGGAACCGGAACAGCAGGCTCGCCTTCATGGGCAGATAACCCAGCAGCGAGCACACGCCGTTGACCGCGACGCACTCGGGTGCCGTCACCGCTTTCAACGGCCGGCCCACCGCCCAAAACGCCAGCCCGCTCAGCACGACCGTCGCCATCGACAGCCCGATGAGCAGCGCGATCTCCAGCGGCGACGCCCGGAGGATCTTCTCCGCCTGCTCCAACTTCTTCTGATCACTGGCCACCAGCCACACGCACCACGCAAGCACCCCGAGGCCCGCGACGAACCCGCCGATCTGGCCCAGCACCACCCACCACGAACGCCGGCGCGCCGCGCCGGGCGAATCCGCCGCGCCCGCTGCACCCGCGCCGATCTCTTGGGGTTGCTCGCCCATGGTGCTCACGCTCGTTCGATCGGCGTATCGCGCCCGGCCTCAGCGCTCGGTGCGCCGGTGGGCTCGGACAACACGTGGAACTTCCGCCACTTGCCGCTGGTGAACCGCCACAGCAGCCCCAACCCCAGCAGCACGATGTACACCGCCGCGGCGATCCAAGGGCCGGTGCTGCCAAGCTGCGGTGCCGTCACCGCGATCGCGTAGCCCACGCCGATGATGCACGTCCAAGACAGCACGATCGTCAGCACGCCGGGCCACACCGTATCGCCCGCGCCGCGCAGGATGCCGATGAGCGAGATGCCCAGGGCGTCAAAGAGCTGGAAGATCGCCGCGATGATCATGATCTGCGAGCCGATCGCCAGCAACTCGGCGGCGTCCTCGGGCTTTGTGTCCTTGCCGATGAACACGCCGACGAGGCTCTCCCGGAAGACGACAAAGGCCACGGCGCATGCGCCCATGTAGCCCATCGCCATGAGAATGCCGATCGTCGCTCGCTGCACGACCAGATCGGGCCGCCCGGCACCGAGGCACTTGCCCACCGACGCCGTGAGCGCGAAGCTCAGCCCGAGCGCCGGCAGGAACGCCGTCTGCATATAGCGCAGGCCGATCCACCCCGCGGCCAGATGGTTCACGCCGAAGCGCCCCGCCAGCAGCGTCATAAAGATCGCCCAGCACACGATCTCGTTCGCGAACATCAGCGACGCGGGCCAGCCCAGGCGCACGATGTCGCGCATGTGCGTGGCGCTCGGACGCCACTGCGAGCGCGTGTGATACTGGCGGTCAAACTTCGCCGAGAGGAACACGAAGCACGGCACCGCCGCCTCCGCGATTGTGCCGATCACTGTCGCAATCGCCGAGCCCGTGACACCCATCGCCGGTGCGCCGAGGTTTCCGTAAATCAGCACCCAGTTGAGCGCCAGGTTCACGACATTCCCGATGATCGCGCCGGCGAGCACGACGTTCGGCTTGTGCAAGCCGTAGAAGAACTGGGCGCTGCCGCGCGTCACCATATTGAAGATCGCGCCGACCATCAGGATCTGGCAATAGCTGGACTCAAGCTCGACCAGGCGCGGTTTGTCTCCGTGCATCAACCCGAAGATCCACGGCATCATCGCCGCGAGCGGCAACAACAGCGTCAGCCACAGCCCGACCCCGATCCACAGCGCGTTCCAGACGTACGCCGGCCCGCGCTCAGGCGTGCCCGCGCCGAGATTCTGCGCGACGTACGTGTTCACCACGCTGCACAACCCGGCGTAAATCGTGGTGGGCACGAACGCCCAGATGCCGCCGTTGCCCTGAGCCGCGACGTAGACCGGGTCTTCGGGCGTGATGCGCGAGACCATGAGCGCATCGACGAACTGCATCGCGGTGTACGACATCATCGTCGCGATGGTCGGTGCCGCGAGCAAGACGACCTCACGGCTTGCAGACACAAAGTCCTCGGCGATCGGCGTGTTGTCAGAGCGGATCGCCATGGACGCAGAGGGTATGCGGGGGGACAGTGAACATGAACGCGAACATGAACATGAACATGAAAAGGACGGTGCTTGCTGGCATGCTCAAGCGCGCGAGGCACCGACTGGCACCGCGCACGTGATCCCTGCGGACGTTGCGGTCGTGAACGACCCGCTCGCCCATTTCACGTTCACGTTCTCGTTCACGTTCACTTTCAGCCTGCCTCACCCGCGCCACAACTTCGCCGCAAGCCGCATGGCTTCGAGCATACTGGTCGCGTCGGCGCGGTTCTGACCGGCGATGTCGCTCGCGGTGCCGTGCGCGGGGCTGGTGCGGACGACGCGCTGACCTTCCCACGCAAGGCCGACCGTCACGTTCACCGTGCGCTCGCGATCCACGAGCTTGACCGGAATCAGGCCCTGATCGTGATACATCGCGACGACCAGATCGTGCTCGCCCTTGAGCGCCTGCGAAAAGATCGCGTCCCCCGGCACCGGCCCGCGCACGTCCATCCCCGCCTCGCGCGCACGCTCGACCGCCGGCCTCACGATCCGCTCGTCCTCATCCCCAAACATCCCGTTCTCGCCCGCGTGCGGGTTGATCCCCGCCACCGCCACCCGCGGCCTCGCAATCCCCATCTCGCGACACGCCCGCTCGCCCAGCTCGATCGCCCCCAGAATCTTCCAAGGCGTCAGCTTCTCCGGCACCTCGCGCAGCGCAATGTGGATCGTCGCCAGAATCACCCGCAGCGACGGCCCCACAAACAACATGCCGCTCTTGGGCGAATCAAACCGGTCCGCCAGCAACTCCGTATGGCCCGGGAACGTCACGCCCGCGGCGTGCCACGCCTCTTTGCTGATCGGCGCCGTCACGATCGCGTCGCTGGCCCGCGCGCGAATATCCACACCCTCGCTCGGCTCAAGCGCCAGCTTCACCGACTCGATCGCGCGCTCGACGTACAGACTGCTCGAGAGCCCGGCACGCGCCAGCGCGGTATCGCTGGAATCCCGCACCGCAGCCGCGGCGTGCACGATCGATACCCCCGCGCGATTGAAACCCGCGTCGTTCACATGCTCATCGCTGAACACGTCCGCGTGCCCGAGTTCATCCGCGAGCAGCCCCAGCACGGGGCCATCACCAAACACCCGCACGCGAAACGATTGCCCGAGCTCGCCCGTCTCTCGTGCCAGCGCGATCGCCTTGACCGTGACCTCCGGCCCGATGCCCATCGGATCGCCCATCGAGATCGCCAGCACCGCCGGTCGATCGCGCGTCGCGGGTTCAATCCTCGCGATGTCGTCAACCCCGCCGCTCATTTGGGCGCGCCGGGCGTCGGCGTCGGCGTCGGGACGGGGGTCGCAGAAGGCGCAAAGCTCGGGGCCGGCACCGGCGTCACCTTGATCGGCGAGCCCGGAGTCCCCGGAGCACCCGGCATCGGCTGCATCGACGGCATCGCGGGCTCAAGCCCCACGATCTCGATATCGAAAATCAGGTCCGCCTTGCCCGGGATCTTCGGCGGGTTGCCCGCTTCGCCGTAACCAAGCTGCCACGGGATGACCATGCGGCGCTTGGTGCCGACTTTCGCGCCATGCAGGCCCGCGCGCCAGCCGCTGATCAGGCCGTTCAGTGAGAATGTCGCGGGCATGGGCTTGCCGATGTTGCCGTCAAACTCGGTGCCGTCGCTGGCGAGCGTGCCGCGATAAAACACCTGGAAGCGCGTGTCGCTCTTGATCTCTTCGCCGGTGCCCTGCACCTCTTCGCGCACGCTCAGCAGGTTTTCCAGCTCAATCTCAAAGATCACGTCCGCGTTCGCGGGGATGATCGCCTTGCCCGCCTTGTCCTTCAGCCCCTGCTCGCCAAACGCCAGCGCGCTCGGCACCGTCACGCGGCGCTTGCCGCCCATTTTCATGCCCATCAGCCCCTGCGTCAGGCCGTCAACCGTCTGGCTGACGAAGAACAGCGTCGCCTCGCCGGTGCGGCGGGCGGTCGAGTCCACCTCGCCGCCGCCGGACTTCAGCAGCGTGCGATAGCGGGCCAGGTACGCGACCGTCGTCGCATCAAACTCGCGCCCTTCGCCGAGCTTCAGGTCTTCGACAATCACGCCGCCGGGCAGTTCGTTGCGATTCAGGCCGGGAGCGAGCACCTCGGGCGCGGCCGCGGGCGCAACCGGTGCAGCCGCCGGTGCCGGCGTCTGCGCAGGCGCAGCCGGAGCCGGCGTGCCTTGGGCCGAGGCGAACGTCGCGAGCGAGAGCGTCAAAATCAGGGCGGTGGGCGTCATCAAACGTGCTTGCATGCGAGGAAGTCCTTTACCGGCGGGCGGACAGCCGGGCGTAATAGTAGAGGGAGACTGGTCAGCGCGGGTGAAATGCTGGCGGTTCCCCTTCGCCCCTGCCGGGGCGACTCGAATATGTGCGGCCTTTCCACGGGCTCCGCTGCGCTCGCCCGTGGCAACATTCCCACGGCCCTTCGGGCCTGAAAACGAAGCTGCTCCGAATCGGTTGATCCAATCACGCGCACTGAAAGCACGACCACGCCTGCGCCTCGCTGATCGCCTGCTCGGGCGCGATCGCGTCTTCGGGTGCCATCTCCGGGCGCCGCCGCAGCACGCTGGCAGTTACCGAGTCCACCGGGTCCGCCCGCACGATCGGCACATCACTGCCAAAAACCAGCCCCGCGTCCTGCTCCCCCGGTCGCCCCACACGCCCCGGCGTCAGGCCGCTCTCAATCAGCTCGCGCAGCGGCATCACGCGGTCCAGCCGATGCGGCAGATACCGGCGAAGCGCCTCGATATCCGCCAGCAAGTGACACGGCTGCACACTGCACGTCACCCCAAGCTCCGCAAACCGCCCCACGTCCAGCCGATCGATCACCTCCGCGTGCTCGATCCGCACGCGATTGCGACTCGCACGCACGCGCTTCACGCAGTCCAGCACCGTGCGCACCGCCCCATCGCCGATCGCGTGTACCGCCAGTTGCAGCCCCAAGAACTCCACCTGACGGATGTGATCGTCCATCACCAGCGGCGCGATCATGCACTGACCGCGCGACAGCCCCACCCGCGGCTCGCTATACCGATGCAGCATGTGGGCCGTGCGCCCGGTCAACGTGCCATCGGCGAACAGCTTCGCGCCCAGCAGCACCACGCGCTTGGATTCATACGACGCCCGTGAGGCCACCGCCTGCTCGATCGCATCAAACGGCGCGTACAGGCCGACGTACAACGGGAGCTCGCCGCGCTCATCAAGCTCGCGCAGCACGGGCCCCAGCCACGCCGGCGCGTGCATCTCGTGTACCTCGCTGAAGCCCAAGTCCGCAAGCTTCTGCACCGCCGCCTTCACCAGCGGCAGCCGCTGCGCCTCACCAAGCTCGCCCGCCCAGCGCCACGCGACGTACGCGGCGTCTTCCAGCAGCATGCCGGTCGCGTGCCCATGCTCATCGACTTCAACAACGCCGCGCTCGTTCACGGGCTGACCGGGCTTCAAGCCCGCGCCGCGCATCGCGCCGCTGCTGGCCATGGCGTGATGCTGGTCAAACGACATGATCACGACGCCGACGCCGCTGGTGACGCCGTCCAGCTCGCTGAGGCTCGGCCATCGCGCCTCGGGCCATGCCTGCACGCGAGCGCCCATGAGCCTGACGGTCGAATCCCCCATCGCCGCGGCTTTGCCACACGTCGCTCGCACGCGCTCCAGGCACTCGGCCAGCGACGCGCAGTCATCCAAGCGCTCGAGCGTCAGCGATTCACCCAGCATCGGCAGGTGCGCGTGCGCCTCGCGGAGCGCCATCCCGGCCGGGCGCGTGCCCGTGAGAAGCTCCGACCCGGACGTCCTGTCACTCGGTGAACTCAACGTGAACACACGATACCACGCCGCGGGCGATTCGCCCAGCGGAACCGAGCCGGCGCAACCCGATCACTTGGGCCGTAGCAGCGTCTGAACGATCGACGCGCAGCTCTCGGGCGTTGCCCGCTCGGGGAACTCAACGCGGATCACGCCGAACTCAGCGCGAACATCCACGCCCCAGTCATCGACGCCGATGACCAGCGGCGACTCCACACGCACGCCCGCGCGAGCGTTGACCATGGCCGCGACCGCGCTCCGATCGGCGTTGAGCAGCTTGCGGACCTCGCCGCTGACCTTGCCCAAGGGGTTGGCCAGCGACAGGTCGTCGCCATCAACGACGCCCGCCGGGAGCTTGGCACTTTGCACAATGCACCGCAACCAGATGGTGCGGGTGGTCTTGCCGTGGTACGCCGTCCAGTAATCCGCCAGCATGCCGATGTCGCGCTCGCTCACGCTCTTCCAGTGCAGCGTGAGCTGCAGCGCGTCGCAATGCTCCTCCGGCGTACACATCACCCCGCTGCCCGCCTGCGCGATCTCCGTCGCGGCGGGAATCCCGATCAACCCGCTCTCAGGATCCACCGCGAACCCCGTGTCCAGCGTTGGCACATGCCCCGCGCTCGGAGCCGCGTCCGCCACCAGTGTTCCGCGATACGACACCCGCACAGCCCGACGCGCCATCTGCACCAGTTCATCATGCGACACGTTTGGGCCCGCCATGCGTGAGTCTAGGGACGAGGTCAAACGCCAACGTGAAGGGGAATGAAAAGGGCCGAGGGATGAGTGCCGAGTGCTGAAGGCGCCTCTCCCCCTCCCCCGATTCCGATCGGGGGAGGTGCCGCGCTTCGCGGCGGAGGGGGCCGGACCGCCGGCGCGTCGTTGATGAAAAGCCGCCTTGAGCAGAACCCCCTCCGGCTCGCGGACTCGCCACCTCCCCACGATGGATCGGGGAAGGGTGCCGCGTTGTCACACGCCTCACGTCTCACGTCTCAAACCCCAAAAACGACGAAGGGCCGGCACTTGGCCGACCCTGCGTCGAGTGTTTCGAGACGCCGTCCGTCACGAATGACGGGGCGGTGAGCTCGATTGCGTTGGGGCGCTGCGGCGTCGTTCACCGCGCACACGCACCGGGGTTGTTCACGCCGCGGCATGAGCCCGGGGCTGTTCGCGCGACATTCCCGCGCGCCGGTTGCAACCCAGACTCACTTCTTCTTCTTGGCGGCCTTCTTCTTGCCAGCCGCTTTCTTCTTGGCCTTCTTCGCCATGGTATTTTCTCCCCGGATTAATCCGGACTAAGAATGACTCGCGGGGGTCCTTGGCAACGTGCCGAGTGTCGCGAGCGGTAACAGGTCATCCGGAGTATCGGTCGCGCTCGAACGAACCCTTGAAGGTTTTTTGTTCGTGGACGCAATTCGACACGATGACCTCCGCCAATAGATAGAGTTTGCACGCGCATGTCAAATCAAAACAATCCACAACGCCACGACTCGCACGCTCCATCACCCGCGCTCGATCGCGATCACGTGCGCATCGCGCTCGTCGGCGCGCGCGGCCGCATGGGCTCGCGCATCGATGCGCTCGCGCGCGATCACACGCACGCGCGCGTCACGCTCCGCATCGTCTCATCGCGCAGCGCACAACCGCTCGAGCACGAGCACCTCAGCGCGGACGACGCTCTCAACGCGCTCCGCGCCACACCGATCAACGCCGCGACGCCTGCCCAGATCCCGCTGGACGCAATCATCGATTTCTCGGCCAAAAATGGCACTTCTCAGGCCATACGCCTGGCCGATGTCGCCCGCTGCGCGCTGCTGGTCGGCACCACCGGACTCGACGAGCCCACCCTCGAATCGCTCCGCTCGCTCGCATCGCGCGTGCCCGTATTGGTGTGCAGCAACACCTCGCTCGGCGTCGCCGCGCTCGCGAGCGCCGCCAGCGCCCTGGCTCGCGCGCTGGGTCCGAGTTATCGCGCCAGCATCGTCGAGCAGCATCACGCGATGAAGAAAGACGCGCCCAGCGGCACCGCGCTGCGCCTCGCCAGCGCGCTGCGCGCGGCGGGCAACGATCTTCGCGATGAACAAATTTTTTCCATTCGCGCCGGCGACATCGTCGGCGAGCACACCATCCGCCTCACCGGCCCCGGCGAGACGATTGAGCTCACCCATCGCGCCACCACACGCGACCTCTTCGCCCACGGCGCCCTCCGCCTGGCCGTCTGGCTCGCCCATCAACCCGCTGGCTGGTATCGTGTCGAAGACTCCATGACCACCCCGTGAGCCTTCACGCGACCGTCGCGCCCCATCATCCCGCTCGGCCGACCGCATCATGAGCGACCCCGACGCACCCTCACCCCTTGACCCCCCCGCACCCGGCACACCCGGCGACGGCCCCATTCATCCCGGCATGAGCCAACCGCACCCCGCGCCGGCACAAGGCCTGAAAATCCCGCCTCGCGTGGACCCGCAGGCACTGACCGCGAATCTCCTGCTGCAAGCCGACCGTCGCTGCAACCGCTGCGGGTACTCCCTTCAAGGCCTGCCGCGCGACAGCCTTTGCCCGGAATGCGCCACGCCGGTCATTGATTCACTCCAGGCAGAGGACCTCGACAGCGGTGCTCAGGTCTCCTTTGAGCGTAAGTGCCGTCAGTGCAGCTATGAGCTGCTGGGCCTGCCACTGAACGCCAACTGCCCCGAGTGCGGCACGCCCGTGCGCGCGTCGCTCCGGGCCGATGAGCTCCGCTACAGCTCGCGCGACTACCTCATCATCCTCCGCCGCGGGCTGGTGATGGCCGGCATCTTGTCGCTGCTGGCCATCTTGAACCTGCTCTTGCCTTCGTTCTTCCTCGTTTCCACTGGCAGCCTTCAAGCCAGCGTCACCATCCTGACCCTCGGCATCTGGAGTGTCTTTCAAACCGCCATGGTCGCCATCGCCTGGTGGATCGTCACGCAGCCCGACGCCGCCTCCCCGGCCCATCGCGACATTCCCGAAACGCGCATGTGGCTGCGCGTCAGCGTGGTCTCGCTCGCGGTCGTCAACGCCGCGCGGCTGATCACGGCGCTCCTCATGACCGGCCGACCCGCGCTGGCCGGTGCCATGGGCGCCGGCAACCCCTCGCCCGCGTCGATCATCGCGGACCTGGTGATCGGGCTCGCGTCCTTCGTCGCGGTCGCACTCTGGTTCGTCACGTCGATGATGTACGTCCGGTGGATCTGTCAGCGCTTGCCCGATCGCAACCTCGCCAACCTCGCGCAGGCATACATCTGGGTGCTTCCGCTGGTCTACATCGTCCTCTTCTGCGCCTGTATCGGCCCCATGATCGCCCACATCCTGTTCGCCATCCTGCTCTTTCAGATCGCCGGGCGCCTCGGCGGCGTCATCCAGCACACCCTCCTGCTCGCCCCGCCCTTTGCAACACCCCCAGCACTCCCGGTCGGCACATCCGCTCCGCCACTCACGTCACCCGAACCCACCTCCCCCGCGCTCCCGCCGCCCCTGCCGCCGGACCATAGCAGGCCGCCCACCACGCCCAACCCCTGATCGACGCCAGAGGGCGACTCCAACCCCCGAATCCGATAGACTTGTCCCTTCGACGCTCCGGTCGTTGTCCACATCCTCCGCCCCCCGATCCCCTCCCACGCCGCCCGAGAAACCTCCGTGCCTACTGCCATCATCAGCGACGTTCACGGCAACGCCGAAGCACTTCAGGCCGTGCTCGCCGATATCCGCCAGCGCGGCGTGCAACGCATCATCTCCTTGGGCGACATCATCGGCTACGGCCCTGACCCGCTGCTCTGCGTCGATCTCATCCGAGAGAACTGCGAGTGGTCCCTCATGGGCAACCACGACTTCGGCGTGCTCTACGAGCCGACCAACTTCAACCCTGGTGCCGAGTCCGCCGCGTTCTGGACGCGTGAAGCCCTCGACGCCGAGCCCGACGATGAGGCCCGCCGCAAACGCTACGAGTTTCTCGGCAAGCTCCGCGTCCGCGTCGTTGACCGCACCCCCGGCGCCGCCGACCGGCTGCATGTGCTCTGCGTCCACGGCTCGCCGCGCCGCCCAATCAACGAGTACATCTTCCCCGACGACGTGCAAGCGGCGCCCGACAAGCTCGCCACCGTCTTCGAACGCGTCACGCGCACCTGCTTCGTCGGGCACACGCACGTACCTGGCGTCTTCACCGACGAGCCGGACTTCTACCCGCCGGGCGAGCTGACCGACCAGACCTACAACTTCATGGATACCGAGAAGGCGATCATCAACGTCGGCTCGGTCGGCCAGCCGCGCGACCTGGACCCGCGGGCCAGCTACGTCATCGCGTACTACCCCGGCGAAGAGGCCCTCGCCTCACCCAACGGCGACAAACCAAAGCTCGGCAGCATGGGCGGCGTCCAGTTCGTCCGCGTGCCCTACGACATCGAAGCCTGCGCCAAGAAAATCAAAGCCATCCCCCAGCTCAGCGACTGGCTCGCCGATCGGCTCTTCGAAGGCCGCTGAGCGGACAGGGCCGCATAGCACATGGCCACATGGCACATTCAAGGCCGCGCAAACGCCTGCGCCGGTTTTGAATGTGCTATGTGGCTATGTGCGATGTGGCCCTGTGCTATGTGGCCCTGTTCTCAAACCCGTCGCGCGGCGATAAACATGAGCGCTCCCCCCTCCGCGCTCCGCCCCGCCGTCATTCTCGCCCACAGCGGATTGAACGCCTTGCGAAGCCCCAGAAGCTTCGGCGCTCGCGCCATCTCCTGACGCAGTTCCGCTTCGAGGCTCCACGCGTCGCACGCCGCTTTCGGCGCTCGCCCGCTCATGCGCCGCTTGAGGTCGCGGGCCGCGGTCTCCCAGTTGGTGTACGACGCCTCGCGCTCGATGCGCAGGCCGCACTCATCCATCAGCCGGCGCAGTGACGTCGCGTCAAAGTGTGACACGTGCGTGTGCGGGATCCACTTGGGGAACTCCGCACCCATGCGTCGCACGATCGGCGCGTCGAAGTTATCCGTACACACCAGAACCGTGCCGCCGACTTTGCACATGCTGACCATCTCGCGCAGAAACCCGCGCGGGTTCAGCAGATGCTCGATCACCTCGAACGAGCACACCAGATCAAACGATGCCGGCGCGAGCCCGACCTCGCTCAACATCCCCGTTCGCACGTCCAGCTTCAAGCGCTCGCGGGCAAACGCCGACTCGCCGCGACTGACCTCCACACCCACATACTCACACCCCATCCCCCGCAGCCGCTGACCCAAGAACCCATACCCGCAGCCGACATCAAGCACGCGCGACCCGCGCCCGAGCATCGCCAGACGGCCGATCAGCCCCGCGTTCACCCGCGCGTTGATCTCCTGCCCCGCGCGATGCCACACGCTCCCCCAGTCCTGCGCGTAATACCGCGCCGTCGCCTCCGGCGTAAACACGCGGCCCGAAAACACAAACCCACACCCAACGCCGCCACCACTCGCGCCGCCAACGCACCGCACCACCGGTATCTGATCAAACTCGTGTACCACCTCGCGCCCCGTGCCGCCGCACAGCGGGCACGCCCCGCGATCCACCAGCATCGCGTCCTGCCCCGTGTGGTCCTTCATCGGGACATCACTCGCCATCCACATCATCCTCATCAACCGCCGGGCCACGTCGCAGCGCCCCGCCGGATCGCTTCGAATCGCCGCGGCCGGCGTCCTCATCCGTCTCCACGGCCGCGTCGGTCGCGTCAATCATCTCGCTGCGGGCCTGCCGATCGTTCACGATCACGTTGTCGCGCCCCAGCACCAGCAAATCCGCAACCTCGCACGCCTCACCAAAGCTCGCGCGAGCCGCGGTGACATCAGCGCATGTGCTGGCGACCATGCCGCGCCGGTAGTGCTCGATGGTCGGGATGCCGTCGCCGCAGACGACAGTGGTCAGTTCGTCGTGTCCGATGATCAAGCCGGTGCAGCCGGGCGTGACGCCGCGCATCGGGAAGAGATCGACGCCCTTGAGCAGTCGCTGCGGCGCTTCCTGAAACTTTTGCAACACGTCCACCTCACGCCGCAACTGCGCCACAAGCTGCAAGTCCGCATCCGACGCCTCCTGTGCCCGCTTCAAAATCGAGATCAGCGGCACCCCCGCCCCCTCACGCTCCTCACGCGCGATCCACCATGTGGCTTCTTCGAAGAGCCCGATGCCGCGGTGGGTTTCGGGGTGATAGCTCGTCAAGAAGACATGCGTCACGTCCTCCGGATCAATCCCCGCCCGCTCCTTCAGCCGCGGCCCCAGCAGCGGCCCCGGCAACCCCGGATCCACGAGCACCGTCATCCCCTCGCCGCGAATCAGCGTCGTCGTCGCATGCCCGCTGCGCACCGGCGCCCGCTCACCCCAAAGCGGATGAGCCGCCATCGCACCAATCGAAATGACACGAACGTCAAGCATGTGGGAGCCTTCAGCCGTCAGCGGTCAGACTTCAGCAGGAAGAGATACGAGGGAGCATAGCGAACGTGCGCGAGTGTCTCGCGCGCAACGCGGCGACGCGACCATTCAGCCTTTGCTGACGGCTGAAGGCTGATCACTGATGGCTCCCCTACTCCCCGCCCTCCTTCTTCTCAATCAACCGCGTCAGCGCCGGATGCCGCGACGCCTTCTTCTGCCGCAGCATCTCCAGCACGACCGGCGGCACCATGTTCGCCAGCGGGCGCAGGTCCGTGCCCATGGCCGTGAGCTGGCGGATGAGGCTGCTGCTGGTGTACGCGAAGCTCTGCCCGGCGACGACGAACGCGGTTTCGAGGCCGGCGATCTCGCGATTGGTGACCGCTTGTTGCACCTCGTTTTGCAGGTCTGAGAGGTTGCGGATGCCGCGGAGCAGCACCGTCGCGCCGCTGCGCTTGGCGAAATCAACGGTCAGGCCCGCGAAGCTCTCGACGCGCACGGGCGCGGCGTCCGGCTCCTCGCGCACGATCTCATCGCACAGCGCTTTGACCATCTTCACCCGCTCACTGGTCGTAAACAGTGGGTCCTTGCCCGGATTTCGACCCACGGCGACGATCACCACATCAAACAGTCGCCGCCCGCGCCGAATGACGTCCAAATGGCCGAACGTCAGCGGATCAAACGAGCCCGGGAAGATCGCGATGTGCTGCTGAGACGACCCAGTGGGCTGTTCTTTGGTGGCCCGCCTCTCCGAGGCGGGTCCCCGCGCCCCCGCACGCCCCTTCGCCCGCCGCTTGCCACCGCCGCTCTCAGCGCCACTACTCATAGCCCCAAGTCTAACGACGACCCTCTCCACCCGCCGACGCGGCGGAAACCTGTGTCACCCATGTCCCTGGTCTGTACATGGGCCGAGGGAGGGTGCGAACCCCGCCGCGGCCCGCCCGTTTCCATGTTCATGTTCGCGTTCATGTTCTCCCCCTCTACCCTCCCGCATGCCCCAACTCGGCGTCAACATCGACCACGTCGCCTCCCTTCGCCAGGCCCGCTACCGCAATCAGGACCTCGCCTCCATCCGCGGCTACGCCGAGCCCGATCCGCTCCGCGCCGCGCACGAGGCCGAGCTCGGCGGGGCCGACATCATCACCGTCCACCTGCGCGAAGACCGCCGCCACATCTGCGACCTGGACATCAAACGACTCAGCCCCGCCCTGCACGCCAAGGGCAACTTGGAGATGGGCGCGACCGACGAGATGATCACCATCGCTCGCGCCAATGGCTTCGAGATGGTCACACTCGTGCCCGAAGGGCGCATGGAAGTCACCACCGAGGGCGGCCTCGATGTCGCCGGCAACCTCGACCGCATGCGTGACGTCGTCCGCCGCCTCAAGGCTGATCGCCCCGCGCCGGGCGTGGTGGTCAGCGCGTTCATTGACGCCCACCCGCACCAGGTCGAAGCCGCGAAAGCCGCGGGATTTGACGCGTGCGAGATCCACACCGGCCCGTACGCGCACGCGTTTGCAAACGTCGGCGGCGATCTGCTTAGCCCCGAACTCGTCAACGAGCTCCAGCACGTCCGCGACGCCGGTCACCGCGCCCGCGCCCTTGGCATGCGCTTCAACGCCGGGCACGCGCTGAACTACCTCAACGTCGGCCTCATCGCCGAGCTCCCGGGCATCAGCGAGCTACACATCGGTCACTCGATTGTCAGCCGCGCGGTGTATGTGGGCCTCCGCGAGGCGGTGCGTGAGATGAAGGCGGCGATCCAGAGTGTCTGATCGCTCCGCCGACGCCGCGACCACGCTGCTGACGCGAGCGCGCGATCAATAGATGATGTTGGCGTTGGGGTCCGTGCTGACAAACCCGGTGGTCGTCAGCGTGATGATCTGCGCGATCCGGTTGTTCGCCGCGGCGTTGATGGTCGTGCCGCTGCGCGAGAGCGTGTTGCGGATCACCAGATTGCCCGCCGCGTTCAGGCGGATGCCGTCCTGGGCGTTCGAGATCAAGTAGTTGCCCTCGATGCGGTTGTCGTCCGAGGTGCAGAGGATCCCTGCGTTCCCGGCGCCGGCGACGCCCGCGGCGTTTGACGAAATCGTGTTGTTCTGGATGATGTTCGAGCTGCCAGCACCGATGCCCGAGCCGATGTTGCTGTTCACGGTACACCCGCGGACCGTGCAACTGCTCAGAATCGAAATACCCGCACCGCTGTTGTTCGAGACGTTGCAGTCGATAATCGAGGTCGAGGCGTTCGTCGTCAGCCCGGAGACGCCGTTGTTCGAGAGGATGCACGACTGAACGTGCGATTCGTCGAGGCTGCTCGCGACGTTGATCACCACGCCACTCTGCGTGTTTCCCTCGGCCTGACAGTCGGACAGTCGCGCGCGGGCTGCGAGAATGTTGAAGCCGTTGAGCACGTTGGCCGAGGCGCTGCAACCGGCGAAACTCGTGCCCGGCGCAGTCGCCAGGACATTGAACCCGTGGCCAGAGTTGGAGACCGCCGAGCACTCGGTCAGCGATGACGAGTTGATGGAGAAGCCGTGGGAGGCCGAGCCCTGGGCGACGCATCGGGTCAGCCTCGCATTGGTGAACACATCGAAGCCCACGTTGTTGCCCAGAGCGGTGCAGTCGGTCACGACGTTGTACGCGTTGATGTTAAAGCCGGTGCCGCTGTTATCCCGCGCGGTGCAGGCGGAGATGACCGTGCCGAAGTCCGTCGAGAAGCCGGTGGCGTTGCTCTGGCTGACACACCCCGAAATGACGCAGCTCTGCGCCGTGGAGATGCCCGCGAAGCCGTTGGAAGCCACCGTGCAGTCGGTGATCCGCGACCCGACGCCCGCCAGCAGGCCGTTGCCCTCGTTGTTGTTCACAACGCAGCGCGAGATCACGACCCGAGCGCCCGCCTGAATGCCCCGCGGGTTGACGCCCCCGGCATTCGTGTTCAGCGAGCTGACACAATCAGAAATGATGCTCTCGTTGCCCACGATGATCCCGGTGTTGGCGTTGGCGCGGGCAATGCAGTTCATCACGGTCGCGCGGCTGCCCACCTCGATCCCGAAGCCGGCGTTCGACACCACCGTCACATGCTCAACCCGTGCGTTGCTGCAATCCGGCAGGTTGATCCCGTCCACGCCGCTGAGTTGCACCGTGCCGTTGCGGATCACGATGTTGTTCAGCGTCGTGCTGACGGCGCTGATGCCGTTGGTCCCGGCACCAGCGACGATGAAGCCGTTGAGGTCGACGGTGACGCCGTCGGCGGTGATCTCGATCCCCGCCTTGCCCGCCTCGCCCGCCACATTCGCAGTCAGGTAATACGACCCCGGCTGCGTGATCTTGAACGTGCTCGGGCTCGTGTCGCTCAGAGGGTCGCCCGGCGTGTTCGTCGCGTTGATCGCGGTCCGCGGCTCAACCTCCGACAGCGGCTTGGCCGTCGGGGCCACCGGGCCCGACGGCGGATTCAACGGCCCAGCCAAGGACCGAGAACCAACCGCCACCATAAGCCCGCAGGCCGCCACCAAAAAGAGCTTCATGCGCATCGGTTCACGTTACCACTTCTTTGCATCGGTGCAAGGAAATCGCCGGGCTTGAGCCCGCTGGCGTGAGCGCACGCGCGCAACCGCACCAAACAAACCGAGATCATCCAAGCCGTCTGTTCGCCCGCGAATGGCCTCCCGTAAGCCGCGGCTGGTCAACGCATCCAGCGCTCACCCGCCCACATCAATCACCACCTTGATCCCTTCGCCGCTCTGCATCAGCCGGAAACCCTCGGCGAACTTCTCCATCGGCACCTCGTGCGTGATGATCTCGTCTAGCTCCAGCCGCCCGCCCAGCAGCAGCTCCTCCATCTGGTACCACGTCTCGAACATCTTCCGCCCGTTGATGCCCAGCACCGTCGCGGCTTTGAACACGATGTGATTCGTCAAGTCGAACGTGAACGGCATGCTGGGGATGCCCAAGAGCGCCGCCGTGCCGCCCATGCGCAGCGCGCTGAAGCCGTCGCTGATCGCGGTCGGATGACCCGACATCTCCAGCAAAACATCCGGCCCGTCGCCGCGCGTCAGCTTACGGATCTCCTTGATCCACTCCGGCGTTGAGCCGCCCTGGCTCGCGGCCCGTCCCGTCGGCTCGCGTGGCGGCGGCGGCACGTACACATTGAACGCCTCCGTCGCGCCCAATCGCTTGGCGAGCGCCAGCCGCTTCTGATCGACATCCGTCACGAAGATCCGGCTCGCGCCCGCCGCCTTCGCCACCGTCACCGCCATCAGCCCGATGATGCCCACGCCGGTGATCAGCACGGTCTTCGCGCTGACATTCGCCGCCATCACGGTGTGTACCGCGTTGCCCAGCGGGTCCAGCACCGCCGCGACCTTGTCGGGGATGCTCGGGTGTACGGGCCACACGTTCTCCTCCGGGATGCACACATACTCCGCGAAGCAGCCGTCGCGATCCACGCCCAGGATCACCATGTTCTCCGCGATGTGCCCGTTGCCCGTGCGTGCGTTGTACCCCACGCCCGGCGAGATGTGCCCCTCTGCGCTCACGCGCAGGCCTGGCTGATACCGCGTCACGGCACTGCCGACCTTCACGATCTCGCCCACAAACTCGTGCCCCGTCGTGATCCCCACCGGGATCCGGCTCGCCGCCCACGCATCCCACTCCCAGATGTGCCGATCCGTGCCGCAGATCCCCGCCTTCTTCACCTTGATCAGCACATCCCGCGGCCCAACCTCTGGCACCCGCCGCGCCGCGTCCAGATGCAACTCCGGTCCGGCATGATGCTTGAACAACGCCCGCATCGTGGCCGGAACCGCGACGCCCCCCACCGTTGCCTGGCCCGCACGTGCCGAAGCCGCGCCCGTCTGTGTCGATGTGCTTGTCATACGCGATCTTATCTCGCTCGCGCCCTCTCATGGTCCTTATGCGCCACGGCCGCGATTCATCTCAAGGCCACAGGGCCTCCCGATCCGGGGCTGCTCGTCGCCGCGTTGATTGCATGCCCTTGGGCCCGCTGGCCAAGGCGCTCGTAGGCTGCGGAGCAAGCGACGGGATACGCCCGAAGGCGATCTTGTCATCCATCTGAAACCGCGACTCATGCATGCCGCCGACATAGATCGACATCTCGCCCAGGCGCTGATTGATCGAGTCCATCGCGTGCGAGAGACGCACTGATCGCTTGGACTCCTCAAAGAGATTCTCCCCCACCTGTGCCAGAAGCGCCAAACCCGAGACGGTCACTGCGACCTTGATTGGTCGAATCGGTGAGGTTCCGCGCCGGTCCCAGAGCTTGCCAAACGCCGTCAGCAGACTCGGCGTGTCATCCACGAGCGGCAGCTCCATGCTTGCCGAAAAGTGCCGATGGTCAAGGTCCGACACGCTGATACTCAGGCCACCGGTCACATACCCCTCGGCGCGCAGGCGTGCGCCGAGCTGACAGACCAGTCGCGTAAGCACGCCGCGTGCGCCCGCCTCATGCCGCAGCCGAGGCTCCAGCACGTTCGCGCGGCTCATCGAGTGCTTGCGTGTCGGCATTTCCGGCTCGTCAAGGCCGTGAAACCCCGCCCACCAGTGCGCCCCAGCCACTGATCCCCAGATCTCAATCGATTGAGCCCGACTCAGGCTCCACAGATCGCGGATCTCGCGGATGCCCTTTCGCTCCAGCCGCGCGGCCATCCCTGAGCCGATGCCGCAAAGATCACCGAGTGAAAGATGCTCCAACCGATGCGGCAGATCATCCGCCTCTAACACCGTCAGCGCGTCACGTCCAAAGCCGTCGCTCCCGATCTTGGCCAGCAGGCGACTCGGCGCGATGCCGATGGAACAGCGAATCACCGGGCTGAAATCCTTCAGAATCGAGGCCTTGATGCGCTGGCCAAGCGCCATGGCCGCGCCCGGATCCTGCTCTTCTTTGCCAAGCCGAAGCATCCATTCGTCAATCGAATACGCCTTATGAATGGGCGCACACCGTTCGATCGAGTTCGAGATCGCCTGATGGACGCGGACGTATTCCGGTGGCCGCGCCTTCAGAAGCCTGATGTCCGGACACAGCCGCCGCGCGTCGCGCACGCCCGTGCCCGTTTTCACGCCCCGCGCCTTGGCCTCCACACTCACTGCGATGAGGCTGGTGCCCTCGGAATCAACCGGAATCACGCCGACGGGCCGCCCGCGCAGCTCCGGGCGCAGATGCTGCTCGACGGACGCGAAGAACGAGTTCATGTCCAGGCACATCCAAGCCAATGGAAGGGAAGAGATAGGCATGGCAAGCAAAATACTACCGAACACCGACCGAGTCAAACTCGAAGTCGGCACAAGAAAACGCCAACTTCACCCATGCGTGAAAGACCTGTAGGCCGCCCGCTTTGCTTCGCGAACAGAAAACTCGTGAGCTTTCACAAGCCAAAACGCTCGCCTGTCGATGAATCGCGGGCCTTTCAGGCCATGCGCCACTGGACGTCGGCAACCAAATCACGCTCGGCGGCGATCCCCCATATCTACGCGGTCCGAGCCAAGCTCTGCCGTCGAGCAACGCCAGCCCGCATCGCCAATACAATGACCCTGTGGCAAAGCCCGCGGAAATCTCCACCTACTTCTACACCGCCAATCGGCCCGGTGGCGGCACGTCGCTGGGCTTTCGCAACGCCAAGAACCGCCCGCAGCTCGCTGAGCAGCTCCGCAAGGACAAGCTCATCCTCCGCACGTCGTACGCCGTGCCCATGGCTTCGGGCAAAGACCGCGGGCTGACACTCAAAGACCAAGCCGTGCTCAACGAGCAACTCGCCCAGCTCCTCTCCCGCGGCGTGCCACTGATCGAAGCCCTCGAAGTCGTCTCGCAGACCGTCAACGCCGCCGCGCGTCCGCGCATCGACAAGCTCCGCGACATGGTCGCCTCCGGCTCCAGCTTCTCCGACGCAGCCGGCGCCGCGGCTGGCCTCGACGCCGTGACCTGCGCCATCTATCGCGCCGCCGAGCGCACCGGCGATCTCTCCGGTGCCGCCCGCCAGCTCTCCATCACCGCGCGGCGGACGCTCCAGGTCGCCGGTCGCGCCACCACGCTGCTGATCTATCCCGCGATCGTGCTCAGCGTCTCGGTCGTGGTCGCGCTGATCATGCTCATCTTCATCGTGCCCAAGCTGGGCGAGCAGCTCACCAGCAACAATGCCAAGATCCCCTGGTACACGCAGATCCTGGTCTACACCGGCAATCTGCTCAGTGAGAACCTCGTCGTGTTCCTCATCATCGTGATGGTGCTGGGCGTCATCGCGTTCTTCGCGCGCAAGCAGATCCTCAATGCCGTGAGTTCCGCGTCGCGCAAGCTGCCGCTGATGTCGCCCTTGATCATGGCCCAGGAGTCGGCGCGGTTCTTCGCAGTCATGGCCGCGATGACGCGCTCGGGCGTGCCGCTGGCCGACGGGCTGGCGGTCGCGAACCAGGCCGTGAGCCATCCGACGCTCAAGTCGCAGATGGAGCGCCTGCGGACGCGACTCGTCGAAGGCGGCGTGCTGCGCACGCTCATCGAACAAGTGGACGCGTTGCCCTTGGGTACGCGCAAGCTGCTGATCGCCGCGGAACGGGCCGGTGACCTCGAGTCGGCGTTCAACACACTGGCAGGCGACATGACCGAAGAAGTCGAACGCCGCAGCGCCCGCTTGCTGGCGATCCTTCAGCCCATGCTGATCATCATCATGTTCGCGATCATCGGCTCACTGCTCATGGCCATCCTCGTGCCGATCCTGAACATGAGCGGCAACGTGGGGAACTGACGCGGGAGGCGTCAGTTGTCAGCCGTCAGTTGTCAGCCGTCAGCAAAAACACTCCATGCCCACGAGCGCCGGCTCTATGTGCCATGTGCCATGTGCCATGTGCCATGTGCCATGTGGCCATGTGGCCATGTGGCCATGTGCCATGTGGCGATGTCGCGAACACGCCTTATCGCGGCGTCGCGGTCTCTTTCGTCGCCGACTCCAACATCGACGGCGTCGCATCGCTCGCCACGGGCGTCGTGATCTCAACCGCCGCGCTGACCTCCGTCGCCGGCGCCACCGCGGTCACGTCTTCGCCGCTAGTCACCACCACGCCGCCGTTGCGTTCGATCGTGATCAGGAACCGCGACGCGTAGCTCACCTTCACTGCGGGCGTGAACGGCACCAGCGTCACCGCATCAGACGCGCTCACGCGGAACGTGCCGGCCGACACCGGGAACTTCTCGTCACGCAGCGCATCGACCACCCACAACTGATACACGTCCCCCGGCGTCGTGATCGGCGAAAGCGCCGTCAGATGAAGCATCCCCTTCTGGCTCTCGCCAGACCAGATCACATCACCCAGCGCCTGCGGCACGCTCACGCGGTCCGGCGAGAAACTCGCCGACGCCAGGATCGGCACCGTCACCACGTCCGGACTGTCCTTGAACGCCGCGCGCACGATCTCCGCCCGCGCCTCGCGCGCCGACTTTGTCCGGATCAACTCGATCAGCGATCGCGTCGCATCGGCGCTCTGCATGGGCCCCGGCTCAACCGCGCCCGGCGCCGCCGCGATTCCGCCAGCGGACGACCCGCCGCGCGGCTCGTTCATCTTCGTGTTGATCGCAAACGCGAGGCACGCCGCGGCCGCGACCCAGCCGCCCCACGTCCGCACGCCGGACAGCACACCCGCACGCTCGCGACGACGCGTGCGCTCGCCGTCATCCAGCCCCACCAGCGTCAGCTTCTGCGACCCCGTCCGCGGCTGCATCGCCTCATCGCCCGGCGTGCGCTGCTGACGCGACCACATCTGGCCCGCCGCCATCACACGCTGACGCAGCGCCTCGGGCATCGCCGGCGTCGCGCGGATCTCACCGGCGCTCAGCGCCAGATCCGCCGCCGCCGCGGCACGCTCAAATCCTTCGTCCAGCGGCATCTTCAACTCGTCGGCGATCAGCTCCAGCTCGGCCTCTTCGTGCGCCGGCAAACCGACCGTCGCGCGATCGATCAACAGCTCCTGCATCCGCGCCCGCAGCGCCGGACCATTCAGGCCGCCACCACCACCGCCCCCGCCGGGGCGCTGGCCTGAGTTCGAGTTCGGTCCACGCGTCGTCATTTTCTGGAGCCCATCATCTGCAAGAGGTCATTCAGTCCAACCGGCGCTTCTCTCACGCGGAGTTCACTCACGCGTCATCGTCATCCTCTGGCGTCTTCGCCAGATTTGGCGTCATGGCTTCACGCAACGCAATTAATCCGCGCCGAACATGGGTTTTGACCGTGCCCAAGGGCATATCCAGCAAACTGCTGATCTGCTCGTGCGACATTCCCTGACAAATCGAAAGCCGGATGACCGTCTGTTGTTCGGGTCGCAACGTCCGCAAAAGCTCGATCGCTCGCCGCGAATCTTCGCCAAGGCTGCCCACTCCGCCCAGCCCCCCGGCTTCCGACGGGTCACCGTCATCCGAACCCGCCGCCGCTACGCCGTGCAGCACCTCGCCATCCACCCGCGGCATGTGCCTGCGCATCGCCCGGCGTCGTCGGTCAATCAACCGCCGGCGCGTCACCATCGCGACAAACGTTTCCTCGCTCCCCAGCGCCGGATCAAACCGCGCGCCGGCCTGCCAGATCGCGGTGAACACTTCCTGCACCGCGTCCTCAACTTCGCTCTGCTCAAAGCAAAACCGGCGCGCCAGCGAATACACGAGCCCGCCGTAACGGTCCAGCAACTCGCCCATCGCCACAGGGTCGCCGGCCGAGACACGCTGAAGAAGGCTGCCATTCAAAGCGATTGAAGCTCGAAAGAGGAATGCGAGCGAGAACTATAGGGGAAAGCCAAACGCGAACGCGAACATGAACATGAAAAGGAACGCGCGACGAACGCTCACCCGCGTTTGGGCGCCCACGATTCCCGATCGCCGATTCCCGATTCCCGATTGCCGTCTCCCTCCCCACAAAACCACACGCGGCCCCGTCATCACTGACGGGGCCGCGCGGCTTTGATCATGCGATCACGCCAGCCCATGCCAGCGTGCGTTCATCATCTCACTTCTTCTCGGGCGCCTTGTCAGCCGGCTTCTCAGTCTTCTTGTCAGCCGGGAGCGGGACGATCACGTTGTCAATCACGTGGATCACGCCGTTGGACGCGACGATGTCCGTCTTGGTCACACCAGCCATGCCCTGCTTGTTGCCGACGGAGACCTTGCCGTCCTTGACCTCGATCGTAAACGCAGTGCCTTGGACGGTCTTGGGGCTCTCGCCGGCCTTGACGTCCTTGGCCATGACCTTCGCGGGCACGACGTGATACGTCAGTACGCTCTTGAGCAGGTCCTTGTCCTTGGCCAGGGCCGCCATCGTCTCAGCGGGGACCTTCTTGAACGCGTCGTTGGTCGGGGCGAACACGGTGAACTCGCCCTTCTTCAGCGCGTCAACCAGGCCCGCGTCCTTGATCAGGCCCACGAGCGTGGAGAACTGCGGGTCAGACGCCGCGGTGTCCACGATGTCCAGGGTCTTCTTGGCCTCGGGGGCCTTGGGCGCGCTCGGCGCCGCGGGGGCCGCGGGCTTGGCCGGGTCGGCCGCGAGCACCATCGTCGAGAGACACGCCACACCCAACAACGCGATCAAATTCTTGCTCATAAAATCAGCTCCTGCCGCAACGCGGCGACCACCACACCAGCCACGCGACACAACGCCCGCGGCATTCCCCTCCGCCCCACGCGCGAGTTCGCAGCCCGCTTCACGCCGGATTCAGAAGCGGGCGGCCGGGCCGCCAGCCGCCAGTTGTCAGTTGTCAGTTGTCAGTTGTCAGTTGTCAGCAATTCAGCACCCTCCCCCGGTCCTACCGGGGGAGGTGGCGAGTCCGCGAGCCGGAGGGGGTTTGACCGGTGCCGAACGCGACTGAGAAGGAGTACGCCCCCGCGCGCTCATCACCCGCCAACCCCGCACCGTCTGATCTTCCACTTCACGCGGACCTCAGCCCGCCGAACCTCGATCCCCCTGATCCCTTGTTCCCTCAATCCCTTCACCCCACCCCCTCGCGCGACCGCACCATCTTTCGCAATGCAAAGTCTCCCATCCCCGGCCACATCGAACTCACACCCATCGCCAAGCGGATCATCCCGCCGCGCCAGCCCGGCCACACTTCCGCCCGCGGCTTCCGCAAGCACGCCACCGTTCGCTCGGCCACGAACGCCGACGTCTGCGTCATCCATCCCGGCGTGCTGTGCGACAGCCTCTGACTCCCGCTCAGCTCCTTCACCTTGTCAAACAACTCCGTGGACGTCGTGATCGGATGCACCGTGCTCACCGCGACGCCCCGCGGCTCCAACTCCAGCCGCATCGCCTGCCCGATGTGGTGCTGCGCCGACTTCGTCGCGCTATACGCCCCGTAGTACGGAATCGGCTGGCGCGACAAACACGACGAACAGATCAACACATGGCCCCGCGGCCCACCGTCGCGATCGGCACCCGCAGGCTTCATCCGTAACAACGCCGCTCGCACGAGACTTGTCGTGCCGAACAGGTTGGTCTCAAAGATCGCCCGCAGTTCCGCCTCGGTCATCTGCAAAAACGACTTCTCAAGCCCGTAGCCCGCGTTGGCATACACGCAGTACACCGGGCCAAACTCGCCGAACGCGCGCTCGACCAGCTCGACGCACTGCGCCGGGTCGCTGACGTCGGTCTTCACCGCGATCGCGCGCCCGCCCTCGCTGTTGATCGTCTTCACCAGCGCGTCCAGCTTGTCCACGCGCCGTGCCCCCATCGCCACCATCATGCCGGCGCGGGCGCACGCCATCGCCGTCGCGGCCCCGATGCCGGAGCTCGCGCCGCTGATCACGATCGTCTTGCCGCGAAGCTCAATCTTGCCCATGTGGACGCGAGTGTACCCGCACGCCGACGCAGCGGACAAAGCGACAACACCGCTGTCGCATGAACACACGCTCATCACAAAATCACACGCGGCCCGCCGAGAACTCGGCGGGCCGCGTGAAGTTTACAAGTCTTCAGTTTCTCGATCACCGCACAAGCGATGAGCCCGCGCTCGGCGCATGTCAACCGTGATCACAGGCCGGCGCGCTTCTTCAACGCTTCGGCCTCGGCCTCGCGCCGCGCCTTCACGCCCGGGTCGCGCTCAATGATCGACTCGAGCACCACCTGGAACTGCGGCTGCAGCGGGTTGCCCATCCAGCGCACCACGCCGTCAGAGCTGATCAGATACACCGTGGGCAACGCCTGGATCTGAAGCTGCTCGTTGATCTTCTTGTCCGTATCCCAGACGTGGATCATCTCCGTTTCCTTCTGACGAAGGAACCGCTCCACGTCGATCTTCATCTCGTTGTAGCCGCTGATGCCGATCGCCACGAGATCCTCGCGATACTTCGTCTGGAGATATTCGAGCGTCGGCTTGGACCGCATGCACGGCCCGCACCACGTCGCCCAGAAGTCCACCAGCGTCACGCGCCCGCGCACGTCCGGCAGGTCGCCCTTCAGCAACACCTCTTCGCCGCCAAGCTTCACCGGCCACTTCTGGCCCTGAATGTCGTTGGCAAGCTGCTGCACGAGTTCCTTGTCGTTCTTCTTCGGCCACAGCAGGGCCTCGTACGCCGCGTCGTCGGGCTGCTTGAACGTCACCGTCAGCTTCTCGCCCGGCTTGACCACCGCCTTGGCTTCGCGTGTCATCGCGGCCTTCTCGCGGGCCGCCTTCTCATTGCTCGCGATCACGTTCAGACGATTCTTCGCCTCGTCCACCGTTTCCTTGAGCAGCGTCTCTGCCGCGGCGTTCACGGCACCGATTTCAACGTCCGCGAAACGCAACTGGCCCGCGCGATCGATGAAGTACACCTCGGGGTTCTGATCGCTCTTGAGCGCACTGCGGAACTCGCCCTTCTCATCGTGCGCGATCAGCGTCTTGAGGCCGCGCTCGCCGGCGAGCTTCATGCCCTCATCCCACATCTTCGCGTCGTGCGCCGCGATGACCACGAGCTGGCCCTTGCTGGACTCGCTCAGCGCCGCGAGCGCCTGTGCGGTCTGCAGCGAGCTGGGCCGCCAGCTTGCCCACATCACCACCGCGACAACCTTGTCCTTGATCGCTTCGGCGCTAGGAGCCTCGCCGTTCTGCCATTTGCTGAGCTTGCCAAACGTTGTCACGTCAAAGGGCGTGAGCTCCATCTTGTTGAGCATGACGCGCTTCTCGCCGACGCCGTCGCGCCGGATCTCGGGCTGGTCCACGTCTCGCGTCGTCGCGCCGGCACCGAAAGACGTGCCCGCGAACGCAAGCAAACCCATGACCGAGATCATCATCGCACGCTTCATAACAGCTCCTCGTTGCTCAGCAACGCAATAAACACAGCCACCGCTGGCCACAACCTGTATACGCAAGTCTACTCGAATCAGATGTCCGCTCGGGCTCAACGGTCACGAATGTTTACCGAGAAAACGCGGATGCGCCGCAGTGAACGCGTGCGACGCTGCGACTTGTTCGTGTTTCAGATGGGTCTTCTAGAAGACCGGTTGGCAGGGCCTGTTGTGAAGGCTTTATTATTCAAGGCCAAAAGCGGAATCGATCTGTGCGAGCCGGGACAGCGCGATCGCCGCGGCGATGCTGACATTCAACGAATCCACCCCACGCGCGATCGGGATCACCACCCGCTGATCGCAAACTTCGAGAAGACCTGTGGAAAGTCCGGGGCCTTCAGAACCCAAGACGAGCGCCACACGCTCGCCACGGGCACGCGACTCCGCCGCCGCGGCTTCCAGCGACACCGCGCCCGCCCCCAGCGCCATGCCCCACACTCGAACACCCGCCTCTCGGGCCTGCAATACCGCCCCCGGCCACGCCGTCGCCCGGGCCCACGGCACATGCAGCACGCACCCCACTGACACCCGCAGCGACTTGCGATACAGCGGGTCGGCGCAGCGCGGCGACAAAATCACGCCCGCCGCGCCCAAGGCCGCGGCGGACCGGAAGATGCTGCCGATGTTGTCGTGGTTGGTCAGATCCTCCAGCATCACCAGCGGGCGGCCCGGGCGACAGAGCGAGAGCAAGTCGTCAACGCTGCGCGGCGCGGGGCGCACGCCGACCGCGAGCAAGCCGCGATGAAGATCAAATCCCACCAGCGCTTCCAGCTCGCGGCTGGGCACTACGTACACCGGCGTGTCGCTCGGCAAGCGATCGAGCTTGTCGCGCAGCGCGACAAGCCGATTCGGCGCCAGTAGCACCGAGAGCACACGCACCGAGCTGGTCAGGAGCATGTCAAAGACAACCTCGCCCTCGGCCATGAACCGCGCGGGCACGGGCGTGCCAGTGGCATCGGTGGTTGAGCCCAGAAACCCGGCGACGAGCTGGCGATCACGCACGGCGCGGTAGTCAGTCAGGCACGGATCATCGATGGAGTCAAGATGGATGATGGTGGGCGGCAGGGCGGGGCATCATTCGTTCGCTCAGAGCGAGGGGGCGAACGAATGGCCCGGAGCCAAGACCCGCCACGGAGAGGCGGGGCCACCCAGAGGCAGGGCCGCCTGAATTGACTATCGTTGCGGCATGACACGAACGACTTCACGAGTGGTCGCGGCTGCGGTGGTGACGATGTTGATGTCGGTCCTCGGCGCGTGCGAGGAGAAGTCGGCGTTGCCGCCGCCACGCGTGAACGGGACGCCGCAGAGCACGGGCACGGTGCTGGGCAAGACGCGTGACATGGCCAAAGAGGCGACGGCTGGCGCGACGAACGCGCAGGCCGCGGCGGCGAACGCGGCTGGCGAGATCAGCGGCGAAACGTCGATCGATGTTGGCGGGCTGCTGTTCCCCATTCCTTCTGGCTGGCAGCGCCAGAACCCGTCATCACCCATGCGCGCGGCGGAGCTGAAGATCGGCGACGCGACCGTGTGGTTCACCACCTTCGGTGCCGGCCAAGGCGGCGACGACGAATCCAACATCGCGCGCTGGCTGCAACAAGTCAAAGGTCCCGATGGCCAGCCGGCACAGGCAGAGCGCTCGAGCATCTCGCCCGGCGGCGTGAGCGTGCTGAAGGTTGCCAGCGAAGGGACGTTTATTGGGATGACCGGGAGCATGCAGGGAATGACGGCGCAGCCACCGTTGGCGAATGCACGCGTGCTGCGGGCGATCGCCGACGGTCCGGGGGGCAAGGTGTTCGTGAGCATGAGCGGACCGGCCAGCGCGGTGCGTCAGGCGGAGGGGGCGTGGAACGGGATGCTGGAAGGGGTCAGAAAGAAGTGACGAGTCGCGAGACGCGAGACGCGAGTGGGGAAAGACGTCAGACTTGAGCGCTTGAGCCGTGATGACCCACTCGGGGCGTGGCGGGACATTGACAGAGATCGGCCGTTTTCTATTCGCGACTCGCGACTCAGCACTCGCGACTGGCGACGCAGGAGCCTTCGTTGACCATTCTCGATTCGATTGTGCTTGGGCTTGTCGAGGGGATCACTGAGTTTTTGCCGGTCTCATCCACGGGGCACTTGATCCTTGCGTCGCACGCGCTGGGGCTAGATCGATCGCAGAACAAGGCGGCGCTGGACGCGTTCAACATTGTGTTGCAGGGCGGGGCGATCTTGGCGGTCGCGAGCGTGTATTGGCCGCGCGTGCGGCAGATGGCGCTGGGATTGCTCGGTCGCGACAACGCGGGGTTCATGCTGCTGGTGAAGTTGTCGGTGGCGTTCCTGCCGGCGATGGTGCTGGGCCTCGCGCTGGATAAGGCGCTCAAGGCATACTTGTTCTTTCCCGTGCCGGTGATCCTCGCGGTGATCCTCGGCGGCGTGTTCATGCTCATTCTCGAGCAGTGGCGCCGCGGCAAGCTCGGCGATCCAGACGTGCTCCACGCCAAGCGGACGATCGACGATCTGTCACTGGGTCAGGCGCTGTTCATCGGGTTCATGCAATGCATCGCGATGTGGCCGGGGACGAGCCGGAGCATGATGGGGATCGCCGGCGGCGTGTTTGTGGGGCTGAAGCCCAAGGACGCCGCGGAGTTTGCGTTTTTGCTGGGATTGCCGACGCTGGGCGGGGCGACGGTGTATCAGTTCTACAAGAACATGCGCGGGCCTGAGAGCGAGAACATGTTCCATGTGTTCGACGCGGGGCCGATCGTGGTGGGGCTGATCGTCAGCTTCGTCTCGGCGTTTCTGGCAGTGCGCTGGCTGGTGGGGTTCTTGAACAAGCACGGGCTGAGTGTGTTCGGGTGGTATCGCCTGGCGCTGGGAGCGGCGCTGGTTGTCGCGGCGTGGCAGGGGTGGATCAGCATCACGCCGGGTTGAGGGGAGCGGGCCGAGAGGGCCGAGGGGGAGGCGACCCGTGCCTTCGCAGAGCCTCACGCACGGCGTCCGACACGCGAACGCACGCTGCGTCAATTTACTGCTTTGAGCTTTGTCTTCTGTGCCATGTGGCCATGTGCGATGTGGCCATGTAGGCACCTGCCATATCGCCGCCCTCGCCTATCTTCCCCCGCCCATGAAAACCTCCTTCCCCAAAGAGAAGATCCGCGTGCTCTTGCTTGAGGGCGTGCATCCGGTCGCGGCGGAGGTCTTTACCAGCGAGGGCTTCAGCGTCACGACGCATGAGAAGGCGCTGGAGGGCAACGCCCTGCGCAAGGCCCTCAGCGAAGACGGCGGCGTGCATCTGCTGGGCATTCGCAGCAAGACGAATGTCACCAGTGAGGTGCTCAGCGTGTCGCCCCGCTTGTGGGGCGTGGGCGCGTTCTGTATTGGGGTGAATCAGATCGATTGCGAGGCGGCCCGGCGCGCGGGCGTCGCGATCTTCAACTCGCCGTTCAGCAACACGCGCAGCGTCGCGGAGCTCACCATCGCGGAGATTGTCGCGCTGTACCGGCGCTTGCTTGACCAGTCGTCCAAGATGCACAAGGGCGAGTGGGACAAGTCCGCCGCGGGTGCGCACGAGGTCCGCGGCCTCACGCTCGGCCTCGTGGGCTACGGGCACATCGGCAGCCAAGTCAGCGTGCTGGCGGAGGCGATGGGCATGCGCGTGGTGTTTTACGACATCATCAGCAAGCTGCCCTTGGGCAACGCTCGCCCGTGCCGCTCGCTGGAAGAGCTGCTCAAGCTGAGCGATGTCGTGAGCCTGCATGTCCCCGAGACGCCCGGCACCGTGGGCATGATCGGTGCGAAGCAGCTCAAGTCCATGCGCCGCGGCTCCATGCTCATCAACAACGCACGCGGCACCGTCGTCGATGTCGCGGCCCTCGCCGCCGCGATCAAGGATGGCCACATCGGCGGCGCGGCCCTGGACGTCTTCCCGCATGAGCCCGCGGGCAAGGGCGAGAAGTTCGCCAGTGAGTTGCAGGGGCTGCCCAACGTGATTCTGACGCCGCACGTCGGCGGCAGCACCGAGGAAGCGCAGCGCAACATCGCGCAGGACGTCGTCGAGAAGCTCCTGAAGTTCATGAACAACGGCAGCACCACCGGCAGCGTCAACCTGCCCAACGTCGAGCTCCCCGAGCAGGCGGGGCCCGACGCCGACGCGGAGACGCGCCGGCGCCACCGCATCCTGCACCTGCACCAGAACGTGCCGGGTGTCATGAGCAAGATCAACGGCGTGTGCGCGCAGCTTGGCGTCAACATTCACGCGCAGTACCTGCAGACCAACAAGGACGTCGGCTACGTCGTCCTCGACGTGCAAGAGCAGCACGGCAAGCGGATCCTGGCCGGGCTGAAGGATTTGCCGGAGACGATTCGGGTGCGGGCGCTGTATTGAGGGAGGGAGGACGCAACCCGACATAGCCACATCGCACATCGCCACATGGCACATTCAAACCAGCGCAACCGTCCACTCGGGTCTTTATGTGCTCTGCGGCCATGTGCGATGTGGCCATGTTGCTTCGCGCGCCGCTACACCGAAACTCCTAGACTGTGCCCAATCGCGCCGATATTGGCGCAGGAGGCCCGCATGTCGATCGCATTGAATGCTCGTGTTCCGCTGATGATGGCCGCGCTTGCGGGGGCGATGGCGGTGATGGCGGGCTGTCCGGGCGCCGGGCAGGTGAACTATCCGCCAATCCCGGGCGACACGATCAGCAACAGTGTGAACAACCCGCCGGTGCCGCGGGTGATCGATGGGGCGCTTGAGTACATCGTGCGGCGGTATCCGCCGAACTCATCGGGCCCGCTGGACCCTCAGCCGCCGGTGCCGTTTGCGGTCAACTTGCCGCCGAACATGAGCGAGGAGAACGTTCGCGCGATCATCGCGAACACCTCGCCCTGGGCCCGCGCGCTGACGGAGCAGACGCAGGACCTGCCGATCTACCACGTCGCCCGCGTCAACGTTCGCGGCGGCACGGCCTACGTCGACATTCTCCGCCCCGTCTCCACGCTGCCGGACAAGCCGGTGAACCCGCTGTATCAGGGCTTGCGCGTCGAGATGCGCGGGCTCAGCACCGCGTGGAAGGTCAACCACATCCAGCTCTATCCGGTCGGCGCGCCGGATGTCCCGCCGCTGTCGATCGTCGCCGATGCCTGGGGCGAGCCGGTGGTGAACCGGCCGTCGAGCGAGTGAGAAGACCGAAGGGCCGAGGTTTGAGGGCCGAGGGCCGAGGGAAAGACGCGCTCAGGTTGCGGGCATGAGTGGCAGCGCCAGCGCGATGAGCATCGCCGCGGCGTAGAGGCCGGCGACGAGGTCATCGAGCAAGATGCCCCAGCCGCCGCCAGCGCTTTGCAGGCCATACGCCGGCCAGAGCTTGATAATGTCCATGACGCGGAAGAAGACGAACGCCAGCGCGACCCACGCCAGCATGTGTACGCCCGTTTCAAACCACGGCAGCGCACACAGCGTCAGCGCCATGCCCGCGGTCTCATCGGCGACGACCTCGCCGGGGTCTTTCTTGTTGAGGAACATCTCGGCCTCGTCGCCGTGGACGATGCACGCGAGCGAGAAGACGAGCACGATCGCGGCCATCGCGAGATAGAACGCGAACGCGAACTCACCGGCGGGGAGGAACTTCGCGCCGCCGGGGATCAGGCACAACGCCGCGGCGATCACGCACGGCGGCAGCGAGCCCCATGTGCCCGACGCGGGCCGCCGATAGCCGAGGCCGAAGGTCGTGATCAGCGTGAGACGCGGGCGTCTCACTTCGGTGCCGCGCCGGTGGTTGCCGGCGCGCCGGGTGTGATGACGGGCTCAGCCGCGGGCGATGTGGGCGCGGGCGACGCGTCTGGGGCTGGCGCTTCACCCGGCTTCGCTGCAGCGGCGGGAATCGTCATTCGCAGCGCGCGGGCGCGCTCGACGATCGCTCGCTCCGCGCCGGCCTTGTCGGTGGACTCTTGCGTCGGCTTCAGGTCAAAGTGCCACGCGATGCGGTTGTGCAGGGGCAGCGGCGCGACGAGCAGGTCGGGGCCGGGGTACTCGTAGAACGGCGCGACGGCCTCGGCGCTGGTGGTCAACGGCTCGTAGCCCTCGAGCGAGAGGCGCACGTCGTAGGTGCCGTAGAACTTGAAATCGGTCTGCACAGGCGTGCGCCCGAGTTGCTCGTCGTTGAGCCAGACCATGGCGCCTGTGGGCTCGCTGGTGATCTCGATCGTGCGGCGGACGCAGCCGGGGGCAAACGCGAGCGCGGCAAGCGCAATGGTGATCGCGCCGAAAGCACGCGGGAAGCGTTCGAGGCGAGAAGAGCGTGGGAACGGGTTGCGACGGGCGAGTGCCATCAGGCGAGTCTATCGGCTCGGCGGCGGAGATTCGAGCCCGCCCGAAGTGGAGCCGGCTCAGAGTCCGCTGCCGTTACCCACGGATGCGGACGATTCGCTCGGGCTTGAGACCGACGTGGGATCGGAGAAGGGCAGGTGATCGAACTCGTCGCCGCGGAAGAGCGAGCCGAGGTAGGCGCGTTTGACCATTTCGTCGTTGATCAACTCGCGCGGCGTGCCCTCGGCGAGCTTCTTGCCCTCATCAATTATGTACGCGCGATCGCACACGCGCAGCGTCTGCTGCACGTTGTGGTCGGTGATGAGGCAGGCGATGCCGAGCTGGCGCAGGCGCTCGATCTCGCGCTGCAGGTCTTCGACCGCGATGGGGTCCACGCCGCTGAACGGCTCGTCGAGCAGGATGATCTTGGGGTTGGTCACCAGCGCGCGGGCGATCTCGAGCTTGCGACGCTCGCCGCCGGAACAGGTGCGGGCCTGGTGCTTGGCCTTGTGTGTCAGGTGGAACTGATCCAGGAGCTCGGCGGCGCGCTTCTTGCGGTCAGCGCGAGAGAGCTTGAGCGTCTCGAGAATCGCGAGCAGGTTCTGCTCGCAGGTCAATCGCGTGAAGACGCTGGGCTCCTGGCTCAGGTAGCCCATCCCCAGGCGGGCCCGTTGATACATTGGCAGCGGCGTGATGTCACGCCCGTCAAAGCTCACGCTCCCGCTGTCGGCCTCGATCATGCCGACGGTGATGCGAAAACTCGTGGTCTTGCCCGCGCCGTTGCGCCCCAGCAGCCCGACGATCTCGGCCCGATCAATATGAAACGAGACCCCCTGCACCACCCGGCGCCCGGCGAACGACTTGTTCAGATTGACGGCTTCAAGCAACGGCACGGGACCATGGTACGTCGGGTTGTCGGGGTGATCGTGGGGCTGGGGTTCGGCGGAGTGTTCGTCGGAGCCGCGGGCGCAAGCACGCGTGCATGCTCAGGGCGTCGGCGCGCCGGATCGCTGAGGCGTGCGGGTTTGCAGCCTGACAACCAGCGGCCGATGGTCGGAGCCGATGCTTGGCCCGACGCGCGAGCTGACGACGCGCAGGCGGTCGTTGACGTAAACGTGGTCGATGCGGATGCCCGGGAGCTTGGCCAGCAGGCCGGCGTCGGGCCAGGTGTTGCCGAGGCCGGAGCCGGCCTCGCTGTGTGATTCGTGCAGGCCGGCGCTGCGCAGGAACGCGTGCTGGGGCGAGGTCGTCGTGCTGTTGAGGTCACCGGCCAGCAACAACGCGGGCGCGTCGGACGCCGCGTGAACACTGCGAACCCACTGATCAAGCCACGCGAACTGCAGGCGCTGCTCGCACAGCAACTGTGCGTCTCCGGGCGGCACCAGATGCAGGTTCTGGAGTATCAGCGGCACGCCATCAAACGCGATGCGCACGCGGATCTGCGGCTCGCTGATCCCCGCGACGCCACCAAAGATCTTCTCGCGCATCATTTCGATCTGTGGGTAGATCTCTTCACCCGCCGCGAACGGCAGCTTCGAGTACACCGCCTGGCCGAACGCGTCCTGACGGAACGCTTCGGCAGAGTGCGGATGGCTCGTCTGAAACCCCGCCCGCAGTTGCGGCGCGTGCGCGCGGGTCGCCTCTTGCAACAACACCACGTCCGCCTGTTCAGCCCGCACGAGCTCAAAGAGCGGGCCAAGATTCTGATTCGCGAAGTTCACGTTCGCGACCACCACCGTCAGCGTCGGGCGGGCTGGGTCTGACGTTGGGGCTGATCGGAACATCGGCATGAGCGACGGCGACGCCATCAGCACCGCCGTGACGCTGACGAGCGCCGCCAGCCGGCGCGCACGCACAGCCGCGGCGCACACCGCCAGCACGGCCAGCACAATCGCGCCGTGCAACAAGAACGTCCGCAGCATGAACACGAAGAACGCCAGTGCCAGCTCAATCCGGCCGGAGGCGAACAGATCCGTCGGCATCAGATACGCGAACGCGTACACCGCGAGCACGCCGACCCAGCACGCCCACACCAGCGACCGCGCACGCTGCATGAGATACTCGCGCCAGCTTCGCGCGGGCTGGACCGAGGACGGGGCAACCGGCTGAATCGCGGCGTCTGGCGGGGTGGTGCGCATTGCCGCTCAGCTACGCCGCGGATTTCACACGGTTCACTGCCCAAACAGATTCTTCGGCGTAAACATGCCCTTGTCCTCGAAGTACTTCAGCGCCTCATCGACGGACTTGAACACCTTCGTCGCCGTTTCGGTGATGAACGGGCTCGGGTGCTTCTTGGGCTTCCAGACGACGTAGACCTCTTTGGTGTGTTCCCACGCGTGTTGGAGTTCGCGTTCCACACCGCTGGAGAGGCCGGGGACGCCGCCGGGGAGTTCCGGCACGAGACTCACGATCATGTCGGACTGGTCGATGAGCTTGAAGTCGCGCATGTAGATCTGGCCGTCGATATCGCCGGCGATGTCCAGGATCTCGCGCACGGTCACGCGGATGGTGTCGGCCCCCGCGGCTTTGCTCCCGCCGAAGCTGTGCGGCGCGACCTCGATGAACTCCTTGCCGTCCCGAGCCGCGGCGAGCCCGCGCTCCAGCAGCAGCTTCTCATCGACATCACCCGGGTCAAAGCAGATGAAGTGCTTGGCCAGCTCGGCGCGGAAATGGTCAATCTCCGCCAGCACATCCGGCATGTCCACCACGTGGCTCATCGGGAAGCTCGGATACACCTTCCGCATGTCGTGACGGCAGATCAGCCGGAAGAGCGTGCCCGTCGTGTCCACATGACGCCCGCGCGACAGGATGTAAAACCGACTGCCGGGGATCGACTGCGTGAGCAGCTCGCTGGCGAGGATCTCCTCCTCGCGCCACACCATGCAGTCCTTCAACGTCGCGTCGATCTCGTGATCGCGGTGCAGCCGGTTGTGTACGACCTCGATGTTGTCCACCAGGCAGATGAACAGGTCCGGCTGGAGCTTGGTGATCTGGTCGTAATCAAACGCGGCGAACAACCCGTGCCGCCAGCGAAACGTCGCGTGCGTGTTGACGATCAGGTTCTTGCTGTCCTTCGCGTCAACGATCACGTCCTTGAACGCGGCCCGTCGCAACGAGTTCAGCCGACTCAGCGGCAGATCGAGGATCTTGCCGGGGCGCACGTCCGGCCCTTCCTTGTACATGATGTCGCCGACGTGATACACGTCGATCTGTTCGCCCTGCTGCCCGGCGAGGGCCGCGGCGGCGTTGATGTACTGCTTCTTGTCCAGCCCGATCTGTCCGGTGACGATTGCACGCATGGGTCAAGCGTAGTGAGGTACCACGCAACGCGAGAGGCGCTGCCGCGACGAGCCCGTGCGTTATTTCCCCGCCGCGGCACCCTGGATCGCCGGCTCGCGAAGGTCGCTGAGGAACACCGTCTGGCGGGTGAGCATCTGCGACTGGTCGCCCAAGGCGGTGAGCTCGATCTTGGTTTTCTCGGGCGTGGGGCCCCAGACGATCTGGATCGTGCCGTAGGTCGCCTCGCGCTTGACCGGCCCGACGCGGAAGGTGTTCACGTCGTTGGCCGAGCCGGGGTCAAGGTTCATGCCGCTGGAGGTGAAATCCCAGATCGGATAAGGCACCGCGCGCCCGGGCGAGCCGCGATCGACGGAGATCTCGGTGAGGTGGCGATCGCCGGAGATGACCACGACGCCGGACGCATTGGTCTTGGCGACCAGGTCATAAAAGCGCTGGCGCTCGTGCGGGATGGTGCCCCAGCTCTCGTAGCCGTGCTCGTCGGCGACCATCTGAATACTGCTGCCGATAATGCGGACATCAGCCGGGGTGCGAAGCTGCTCCTCAAGCCAGGCCCATTGCGCCTCACCCAGCATCGTCTTGCCCTTGTCTGCGGTCGCGATGTACGCCCCGCGCCCGGAGACACGCTGATCGCGCGGCGACCTCTCCAGCGCGTCGCGGTTGAACCGCGTGTCCAGCATGATCACCTGCACGCGCCGCCCGGCGGGGCCGAACGTGCGGGCGTTGTACACGCCCGGCTGCTCGCGCAGCGAGCTGTCCTCAGCCAGACCCCAGAACTTCAGGAACGCCTGCTTGCTCTGCTCGCGCAGCGGGAAGTCCTTGCCCGCGTCGTTGGCACCGTAATCGTGATCGTCCCAGGTCGCCATCATCGGGCACTGGGCCCGGAGCTGCGTGAAGCCGGGGATGCTGGCCAGGGCCGCGTACGCCTCGTCGATGCGCTCGATCTTCTCCACCGGGCGCATGCCCATCTTGCCGTCCTTCTCCCAGAAGTCGGCGTAGTGGTTGTCGCCGATCATCAGAAAGAGGTCGGGCTTGGCGCTGACGATCTGGCTCCAGATCGGCTGAGCCTTGCGCTCGCGAGCGCAGGAGCCAAACGCGATCAGGTCGATCTCCCGCGCCTCGTCGGCGATCGCGGGTGCCGCCGCGGCTGCCGGCGCGGGCGGGTTCCCAAGGGGCGTGGTCGCGGCTGCCGGTGTCGGCGCCGGTGCGGGCATGCCCGGAAACGCGGGCTTCGCGGGCGCAGTGGCCTCCTGTCCTGACGCATTGAAAACGACTCCCGTCAGCGAGACCGCGACGGACATCACCAGCGTTGAACAGATCGACGGCATGAACAACTCCTGAACCAGCGGCTCTCAAAGTCACAGGCGACTGCCCGCGCGAGTGGGTTCGATGCCAACGCTATCGCCAAGGAGTGGCGCGAAGCGCAAAGACTTCGAGAAGGCGCGGGCGGGATCGCTCCGCCCGCGACCGCGACGCGCCAGGCGCATCGGGTACCATCCGCCCATGCTCCGCTCGCGGAACCTTGGGAACTACGTGCTGCTGGCGACGCTCCTGGCGTTCCTGGCGGTGTTTCTGCTCTATCCGATCATGCTCACGCTCCGCGGCGCGTTCTATGAGAACGCCGCGAGCCGCAGCGGGTTCACGTTTTTGCATCTCCGCCTGATCTTTGAAGACCCCGCCACCTTCCACGGCATCCTGAACTCCCTGAAGATCGCCACCGGTACGACGATCCTGGCCATGCTCATCGCGGTGCCGCTGGCGGTGCTGTCCACGCGGTTCTCGTTCCCACTCAAGCGCACGCTCAACGCGCTGGTGTTAATCCCGCTGATCCTGCCGCCGTTTGTCGGGGCGATCGGCGTCAAGATGATGCTCGGTCGCGAGGGCGCGCTCAACACGCTGATGGGCACCGAGTGGGACATCCTGGGCGATGCCAAATACTGGGGCGTCGTCGTTGTTCAGGCGCTCTCGCTGTACCCGATCATTTATCTCAATGCCTCCGCCGCGCTGGCCAACCTTGACCCGGCGCTGGACGAAGCGGCCCAGAACCTCGGCGCCGGGTTCTTTCGGCGGTTCTTCGGTATCACGCTGCCCTTGATCCGGCCCGGTTTGTTCGCCGGCGGCACGATCGTGTTCATCTGGGCGTTTACCGAGCTGGGCACGCCGCTGATCTTTGAGTTCCGTGAAGTGACGCCGGTGCAGATTTTCGAGGGGCTGAAGGAAGTCGAAAGCTCGGCCCGCCCCTACGCCCTCACGCTGGTCATGCTCGTGATGGCGGTGGGGATCTATGCGCTGGGCAAGACGATCTTCGGCGGGCGGGCCCACGCGATGTATGCCAAGGCCTCGCGGGCCGCGCAGGACGAACCGTTGGGCGGTGCGACAGGGCTCATCGCGGCCGGCGCGTTCGCGTTGGTCATCGGCTTGGCGCTGCTGCCGCATGTCGGCGTCGTCCTGACCTCGATCAGCGAGCCCGGGGCGTGGTACCGCTCAGTCATGCCCACGCGCCTGACCGGCTCGCACTATCACGAGGCGCTGACGCACCCGGAGAGCTTCGGCGCGATCGTGAACTCGCTCAAACTCGCAGCCGCGGCGGTGACGATCGACGTGTTCCTGGGCGTGCTGGTCGGCTATCTGATCGTGCGGACGAACATCAAAGGCCGCGCGGTGCTCGACGCGCTGTGCATGTTGCCGCTGGCGGTGCCGGGGCTGGTGCTGGCGTTCGGATATATCGCGATGAGCCTGTCCTGGCCGCTGGGCAAGGGGGACCCGCTGGACGGCCTGGTGAGCATCGTGGGCAGCGAGCCAAACCCGATCCCGCTGTTGATCATCGCGTACAGCGTGCGCCGCCTGCCCTATATCGTGCGGGCGACGGTGGCGGGCCTTGAGCAGACCAGCGGCCAGATGGAAGAGGCCGCGCTGAATCTCGGCGCGTCGCGGTTCACCGCGGTGCGCCGCATCATCATCCCGCTCATCGCGGCCAACCTCATCGCCGGCGCCTTGCTCGCCTTCAGCTTCTGCATGCTCGAAGTCAGCGACAGCCTCATGCTCGCGCAACAGCCCCAGCACTACCCGATCACCAAGGCCATCTTCGCCTTCACCAACCGCCTGGCCGACGGCATCTACATCGCCAGCGCCATGGGTGTGTGGGGCATGGCCCTGCTCACGGTCACGCTCGTCGGCGCGAGTGTCCTGATGGGCAAGCGGCTGGGGGCGATCTTCCGGGTATAGGCGGGAATGGAACTCTGCCAAGTGAGCCCCGCGGCTGCCGAGCCCTTTCTTGAGGAATCGAGTCCATGACCCGCAAGGACGTAAACCCGTTTCGTTATGAGCCTCGTGTACCGTCGAGTGCGAATCCGGGGAGTCAGACGCGGCAAGTGGGTAACGTTGATCGCTTCCATGCCACCGCGAACACTCCAGCGGGTGCGCCTGGCGCGAGCGAGAGCGAGCCTGATCTTCGCGATGAAATTGGCGACGTGTTGGAGACGATCCGGCCGACAGATCTTGGAAGCCTTGTCATCCTCTGGACGCTGGGCCTGCTCGCGGCACCTCTGCTCATCTTGCCTTTCTCGCTCATTCAAGATGCAACAACGATGGTGATCGTTGCGACGTGCGGTTTCGCGTTTTGGGGCGCGTGGATGGCCGTGACGCTTCGAGAAACCCTCGTGAGAATCGACGTGGGCACTCTCGGCATTCGGGTCCGCTTGCCCGCATTCCGGGCGCGGTGCTTACGCTATTCTGAATGTAAATCGCTCAGCTATTGGACCGTTCAGACGAACGTGAACGGCGTGCCAACGCCGCCAGTGCTTTACTTCGTACTCAGGCCAACGCAAGGTTGGAGCGTTCGCGTCTCACGATTCGCCGGAAAACCTCCAGCTCGTCCGGCAAGAGTGACCGGGTTGCCTCCCATGGCTTCGCTCGACAACGCGCGGGACGTCGCGAGTCTGTCTATCGCCGAGAGGATGCTCACGCAGTGGCACGCGACCGGGCAAACGGATTGGGGACATCGACTCCGCTTTGTCGGGCACGAACTTGTGTATCGCGATCTGCTGGGACGCGAGCGGAGGATGCCATGCGCTCACTTCGCCGTCTCGACTCGAAACGGCGAACTCGTTATACACAATGTACGAGACCACGGGAAGTTCGCAAAGGTTGCTATGTCAGGTGCCAACACTTGGCCCGGGCTGATCTGTCTCCAACGCATTGCCGGGCGCTGAGCCGCACCGACGTGAGTTGTTTCGGGTGACCTCGCGAGCGACACACCCCCGCCGACAGGAGGCCACCGAGCAGCATGTGATCGAGACCAAGCCCGCGCGCTCGCGCCCGCGGCTCCGACAAACCTAGGGCTGCAACCGCGTCACGTTCCACGCCCCGCCGATGTATCCCGGCGCGCCGTCCACTGGCGTCGGCGTCAGCTCGCGGCTCCACACCGCACGATCGTGCAGGCGGGCGCTGTGGCCGAGCCAGAGCTCCATGCGGCTGACCCAGAGCCGGAAGCCGCCCCAGTTGGGCGGGCGCGGCACCGTAATCGCTGCCACCGCCTCCGGCGACATCGTCTTCACCGTCTCGTCGCCGCCGGTGACGCCGAAGCGGGCCTCCGCGCGGGCGTTGGCATCGAGCAACTGCTGACGGCTGGAGAGCGGCTGGCTTTGCGAGCTGGCCCACGCCGCGACGCGGGACATGAGTGGGCGATGGGCAAAGTAGTGCTCGCTCTCGGCGACGGGCGACATGGTCGCGACGCCTTCGACGCGGACTTGACGGTCCAGGTGATCCCAGTGGAAGCACGCCGCGACGCGGTGCGAGGCTTGGAGAGCGAGGCCCTTGCGTGAGTCGTAGTTGGTGAAGAAGACGATGCAGCCCTTGTCGGGATAGACGCGCCGAGCCAGCACGATGCGGACGCTGGGCTGGCCGTCGGCGTCCACCGTCGCCAGTGACATCGCGTTCGGGTTCGGCTGCGAGCGCGTGTCGGCGCTCATCTGCAGCCAGGACTGGAACAGCGCAAAGGGCTCTTGCGGCAGCGGCTCCGGCAGCGTCTGGCCCGCGAAGACGCACGCCCCGGCGAGCGGGTCGGCCCGGCCTGGGTGAGAGCTCGGAGCCGGCGCATCCCATGGGTGGCGAGGGTCAACAGACATGCGACATGCTAGGGAATCTCGTATCGCACACGCCGGGCGCACGACGCCAGCCCGCGAGCGCCCGCGCCGCCCATCTTTACACACTCTTCTCGGACACGGCCGCGGGCAATTTGTGCCGATCCTGAGCGCGATCCGATGCGTAACAGAGAGCTTGGCGCGGATTTCCGTTGCGGTGGACAAGATTGCTGCCCGAAGACTTTTGTTATCCTGATTCATCTTCCGGCCGGTCCTCCGCCACAAGGAAGTACGTCATCGGATGACATCGTTTCACCGCACGGACGCAGGTCCCTAGGAGCGAGCAGATGGGCGAAAGCAGTCGGACGACGGGCTCCACCACCCGGAGCGCGGGTTCGTCACACTCCTCCCGATTCGTCGCGGAGCAGCCCGCCGGCGGGCGTGCCTCGCGAACCGCTTCGGGCGAGCCGTCTGACAGCGCTACGCCCTCGACGCCAGCCTCGCCTGCTACCAAACGCTCCTCGGTCACTTCCGGCGAGAAGCCCATCCGCCGCTTCGTGCTCGATACCAACGTCCTGCTCCACGACCCCAACTCGCTCTTCGTCTTTCAAGAGCACGAGGTCGTCATCCCGCTGGTGGTCATCGAAGAGCTCGATACCTTCAAGCGCGACTCCGGCGATCGCGGGCGCAACGCGCGCGAGGCCATCCGCCAGCTCGACCGCCTCCGCACCATGGGCCGCCTGATCGACGGCGTGCGCTGGGGCGATTCCTGCGACCCCACCAATCGCAAGTCCAACCGCGTCGGGCCCTCCGGTGTCGTGCGCATCGATGTCGGCCTGCACGATCGCCCCGCGGTCTTGAGCGCTGACAAACCGGATAACCGCATCATCGCCGTCGCGTATGACCTGCAGAAATCCGGCAGCCCGAACGTCGTCTTCGTCTCCAAGGACCTCAACGCCCGCCTCAAGGCCGACGCGCTGGGCCTGACCACCGAGGACTTCGAGAACTCCAAGGTCAACACCGACACGCTCTACACCGGCTTCACCACCCTCGATGTTGACGGCGGCCTCATCGACGAGCTCTATCACGACCGCATGCTGCCGCTGGACCGCCTCAGCGATGCGCTGGCCAGCGGCGCCGGGCCTGATGGCTCACTCAGCACGCGTCAGGTCTACGCCAATCAGTTCGTCATCCTGCGCGATCGCGAGGACGAGGGGCACACCGGCCTCGCCCGGCGACTCGCTGACACCGACCACCTGATCCCTGTCACCGGCCCGCGCAAGCCCGTCTTCGGCATCATGGCTCGCAACGTGCAGCAAACCATGGCGCTGGACCTCTTGATGGACGACGAGATCCGCATGGTCACGCTGCTGGGCTCCGCCGGCACGGGCAAGACGCTTGTCGCGGTCGCCGCGGGCATGGCCAAGGTCTTCACCGAAGAGCGCTACGACAAGCTGCTGGTGGCGCGACCGATCATGCCCATGGGGCGCGACATCGGCTATCTGCCCGGCACAAAGGACGACAAGCTCGGCGCCTGGATGCAGCCGATCTTTGACAACTTGGGGTACTTGCTTTCGACACGTGGCGCCACCGTCGGCGGCCGCGGCGACAACCAGCACGCCGACAGCCTCTCCACCGAGCAGCGCATCGAGAAACTCATCGCCGGCGGTCAGGTCGTTCTCGAGCCACTGACCTACATCCGCGGGCGCTCGATCCCCCACCAGTTCATGATCGTGGACGAGGCCCAGAATCTCACGCCGCACGAGGTCAAAACCATCATCAGCCGCATCGGCGACGGCACCAAGATCATCCTCACCGGCGATATCGGACAGATCGACAACCCGTACCTCGACGAAGCGTCCAACGGCCTGTCCTACGCCATTGAGAAGATGAAGGGCCTGCGGATCGTCGGGCATTGCACACTCACCAAGAGCGAGCGGTCGGAGCTGGCGAGCCTCGCGGCGAGCTTGCTGTAACGCAGTGAGCGAAAAAGCGAGCGACACAGCGGCCGATTGATCAGGGGTTCGGCGTCGCGATCCGGACGCCGTGACTGAGGCTTTGCGAAGTCACGGTTGGCTGCTCGCCCGCGCACGGATACCCACATCGGCGCGAACGCGCGCCCGTCTGTCACTTGTGTACAAACCCCGAATCCGCGGGTTTGCCGTGGCAATTCCCTCGCCCGCTGCGAAGTTCTCGGAAGTTGAGCGCTTTGAACATTGCCATTTTGTGCCGATCGGGCATGATAACGATGTTGTGAACGTCCTTGATCGGTACCCATTCATTCCCCGCACGCGTGGTTCACGTCGCGGGTCGGTGATTTCGGGCAACGCTCAACTGACGCTCGCGGCGGCCACGCTCCGGCGCGGCTCTTGACTCGCGGGCGAAAGCTCGCACCCATTCGTTCGTCGATCACCCCCTTGAGAGAGCCCACAATGCACACTGTTAATTCTCGTGTCGTTCGCACCCTTGTGACGCCGCTGGCGGTCATCCTGCTCGCAGGAACCGCCCTTGCCGGTGTTCCCGCCGGGCTTGATTACTCGTTCCGCGTCATCGCGCGCACCAAGACCACCGCCGCTCAGCCCGACGCCATCGGCGTGCCCAACAACAGCCAGCTCTCGGCCAACTTCGCCATCGATGACCGGGGCAACGCGATCGTCCGCTACTCCGGCCTCCTCGGCGGCGACGGCGTCGTTCGCTACAGCGCCGCGGATGGCTCCGTCATCACCCTGGACACCACCACCGATGGCGACCTCACCGGCGAAGTGGACGCCCGCAACGGCGTCTTCTCGATCCGCGATGTCAACGGCGTCATCCGCACCTACGCCCTGGACGGCACGGCGCTGAACTCGTTCAACCTCGGCGGCTCCGCCGGGACGAGCGGCGCGGTCAACGGCGTTCGGCTGAGCGACAACGGGCGCGTCGCCTATCGCGCCCAGGCCGGCGCCGACGTCAAGCTCATCCTTGATGAGATTCAGCCCCCCGCCAGCCGCACACAGTTCACATACCTGACCGCCGCGGCTCCCGTCACGTTCATCTACAGCCCCACCGTCAACGGCGACGGCCAGCTCGCGGTACGCGTGGACGCGACCAACGGCGGCATCCCCAGCTTCGGCCAGATCCGGCGCTACAACGCCCCGCCCGCCAGCGGGTTCGTCACCACGATCAACCTCGCGAACAACGTCTCCTTCAACTCGATCTCGCAGCTCCTGGACCTGAACGACCAGGGCCAGGTCGCGTTCTACGCCCGCCCCACTGGCAGCTCGGCCCTCAACCTCTACCGCACCGCGCCCGACGGCGTGACACGCACCCTGATCGCCAACCCCAGCGTGCAGCCGCTGACGACCTCCGAGTTCGCGTTCTTCCCGCCCTCGATCAGCGAGACCGGCCTCGTCGCGTTCCGCGCCCGTGACTTCAACGGTCAGGCCATCTATCTCGGCAACGGCATCGACCTTTTCAAGCTCATCGGCAACGGCAGCACCATCAGCACCAACATCGGCTCGCTGGACATCGCGGCGTCCTCGGTCTTCACCGGCGGCGTGCGCATCAACAGCGTTGATCAGGTGCTCTTCATCGCCCGTCTGAGCGACGGCTCCGATGCGCTCATCATCGCCTCGCCCGCGGCCTCACGCTGCACCCCCGCGGACATCTCCTTCGACGACGGCTCGCCCCTGCCCCCCGTCGGCCAGCCCGGCGGCGTGAACAACGGCGTCACCGAAGGCGATTACAACCTCTTCTTCGCCCAGTTCTTTGACGCAGGCAGCGCCACCGACATCGCCAACGACGACGGCTCCCCACTGCCCCCCTTCGGCCCGCTCACCACCAACAACGGCGTGACCGAAGGCGACTACAACCTGTTCTTCAGCATCTTCTTCGACGGCTGCCCGAGCTGAGCGAAGCGCCTGCGTCATCGATCGCCTGAGACATATTCACACACGCCCGCGTGCGCCTCGCGCACGCGGGCGTTTTACGTTTAACCGTTTGTCAGCTCGATGGCCGCGAAAAACGTCGCAACAGGCAGGAGACAGCCCGTAACCGCGAGCGACCACCGCGCTAACGCTGACACCCGAGTGATCCGCCGACGATTTTGCACCCAGAGCCAAACCAACGCGCCATGAAACAGGCCAAAGGTCGAGAGAACCAAAACGCCGGTCTCCGGCGGACCTCCACCGCTAACCCCTTCAACCCACAACATGATTCCCGTACCAACTGCCAGAAACGCGTGCACACCAAGGCCCATCGAAAGGCCGATCAACCCGGCCACAAATCCCGCCAGCCGCGGCTCGGCCAGCGCCAGCCGAAGCACCAGCCGCTGGCTGCACTCCGGACACGAATCGGTGCTCAGCCCGCGCAGGTTGTAGCGGCAGGACGGGCACTCGACGTCCTGCTCTGCGAGGAACTCGCGCAGGTGCTGTCGCGCAATCGCCGAAGTTTCGACGGAGACGCCAGTTGCTCCAGCAGGATTTTCGGGCTGAACACTCATGCGAGCGAGTGTAGTGAGAACAGTCCGTTGTGCCACGTAGCCGCGAAAGGACCAGCCCGTTCGCCCGCCGGCCGGCGACTTCACTCCGGCTTCATCAGCGGGAACAGCACGATGTCGCGGATCGTTCGCTGATTCGTCATCAGCATGACCAGGCGATCGATCCCCAGGCCCATGCCCCCGGCCGGCGGCATGCCCACCTTGAGCGCGTTGATGAAGTCGGCGTCGAACGTGCGATAGGTCTGCTCCTCGGCGCTCTTGCCTTCGTCGGCGCCCTGGAGCTGCTCGCGGAACTTGGCCTCTTGCACGTCCGGGTCGTTGAGCTCGGTGTAGTGCGGCGCGATTTCCATGCCGCCGATGAACAGGTCGGCGCGATCGGCGATCTCCGGGTTCTGCGCGTTGGGCCGCGTGAGCGGGCTGATGGCGCTGGGATACCCGGTGATGAACGTCGGCACCGCCGGGTCGACCGTCTTTTCCGCGAAGGTTTCGAACAGCTCGTTGACGATGAGCACCGTGCTGATCGGCTGACCGGTGGGCGTGTGGGTCTTGATGTGGCGTGCCGCGGCTTCGCTGAGCACGCGCTGCGTATCGGTCATCTCAAAGCCCAGCGCCTCGCGGAACAGCTCGCCGTAACTCACCCGCCGGAACGGCTTGCTGTAGTTGATGTTGTGATCACCGAAGGGCAGGATGACCTCGGCGGTCGCCGCGGCCCCCGAGCTTGCGCTCGGGGCTCCCTTTGCGACCGCCGTCGCAACCGCGCGGATCAGATCCTCCGTCAGCGTCATCACCGTTTCCACGTCGCCGAAGGCGCAGTACGCCTCGAGCATCGTGAACTCCGGATTGTGCTGCTTGTCCACGCCCTCGTTGCGGAAGTTGCGGTTGATCTCAAAGACCTTGGGCAGCCCGCCGACCAGCAAACGCTTGAGGTACAGCTCCGGCGCGATGCGCATGAACAGGCTGATGTCCAGCGCGTTCATGTGCGTCTTGAACGGGCGCGCCGCCGCGCCGCCCGCCAGCGTCTGCAACATCGGCGTCTCAACCTCGATATACCCCGCACGCGCCATCTGCTCGCGCACGCGGCTCACGATCAACGACCGCAGCTTGAACACCTGTGTCGTTTCCGGGTTCACCCACATGTCCACGTAGCGCTGGCGGTACCGCAGCTCCGCGTCCGTCAGACCCGCGTGCTTCTCCGGCGGCGTCACCAAGCACTTGGCCCCCGTCGTCAGCGACGACGCCCACACCGTCACCTCGCCGGTCTTGGTCATCATCAGCGGCCCGGACACCACCACGATGTCCGCAAGGTCCGTCAACTTCGCGAGCTTGAACGACCGCTCATCGCAATCGCGCTGCGAACAGGCCACCTGCAAGTCGCCCGTGTCGTCGCGCAGCGTCATCCACACCAGCTTGCCGTTATCACGCGAGAGCACCACGCGCCCCGCGACCGTCACCACCGGGCGCGAGTCCACCGCGCTCGCGGCCTTGGCCGACTCGCCGCCCGCGGCCTTCGCCTCCGCCTTGGCCGCGGTCGTCGCGTCGCTGTACGCCTTGTCCGCGGCCGCGTCGTATCGCGCCTTGGCGATCGCCAGCGACGTGAGGTTGTCGGTGCGCACGCCGTAGACCGGGAGCTTGAGCTCCGACGTCACTTGGTCGCGGTTGGCGCGGCGCTGCGCCTCCAGCCGATGCGGCGAGGCCTCGGGTGCGGGCGCGCCGGCGTTCGCGGGCGCGGGCGTCTTCGGAGATGGGGACTGGGCAGAGTTCTTCGCGGGTTCCGATGGCATAGGGCCGATCGTATCGCGCCGGGCTCGCGCATCCGCACGCTCGTGCGACGCGCGGGACGCCCGCCGCTCAACGGGCCTTGGCGCAGCGCAGGACGAACGCCGGCGGGAAGTTGCGCCAGACGGTCTCGCTGCGCGACACGTCGGCAAAGTGTGTGGGCAGCGAGCTCGCAAAGCGCCGAGCCGCGGGCAGGAGTGAGCTGAGGTGGTAACCGAAGGTGACGAACACGCCGCCCGGGCGGAGCACGCGCACGGCGGCGCTGAGGCAGTCGTGCTGCAGCTTCTCGGGAAACGACGCCCAGGGCAGGCCCGAAACGATCACATCAACGCTCTCGCGATCCGGCAGGCCCTCGTCGCGCAGCACCGACTCCACCTCCGCCACCGACCGCTCGCGCACGCGCAGCTCCGGGTGCTTCGCCCGCACCACGCCCGCGAACCGCGGCGACAACTCGATCGCGATGAACACCGCTTCCGGCGACAAGCGGCGCAGGATCTCGCTGGTAAACGCGCCGGTGCCCGGGCCGTATTCGAGCACGAGCTTCGCGGAGGTCAGGTCCACATCGCGGAGCATGCGCCGGGCCAGCGCACTTGAGCTTGGTGCCAGCGCGCCGATCTGCGTCGGATTGCGAACATACTCGACCAAAAACGACGCGCCCGCGGCTGGCTTCGCGGTTGCACCTGATGCCAGCGTTGGGCGAGAGTCCGCCATGAGAATCGACCGAGCCGGAATGCGTGCGTTCAAAGGCGGAAGGGGAAGCGGCGTGCGATCGTGCCGCGGGCACATGGTACCGCCGGTGATCGTCACGGGCGTTGCGTGGCGCACGAGTGATCAGAAAAGGAACACGCGGATACTGATGACCACGCGGGCGTCGGCGGTTTCGGGGAGTTCGTCGAGGGTCGAGCCGCGGGCCTTCCAGCGGTAAAGGGCGGTGCGGACGGGCTCGTCAACTTCGGTGGGATAGCCGGAAGACTCGATGAGCTTGACATCAACGACGGTGCCGCTGCGGTCGAAGTAGACCTCCGCGAGCGGGGCCCGCGGGGCGGTCGAGGCGCGCGAGAGCAATGTGAGATTCGGGCGCGCCGTGCGGATCTCGAGCCCTTGGCCGACATCGATGCGCCCGTTGCGGAACGTGCCGGCGCGGCGGACGGTGGAGGTGGCGTCGGACTCGCGGTTGGAGGCATCGCCCGGGCGGGCGGTGGGGCTGCCGCCGGTGCCGGGCTCGGCGCCGGGGATCGCGGACTTGGGCGGGGTTGCGGGGGCCGCGGGGGTGCCGGGCGCGGCGGGCGACGGCGGTGTTGGGCTGGTCGCGCCGACGGGCG
>VYLL01000019.1_pt1 | contig 86787 bp, 77 predicted proteins | sample 5114301 | NCBI WGS metagenome assembly VYLL01 (sample SAMN12291809, study PRJNA351875) | freshwater metagenome | isolation source: freshwater lake | place: USA: Michigan, MSU2 Lake | collected 2011-08-16 | reverse complement strand
GGCGACGTACCGGCAGGCCGCGGCCCCGGCGTACGAGTTTGACGACAGTGTCACGCCGCCGCACGGCCCGACGAACCCGAACAACGCGTTGTCAAAGTCTCGCCCCGCGCCGCTGCTGTACGAGCGGTACGTGTACCACGCACGCGGCCTGGACGGGGTGAGCGACGTGTACGGCCCGGACCAGCCGGTGCTGCGTCAGCGGTTCCGGTACTACCGCACTGCGGATGGCTCGCGCCCCCGGCGCAGGTGCTCCGTTGGCGCCCGCGGAACCGTTCGCGGCGGCTCGGCGCCAGCGTTGTGACGTGGCGGTACTCATACGGCCCCCTTCTTGGTCAGCCCGAAGAACAGGAAACCGTTCCAGTGCGAACCGGTGATCGCCGTCGCCACGCCGACAGCGAGCGGTACACCTTTCCCTCGTACTCGAAGCCTTGGGGGAGCACCGTGACCTCATGCTCCTTCTCCTTGAACACCCGGCGAAGGACTGAGCCGGGCGCAGGCAGGCGGTCGTTGCCCGCCGATGCGATCCGTCCCGTGATCGTCACCAGACGGGTGCCGGTCGTGACTGCCTCTGTGGATTCTCCGGCGGTTGGTGGCCGGACCCGAACGTCGACATCCCGTGCCAACTCGGCGGCACGCCGCCGCGCCCGCTCGGAAAGGTCTCCCTCCGCCAGTGACTGGATACGCCAGGCCACGCGGCGGAACAGCCATTGGTGGTTCCCGGATGTCGTCGGCTCCCCGAACGCGTCGGCGTAGCGGTCCCGGAGCTGCGACACGGGCATTTGGTGGAGTTCTTCGATCTGTTGCTGGATGGTCTTCGTCGCGGTTGGGGGGGGCGTGCGTGGGGGGCGTCATCGGCGGTCAGGCTCCTTCGGGTCACGTCGCGGCGCGTTCTCCGGTTCGGGACGGTCGCGTTCACCCATAGGCACACTGAGGGCTGGCTGATCCGAAACGTCAAGTCCCGCCGCGTCGGAACTGGCATGCTCGATGGTTGGCCCCTGGACCGGGCAGTTCGCTTCGATGAGCCGCGCCGTGGCCGCCGCCAGCAACTCGACCGCGCAAGGAGGTAAGTTGGGCGCGGCCCCGTCGCCAATCGTCAGGATGTTCTTGGTTCGCGGCTGTGACATGTGGCGAGGACGCGATGCCCTCGCCACTACCCCTCTGCTAACCAGCCGGGCTTGTCGCGCATCACGAGTTGGCGTCAGCCAAAAGCAACTCGGCCTGCTCGATCACCGTCTGCGTCGCCTTCTCCTGCTTGTCAGGTGGATAGCCGTACTTGCGGAGGATGCGCTTGACGATGACCCTCAGCTTCGCACGGACGGACTCTTTGATCGTCCAATCGATGCTCGTGTTTGCTCGCACCGACTGCACCAGCTCGCGGGCAATCTGCTGGAGCGTGGACTCTCCTAGCACATTTACAGCGGTATCGCTAACTTCGAGAGCGTCATAAAATGCCAGTTCGTCGATGGTCAGCCCGAGCGTCTCGCCCCTCTTGTCGGCTTCGCGCATCTCCCGGGCCAACTCGATCAGCTCCTCGATGACCTGAGCCGCCTCGATCGAACGATTCTGGTAGCGCCGGATCGCCTGCTCGAGCAACTCCGCGAACGACCGCGCCTGCACAACGTTCCGCTTGCCACGCAGTTTGATCTCACCCGCGAGGAGCTTTCGGAGCAACTCCACCGCTAGGTTCCGTTGCGGCATGCCCTTCACGTCCGCGAGAAACTCCTCCGACAGCACACCGATGTTCGGCTTGTTCAGCCCCGCAGCGGCGAAGATGTCGAGCACCTCCTCCGACGCGACCGCTCGGCTGACCAGTTGGCGAAGGGCCAGCTCGACATCTTCCGGCGACCGTTGCTTCTCGCCGATGAACTTCGTCAGCGCCGCCCGCACCGCTTGGAAGAATCCCACATCGTCCCGGATTCGCAGCGTCTCCTCGTGCGGCACCGCCAACGCGAACGCCTGCGACAACTCCTTGACCGCGAGCAGAAACACTGCCTTGCCGTCTTTGGCCTTGAGCACGCGCTCCTGGGCCGTCGGCAAGAGAGACAGTCGCTGCTGCGGCGTCCCGGTCTTCCAGTGCGACCAATCGAATGGTGCCTCAGCCGGTGCCCCCGACGACTTCGTGAACACCTCGCAGCACCGCTCGTGCGCCGCCAGCATCGCAGCGACCGCGTCCTCCTGGTCGATCTTGATGTCTTTGCCCGCGCCGCCGCTCTCGGTGTACGCTGCGAGTGCCTGTTTGAGTTCGTGGGCCAGGCCGAGGTAGTCCACCACGAGACCGCCCGGCTTGTTGCCAAAGACGCGGTTTACGCGGGCGATCGCCTGCATCAGGCCGTGGCCCTTCATCGGCTTGTCCACATACAAGGTGTGCAGGCACGGCGCATCGAAGCCCGTGAGCCACATGTCGCGGACGAAGACGATGCGCACGCCGTCCTTCGGGTCCTTGAAGCGGTTCGCCAACTCCTCTCGCTTCGACTTCGTGCGGATGTGCTCCTGCCACTCCGCTGGGTCCGATGCTGAACCCGTCATCACGACCTTCATCACGCCTTTAGCGTCGTCGCTGCTGGCCCACTCGGGCTTGAGCTTGGCAATCGCGTTGTAAAGGTCCACGCAGATCCGCCGGCTCATGCAGACGATCATCACCTTACCCGCGTCCCCGGTTTCCGCAAACATCGCGTCGAACCGGGCCTGCGCGTGCTTGACGATATCGTCGGCAACGAGCGCCAACCGCTCGGCGCTGCCGACGATCGCCTCGATTGCCGCCCATTTGGTCTTCAACGCCTGCTTGCGATCGACTTCCTCGCCCTCGGTGGCCTCCTCGAACTCCTCGTCGAGTTTCGGAATCGCGGCGTCGCTCAGGCGGACCTTCGCGGTGCGGGCTTCGTAGTAGATCGGGACGGTTGCCTTGTCCTCCACCGCTCGCTGGATGTCGTACTTGCTGATGTAGTCGCCAAACACTGCCCGCGTGCTCGCGTCGGTCTTCTCGATGGGCGTGCCGGTGAACCCGATGAAGGACGCGCCAGGAAGCGCATCCCGCATCGCCCGGGCCAGTCCATCCACGAAGTCATACTGGCTGCGGTGGGCCTCGTCGGCGATGACCACGATGTTCCGCCGCGTCGAGAGCGCCCCGTTCACGCCGCTTTCAGTTTCTGGCAGGAACTTCTGGATCGTCGTGAACACCACGCCGCCCGCCGCAACGCTCAGCTTTGCTCGCAGATCCTTCCGGTCCTCCGCCTGGACCGGCTTCTGGCGGATCACCTCGTGGCAGCGGACGAACGTGGCAAACAACTGGTTGTCCAGGTCGTTCCGGTCGGTCAGCACGACGATCGTCGGGTTCTCCATCTCGGGCCGCCCGATCACGCGGCCCGCGTAGAACGCCATTGTCAGGCTCTTCCCCGATCCCTGCGTGTGCCACACGACGCCGACCTGGCGATTGCCACGCTCCGCCGATGCCCGCACCGTCTCATCTACGGCCTTATTCACCGCGTGGAACTGGTGATAGCCCGCAACCTTTTTGGTTGGCGGCAGTGCGACTCCGCCCGATCCCGCACCATCCTCGAACACCACAAAGAATCGGACGAGGTCCAGCAGCCGGCGCATCTCAAACACGCCCTCGAGCACGACCTGCAACTTGGCCATGCTCGCGGGCGCGAGCGTCTCGCCCTCGATTGTCTTCCACGGCATGAACCGCTCGCGGTCGGCGCTGAGCGTGCCAACCCGCGCTTCCAGGCCGTCGGAGATCACCAGCAGTTCGTTGTACGCGAAGAGCGCCGGGATCTGCTGCTTGTACGTCTGGAGCTGGTTGAACGCCTGCCAGATGTCCGCCCCCTCATCGGCGGCGTTCTTCAGTTCGATCACTGCCAGCGGCAGGCCATTCACGAACACCACGATGTCGGGCCGGCGCGTGTGCTGCCCTTCCGTCACCGTGAACTGATTCACCGCCGCCCAGTCGTTGTTCGAGGGGTCGTCAAAGTCGATCACCCGAACGATCACGCCACCGACCGAGCCGTCCGCCCGCTTCTCCTCGACCGTTACTCCGTCCACCAGCATCCTGTGGACCGCCCGGTTGCGCATCACGAGATTGCCGCCGCCCAGCAAGTCCGCCCGCATCACCTTGCGGAACGCATCATCCACCGCCTCTGCCGACACGCCCGGGTTCAGCCGCACCATCGCGTCGCGCAATCGGCGTGCCAGCACAACCTCCGAGTAGTTCTCCCGCTCCGCGGCGCTCTCGCCCGGCGCAATCGACGGCCCGGCGACCACGGCGTAGCCCATCCCCTCAAACCACGCCAGGGCCGCCTGCTCCACAACGGATTCGGAGAAGTCGTTTTGCTTCGGGTCACCCAAGATTGAACCTCCGTCAATCACAGCTTCTTCATCTCCCGAAGTATGCCGACTAAGACAGCTTCGATGCACTCGTCGTGATCGTCTGCGTACCAAATCGGGAAGATGTTCCTTTCAGTCAGGAAGTGCTCCCGCTTCACCCGTTCGGCTTCATCGGCCGGGACCTTGCACAGTGCGTAGTGCTTGGGGTTGTTCTTGTCAGCCGCTGCCACCTCCCGCATGAGTCCGACAGTGCGGTCGTCCGCGAGACTGCACCCCAAGCACAGAAGTGACTTGTTGCGGTAGACGTTCGCAAGTTCGTTCCGCACCGAGCCCGTTGGGCCGTATGCCGCGTCATACTCCGCCGTGCCGAGCACGCGGGTCTTCGCGTCCCGGCAGTCTCCATGTAGTTTTAGGAGTGATCGCGCTGCCCCGTCCTTCCGATGGTTGCAGATCGCAGCACCGGCGTAGACCTTGATGAATGGCTCCCCGCACTCGTCAAAGCGGCGTTCGAGCACATCGTCGAGGTTGGTTGTCACCACGAGAGATCCGAACACGCCGGGCAAGAGGCGGACCGCGCCCCGCACCGGATCTGTCGGCTCCAACCGGAGTTCATGCTCGATGAGATTGTCGAAGAGCTGCGGAGGCATGGCCTTCGCCACCGCATCAGCGGCATCCTCGTACTGCCCCTTCGCCAGCATGTCTTCGAGGGTCGCCTCCGGGAGCGTGCTCTGGGTGCGAAGCTGCCGAAGGAATGCTGACCAAGCTCTCTTCCCGCATGGCACCGACATGCCCGAGCCGACGAACGGAACCACGTTGTTGGCTTTGGCGAGGGCGCAAAGGTCGGCAAACCGCTGCCTGTTGTAGTGAAGCGAGAGGATCGCGTCGAGCACCAACTTCTGGTCCGGCAGATACGTCATCGTGAGCCAGCGGTTGAACTCCGCGTCGTAAGCCGTCGGGTCTTGGCGAAGAGCGCGAACGGCGACCAGTTCCGTCTCCCCGATGTAGACACCGTCCACCAACTCGACGTCGTTGCCGTCAGAGAATCCGAGCTGCTCCTCGAAGATGGATTCCAGCAGGGGACGCATGGTTCATGCACCCCCCTTCACGATCGCTGTGGCATCGGCGATCTCAAGTTCGCCCGAGATCAACTTCGGCAACAGTAAGTCTCGCAGCGTGGCGAGATTCTGATTCTCTTGGACGATGTTGACCACCCGCCGGTACATCGGCTCGGCCACACGCTCGTATTCCGCGAGGAGCCCGAGCGGCGGGACGATTGCACCGATCGGTCGGAAGTGATGCTTGCTGATCTCCATGAACGTGCTGCCGTTCGCGGCGGCCTTGATGCGGTCCATATTGACATCGCACCAGCGCAGCACCCAGACCGGCGGGACGCCCTTGGTGCATTTCATGGCGATGATGCCCTGATTCACCGTGAGCGGAATCTCAGCGATGCCGAGGTAGCCGATGGGCGCACGCGACGACATGATCACCGTCCCGATCGGGAGCAGGCCTGAACTGATCTGGGCCAAGCCTGCTTCCGTGACCTTCCGCTCCGTGCTGAGAATCACAGCTTCGGCGATTCCCGACATGTCCTTGGGCGTGCAGAAGGGGTAGAGGCCGTCAGTCCAGAACGAGGCGTCCTTGGTGCTTGGCGTTCCACCACCCACCGCTTCGACGAGATCGCCAATCGGGCGAACGCTCCACCCCTCGGGAATTGGTCCCATCGGCGAGTCCACGAGCCGGGGGGCGGGGGCTTTGCCGCCGGGGTGCTCGAAGCGGACGAACCAGGACTCGAAGAGAGCCCGGGCCGCCGCCTCCAGCGTCCGCGCCATCCGCCGGTTCACCTCGATCTTGTCGTCAAGCGCCCCCAGCACTCCGGCGATCGCCCGCTGCGTGGGGAGGGGCCAATGAAGCACCGGCACGCGCACCATGTTGCCCTGCGTCAATTTCGGCATCGTCGAGCCGGTCAAGTACGCGCGCACGTCCGCAATGCGGAGCGCGTACATGAGGTAGCGGGTGTCGTTCTCCGCGTTGCCCGTGACGATGTGGGCGTGGTTGTTCACCCAGAACTTCCCCGACGCCATGAACGCGATGGGCGTTTGGTGCGTGCGGAGGTTCTCGCCATCCTCGGCGACCAAGAGGTAGTCGCCGTCGAACAAATACGAGTCCACATAATCGACGATGCCGGAAGCCCCGTAGTACGGGTACGGTCCCTTCTTTCGATCAGCCTCCTTGACGGGCACGCGGATCGAATCGAAGTTCTCGATCAATTCTCCGAAGGGGCGCAGTGTTGGAGCATCACCCACGGCGCACCTCCGCGCCTTGGGCGTGCTGGTCCGCCAATGCCCGAAGGGCGTGCCTCACCTCCGGCACCTCCCCGGCGGAGGCACACATAAGGATTGCGCGGCCCCGTGTACCCGCGCCGGGCCTGCGAGCAGCGTCCATTCCCCTCCCGCGCGCCGTCGCTGGGCTCCGGGGCGCGGCCCGAGGCCTCCGGCGCGCCACCATTCCCCTCCGTGGCGCGGCCAATCCCTCCCGGCGCGCCGCCACGGAGCCCCGGCGCGCTGCGCCGGGACCGTCCGGCTCACTCGGACGACCGTCCGGATGAGTTGGAGAACCTACCAGACGACCCGGACGACGCGACGACTGACCCGGACGGCCTGCCAACCCATGCGGACGACCCGCCAACCGACCTGTCAGGCCCGCCGACTGATCCGGCGGACGCGACAACTCGTCCGTCGCGTGCGACGACTGACTTGTCGCGTGGCGGCGCGCGTCGCCGCTCAAGCGGGGACGTTGTCCGGGGGCGCAGCTTCTGCGGGCGTGGGGAGGTGGCGTCACTCCGCGCCCTCCTCGATCGGCTCGGGCACATAGACCCGGCGCATCGGCAGCAGGCCCTTGTACCGCGCATCGAACCGCTCGTAGTGCTGGTAGACCAACTTGACGAGTTCCTCGCCGTCGATCAGCCGCAGGTTGTCTTTGCTCTTGGCGAACGACTCGGCCTTGGAAGAGAACGTGCCGAGCGTGACAAACAGGCCATGCTCCTTGCTGCCCACCTTGCCGTAGAGCGCCGACACATCGGGATCGCCGACGGTCCCCTCGCTGCTCTTGCACTGCACCTTGATGATCGGCGGCTCGAAGCCCAGTTCGTCTTTGTGGGCCACGATGTCCACGCCGCCGTCGGGCCCCTCGGGCGAGATGCGGGTGCGGTAGCCCATGACGTTGAGCAGGTGCCCGACGAAGTGAGCGAAGGGGTGGCCCTTGGTCTCTTGAGCCAAGCGGCCAATGATCCACGCCTGCGTGTTCTCCTCGATCTCGCCGACGACGGCTGGGACCGATTCATCTTCCTTCACCGGCACGGGCGCGGCCTTGCCTTCCATTGCCGTGAAGTACTCGTCGGCGTAGTTCTTGATCTGGAACAGACTCAGCGCCGATCCGATCTCGTAAAGCGCTCCCTGCGTGAAGTGTGAACGCGGAAACGCCTTGAGCCACTTCACGTCGCGGACGTTGAAGTACTTCGGGGCGATCGCCGGGTCGTATCGATACGTGCCCTCGATCTTGCCCAAGTGGATCTGACGGTCGTTCTTGGAGGGATACGCGACGAAGTCGCCGGGCTTCATCTCGTGAACGAAGCGGAACAGTTGGCCCGCCCAGTTGGCGATTGCGCCGTCCTTGGCCTTGGGGTACGCCTCGCGAACCTTGGCCTTGAACGCGCTGCGATCCGCCGCGAGTTTCGACAGGTCGCCGAGCTGCGACCAGCCGAGCCCGAGGAGTTTTTGCTTCAGGAACAACTCATCGGCCTCGCCGGTGCGGCCAGCGTGAATACCCCACAGAATTCGATCGTTGGTGGCCATGTACTACTTCCCCTTGCCTTTCGCGGTCGCGCCGGCGACAACAGTTCCCACAGGGAATCCGATCGCGGCAAGGTTGGTGGCGATGGCCTTGTCCAGTTCCGCCCCGCGGGCCATCAGCACCGCCAGTTCGCTCGTGAGCGTTGCCATCTTGGTCTCGAACGGCACGCCGTCGCCCTCGACCTCGGCCGCGCCGACATAGCGACCCGGCGTGAGAACCCAGTTGTGCTTCGTGCCGATCTCGTCGATCGTGGCCTCGGCGCTGAACCCGGCTTCGGGCTCAAACGCGGGCAACGCGGCTTCTCCCTTCGCGGGCTTGTCGCCTCGCCACGAGTGGTAGGTGTCGGCGATCTTGCGGATGTCGGCGTCGGTGAGCGTCCGCTGCACGCGGTCGATCATCGTGCCCATCTTGCGGGCATCGAGGAACAGGACCTTCTTACGCCGGTCGCGAAAGCGGCCGTTCTTCTTGTCGCGGGCCAGGAACCACAGGCACACCGGGATCTGCGTGGAGTAGAACAACTGGCCCGGGAGCGCGACCATGCAGTCGACGAGGTCGTTCTCGACGATCCGTTGGCGGATCTCGCCCTCGCCCGACTGGCCCGAAGACATTGAGCCGTTGGCGAGCACGAAGCCCGCGATGCCCGTGGGCGACAACTTCGAGAGGAAGTGCTGGACCCACGCGAAGTTGGCGTTGCTCGCCGGCGGCACGCCGTACTTCCAGCGCGGGTCGTTGACCAGTTGCTCGCCCTTCCAGTCCGAGTCGTTGAACGGCGGATTGGCAATGACGAAGTCGGCCTTCAGGTCGGGGTGCTGATCCTGGTGGAAGGAGTCACCGTGCGTGATCTTGGCGTCGATGCCGCGGATGGCCAGATTCATCTTCGCCAGCCGCCACGTCGTGTAGTTGGACTCCTGGCCGAAAACCGAGATGTCGCCGATGCGCCCGCCGTGGTGCTCGATGAACTCCTCGGACTGCACGAACATGCCCGCCGAGCCGCAGCACGGGTCGTAGATGCGGCCCCGGTACGGCGCAAGCATCTCGACCAACAGTTTGACGACCGGGCGCGGCGTGTAGAACTGACCGCCCTTCTTGCCCTCCTGGCTGGCGAACTCAGACAGGAAGTATTCGTACACGCGGCCGAGAATGTCCTTCGAACGGTTGGCCTTGCCACCGATGCCGACATTGGCAAACATGTTGATGAGGTCGCCGAGGGTGGCCTTGTCCAGGCCGGGGCGCGCGTAGTCCTTCGGAAGGACACCCTTGAGAGTGGGGTTGTCCCGTTCGATGGCGACCATCGCGTCATCCAGGATCTTGCCGATCAGTGGGTCGCGGGCTTTGGCCTGGAGATTCGACCAGCGGGCGACCTTTGGAACCCAGAAGATGTTCTCGCTGGTGTACTCGTCGCGGTCCTCGAGCAACTCTTCGATCTGGGCGTTGCGGTTGCGGAGATCGGCCTTCAAAAAGTAATCGCTCTTGGGGTCGTCGACGGACGCCTTCAGAGCGTGCCACCGCTCCTCAAAAGCGTCCGAGATGTATTTCAAGAAGAGGAGCCCGAGGACGACGTGCTTGTACTCGGCCGCGTCCATGTTGGACCGGAGCTTGTCGGCGGAGGCAAACAGCTCGCGTTCGAACGCCAGGTCGGTGTCGGAGACGATGGCGGTCGGCGGCGTGGTAGATGTGGGCGAACCTCTGGCCATTGAGTACTCCGGGCTGCCAACGCTTTCCCAGTGGCAACCGGTCGGGACTGTGGCGTTGGCTCGTATTCGCGTATGGTACGACAGACCACCTAAGTTGGCACGGGGTCACGAACCAATCGCTATCAAGGGTCGTTGCCGCAACCGTTCTGTAAACCAAGCGAGCCGACTCTCACCGCGATCCGAGAGTTTGGCGCGAAAACTCGGGGCCAACCGGCGATCGGTGACGCGGCCTTCGCGGCGGGCACAAAACGGAGAATCTGACTCCGGGCGGAAACCGTCCGAAGCGTCCGCAATTCCGCGTGGAATCTCCACCAGGGCAGTTGCGGCGCGCCGACGACCCCGTAAACAAACAGGGCCGCGTCTTTTGGACGCGGCCCTTGAAACTCCCTATCCACAACGCACCCGAACCGTTTCTCCCGGGTGAGTACCGCCAATTTGGCTCAACTTTCCCGGTTTACGCGCGACCACGAAATGTTTGAGCACAATCCGAAGGTGCCGATCGGGATGAGGTGGGGCGGGATTAAACCCGGTTTCTGGGCCGCCAGCAGGGTGCAAGTACTCCAGACCGGTCCAAAGGCTTCGCGGAGAGATGCGGTGTCGCCCTCGCTGCAGCGTGACCGCCCGCGTTTGCCGAACCCAACAAACACCCCCGTGCCCGCAGATTCACGGCCGAGGACCATTCCGGAGGATCCGAAGCCCGTTGCCGACAACCAGCAAGCTCGCCCCAACGTCGGCGATCACGGCCATCCACATCGTGGCCACGCCGCCGAGCGCGAGGCCGAAGAAGATCAACTTGATGCCGATGGAAAGGGCAATGTTCTGGGACAGAATCGTCCCAGTGCGGCGCGAGAGCAGCACGAACTCTGGCAGGCCCCGCAAGTCATCCTGCATCAGGGCCACATCGGCGGTTTCCAGGGCGGTGTCTGTGCCGGCCGCGCCCATGGCGAATCCGATTGTGGAGCGGGCGAGCGCCGGCGCGTCGTTCACGCCATCGCCCACCATGCCGACCGCGTCGCCGTGCTCCTTCTGCAAACGCTCGATCTCCGTGAGTTTGTCCTCGGGCAGCATCCCGCCACGGGCCGCGTCGATACCAACGGCCTTGGCGATGGCGGACGCGGTGGTCTGGTTGTCTCCCGAGAGCATGAGCGTTTTCACGTTCAGGCCGTGCAGCAACCGGATCGCCTCGATGCTGCTCTCGCGTGGCGTGTCCGCCACGGCGACGAAGCCCAGCACGGTGCTTGCCGATGCGACCACGACGGCCGTCTTCCCCTGCACCTCGAACCTCGCCAGCATCGCCTCGACCTCCGGCGTACAGACTTTGCGTTCCTCCGCGAGGCGGTGGTTGCCGACAAAGTAGATCGTGCCATCGATGCGTCCCTCGACGCCGCGGCCCGTCAGCGATTTGAACGCCTCGACACTCGACCTCGCCCCACTCCACGCGGCGACGACGGCGAGCGCCACCGGGTGCGCCGAGAGCGCGTCCAGGCTCGCGGCGATCCGCAGCACCTCGTCCCTGCTTGCACCTCCCAAGGGCTGAACATCCGTCACGCGCGGCTTCCCCTCGGTGATCGTCCCCGTTTTGTCGAGCGCGATGACCTTGAGTTTGCGTCCATTCTCCAGATGCACGCCGCCCTTGATGAGGATGCCCCGGCGGGCCGCGGCGGTGAGCCCGCTCACTACCGTCACGGGCGTCGAGATCACAAGAGCGCACGGGCAAGCGATCACGAGCAGTACCATCGCTTTGTAGAGCCACGGATAAAAGGGCTGGCCGAACGCCAGCCACGGCACCACCGCGACCAGCACTGCGACGATGCACACGGTGGGCGTGTAGACCCGGGCGAAGTTGTCCACGAACCGCTGTGTCGGAGCGCGGCTCCCCTGCGCCTCCTGCACGGTCCGGATGATCTTGGCGAGCGTGGTCTGGTCCTTGCCGCCGCTGGTTCTGAACTCGAGCACGCCAGACTCGTTGATGGTCCCAGCGAAGACCTTGTCGCCGGTCTTCTTGTCCACCGGCACGCTTTCGCCCGTGACGGGAGCCTGATTGACGCTCGAATCGCCCGCGACCACCACGCCGTCGAGCGCGAGCCGCTCGCCGGGTTTGACTTGCACGACCGCGCCGACGGGCACGGCCCCGGCGTTCGTCTCTCGCCACGACCCATCCGGCTGCTTTACGCTCGCCACGTCCGGGGCCATCGCCATCAGTCCCTTGACGGCGTTGCGGGCGCGGTCGAGGGCCTTAACCTCGATCAACTCGGCCAGCCCAAAGAGGAACGTCACCAGCGCGATCTCCGGCCACGCGCCGATGACCGCACCGCCGATGATCGCGACGGTCATCAGGAAGTTGATGTTGAGCGCAAACCTCCGCACGGCCGTCCAGCCCTTGCGGAATGTCGGCAACCCTCCCAGCAGAATCGACGCCACGGCTGTTGCGACGACCGGCCAAGAGGTCTCCTGCACGCCGGCGAAAAACATCGCCTCCGCCGCCGCTGCCAACACACCCGAGAGCGCAAACATCCCGTGCCGCCGCCACCACGGACGTGGCGGGGCCGCGTCGACTGGCGTGCCTGCCGCACACGCACCGTCACCGCAACTGCTACCGGGTATCCCTGCTCCGAAACCGGGCGACGCAGGCGCGGGTGCCATCCCGATGTCGACGAGCGCCGCGACGATGGGGGCGTCTTCGGGAAGACTGTGGAAGACGGTCAGCCGACGCCCCATGAGGTCGAACTGCAGCTCAGAAACACCCGCAAGCCGCCCGAGGCGTCCCCGTACCAACGATTCCTCGGTGGGGCAGTCCATCGCCGGGATGATGAAGGTGCTCGTCGGCATGGCTCACTTCGGCGCTTCGGTCTGGTGCGGCTGGGGATCGTACTTCACGCGGACGACCGATCCCTCCGGAGGGAGTCCAGGGAAACGCACCGAATAGGTGGCATGACTGTCAGCCGAAGATCGCGGCCCTCGAAGCGATCCCTTCGGGCCGATCAGGCTGTGTGAAGAGGGCTTGCGGTGGTTCACTGCGGCGTCGTACACAACGGTGCCGTCCGGCGCTATCACCTGAATGTCCACGTGCCCGCCCTTGATGATCTCCGACGAGTCGAGCCGTCCATCAACGACGAGTCCGCCGTCAAGCTCGTACACCTCGGGCGAATGGGACAGGGACGCGGTCAAGGTCGGTTGCAGCGAGAGATAGCCGGTCTTCACAAGGTCGGTGCGGCTTGAGGCGCATCCGCACAAGATACAGGACAGGGAAATGCAGGTGATGACTCGATACATCGAAGACTCCTTTGAATGAGAAATGTTCTTGACGCGTGAACCGCCCGGGTCTAGGTCAAGTCTGCGGCTTCGTGCATAACCCTGGGGTCGATGCCTCGACAGTCGGGCGGGCCTTCCACCACACGCGGAAGTAAGAGACTGAACCGATGGTGAGCAAGAACGCCATGCTGGCGAGCATGAGGTCGATGTGGATGTGCCCACACCTGCGGAACTCGCCCAGGATGGATACACAAACTAGCCAATCCAGTACCGCGGCGATCGCGGTGACACCGATGGCACCGAGCAGCAGCGCACGGGGCGAATCTGCCTTCGTGCGCTGCTGCGCCGGTGGCCGCTTAGTGCCAGAAGACGATCTCCTGACAAGCCGCTGCTTACTTCTTGGGCGCGGGCTTGGCATGGTCGTGTCCATCGCCTTCCTTGTGGTCGTGGTCGTCGTGGCCTTTGGCCTTGCACTCCTTGCACTCCCCGTGAGAGACGACGCGCAGGGCCGTGCCCTCGCGCACCCAGAGGTGCGCACCATCGCCATCAGCGGTGACGAAGTACTGCGGCTCGCTCTTGACGGGCTGGGACGCTCCCTGGCCCATGAGAATGCCCGCAAGGGCGGTGAGCGCGATACCGGCGGAGAGGCCGACAAGGACGGACTTGGAACGCGGATTGGACTGATTCATCGAAAGACTCCTATCTGAACTATGGGAACAGACTGAATCGCAGGACGGATACGGGCAACGCGCCCGCGGTCCCTGCGATCACGATTGGGGATCGGGCTTGGTGTCTGCCTTCGGGGGGGCCGGAGGCGGCGTCACTGGAGCGGATGGTGGGCTGGGCTGGACTGGGGCTGAAAGAGGTGATAGCGAAGTCGGAGCGGCCGTGTGCCCGTCGCCGGAATCGCCATGGGCGGTCGACGCAGCCGCCGCGCCCGCAAGCGCCATGACAGGCTCATCGTTCTCCCACACTTCGGGCCTGGGCCCGGCCTTGCCGTCGCCGCTCGTGCCAGTGAAGATGCGATACAGGGCTGGAAGCACGACGAGCGTCAGCAGCGTGCTGGAGATCAGGCCGCCGATGACCACGGTCGCCAAAGGCCGCTGCACCTCCGAGCCGGTGCCGCGTGCCAGCGCCATGGGCACGAAGCCAAGCGAGGCGACCAGCGCGGTCATCAGGACCGGGCGGAGGCGCGTGATTGAGCCGTGGATGATCGCCGCTTCGAGCTTCTCGCCCTTGTCGCGCAACTGGTTGATGAAGATGATCATGACCAATCCGTTCAGGACGGCCACACCCGACAGCGCGATGAAGCCCACCGCCGCTGAAATCGAGAAGGGCATGCCACGAACCCACAGCGCAATCACGCCGCCCGTCAGACCCAGCGGCACCGCGGCGAAGACGAGCAGTGAGTACTTGAAGCTCTTGAACGTGGCGAAGAGCAGCAGCAGGATCAGTAGGAAGCAGATCGGCACCACGATGGTCAGCCGCTCCTTGGCCGCGACGAGATTTTCATACTGGCCGCCCCAGACAAGCCACTGCCCGGCTGGGAGCGACACGCTCGCCATTTTCGCCTGCGCTTCGTTGACGAACGAGCCCAGGTCGCGCCCGCGCACGTTGCACTGCACGACGATGCGCCGCTTGCCGTTCTCGCGGCTGATCTGGTTGATGCCCTCGGCGATCTCCACCCGCGCCACTGCGCCCAGCGGAACAAAGCCCATCTCCTCCTGCCCCTGAAGCAATCCGGTGCCGCCATCGACGCTGGCGGTCTGGATGAGGCCCTTGGGCTGGCTCTCGCCGCGTGGCAGCGGGATCGGGAGCCGCTCAAGCATGTCGATCTTGCCCCGCAGTGCATCGGGCAAGCGGACAACCAGGTCGAAGCGGCGGTCGCCCTCGAAGACCAGGCCCGCCTCTCGCCCGCCCATCGCGACGGCCACGACCTCCTGCACGTCCGAGACGTTGAGGCCGTAGCGGGCCAGGGCCGCGCGGTCGGGCTCGACGGTCATCACGGGCAGGCCCTCGGTTTGCTCGACCTTGGCATCGGCAGCGCCGGGAACGGCCTGCAACGTCGCCAGCACGCTGGCAGCGGTCTTTTGCATCGACGCGAAGTCATCGCCGTAGACCTTGACCGCGACATCCCCGCGCACGCCGGAGATGAGCTCGTTGAAACGCATCTGGATTGGCTGCGTGAACTCGTAGTTGTTGCCCGGGACGGTCTGGAGCGTGAGTTCGAGCAGCTTGATGACCTTGCCCTTGTGGCCTTCGGGCGGTGGACCGTGGGCGTGGCCCCCTTCCGCACCGCCCTCGCCGTGGTCATCGTGACCGCCGCCGTGGGAACCCATGCGCTCCATCTCCTCGGTCTTCTCGACGATGAGCTTGTCGAGCTCCGCCTCGCTCCGCCACTGGCTCTTGTCCTTGAGGATGATGAACGTGTCGGAGACGTTTGGGGGCATGGGGTCGGAGGCGAGTTCCGCCGTGCCGGTCTTGGAGTAGACGAACGCAACCTCGGGGAAGGCAGACACCGCCTTCTCAACGTCGTACTGCATTGATTGGGACTGCGTGATGCCCGTGGAGGCGATGCGCATGGCGTGCATCGCGATGTCCTTCTCGTCGAGCGTTGGAACGAACTCCTGCCCGAGGCGCGTGAACAGGGCCAGCGAACCGAGGAACGCGACCACCGCGCCGACCACGACGGCGTAGCGGAGCCTGACCGCCCAGCGGACAACCGGCTCATAGATCACCTTGGCCCAGCGGATCAGGAACATGTCCTTCTCCGTGACTTTGCCGGTGATGCACAGGGCGACCATCGCGGGAATGAAGGTCAGCGAAAGAATGAACGCCGCGATGAGAGCAAGGATGACCGTGATGGCCATCGGGTGGAACATCTTGCCCTCAACGCCCGAGAGGGCGAGGATGGGGAAGTAGACCGTGATGATGATCGCCTCGCCGAAGGCCGTGGCTTTGCGGACTTCCTTGCTGGCGTCAAAGACGATGTGCAGGCGTTCCTGCAAGGTGAGCAACCTGCCTTTGTGATGCTGCTCCTCAGCCAAGCGCCGCAGACAGTTCTCAACGATGATGACCGCGCCGTCCACGATCAGGCCGAAGTCGATCGCGCCGAGCGACATCAGGTTGCCGCTCACGCGCGTCTGAACCATGCCCGTGGCGGTCATGAGCATCGACAAGGGGATCGCCAACCCGCAGATGATCGCTGCCCGCCAGTTCCCCAGCAGAAGCAGCAGAACCACGATCACAAGGATCGCGCCCTCGATCAGATTCTTCTGCACCGTGGCGATGGTCGCGTCCACGAGTTTGGTGCGGTTCAGGACCGTCTTGGCCTTGATCCCCTCGGGCAGCGAGCGCTGAATCTCAGTCATCTTCGCGTCCACAGCAGCGGCGACGGTGCGACTGTTGGCCCCGATGAGCATGATGGCCGTGCCCACGACCACGTCCTCGCCATTCTCGCTGGCCGAGCCGGTGCGGAGCTCGCGGCCAAGCCCCACGCCGTTCATGCCCACGACATCACGCACGTAGACCGGCACGCCGCTGCGCGTGCCCACGACGATGCTCTCGATCTCCTCGATGGATTGGATGCGGCCCGTAGCCCGGACGAGGTAACTCTCCCCCTTGTGCTCGACATACCCCGCGCCGGTGGAGACGTTGTTCTTCTCTAGCGCCTCGATCACGTTGTGGAACGTGAGCCCATAGGAGACAAGTTTCATCGGGTCGGGCTGGACGTGATACTGCTTGACGAACCCGCCGATGGCGTCCACGCCCGCCACGTCCTTCACGCCCTTGAGCTGAGGGCGGATGATCCAGTCCTGCACTTCCCTGAGATAGGAAGCCAGTTCAACATCGTTGGTGAGTCGGCGACCCTCGGGCGAGAGGTACGAACCATCGGACTGCCAGCCGACCTTGCCATCCTCCACCTTCGCACCCTTGCCGTGCGGGTGCTCGTACTCAACGGTGTACATGTACACCTCGCCCAGACCAGTGGCGATGGGGCCCATGATCGTCTCGACGCCCGGTGGCAGCGCGCCCGCCGCCTCGCGCAGCCGCTCGCCCACCTGCTGGCGCGCGAAGTAGATGTCCACGCCATCGTCGAAGACCGCCGTCACCTGGGAGAACCCGTTGCGCGACAGTGAGCGGGTGTATTGCAGACCGGGGATCCCTGCCAGGGCGTTCTCCATCGGGAACGTCACCTGCTGCTCGACCTCGAAGGGCGACAGGCTCGCCGCGACAGCGTTGATCTGCACCTGATTGTTGGTGATGTCGGGGACGGCGTCGATGGGGAGCTTCTTGAGTTGAAAGAAGCCCACCGCCGCGACCACCGCCGTGAGGATCACGACCAGCCAGCGGTTCTTGATTGAAAAGTGAAGAAGTGCTTCAAGCATGGGTCTGGGCTCCTAATGCGGCAGTTGGGTTTAGTGCTCGTGTGCCGCGGAGCCCTTGCCGAGCTCTGCCTTCAAGATGAACGTGCCAGCGATGACGAACCTCTCGCCCTCGACCAGGCCGCTGTAGATGGGAACCAGGCCACCGATGGGCTTGCCGACGGTGACGGCTCGCTTGGCGAAGGTGTTGGGTTCGTTGGCGACGGGGACGAAGACCGCGGGGCCGCCCTCGACGGTCTGGATGGCCTCATCGGGCACGGCGATCACCGGCACGGGGTCCACCCCGCCGGGAAGAGAAGCGACGATCTCGGCCTGCGCGAACATGCCGGGCTTGAGCGTTGGTCCATTTTCGAGCGACGCGGGCACGTCGATCCGCACCTGGGCGGTGCGGGTCGTTGGGTCTACCAGTGGGGCGATGAAGGAGACCGTTCCCTCAAACTTCGGGGCCGCAGCACCGTCGCTTGTGCCCGTTGTGGAACCGATCGTGATCCACGCCTTCGCGCCCACGGCGATGCCCGCGAGCTTTGCTTCGGGCACATCGGCCAGCACCCACAGCAGCCGCGTGTCCGCCAGGATCATGAGGGCTTCGCGGTCAGGGCCGACGAGTTCGCCGAGCGTGACTTCGCGCTGCACCACCTGGCCGTCGATCGCGGCCTTGATCGCGTGACGCGGAGCGATCTCACTCGTCGCGGCGAGCCTCGCGACCTCTTCCTGCTTCATGCCGAGCAAGTGCAAGCGGTTCTCGGAGGCCATCGCGGCCGCCTCGGCAGCTTTGACGTTGGCAATGGCGGCCTTGTACTCGGCCTCGCGGCGCTGCACCTCGGTCAGGGAGATGCCCTGCGACTGCTCCAGCAGACCCTTGGCTCGCTCCCAGGCAATCTTGCTCAGATCGACCGCCGGGCCGGCCGTCAGCACGGCGGTCTTCTTCTGGAGAAAGTCGGCTTGTGCTTCGCCGAGTTCAGGGCTCTCGATGATGACCAGTTCCTGTCCGGCCTTGACCGTATCGCCAAGGCGAACCTTCACTTCAACCGCACGGCCCCGCAGGGGCGAGCCGACATGGGCCATCGCCTCGGTGTTGAACGCGACACGCGCGGGTGTGAGCACCGTGGGCTTGAGGATCCAGAGCTGTGCAGCCTCGTCCTTGACGCCATAGCGCGTGATCGCCTCCGCCGTCAGCTTGACCTCGTCGGCGTGGGCTCCCTCTCCCTCGCCTTTACCGCCGTGATCGTGACCAGCGTGCTCGTCAGCCTTCGCGGGAGGCTTGGAGCCGTGGTCGTGACCGTCGCCCTCGGTGTGCTTCTTGCAGCCGCTGGCAATGGTGAGCATCGCCAGTGCTGCGACGAGCGCTGGTGTGCGGAAGCGAATCAGGAATGGGTGTCTCATCGTTGTTGTGCTCATGGGCAATCTCGGAGTTGGGATGCTGCGTGCAGGCATGCGTTGTGTGAGTGGCGGTGTCTAGCGGTTTGACGGCGGGGGCAAGGCCGACAGCGGCGAAGCACTCGCGCTTCCCGCCGTCGGATCAGGTCGGACTGGTATGGCAGACGTGGGTGCGGCCATCAGGGGCAGCGCAACGCCCGGTCCACCGACAGCCCGCTGAAGACGCACGAAAGCCGTCGAGGCCTGACGCTCGACTTCGATCACCTTTGCCTGGGTCAGCCGAAGGTCCTGCTCGGCCAGGAACAGTGCGGTCACATCGCTCTGACCAGCGCGGTACGCATCCTCCGCAAGCGTGCGGCGTTGTTGCTGGAGCGGGATCAGTTGGTTGCGAATGCGAGCGAGGTTGGCGTTGCTCGCGGTCATCGTCTGGTACGCGACACGGACATCTTCAACGACTTTCCGCCTGGCAAGCGTGAGTTCGTGTCTCGCTTCCAGCTGCTCTGCGGTGACTCTCGCCCGCTTGGCCTGGCCCATGTCGAAGATGGGCAGCGGCGTTGAGACAGACGGCCCCGCGAACCACTTGTCATCGCGCTGCGCATCGACCCCGACGCTCGCGCCTTCCCACGGCAGGAGACGGGCGATCGCCTCGTCGTCCCCGAGAGCCTTGAGTTTCCACGCGATTGCCTGAATCTCTGGACGCCGCAGCAGGGCCGTATCGACCCAACGCGACTCTGGCTGGAGATCGGTGCCGGGCGCAGTCCAAGGGTCAAGCGTCCACCCCGCCGCCGAGGATGGCTCGCCGATGAGCCTGGCCAACCGCAGTCGTTCCTCCCGCTCAGAGAGCACCGCTTGGTCGATCTCGACCTGTAGCTCGACGAGCTGGGCTTCAAGCGTCGCCAGGTCACTGCGCGTGCCTTCCCCCACGTCGAGCCTCGACTTAGCGACGGCTGCGAGACGCTCCAAGAGCACCATTCGGTCGCGCAGCAAGGGGACCAGCTCGGCCGATGCCTGGGCTGTCGCGTACCGCTCCTGAACCTCGCTGGCAACGTCGATCGCCACCGTCACCGCGTCCGCGACCGCTTGGCGGAGTCGATTGTCAGAAGCGCTGGAACGCCGGGGAATCTGAAGTGCCTGTACGAAGTCCTGCGCTAGCGATGCTTCGATCTGAGGCTTGCCCGGTCCCCACCGGAGAACCACGTTGAGCACGGGGTTGGGCAGCAGTCGAGACTGGTCCGCGTCAGCGAGCGCGATCCGAACCCTTGCCATCGCCGCCTGGAGTCCGGGATCGGTGGTGACGGCCCGCCGCAACGCGTCGGCCAGAGTCAACGCGTCACCGGCCGCGTTCGATTCATCGAGCGGTCCGCCGTCGGGTCCGACGGCGATGAACTCGATCGGTGCCGACAGTCCAGCGGCCTCGCCCGCGCTCCGCGCGGCGTCCACGTCCGCCCGCGGAGTGGACTGGCAACCCGCGAACATCACGGCTGCGGCAAGTACAGCCAAGGGTGTGACGAGTCGCCGCCTGGGCGTTTCATCGATGGGGATAGTGGTGGAGTTCATGAGTCGCCTTTGCATGACACGATGGTTCGAGATGGCCTTGGAACCCTGCGGTTTGCCGCGTCCGAGGCCGATGCGGCTCCGCATCGTGGTTGGCCACTAGGTCAGGATTGAAGAGTGTGAGGCTCGCCGCTCAGAGGGCGAAGCAGGCGCACGGTGCAATAGCCGCGCACGCCCAGGCGCAATGACAACTCGATCTCATTGCCCACGCGTGCGCGGAACGAGATCGAGCTAGGCACACCTAGACGACGAGGATGATCGTGCGCAGACGCGCCAGTGAATCCGGCGGCCGTTCCCGGTCAGGAACCGGGGCAGCTGATCGAGCTGTGTGGTCACCATCAACGGACCAAACGTCCCAGAGCACAGCCACAACCACAGCCGTGAGGACCGGGTCCAGCGATACGCTCGAGGGGATCAACTTGGCTGCGGAAACCTGGGAGCCGAGGGGCTCGTCCTCGCACGGCGTTGGGACGATCGGGTCGGACGAGTGATCCTCGTCCGCCTCGTGTTCCGACGCTTCGATGCAGGGGGTCAGACAAGCGCCGCTTAAAGACTTGAGACAAGCAAGTTCAAAGCGGCTCTCGCCCGAAGCGTCCGTACACCGAACACCCATCGACGTGAACAGCGTCTGCCCGAGGCCAAAGGCCACGAGGCAGAGGAGCATGATCACGCGGTTGGTCAATGTTTGGGGCATGAGGGGATCGGGCAGACAGTATACGGGCTTCGCGCCCGAAAGTTCACGGATCGACTATCGGTCGTTCGGAGCAGCCGGCTTAATCGCCGGCGTCACCCCCGGCACACCCGTTGGCGTCTGGTCAGGTTACACCGTCTCACCGGCTGTTCGTCCTTTCAGAAGCCTGCCTTTTGACGGCGAGACAGGATTTGCGGTCCAGACGTGCTCGTACCGCTCCCGGTTCGCCTCGACCCACGTTCCCGCAAAGAGATGTGCGCCCAAAAGGAACTGCTTGGCGTCCGGATTGGATTTCGACTCCCCGACGGTCGGATGGAAGTACGCGGGCGGATAGAGCGCGACGTCGTCATACTGGGTTACCACGCGAGCAAGCAGCCCGGGCCCGGCTTGATCGCCGACGTACCGACGCTCAAAGAATGACTCTTCGATCATCGCCACAGCATGCCACATCGCCGGATGGTTGGGCGGGAACCCCATCGCGGCGTTGGAGACGATGTCGAGTTGCTCGCATGCGGCCCACGCTCGCACCTCCGGCGGGCACATCTCGTCGAGCGGGCGGATCGGCTTCACGTCGGTGTCGAGGTAGACGCCTCCGAAGCGGGCCAGGAGTTCGAGGCGCAAGATGTCCGAGCGCATCACGCAGCCGGGCGTGCCGCCGACGTTACCGCACGCCGCCCAAGCGTTGCGATTGAGGATCGGCGGCAGATTGTCATCGGTCCAGAGCCGCATCTCCCAGTGCGGGTTCATCTCGGCGAAGCGGCGACGCCAGCGCCGCTGGTGCAGGGGCATCTCACCCTTGCCCAGCCAGATCTGGTGCAGAACCCGCGGGATCGGGGTGGCGGTTGCGGTGGTCCTCAAGCCGCAGCCTCCGCCGTCTTGCCGGTCACGAACCCGAACGCCCCGCCGTGAGCCTTGGCGGCCTCTTCGCCCTGCTCGAAGAGCGCCCAATGGAACGGCACCACGTCGCGGAAGTGCCCGTGGTCGCGGACCACGCGTGTGAGGAACCCCGGCCCGCTCTGGTCCCACACACCGCGATAGACCAGCACCGAGTGCGGCAGGTCGCGGATCGCGTGCCAGAGCATCGGATGATTCCGCGTCGCACCGAGCACCGACGGCGAGAGCATGTGCGGACGGCTCGCACCGTGGCTGGCGATCGTCGAGCAGAATGCGCCGACGCCGGCGACGAGTTCATCGAGCGAGCGCAGCGGCAGACGATCGGGATCGACGAACACGCCGCCCTCGCGGGCGAGCACCTCGTATCGCAGCAGGTTCAGCCGCGCCGCCGACGCCGCAGGCTCGCTGAGGTCGAGCGTCTGCTGCCACTGATCGTGGTTCAGGATCGGCGGCCTGTTCTCCAGCGTGAATGTGACGACGTCCCACTCGGGGTGCAGCGTCTGCCATGCGTGCTTCCACGCAGCAAGCCGCTGACGGTCAGGGGACTCGGACAAGTCGGCCGTGTAGATGACCTTCGGGATCATGCCTTCACCTCTTCTTCGCTGCTCAAACCGCTCTGCTGCCACTTCGCGGGAGGCACGCCCTCCATGCCGCCCTCGATGAACGACGATGCACCCTCACCGAGCGCCACGGACTGCTGGGCGCTGCCGGAGCCCGAGCCTGAACCGGGCGGGCCCGAGCCACTTTCGCTCCCGCTGCCGCTCGAGGAACCAGACGAACTGCCAGATCCTGACGAGCTTCCAGAACTCGACATGGACGAGCCGCTGGACTTGCCGCTGCCGGAACCCGACCCGCTGCCGCTGGAGGAGCCTGATCCCGAGCCAGAACCGGACCCCGAACCAGAAGCCGATCCCGATCCCGTTGCCTGCGTCGCGGGCATGTCGTTGTGGACCCACACGCCGTCGGCCAGGAAGACGTTCAGACCGGGCACATGCACTGCGACCGTGGTGACGCGCTCGCCGGCGCGGCTGATCGTCTCGACGCGTTCCTCGCTGAGGTCGTGCCGCACGAGGTAGTCGCCAACAAGTACAAACTCCGCCGAGACGAACCCGACCTCATCGCCGCGGCGCAGGAGCACCGGGTGCTCGGGAGTGAGCCGCAGGCGACCGTTGATGGTGACGAACCCGTCGTGTGTGCCCATCTTGACACTGGCCACGCAGCCGGTGACGGGCGTGAGCACGGCTTCGGCTCGCTGACGCAGCCACTGATACTGCGCCCGCCACGGCACATCGCGATCTAGGCCCGCCACATCGAGCGCCGCGACGCGGTCACCCGGTTTCAGATGCTCGATCGGCACGGTCTGGCCCGAGGCCAGCCGAACCGGCGTCCCGGCCAGCACACAGTTTGAACCGGGTCCCGAGCCGCCGGGGCCGGAACCACCCGGCCCGCTTCCCCCAGGGCCCGACCCTCCCGGCCCAGAACCGCCGGGGCCGGAGCCTCCGGGACCCGAGCCGCCCGGGCCACTGCCGCCGCCACTGGACCCGCCCCCGCCCGACGAGCCGCCCCCTGAACTGCCCCCTCCGGACGATCCTCCGGAGGACGCACCCGATGATCCGCCCGAGGACATACCGGAACTCGCCCCCGACGACATGCCGCTGGACGCCCCGGAACTCATGCCGGACGAAGCGCCCGATGAGCTCATTCCCGACGAACTGCCGCCGCCGGAGCTGCTCATGCTCGAGCCCGAGGAGCTCGAAGACATGGAACTCGGGGTGTCGCTCGTCGGCGTGCTTCCCGAACCGCTCGATGACATCGGCCCGCTGCTCGATGGCGTCTGCGTGGTGCCCGGAGTGTTGCTGGTGAAAGCATCGGTGGTGTAGAACGTCAACGTCGGCGTGCCACCCGGACCGGTCGTGTAGATCACATCGCCCGTCGTCGAGTAACTCGGCGGCATGCTCGGCGTGCTGGTGGGCGTCGAGTACGTGCTGTACGACGAATCGGGCGACTCCGACGGCGTCGAGTAGTTGCTCGAGCCGCCGCCTTGCGGGGCGCGGCCCGTGGCCCAGACCGGGATATAGAGGTAGTAGCGGGTGGGGCCGTCGCTCATCGTGCGGCCTCCTGGGTTTTCGGGTTGGGCTCGTACCAGCCCTGCGTGTTCACTGGCTTGCCGCACTCGGCGGACGCGGCCGCGACAGCGTCGGCGAACTCCATGCGCTCGAAGACCTGCAGCTCGCTGCCTGGAGAGCAGTTCACCACGCGGAAGCGGTGCTTCTCGAAGTGCGGCTTGAGGGCCTCGAAGCGCCGGGCCAGCGAGTCATACAGCACGTTGTTGTGCCGGATCGCGTTGGCCGCCCGGTTCTCGGTGAAGGCGTACTTGCGGTCCTCGGCCATCTTGAAGTCGCAGCCCAGCAGGTACACCGTGCTGAAGCCGAGGTAGTGCAACAGGCGCAGGGCCACGAGCATGACCGAGCGCTTGCCGGTGATGCCCAAAGAGTCTGGGTTCTTGGCGTCGTTGCCCCACGGGACGCTGTCTCCGGTCAGGAACCGCTCATGGTCGAAGTGATCCGCACGGCGGAAGAACATGACTCCGGGCATCTGCCGAACTCTGAACGCGCTGTTGCGCATCACGCCATCAGCGCCCTGGATGCGGAGCCGCTTGTCCCACATGCATGTGGGCACGAACTTCAGAATGCCCGGGTCCTTCCAGCCGGTATCGATGAAGCGGCCGGGATCGTCGACGCAGGTCCACAGCGTCGGACGATGCACCGCCCATGCGTTGTTCACGGCCATCGTGACGATGCCGCGCTTGTTGAGCGCCGAGAGATCGAGCTGCGTGAGCGACGGGCCCGAGAGGATCAGGAACGCCGAACGCCCGCGGTAGAACCCGCCGAGCGACACGGAGTCGAAGTCGGCGGTGTAGAGGCGCAGGCCATCCCGCGACGGCTTGCGCGCCTTCAGACCGGCCTGGAGCGCCGCGATGTCAGACTGGTTCTCACGCACCGCAGCACCCCCCATCACTTCCGCCCTTGAATCGCCCGACGATGAACCGCCGATCCGCCCGCGGGTTGGTCACGGTGGCGACACGGCCGATGCGGTCGAGCCACCAGTCCAGCGGGCGCACCGTCGGGTGCAGCCCTTCGCCGGCGACGGTGGTCTTGCTGGGACGGGTGCAGATCGAGAACACAAAGTGGCCGCGCGGCTTGGCCACACGGCGCATTTCTGCGAGCACTGCGTCCACATCCTCAGGCAGCAGGTGCTCGAGCGCATCGAAACTCGTGACGACGTCCGCCAAGCCCGCGTGCAGCGCGGTCTTGTGCATGGGACGCACGAGGTCGGCATCCGGGAACGCGAAGTCCACACCCAGGCCGTCGATCCCCAGCCGGCGCAGATCACGCACGAGGTCGTTGCGGCCGCATCCGAAGTCCACGACAAACCTCGGCTTGAATTTGTGGATGATCGGGACGGCAAGCTTGCCGTGGTTGGTCGAGCCGTACGTCGAGCCGGGCTTGGCGGCCAGCGCCACGTACTTGGCCCGCTCCTGTTCGCGGCGTGCATCGAGTACGGTCGGGGTCGGAGCTGTGGTCATTCAGCACCTCCGATGTAGAGGTTGAACTTGCGATCCTCGTCGGCGGGGTCGGCGATCTCGATGAGGCTCATGGCCTCGAAGACCCACACCGGCTTGCCCTTGCTGTTGCGCTCGCAGGTCAGCTGCACGCACACCCCCTCGGGGATGGGCACGAGCTTGGGTTTGAGCGACCGCGCGGGCGGGCACTTGGGAAGCACGCCGGGCAACTCGCACACCGGCCCCAGCCCGAGCAAGCCGCCGAACCCGGAGCCGGGCTCGGAGTCATTCATGTGGTGGGCCTCGAATCGGTTGAGCGCCAGCCGCGTGGGGTCTTCACCGCCGCTTGCGAGCTGCGACGACAGACCACCTTCGATGGGCACATACCGGAGGTAGGTCTCGCTGCCGGGGTTGCCGTCGATCTGGGCTTCCACCCACGGATAGCGCCAGCGGTTGCGCTCGGTGGGGATCGCCTGGGCCGCGCCGAGAATCGCCGTCACGCGCCCGGGCGACGGGCGGCCGAGCTCGAGCACGGCCCACTTCTCGCCGGTGCCCTCTTCTTTCCAGAGGATCGGGATGCCGCCCATGGGCGTGCTGGCCAGGACCGTCTCGTCGGCCGCGAGCTCGCAGGTCGTGTCGGTCTCGTTGGTGATGAACACCCGCGCCACCGTGACGCCCGTGAGCACGCAGCGCCCCAGCTTGTTGGGCTTGATTGGCTGGAGTGCGACGACAAACGCTGGGCCTGCCGTTTCCTCCGTGGCGATGTCCCCTGTCAGCGGCGTGCGGCTCTGAAATGTCCGCTCCTGGTCGTCCTCGCCGGGCTCGACGAGCACGCCGGTGATCGCCAGCGCGTGGTACGGCTCGATCTCCTCGCCGGAGTCGTTGCGCACAAGCACGATGCCGCGCTGCGCCGATTCCATGAGCGGGCCGGCGACGGCTTCGCCGCGACCTTGCCGCCGGCGCAAGTCCACAGCCGCATCGACGAACGCGTTGTACGCGCCCGCGGGAAGGCGGAGTGGATCACCGGATCGGACTTTGCGGAGGTCGTCAGGCATGGTTGAAGGGACTCAGATCCCCAGTGCTCCGAAGTTGGCGTCGTCGTACACACGCTCGACGTAGGCGGCGATGGGCTTCTTGATGATCGCGCCGGACCCGGTGTCCTCCGCGTCGGCGTAGCGGACCCACAGGTACTCCCACCCCTTCTTGCTGATGCCGGTGATGGTGCCGACGGAGAGGCCGGTCTGGTTGGGGCTGGCCGCGAACCGGAACGTGATCTCCCAGTCGTCGTCGGGACCATCGCCACGCTTCGAGCCGGTCGCGCCCAGGAAGAGCACTTCACCGGGTGCGAAGCCCTTGAACCCGCCAGCATTGGTCTTGCCCGTGCAGCTGAAGATCGCGCCCTTGTACGACCCAGTCACCTGCGCATCGCTGAAGTAGTGCGTCTCGGAGAACTGGTACACCGGCACCGTGATGTCCACGCCCTCGACACCGTCGGCGGTCACGCCGATCGCGCCGCCAAAGTCCGGCGCGGTCGATCCGGACGCGGCCCGTGCCTGCACCGTGTCCTTGCTCTGGGTGATGTGCTGCGTGCCGCCGCCGGTCTCAAAGTTGAATGAAGCCTCGCTGGGCGTGGGGGTTCCGCCGCTGTCGTTGGAGCCGTAACGGACGGTCACGTCCCACAGCTGCGGGCCGAGCGGCTCGATCTGCACGTTCTGACGAGCCAGCCCGTCGTAGGTTGCCGGAGAATTGGTCTGTGCCGCGTTGCGGGCCACGAGGTCGTCGGGCGTGCCGCGCACGATGTACCCGAGCTCCGCAGAGGACTGCGAGACTTGGTTCGCCTTGGTGGAGCGGCGGCTCTCGAACTTCTCAAAGACCTCAACCGGCACGAGCGATGACCTCCTTTCTGATCAGGCGAACCGCATTCCGTTGTCCACGCTGGCATCCAGCAGACGCTTGGTGTTCTTGGCCGTCGCCTCCGTCGCGGTGGCTGTGCGTTCGGCGGCATCGCCACCGGTGCCGAGGCCTGAGACGGCCGCGGAACTGAACGTGCCCGTAACGCTGATGCCCTTGCCGATGGCAGCGCCGAGTCCCGACAGCCGGTCCTCGAAGTCGGCCATCAGATCCCGCTGCGGGCGACCTGGTCCCTTCTCGGCGTCGGCGGCCTCTCGCTTCTTGCGGGCCTCCTCGATCGCAGCCGCGAGCTTCTGCTTGGCGGCGTCCAACGCGGCCTGCGATTCGGCGAGTCCTGCGGCCGTGTCCTTGCGCAAGGCTTCCTGCGCGTTCTCGAAGTCCTGGCCGATGCCCGCGAGCGTCGCCTCATGCAACGCGGCGGCGTCCCGGCGCTGGGCCTCGCGTTCCTTGTCGCGTGCAGCCACCGACTGCTGGGCAGCGTTCTCCAGTTCGACGAGCCGGGATTCGAGCTGCTGATCGACCGCCTTCTTCGCGGCTTCGACATCGAGCCCGTCATCGAACAGCCCCTGAATCTCCAGCATTCGCTTGGCGACCCACGACGAAGCTTCCTCCCAGATCATCTGGAAGCCAGTGGCGAAGTTGGTCCAGGTCTTTGACAGGAAGGCGGTCGTCTCGATCCACGCGACCTCGAGGGAGTGGAAGACGATCTCAGCAGCAGCCAGCGCCCCGTACCACATCGAGTACGCGGTCGAGACGAAAAACTCCTTCGCGCCGAGCCAAGCCTTGTTCAGCGCCGCGACGCCCTGCTGCCAGATGACCTTGAGCGAGAGCCACAGGATCTCGGCGGCCAGCGCGATGTCGCCGGCGGCGAGGGCGTCGGAGATGCCGCCGACCACCTTGCCGACCCAGTCACGCAGCTCGGTGAACTTCTCCGCGAGCCACGACAGCGCCTCGCCACCCGCGCCGGTGACGACCAGCAGTGTGCCGCCCAGCGCCACGATTGCGGCAATCGTCAGACCGACGGGCGTGAGCACAGCACCGATCGCGGCCCCGATCAGGCTGAACGCCGTACCGATCCCGCCGATGACTGCGGCCACGATGCCCAGCGCCGCGCCGATGCCAGAGATGATGTAGCCGAGGCCGACAATCGCGATCCCCGCGACCGCCACGGCGGCCGCGACCTTGAGCGCCCAGACCACCGTCTCTTTGTTCGCCTTCACCCACGCTGTGGCGCTCACGACGATGCGAGTGATCCGCTCGGTCAGGTCCTTGATCGTCGGTGCGAGCGCCCCGCCGATGGTGAAGACGCCCTGCTTGAGGACCTTCCACAGCGTGCCGAGGGCATCGTTGAGTTCGGCGGCATCGCGGGCGGTCTCCGTGCTCACCGTCAGCCCGAGTTTGCGGGCCTGTTCCTGCATCTCGTTGATGCCTGCTGCCCCGTCGGCCATGAGCGGCAGGAGCTTGGTTCCCGCCTTGCCGAAGAGCTCCATCGCCATCGCGGCCCGGAGCGCCGGGTCTTGGATCTGAGAGATCCGGTCGGCCAGCAGCTTGAACTGCTCGTCGGGGGAGAGCTTTGCGAGGTCCTGCACCGTCAGACCGAGCCGACCGAGGGCTTCATTCGCCCCTTTAGAACCTTGCGACGCCTCCGTCAGCGTCTTCTGCATAACGCGGAGGCCGTTCTCCAGCGTCTCCATGTCCGTGCCCGAGAGGTCCGCCGCGTAGCCGAGCTCGCTCAGGGCCTCAACGCTCACGCCCGTGCGGGCGCTCATCTTGTCGAGCGCATCGCCCGAGTCGCTGAACACCTTCGCTGTGCCGAGCAGCGCCGTGATCGCGGCGACGCCGATGCCCGCCATCTTCGTGCCGATGGACCGCAGCCCCGCGCCGAAGGCTTCGAGCCTCTTCTGGGCCGCCTTGAGTCCAGCCGACAGCTTGTCGCTGACGCCCAGCTCAATGAAGGCTCGCCCGGCTCGGATGCCCCGCGTATCGGCCACGTGTAATCACCCTTTCTTGATCGAGTTCCGCCACAAGAGCGGCAGGTTGGGCCGCTCCTTCTCCAGCGCCGGGGCCATGTACGGCCGCGGCGAGATCTTGACCTTCTGCGAGGTGAGCTTGCCGCCGCGCCTACGGAACACGACGGTGTCGCCGCCGTACTCCAGGACATTCGGTGCCTCGCTCTTCTTGAATCCCACCGGCCCGACGACGACCGAGTCGTTGGGCTTGTCGTACCCAAAGAGGATCAGCCGACGCAGGCTGCCCTCGTGCGAATGGGGCGGGGCCCCGGGAGGAGCCGACCCCTTGCGTTTGCGGATGCTCGTCTTGGCCGCTGTGCGGATGAACGCTCCGGCCTTGCTGAGCACCTTCCGCTTGGCGTTGTCGACCGCCGCCATGACGACGTGGCGGTCGAAGAACATGTCCTTGATCCGCATGGTGATCACGCACCACTCCCAGCCGGACCGCCGGTCCCGCTGCCGGTGCCAGCGAGACCGCTGCCCTTCTCCAGGCCCTTGTTGAAGGACGCCTCCTTCTCCTTGCGGAGACGGCCCGACCCGATGAACAGGCCGACGATGCCGGTGAGCGCCGGAAGAGCCGGCCCGAGCACGGGTAGGCCCGCGACGGTGGGGCCAACGGTGTCGAGGGCCGAGAGCGTGAGTTGGCCGAGCAGCCCGCGGATCTCGCCGGCCTTCTCGATGTTGCCCTTCCACTGCGCTCCGGTCGTCTGCGTGAGGTTGAACCAGTTCTGGTACTCAACCTCCGCCTCGTTGAGGCTCAGCGTCGACGGCAGGCCGGTGGTCTGCTGGATCGTGTTGGGCGTCTTGACCTTGACGATGTCGCCAAGGTCCAGGCCGGCGCACGACGCGAGCACGAGCGCCAGCAGGATCAGGGCACCGAGATAGACGTAATGGCGGGTGGTCAGGCTCTTCATGCACGAGTCTCCTTGGCGACCTCCGGCATGCGGCGGTCGATGAACACGTCTTTGAGGACCGACACGTCAACCTTGACGGGCCGGGATGGCTTGTGGAACGGGTCGAAGTCGGCGGGTTTGAGCAGGCGGGATCGCTTGGGGTCGCGGGCGGTGTTGGCCACCACGGACATGACGGCGGCAGCGATTGACCAGTCGTGGCGCTGGCGGCCGTCGAGCATGGCGACCAGCTCCCGCAGCGTCAGGGGCCCGGGGTCGAGGCCGAGGGCTCCGGCGCACTGGTAGATGAACTTCCAGACGTCAGCGGCTCGGGGACCATCCGGTTCACGAGCTTGTCCAGCTCGCTCTCGCTGGTCAGCGTCTCGATCCGCTTCTCCGTCAGGTCGCGAGCCTTCTCCATCACGCGGTTGGTGGCCTGGAGCACCCGCCCGAGGTTGGCCCGGTCCCTCGGGCTCGGGCAGAAACTGATGAGTTCGTCCAGCACCGCGCCCGTCGCGGTCTCGATCGCGTCGCCCGCCATCGCCTTGCCGAACTCCTCGTCCGAGACCTTGGCGGCATCCGCCTCGGGCTTGCACACGGCGTACACCACGTCGCACAGGAGCACGGGATCGCGGATGAACTTCTCGATGAGCGTCCCCTCGATGACCTGCATGAGGTCGACGCCCGTGAGCCCGCGCACGCGTTTGAGCGTGGCGACGTTGATGTCCACCGTCCAGGTCCGACCCGCGTTGTCCTTGAACTGCCGCATCCGTGCCTCCGTTGAGACGCTGTGCCGGTTGCACAGCGGTTGAACACCTGTTGCACCGACTTCGCCGCCGGGCTTACGAACCGATCCATGAAGGCGCCGTCGCTGAGTACGTGACCTTTGCGGTCACCGACACGGTGATGGCCTCTTCGAGGGCTTCACTGCGGCTGAAGTTGGTGATCGAGAAGTCCGCTTGCAGGCCCTGGCCCGCGGCCGCATCGAGGATCTGGAGGCCGATGGGGTCGTTGTTGAAGAAGGCGTTCTTGATGGCGGTGAACCCAACGTCGCCGGTGTCCCACACCATCTCGAACTCAACACTCGCTTCCTTGAGCGTGGCGACCGTTGCCCGCCAGCCGCTGTTGGCTCGTGTGGTCACATCCGCCTCGCCCGCTTCGAGGTTCAGCGTCACGTCTCGTGTGTTGCCGAGTGCCGTCCATGCGCCTGCGCCTGCCTGGCCGCCCGTCTTGTACTTCAGGGCGGCTTCCATGCCGAGCTTGATTGCCATCGCTGACTCCTTTCACTCGGCGCTGTGGCCGACCACGAAGACCGTCTCGCCGCCTTTGCTCTTGACCAACAGATCCGCCAGGTTCACCCGCTCGAAGTAGTACTGCGTGCCCGGGGCAACATCGATGGGGTCCGTTTTGCCATCCGACAGCAAGAGGTCCTGCGTGTTCTTGTGCGATGCCGTGAGCGTGAACGTCGCCACGAGCTTCGTCGCCGACAGCGGCTTGTCGCCTCCGTCCAGATCGACTTTGAAGATGATGGCATTCCTCACGCACTACCTCCGCTCGCGGTACGTCACACTCAGAACACTCGTGAACACCCGGTGCTGCTCGAGCGCCTCGCTCGACACCACCGGCTCGTTGCTGATCCCGACCCACGCCGCGTCGGGAAAGCCCTCCAGCCGCTTGAACCGCAGGTGATCCGCGATTGCCTCGACCAGCACGAGCAGTTCGTCGATCGCCGCGTCCATCCCATCGGCGGGGAGCTTCTTCTGCACGCCCACATCCACGACGTATTCGATGGCCAGGCTGTCCCGCGTCACCGGCGACATCTGCAGCGTGCGGGGAACCACCGAGACCCGCAGGTCTTTGAGGTCCTCCAGCGTGAACGCGGGCTGGAACGTTCGCACGGCCGTGAGCGGCTGCGAAAAGGCGCCGGCGTTGATGTGCGCCGCGACGGCGTCGGCGAGGGCGGCAATCGTGCTCACGGGCCACCTCCGATGACGGGGGAGCCGGTGGTCGGCACGCTCTGCCGCGGCGAGTTGGAAGTCAGCCCGGACAGCTTGCCCTCGAGGAACCAGATCTTGCGTTCCATCTCGGCGTACTGAGCGCGGATGCTGCGGGCCTCACCGATGAACTCGTCGAGCCGCTTCTCCACCTGCTGGAGCTTGGTGGTCACCACGCCCCATTGGATGGTCATCGCGCCCGCCGCGAGCACGACGGTGACGACCACGCCGGCCCACCGAGCACTGCCGTTCTGTCCGTTGCCTTCTGCCATCGTTACTCCGTTGCGATGTGCTTGGTGTGAACCCGAAGAACCCTGCGGTACGGGTCGCTGTACCGGAACGGCGGCTGCCCTCCCGGCGCATTGACCTCGTACACGAACACGCTCGTACCCACCGTCTCTCGCACCTGATCGCCCGCCCGCGGGAGGATCGGGCCAGCGCCCAGATCCAGGTCCCCCGTCCGCACGAGGAAGTCCCGCGACTCCACTCGGTGAATGAGCCCCGCGTCGTCCGCCTGCTCGAACTCGGTCTTGCCGATGGTGGCCTGGACTTCCTTCTCGTCCGTGCCACGCCGGTAGAGGACCGGGCGGGAGAGGTGCTGGTGACGCTGGGCATCGAGGAATGCCGCGCCGCGATCGAGCAGGTCGCCCACAGGTGCTCCTTATTGCTGCAGCCGAACGCGAACGATGGTGTCGGCGTCGACAGTGGCCTTCACCGCCTTACCGATCAGCTTGTTCGCGCCGGCGGCCGCGTTCTTGGTAGCGCTTTGGGCGGCCGCATCCCAGTACGTGAGCGTGCCCGCGGGGATGGCGCTGCCCGCGCCGACCACCTTGTTGAAGTCGAAGACGCCGGTGACGGCGATCGATCCCAACTGGCCCGCCTTGATCGGTGCCTGCGTGACCCCGATGAGGTCGGCCTGCACCACCACCGCGCCGACGAGCACGTCAGCGCCGGGGGTGTAGTCGATCGAGCCGCCTTCCTGAACGAACTTTGCTGGTCCTGAAGCCATTCCTGAACCTCCATCTGTTGGTGGGCCATCGATGTCGATGCCCGATTGCTGGTCGATGCCGCTTCCGAGTGCGCTGGGGAGCTCGCCGCCGAGCCCCCCAGCGCCTGTGCTTCCCTGCACGGGCATGGCTTACACCTCGCCCTTGCTCTTCACGCCGCCACGCGGGTCCTGCAGGTTGACGCCGAAGTCGTGGTACCCACGCATCCGAATGCCGAGCATGTTGAAGTCCGCGTCCGAGGTCTCGACGGTCGGGGCTTCCTGGCCGTTGAGGAATGCCATCTCGATGACCGGGAGGTCGCTGGGGTCCGCGAGGAGGTACCACGCCTTGGCCGAGTTGCCGGTGTAGAGCGCGTTTGAGAGGTAGCGGCTGACCTCGATGCGGAACTTGCCCTGGTGCGGGTTGGCGACGGGGAACTTGGTGTTCGCGGTCGTGTCCCGGAGCTCGACGCTCTTGTAGAGCTGCGTGCCCATCGCCGAGAGCGCCGTGGGCACCAGCAGGATCGCGGGCATCACGCCCGTGGGCTTGCCGTCGGAGTCCACAAGGTCCATGAAGGCGACCTCGCCCTTGGTGAGGCCGTCGATGCCGAGCGCGGTGTCAGCGCCTGAGACGAAGTTCTTGTTGCCGGCGCTGAAGAACGCGGCGTTGTTCATGAACGCCGTCCAGAAGACGTCGTTGATCTTCAGGCCCGAGCCACGGCCGAGCTTGCGGGGAACCGTGGTGATCGCGCCGAGGTCATCGTTGATGATGTCGCGGCGATCGATCGAGAGCATCAAGCCGTAGGTGTCGGCCTTGTTCGTGTAGGTTTCCTCGCCGAGCGTGCCCTGCTTGAGCTCGCCGCCGGGGGCGACCTGCTCGTACTGGTCCTTGCCGACCAGGCGGTAGCTGGTCACGGTCTTGAAGTCGCTGACGTTGCGCACCGCGCAGATGCTCCGCCACACGCGCTCGACGCTGAAGAAGCCCTCGAGCAGGAACTTGTTGGCGACGTTGGAGAGGATGCCGCCCACGTCGATGGTGGTCATGCCCGCCTCGATGCCACGACCGAACGCGGCCTCGAGCACGCGGCGGCTGTCGCGGAACGTGCGGCCGGTGTAGCCGTTGGCGATCGCGGCCTCGAACAGGAGCTCCTGAAGGCCCAGCCCGCCCTGGAACCGCTTGGCGGCGATCTCGATTGCCTGCGTGGAGCAGACCTTCTCGATGCCCTCGAGCTTGGCGCTCTGGAAGCACGCGGCTTCGAGCACTTCGCTGGTGACGCTGTTATCCGGAGCGTGGATGGCTGGGGCCTTGGGGCGGCTGGCGCGGAGGACCTCGAGCTCGGTCCGCGTGGCATCCCAGTTGTCGCGGATGGCCTGGGCCTCGATCTCGCTGTGCTTGCCGCCGCAGACCTTGCGAACGGCCGCGATACGGGCAGTCTCAGCAAGGGCTGCAGCGCGGACCTGCTCAGGCGTCTGCTCGGTGGCGATGATTGGGGACGGGGTGGGATTGGAAGTCGTGGGATCGTCGGCCATGACGCTGGGCTCCTTGTTCTGACGCGCGGCGATGCTCGCGCTGGTGCGGCCGTCTGCGCCGAGATCCACGAAACTGATCTCGCCGAGCGTGGCCTTGCGGACGACGTTGACCGGGCCGGTGAGTTCCTGGCCGTTGACCGTCGCCTTCTGGTTGTCCTTGATGAACTCGAACTCCTCGACGCTCGCGCCGACGGAGGCTTGCCAGGGGAAGCCGTTCCGCGAGGACGCGACGACTTCCTTAGCGGCGCTCGTGTCACGCGAGATCACGCCCGTCGCCACGAGCTGCCCGGCCTCAACGCGGATCGAATCGGTGTGGCCGACGCCCGATAGCGGGTCGTGCCCGAAGCGGATGGGGCGTGCCTGCGAGGGAACCGCCAGGCCCGCGAGGTCGATCACGACCGGGTGACGCCAGCCCGCGACACGCATCGCGCCGCCGGTGTACGCGACCATCTTGAAGCGGGGGAGAGGCGCAGCCTGCCCATCAGCTGCAGCAACGACGGTGATGTCGGCGGTTGCGGTGAGCGCGAGAGCGGGAATGGTCTTCTTGGGGTCAGCGGTGACTGGCACTGGCGGTCTCCTCATCAACTTGGTCTGCGGGATCGGTGTCCTCGGCGGGCGCGTTCGTGGCCGGAGCGGCAGCCGGTGCGGTTGCCAGCGCGAGGCCGAGTTCATTCATGAGAGTGAGCTCTTTGGCTCGCTGGCGGAGCTCCTGCTCCCAGTCGCGGCCTTGCCGGGCGAACTCCGCGGCGAGCGTGGTCGTGTGGTTGGCCAGTCGGGTGGCCTGGGCGTTCGCTTCTTTGGCGGGATCAACGTGCTCGACGCCATCCCAGAACCACGCATGCTCGGGCAAGGTGGCGGCGATGGTCCGCAGGGATTGCGGGAGCAGCCCTTCGACAAGCACGGCCTCATTGAGCCACGCCTTCAGGATGCGATCGAGCACGGCGAGCTGCAGGTGGTGCTGCTCGACGCGGATGCTCTTGTAGTACACCTGATGGTCGAGGCGACCGCTGGCGTAGTTGTACCCGGAGGAGTTGCCGGCCGCGACGTTGAACGGCATGTTCAGGCAGCGGGCGATCTCGTTGAGGATCTCACGCTTGAACTCGCCGAACGTCGTCGTCGGCTGCTCGGCATGGACCTGGCCGAGCTTCCATCCGCCCGGAAGTACGGTGGCGAGACGCTGTTCGAGTTCCACCTCGTCCATCGGCTCCAACGGATCGGCCTCGCCGTTAGCGGGGCTGTCGGTGTAGATGACGGCGGCGAAGTTGGCGGCGGTCTCGGCGGCGGCGATGGTCGCGAGCGTGTACCGGCGGAGCTGCGCGAAGAGCGGGAGCGCCGGCGTGATGTCAGGGATGCCGCGGAGTTGGCCGGGCCGATCCGGACGGAAATAGTGCACGACCGACGAGGCAGGGAACGTGTCATAGGCCGTGAGGTCGTCGATCGGCGTGCGGAACACGCCGCTATCACCGGGGTGGCGCTTGAGTACGCGGTAGGCGGAGGGGTTGCCCCACGGGTCCAGTGCGATGCCGTCGATCTCGTCGTTGCGGCCACGACGCAGCAGCGGCGTACAGACCTGGTCCGCTTCGATGAGCTTGAGGTCCAGCGACACTGGTGAACCGATGCCGGGGTTACTGATCAGCAACGCGAACGCCTCGCCGCTCTCGGCGCGGGCCAGCCGCATCGTGCGAAGCTTGCCGGGGAGGTCGACCGCCCGCGACCACTGTTCGAACGCATCCTCGATCCGGGCATTCGCGTCAGGATCATCTGTGAGCATCTGCAGCCGCGGGCCGGTGCCGATGGTGTCGTTGGCGAGCGTGAGGACGATGCCCTTGGCGTAGGAGTTGTTGGCGACCTCGTACCGGGCGCGGTTGCGGAGGACGCGCCGCACCTCAGGGTTGATCGCGGCGTTGGGGGAGAGCCCGTCCGCGTTCGCCCAATGCTTGCGGTTCTCCGGCGTGGTCTTGGCCGAGTCGAACTTGGCGACGACCAAACGACGGCCGCCGCGTGCCCCGCTTCCGTGCGGAGCAGGCGACGCCGCCGGGGAGGGAGAGGCGGACGGAGCTCCGCGACCGACCCGGCTCATGATGTTGGCGATGGCTTTCAGCATGGGCGTGGGATCGGGTCAGACGGAACCGGGGGGAACAATCTTGGCGAACTTGATGCCGAGGCCGGGCTTCCTCGCGGCGGCCTTGGACGCGAGGTAGCGGTCGGCCTCGATCTGGTCCTTCAGCGGGTGCTGCTCGACGGACTGCCCGTCGACAGAGGCCTTGGCGGGCTGTCTGGCGGCTTCGCGCAGAGCGTCGACGTCATTGGGCGGATCAGGAGGCACACCAGTACCCCTCTGCTTCACCCGTACACTTGTCGCGCAGTGATTTAGGTTTCCGCGACAGGGCGAGAGTGTCTCGTACGGCGGTCACCGATCGCCTGCGGGATGTATGCGATGCCCGACGGATTCACACAGCGTGCGGACGGCCTGTTTGTTCCGGCGCACCTGACCCAACCGGGGCGGGCGGACGTGTATTGCGACGAATCAGGCAACTCTGGTCCCAACTATCTCGACCAAGGACAGCCGTTCTATGTCCTGGGCGGCTGGCTCGTGCCCGAAGATCGAGTAGTTGATGTGAATGTCGCTATCGATCAGTTCCGGCAGAAGCACTTCCCCCAGCTCCAGGAGCTCAAGACCAGCTCGATCCTGCGGAACGACCGAACCAAACGCGCGGGCGCAGAGCTCTTCAGGATCCTCGGGCAGCTTCACTGCGTGCCTCTCTACCTGATCGCTGAGAAGCGGTACTGCGTAGCCGGGAAGATCGTCGAAACCTTCCTCGATCCAGCGTTTAATGACCTTGTTCGCGACCCAATCACAAGCGACGTTGAAACGAAGCAGGAGATCGCCAACACACTCTATGAGCAGCTCGATCGAGGCGCTATGGACGGATTCGCCCAGGCGTACATGGAACCAACGCCGGGAACGCTCGAGGCAGCCCTCACGAACGTGGTGAGTGCCATCGATCGGGACATCTCCGAAGCTCTCGGACGCGCACTTCTGGGCAGCCGCGCTCACATGGACGCGATCGCCAAGGCCGAAGGGGACCATTGGCTCCCGCACAACCTTGACGCGACACTGAACTTGCCCTGCCTCATCAGCTTCTTGATGCTGGTCGAGAACCTCGGTCGCCTCGGCCTCGCCCGCCCAATCCGCGTCATCCACGACGAACACCAGAGCTACGAGGAGGGGTACAAGCAGATCTTCGAGTTGCACCGCGGAATGCCCCGATTGTTCGCACGCCTACCCCACAACGACGCGGAATACTCCAACCTCGAGCACGTCGCGGTTTTCGAGACTAGGACGTCAATCTCTTGCTTGCCGATCCAAGCGGCGGACATTCTCGCCGGGGTGCTTGGGCACTGCTGCAAGCTGGCCATGGGCGACGGCCCGATCACCGACGCTGATAACGAGCTCATCGATATGCTCATCCCGGGCATGATTTCGTTTGAGCCGCGGCTTACGTGGATGGTTTGCTCCGACCACTGCCTCCGACGCATTGGCTCCCGGTTGTTCCAGCCGTCGATCCGCCGGGCGGCGCCCGATCTACCCAGCCGGGAAGTTGCGTCGCGTACCGACATGGCGCTTGCCCCGATGTTCCCCTCTAAGTCTGCTCCGCCCGCTCTCTCGACTGAGCCGCGGGTCATGTTGGACGTCCCGTTGTACGGGATTGTCGGCAAGCAGAATGGCGGCCTGTTCATCCTTGTGAGCGATCCCAACGATGACGGTCCGATGGGCAAGTTCTCGGTACTGTTCTCGGAAAGGTCTAAGGCAGAGGGCTGGTTGGCCATGTGGGGTCCCGACGAACTCACCGAGCCGCAGGAAGTTGTGGAGTTTGGCCCCGCTGACATCCCGGCGCTGGTGACGCTGCTATCGGAGACCTCAGAGTGGGTAGAAGGGGCCGCCTTCGACCCCACGCGCGGCGAGCCGCTCAGGCTCCTCCGCATTGGCGACCTTGCAGAAGGACTCGGGAAGAGGTTCGATCGCGTCCTCCGGCTCTACGCAAACGGGCTCGACCGCGTATTGACTGAGCGAGTGCTCATTGGGGAACGCGAGGCCCTCGTCATGCAGGCAAGTGACGGTCGATTTGGCGCACTGTTCCCACCGCGTGGGAAGATCTACTTCGGCTCGACCCGCGAGGAGGCGATTGCAGCGCTCCGGGCCGGGGAGGCTCCGTCCGACGCGCTGCCATAACTGGGGCCTCTCCACTACAGTCATCGCCGGCGTCCGAGTCAGGTGTCGCTACGGAGTCGAGCGATCCAGCGCGTTCTTCGCACCTGTACCACCCAGAGCGCTGCACCGGTGGCTGGCTGACAGTATCGGAATGCTGCGTCGTGCGTCATCTCGTACTCTGAGGACGAACACGTACCCCCAACCCTCCGAAACAAGCTAACCACCGTACTCACCCCATGAGCTATACAACGCCACACTCCGTCCACGAGTACCTCTCGGCTGCGTGCCTTGCGATCAACCACGACTACATCATCCGGTGTCAGCGTCGTTCCATCGCAGACAAGAAGGCGCTGCTGACCGAGGCGAGGGAGATCGACCTCTGCGCCCGTTTGGGCAGTTTCTTTGGGCCGGTAGCCCACCTCGCCGCCCAAGGCCAGGTCGGACCGAACGTCATCGACCTGCAGATCACCGCGCCGACCATCCGGGCGGAGGTTAAGTACTTCCGGCCTCCCGCGCGGGCATGGGATCAACTCACGCACGATTGGGACTGGCTTCTTGCCACAGCCAACAACGGCGAGGAGTTCCGGAAGCGGGCGTGGGTGGTATTCTGGCCTTCAACATCGAGCGGCATGTTCACCTTCACCAACTGTCTGAGTGTGCCCAAGTCGCACGGAACGCAGTACTCCTCACAGGACTTTGCGCCGTTCACTCCCTATGCAGAGCCCGAGATGCCACCGAATGGGGTCAATCAGCGTCTGCGGTTTCGAGTGCCATCTCGCGTGTCAGTCATCGACATGCCTGACGGCAAGGCGGTGCGGGTGGACATTGTCGGCGCGTGCACGCACCCACTGTGGGCGGCGGTCTATACGCGGCTGACTTCCAACGACGCTGCCGCGATCCCGGGCGTCACACGGCTGGCCATCTCCAACACGCCCATCGCGGTGTAACCCGGCTAGTGGCGTTTGCTCCGCAGCGTCGACAACTTCACACGCGGTCGGAGCGCCGTTGTCGTATCCGTCCCGAAGAGGACCGCTCCCTCCATCGACGCCGCCACCGCGCAGCCAACCAGTCCGTCGAGCCAGTGGTTGTCGAGCCCTTCGACCCGAAGCTTCCACTCGTCCACGGTGCGGCCCCGGCCCTCCGTCCGCACGCGGTACTCACTGGTGAGGTGCTCAGACAACAGACGGTGTGGCTCGGGCTTCTGGCCGAACAGAGAGAGTCCGCCGGGATCGCCCATGGGCACCGCCAGCCTCGCGTGCACAAAGGACTTCCAGTAGTTCGTGTCGAACAGGACGTGCCGCACCGCCCGCTTTCCGGTCACGATCGGCACGCGCCAGTTCAGGCCGACCCGCTCACCGCGCTTCCGCTTGTAATCGCTGAACGGGAGGCTGCTCGCGCCGACATAGCGTCCGTGGCTCGGCGTTAGCACGCTGGCATGCGGGCTCTGACGACAGAACTGGTAGACCACATCCGTGGACGAGCCCCAGTTGGCGTCGATCAGGCATCGATCGATCCGAACCATCGCGCCGTCGTCGCGCCGCCACTCGCGAGCAACCGTCGCCTCGATGAGACGCTCCAGGCCGCCGTAGATCGCGCCTTCAACGCCGGCGCGTGGCGAAGCGGCCCCGAGCGTCCGGCGCACATCCCGAAGCGTGAAGTACGCCTGCTTCTGGTCCGGCTCGGTGCCATAGTCGATGATGTGCCCCGTGAAGTCGTCTTCCCAGGCGGCTACGAGGTAGAACAGTGCCTTGCCCTGCACGTCCACGAACATCGTCAGGTGCGAGCACCCGAGTGGGACAAGCCCACGGGCGTGCCCGTTCACCTTCGCTGCGATCTGGTCGGCGATCAACAGGTCGTCGGCGACCTCGACCTCTGGCAGCGGCTCGTTCTGGTACTCGGCGAAGAACGCGGCCTCGTTCTGCAGCCGAAGGTTCATGGCGTGCTGCACCGCCGACAACTCGTCGTGGTTGAACCGCTCCGGCCAGGCGATGACCGCTCCCTCATCCATCGCCGTCCGGTGCTTGCCGTAGAACGCCGTGGCATCGATGATCCCCCGATCGGCGCGAAGCCCCTCGGCCCGCACGCGGGCGTACTCGGCCCAGAGCTTCTCGCTCTTGGGGAACGAATAGACCATCTTGGTCCGCTCGCCCTGCCACTGCGGGTGCTTGTCGCGGTCGAGAATGCGGTCCGCCAGATCGTCAGGGCGGACCACCGTCAGCGTCATCAGGCCGGCGATCTTCCGTCCGGGGCCCGCCATGCCGAGGATCGCACCAGCGAGGATGCGCTCTCGGTTGGCGCACTGGGACGGCGAACGGGCGCTCTCGTCGGTCTGCGGGTCGTCGATCAGTACGAGCGACGGGCGAACGCTGACGCCATCAACGCGCTTGTGCTTCATGCCACGGATGCGGCCCGTGATCCCGGCCACGCGGATGATTGCGCCCGACGCCACAGATCCAGCGATCGTTGGCAGCACGATCTCTCGCGCGGTCCACCCGATGTGGGTCTGCTTGCCTTCGTAGAGCTGCCCTGAAGCCCGCTGGTGGATACCTTCGAGCGAGCGGATCGGGTGGCAGACCTCTGGGAAGTCGCCGCCGAGAATCTCGCTGTTCTCCAGCTCCGCCTTGATTGAGTCGAGCATCCCCGCCGCGTGTTCCTCGTCGGAGCCGACAAGAGCCACGAACTCTCGGTGCCCGAAGACCAACGCCCACAGACAAGCGATCTCGCAGAGCGAGGTTTTGCCCGAGCCGCGAGGCATCGCCATCGCAAACAGCCCGCCTTCGAGCACCGCCTGTTCGATCTTGGCGATGACCTTGAGATGGTCGTCCGACCACTTGAGGTGGAACGTCTGCGGGAAATACGCCTCGCAGAAGTAACGGAAGTCGCGGGCCGCATTCGCCTTCCTCGCCGGGTCCGCGACTGGAGGCAGATCTCCAATGTCCCGTCCCGACAGCGACAGCATGGCGTTGCGGAGCCGGGCACGCTCTTTCATCGCGTCGTAGCCCGTGAGACCCTCAGGCTCATCGGCAGCATCGGCGATCGCCTCGTGCCGCGTAGTCGCCAGCCACGCCACGTAACGGAACAGATCAACCTTGCCCGCGTCTCCGTCTGCGGCGACGCGGAACCCGGCGCGCGTGCGATGCCGGTGGAGCTGCCGCTCGCTGATCACCTCGCCCAGCGGCGTGCTGTTGAGCAGCCGCGCGAGTTCGCCTGGCTTGAGTTTGCGCGGGTCAATCGCCACCTGCGGACATCTCCTTCACGAGCCACGCGGCGTAGTGCACAAGGTTGACGCTGCCGTCGGCGTTGGTCGGCACGCCCGCATCGATGTCGGCGCGGAGCATCGCTTCAGTGACGGGCTTGCCGCCAAGCCGGGTGAGCACGCGGGCGGCGTCCGCCACGGGCATCGCGGCCGGGTTGAGCCGGGACATTCCCTGTCCGCCCCCCGCTGGCTGGGAACTAGGCGCGTGTTCGGGAGTCATCGCGGACCTCCCGCGCGAACTTGCCCAGATCGCGGACGCAGTTGCCCACATGTCGCAGAATCATCGAGAAATGCAGGCCGAACGCCTTGCCTGTTGGCCACATGCCGACGAATGTGTGTCCAACGCGAGCGAGAACAAACGCCCCGCCCGCGACGGAGACCACGAACATGAACGCGACCACGAAGACCACGCTCGACCTCGCCAAGACCCTCGCCAAGAGCGGGTTCCACATCCCCGCGATTGAGATCCACACACCCGACGGCCGCACCTGGAACATCGCGACCGTCCCCGCCGGACGCGGCCGCCACCTCGACGGCCACTGGGGACCGCGTCCCGGAGCGCTGGGCGGCTTCCGCCTTTTCGAGATCGACCGCGATACCGACACCCCCAACGAGCACGACGCCATCGACGGCGACACATGGACCGCCGACGAATTGGTCGACTACCTCCGGGCGGTTGGTCAACCCAAGGACACGACGAGTTGGGACCGCACCAACGACAAGAAGCCGACGACCTGAAGCCCGCGACATGCGGGCTTCTGTGTTTACCGGAGACACCACGCACCCCATACGACGAGAGGTACCAGTATGAAGAAGAACACCCCCAAGACCAAGACCACGAAGCCCGAACCGACCGCCGCCCAGATGTACGCCGCGAGGCGGAACGACATCGCCCGCCTGATCGATGTGCTGCAGATGGAACTCGACAAGCACGACGAGCAGGCCAAAGCCGACCCGACCAACTGGGGCATCACCGGCAACCTCGGCAAGGTCCGCAGCGACCTGATGGACACGGTCGGGTTCCTCAGCAACATGGAACGCGACGACATGGAACGGTTCCTGAACGACGCCGAGTGACCGCACGCCACGCACCCACCTTAAAGGAGCAACGCCATGAACATCAAGACGATCGTGATCGAGGGCATCGACCAAGACATCAGCATCCGCCGCACCGAGCGCGGGGCGGAAGCGACGATCGAACAGCACACCCGGCGAGCGGGCAGGCAAGACATCTGCATCGCCCACATCGCCCGCGACGAGGACCGAGAGAGCCGCTACGCCAAGGCCGCCGAGGTCGCCAAGGTGGTCTACGGAACCGACCGCCGGGGCCGCGCCGCCGCCACCAACTCGATGGTCCACGACGTGCTCAACGAGATGGAGCGCGTCGCGGGCTGCTGACAGACCCCACGCGGCGTCGCGGGAAACCGCCACGACCACGCTTCCCCGCCGCAATGTGCGACGGGAGTCCGCACCACGAGTCTGGAGATCATCATGAGTACGAAGACCAAGAAGCCCGCGAAGACCCGCACACCGAAGATGTCCAAGAGCGCTGCCCGCGCCGAGGGAAGCGCCAAGACAGACCGCCTCCGCAAGGCGGCGCTCGCCGAGATCAGCGGTCGGCTGGCAGGCGGGAAGCAGGACCACGAGGTGCCCAGCGAGAAGGAGGTCGCCAACAACGCGAAGCTTGGCGCGGCTACCAAGGGCAAGAAGGCCAAGGGCGAGAAGGCCCCCAATACGCCGAAGGCCCCGAAGCCCGCAAAGGAGCCCAAGTCCAAGCGCGTCAGCGCCCTCGACGCGGCAGCGCAGGTGCTCGCCGCGAGCGAGGTTCCGATGCGGGCCAAGGAGATGATCGCAGCGATGGAGGCCAAGAAACTCTGGACCAGCCCCGGCGGTAAGACGCCCGAGGCCACGCTCTACGCCGCCATCATCCGCGAGATCGCCGCCAAGGGGACTGCCGCTCGCTTCAAGAAGCACGAGCGCGGCGTCTTTGTCGCGGGGAAGGGAGCCTGAGCCATGAGCGCCACCCCCGCCCCGCAGCCCGCGCCTACCCAAGCCCAACTCGATGCCGTGCTGCAGGCCGCGCTCTACCTGCTCGGAGCGCGGCAGGACCGGATGGTCACGATCGAGGAGTGGACGGACCTCGCCCGAGCCGTCGCGGCCTGCCAACAGCGCAAGACGGCCGACTACCTGACCGAGAACGACCTCGAGGACATCGCCGAGCGCTACGCCCTTGAATGGGACGAAGCGACCGACGGCACTCTGCCCATGCTCGACGATGAATGAGGCGTTCATCAGGCCTTGCTCCCAGCCGCGACGCTCGTCGCGGCTTTCTCTTCGGCCACACCCTTTGCCGGGAGTCGCTCCGCCTTGCGGCCCGTGAACTTCTCCCAGCGCTGCACGATGACATCGCAGTAGAGCGCGTCGAGCTCCATGAGGAACGCGTGCCGCCCGGTCATCTCCGCGCCGATGAGCGTGGAGCCGCTGCCGCCGAAGAGGTCGAGCACGTTCTCTCCCGGACGCGATGAAAACTCGATGGCCCGCCGCGCGAGTTCCACGGGCTTCTCCGTGAGGTGGACCATGCTCTGCGGGTTGACCTTCTTGATCGACCAGGTATCGGGCACGTTCGCGGGGCCGAAGAAGCGGTGCGCCGCGCCTTCCTTCCAGCCGTAGAAGCACCACTCGTGGTTCCCCATGAAGTCCTTCCGCGTGAGGACCGGGTGCTCCTTGATCCAGATGATCGCTTGCGCGAAGTAGAGCTCGCACCGCTTTAGCACCGGCGGGTAGTTGCCACAGTTCGCGTAGCCGCCCCAGATGTAGAAGGTGCCGCCGGGGATCAGCACACGGGTGATGTTTCCGAACCACGCCGCGAGCAATCGGTCGAACTCGTCGTCGGACACGAAGTCGTTGGCGAGCGGCCGGTCTTTGGCCCGGAGCTTCTTGTGCGTGGCGCGGCTCTTCTCGGGGTAGCGGTTGAGGTCGGCGCTCTGCTGATCGTGCTGGTCTGCCTTGCCGGGCAGCGCGAACGAACTCAGGCCCGCGACGATGGCGTTGTTTGAGCGGGGCTCGACCTTCACGTTGTACGGCGGGTCCGTGTTCACGAGGTGGATCGGCTGGCCGTCGAGCAGACGGTCCAGATCCTCGGGCGTGGACGAGTCGCCGCACATCAGCCGGTGGTTGCCGAGCACCCAGATGTCCCCGGGCACCGTCGTAGCTGCGTCCGGTGCGCCCGGCACGTCATCAGGATCGGTCAAACCCTCGCTGCCCGCGGGAGCCATGATGGCGCTGAGATCCTCGTCGCTGAAGCCGAGCAGCGCGAGGTCGAAGTCCACGCCCTTGAGGTCGGCCAGCTCCAGCGGCAGGAGCTCCATGTCCCACGAAGTCAGCGTGGCGACCTTGTTGTCGGCGATGCGCAGCGCCTTGACCTGTTCCGGCGTCAGATCATCGGCGCGGATGGTCGGCACCTCCTTGATCCCGAGTTTCCGCGCCGCGCGGAGTCGCGTGTGCCCGGCGATGATCACGCCGTCGGCGTCGATCAGGATCGGCACCTTGAAGCCGAACGCCTCGATGCTCTTGGCCACCGCGTCGATGGCGGCGTCGTTGATGGTGCGGGGATTACGGTCGTATTCCTTGACCGCGTCGATGGGCAGCGTCTCGATGTTCATAGCGATCTCCGTCGGAAGCGCGGCGGGAAACGCCAGCGCAAAGCGTCGTGGTGGCCCGCCGCACATGCGGTGGGTCCGGGGATCGGTGGATCGCTGGATGGCTGGATCGCTCGGGCGACGGGCCCGTCCGGGAGCGCTTAGCGCCCCGATTCCCCGCGCTACGGGCCGCGCCCGTTGGCCACGGGTCCGCCCACGTTGGCCCACGTCGCGTTCCTGGCGGGCGGTTCTACCAACCCCGCCACGGGGCCGCCCCGCGCTCGGACGGGCGAAACAAACTCTGTCGCCAAGCGCGGCTGTTCCCGCGGGCCTAGCCACGCGATCTGGCCCGGGGAGTACCTAACGCCATCCGCCTCCCCTCCCGTAAGGCTTCCGGCTGTAAGGCTCCCGCTAGGCGCGGCCTGGCACACGACCTGCATGGGCGCTGCGGTGGGGAGGCGGGGGGCCGGGGGAGGGGTGGGGGAAGGTATAGAGAGGAGAGAGATACCTTCTTTCACTTTCTTCAACCCCTCCTTCTCTGCTCCCATCCCGCCCGCCCGAGAGATCGCGCGTGAAGAATGTGAAAGAAGGGTCCGACCACAGCCAACCCGCGTTTCTGACCTGCTACGGCAGGAGTTCATACACCCTCCTTGACCGCCCGGCGGTCGGCTCGACCCCTTCTTTCAAGCGGCCGGTCTCTTTGAGGTTCTCAAGCACCTCGTCCCGCTCCCGCTGGGTCAGGTGCTGGGTCACGCGGCACATCTGCGACCGGGTCATGCGTCCGCCCGCCGTTCGCATCGCGCGGAGCACGGCCTTCTGCTTGGCGTCGAACTCGCCCTGCGACACATACTCGTGGGCGAGGTACAGGACGCGCCGGGTCAGGTGCTCGGACAGGCCGCACGCCCATTCCGCTGCGTCGGCATCGATGACCGGCTTCTCGCGGTTCTTGGAGCAGGCGTAGATCAGAGCCAAGCGGCACGCCTTCTCCTCAACGCGAGCCCAGATCGACCGCAGGTCCTCGCGCGGGCGCTCCATCTCGGTGTCGGCGAGCGCCGCGAGGCGGTTGAACACGGCGCGGGCGTCGTCGGTCGTGGGAACGACCGTCGGCTTGGGGTGCTCGCGGCTGAGGTTGCCACCGGGGTTGAACGCGCCCCACCAAGCTGCCGCGTCCACGATCGCCTGCGGCGGGTCCTTCTCGGGCTGCCACACGCGTGGCGGCATCTCCCCGGTCTCGAACACGATGAGCCGGGCCATGAACCCGTCGCTCATGGCGTCGGGCGTGAGCGCGTGCTTGAAGTGCTCGGGCGCGGTTGTCGCCAGGAGTGACACGCACGGCTGATCGATGACCTTGTTCCGCTTGGCGTCGGCGTAGGCCTTGCCCTTGAAGATGCTCCGCGCCGACGAGTACATCTTCATGAGCGTCGAGATGACGTTAAAAAGGTGCGGGGCCTTCTTCGGGTCGCCAATGGTGCGGAGCCAACGCCCGAACTCGTCGATCTGGAAGAGGATCGCGGGCTCGGCTTCGACGGCGGTGACCAGCCCGGCGTCGCTGGCGAGGTCCTCGTTGCCCTCGAGCCCGTTGAGACCGGCCTTGAAGAGCACCGCTTTGTTGATGAGCCTCGCGTTGTCTTTGCCGGAGCCGGACCCCGCGAGGCACACGACGTAGAGGTTCGTGCGGTTGCCGCGCTCGTCGCGGACCTTGCGCCCCGCGAGCACGGCCTGCAGGCACATCGCGCCGGCGAGCGCGAGCATCGGCTGCCAACGGTGGGCCGTCTCCCTGTTGAACGCCATGACCTCGGAGATGAACCCGGGCACGGCGAGGTAGCGATCGGGGAGCGTGCCGGGATCGATCGGCGTGTCCTCGTCCGGAGCGGCCGTGTCGTCGCTCGCCTTCGCCGGCGCTGCCAGGAATCCCGACAGGTCCACGCCGCCCAGATCCTCGGCCTTCTGAGCATCGCGGAGCCAGCCGAGTGGACGGTCGTGCGGCTTGCTGGCGGCGTCGGTCACCTTGTGCCGCAGCTCTTTCTCAGACCACGGCGGCTCGCACCGCGGGTTGTACCGATCCCACAGCAGCGAGAACGCCGCCTCGGGATCGAGGCCGAACCCATGCACCATCGCCGTCGCAGCCGTGTAGGTCTGGCTGTGCCCGCCAGAGCCGGAGATTGCTGGCGGGATGCGGTCGAGGTACGCCGCGGCGCGCCGGAGCACGGCGTCGACCGCTGGGAAGCGATCGTTTCGAAGTGACGTTGGCTTTGAAACGATCGCTTCTTTGCGCCCATGCCTGGCCTCGGTCACAGCCTCAGCCAGCGCCGCAACGGCGGCGGCCAATTCCCCGGCGTCGACCACGGCGGGTTCGCCGTCGAGCGGGTCGTACGGCTCCCCGCTGGGATGGATGCTCGGGCCGACGACCGTCTGTGCGCCGGTGCTCCGCAGTTCCACGATCATCTTCTTCGACACTGGGTCCTGGTGCTTGCGGGTCTTCATCCCCTCGCACACGTACCACCAGTGCGACGCGGGCTTGCCCGGCCGCCCGGACATCGCGCCCGTCGGCGGCAGGAACTTCGGCGCGAGCGCCACCGCCTCCTCGCAGTCGAGGTCCACATCCACCAGCCACCCGCTCGGTTCGCCCAGCAGCACGCCGATGTTGCCGGTGCCGTTGAAGTGCGCCGGCAGGTCGCTCTCGGAAAGGCGCAGGTCCGTCCATCCCTTGAGCACGGGGATCTTCTTCCGCGCCGGCACAGGGATGACCGCGTACCCGCGAGCGAGGTACGTGCGCGCCGACTCGAGCAGGATGGAGGGGCCATCGCTCATCGCTTATTCGTTGTCCTCGCGGCGGCGGATGGTGGCGCCCATGATCTTGAGCGTCTGCGCTGCGGTCTCGCGGTCGCGCTTGCTGGCGCGGTAGTCCAGCAGGCGGTCGATCTCGATCACGGGCTTGATCGCCAGGTCGAAGCCGTACGTCCCTGTGGCCAGGCCCGCCGCGTGGCCGATCGCCCGCGTGCATGAACTCGCCCGGTGCGTGCCAGCGGCCGCGATCAGCAGCGGGATCTCCGCGCGGGCTTCGGTGTGGTACATCAGGCCGCCGACGCTCCGCGCCAGCAGCGAGCCGATGCCCTTGGTGTCGTTCTTGTCGATGGGCGCGGAGGCCACGTGGCGTCCGAGCAACTGCCCGTCCTTGTCGGTCTCTTCGATCGTGATCGTGATCATGCGGTACTCCTTGTTCAGAAGGGGATTTCGTCTTCGGGGATGCCGTACGTCATGCCCGCGGGCTCCGGCGACCGGTCCGGCAGGCCTTCTTCGCTGTCAAGGCGCGGGGGCTTATCGCCGAGCACGTGCTGCGTGACGCGCTCGAACTGGTCGCCGGCCTTCTTCTCGACGGTGATCGAGAGCGTCGGGGCGAGCGCCCCTGCCTTGGCCATGTCGACCGCCTCCTCCGTTCCGCCGGGCACCGGCTCGACCGAGCGTGCCCGCCACCAGGCCTCCGCCTTCGTCCGGGCGTAGCCGGTGTGGTCGAAGCAGACCCACTCGCGAAAGAAGCGGTTGAAGCCGACGCGGTACTCGACGCGCATCGTCAGCGGCGCTGAAGGATCGCTTCGCTTGTAGTGCACGTGGTACGTGGTCTCGCTGACGCGGTGTTCCTCGCGCGTGGTCTGGCCGCTGAGGATGCCCTCGGTGCTGGCCTTCGCCTCGTGCTGTTGCCTGTTGGGCTCGGGGAACTGGTGGCCGCACTGCGGGCAGGTCTGGTAGCCCGCCGCAATCAGGGCCTGGCAGTTCGGACACTCCTTTGCCGGCGCTTCGCCGTCGCCGCGATCGTCGGTGGCGATGCGGATCGCGTCGACCGGGCCGTGGCGGAGCACGTTGCCGCCGAAGTCCAGCACGAGGCAGTCGGACTTGCCCGGGTGGAGGCGGAAGCCCCGGCCCACCATCTGGTAGTACAGACCCGGCGACATGGTCGGGCGCACGAGCGCCACGCAGTCGATGTGCGGTGCATCGAAGCCGGTCGTCAGCACGTTCACGTTGCACAGGTACTTGAGCTCGCCCGAGCGGAAGCGGCCAAGGATCGCCGCACGCACGCCGTCGGGGGTGTCGCCGGTCACGAATCCGCACTCGATGCCGTGTTTGGTCTTGAGCACGTCGACGATGTGCTGCCCGTGGCGGATGCCCGAGGAGAAGATCAGCGTGGCGCTGCGGTCCTTGGTGTGCTGCGCGATCTCCGCGCACGCGCCCTCAACGAGCCCATCCTTGTCCATGAGGTCCTCGACCTCGCTGGCGACGAACTCGCCGGCGCGGACGTGTAGGTCATCGGTGCTGATCTTCTGCAGGCCCGCCTTGGTCTTGAGCGGCGACAGGAAGCCCTGCACGATCAGCTCGCGGACGCCGACCTCGTAGCAGACGTGGTTGAGGATGTTCTCGGCGGCGCAAATCGAGCCCGACTTCATGCGGTACGGCGTGGCGGTCAGCCCGATGATGCGGACGTTGGGGTTCACCACCTTGGCGTCAGCGATGAACTGGCGGTACATGCCGTCGTCCTCGGCGGGGACCATGTGGGCCTCATCGACGATGATCAGATCGACGGGCCCCAGGTCGCAGGCCTTCTTCCAGATGCTCTGGATGCCCGCGACGGTGACTGCGTAGCCGAGGTCCTTGCGCTTGAGGCCCGCCGAGTAGATGCCCATCGGCACATCGGGCGCGATGACGCGGAGCTTGTCGGCCGCCTGCTCGAGGAGTTCCTTCACGTGGGCCAGCAGCACGACTCGGCCGCCCCAGTGGCCGACGGCATCGCGACAGATCGTGGCGATGACCGGCGTCTTGCCCCCGCCGGTCGGGATGACCACGCAGGGGTTGTCGTCGCGGGTCCGCAGGTGCTCGTACACCGCAGCGATCGATTCGGATTGGTAGGGTCGAAGGTTCATGGTTTGATTTGCGTGATCTCCACCAGCACTTTGCCGCTCGGCGTCACCGGGCCGCGTTCAACAACCAGCCGATCGATCTGCGAGTCGTCGCGGTACGCCCCACCCTTGGCCAGGGCATCGAGCAGGGCCTTCTGCACGTTGTCCAGATCGCGGCGGCGGTTGTCGGGCGGGCAGACGGTGACACGCACCTCCAGCCGACCGTTCATCCGCACCACACGCATCACCGCGAGGGCGGCGCACACGCTTGCGCGGTAGCGCCGCCCCTCGCGGCTCAGCACGGTCCTGGAGCCCATCCGTCGCCAGATGTGGTTCACACTGGGCGGGTACGGGAGCTCGAGGACGCGACCGGATGGACTCAGCGTTTCCAGGGCGGCGTGCTCCCCGGGCCAACGCCGACGGGAGCGCGGGCGCTCACGGGCGAACCGCCGCCGCCTTTCTTGGCGTAGCCCTTGATGACGTTGGTGAACTCGCCGTTGTCGTCGCGCTTCTTCAGCCCGACGTTGATCTCCAGGGGGACGTTGTGGAGCTCGACCGAGTCCTTGGGCTGCATCACGCCGATGGCGCGGCAGATGGCCGAGAGCTCGCCGCGAGCGATCTTGACGGTCATCTCGCTCTTGTTCTCGAGGTTGAGGCGGGCCCAGACCAGGCGGCCCTTGAACTCGCCGTCGATGATCTGGAATGTCAGCTGCAGGTACTTGCCGCCCCCGGTCTTGGTCGGCTTGAGCTCCGACTCGGAGACGACGGCGAGGTACTTGCCCGCGGGGAGCGGATCGAGCGCGACGGACGGGTCAACCTGGTGTGCGTCGAAGTTGTTCAGAGTTGCCATGAGTCAGTTCCTTTGCGATTGGTGATGGACGGATGAGGGATGGGCAACGGCAACGGCGCTCAGGCCGCGCCGGCGTTGTCGGTGGTGGGGGCAGGGGTGACGACGGCTGCGGAGGGGTCCTCGCCGCGCACGAGCGCCGCAAAGACGCGGTAGTCCAGCGGGATCTCCTCGGGCAGACCCAAGCGGTTCTTGGCGACGTGCGCCGGACGCTCGACGGTGCGGATGATCCGCTCGCCGGTGGAGACACCGTTGTGCTTGGCCTTGTTGAAGCCCTCGTCGACCTTGATGGTGTGGACCTTGTACGTGGCGAAGAGCACCTCGTCGGCCCACTCCTGCACCAGCGCCGACGCGAGCTTGTGCAGGCGCGGCGAGTAGCGGTCGTACGGCACAGTCTCGGGGTTCTCGAACTTCTCGATCTTGGCGTGGGCGATCAGCACGACCGTCATGCCGCGATCGCTGCGGAGCGCATCGAGCGCGCCGAGTACCGCACGCCACTTGTCGACTGCGAAGGCAAAGCCCTTCGCATACCCGATCTTCTCGATGTTCTCGACGCTCTCGTCGGCGCAGACCTCGCCCCAGATCAGGCGTTCGAGCCAATCCAGGCTGTCGATGACGACGGTGCGGTAGTCGTGATCACCCGAGTACAGGGACTCGAGCGCCGCCATCACCTCGCCGAGGCTGCGTGCCAGCGGGAACGACTCGCAGTCGATGTCGGCCAGACCGTCTTCGGTGGGAACGAAGATGGGCTTCTCGGCCATCGCGCCGAAGGTGCTCTTGCCGATGCCGTGAGTGCCGTACAGCATCACGCGGCGCGGACGGACCTTGCGGCCCTTGCTGATCTGATTCATGAGGGTGGCTGTTGCGGTAGCGGGCATTGGTTCTCCGTGGCTGCGGAATGCGGGATCGAGGTCTTCGGCCCAGACGTCGCGGGTGAAAGCACCCTGGCCAAGCCGGACGAGCGGGATCGCTCGATCGGGCTGGAGCGGCGTGGCGTGGGCGAGGGGCACGCCAGTACCCCTCTGCCCACGGCCGCCGCTTGTCGCGCACTAGTTGGAATGCGGGTCCAGGTCTGCCAGGTAGACCCGCAGCTGCAACACGATCCGATTCACTGTCCCGCGGTGAACTCCGCGTGCCGCCGCGATCTCCGGGATCGACTTGCCGCACAGAAGGTCACGCGCGACGTGCAAGAGCCCATCGGGGAGGCGTGCGATTGCAGTCTCGATGTCCAACCGGAGGTCGACCGCTGAGATGGCGCTCTGGCGGCGCTCGACGTAGTCCGCCGTCTCAGAGCCGAACGGCGGGAGTGGCTCCAGTCGCGCACGCCACTTCGCCTCGCGGCGGAGCTGTTTGCACTTGTTGCCGTACCACAGATTCATGACCCCTTTGCAGTACGTCGTCTGCGATGCGATCGCGGGGTTGAAGCGTCGCATCGCACGCGTGATCTCGGCTGCTACCTCCTGGCGGAGATCAGCGATCTCCTCCGTTGAGAGGGCGAACAGCCGGCCCAGCCGATCGGTGCGGAACCGGATCTGCTGAACGGTGAGGGAAGGGAAAGCGGACGGCCCGCTACGATCGGCGCACGACAGCGCCACGTCTGCTGCGATCGAAGGCATGAAGCCTCCTCGTTTCAGACATCGCCCGCAGGGGCCCGGCAGCAGCTCGGAGCGAGATGTGGATCAGTGATCGAGGAGGACGTCCTGCCGGGCAGCCGCTCCGGCATCCCCGGGGCGACTCGCGGCGTAGCTCGCCGCTACATCCGGCGTAGCGGGCTCAAAACTCCCACGGCGGAGTCTCGGGCGGGTTGTAACCCATGACCGATCCACGGGTTACGGCGGCCTCAAAATGTGCGCCGGCCGCGCTGTGGTACTTCGTGATGGTCGCGATTGCGCGGTCGACCGCGTTGCGGACACGGTCGCGCAGGCGCTTGTGGTCTTTGCTCTCGGTCTTGGGCCGTCCCTTGAAGTTGGCCGCCTTCAGTTCAGCGAGGAGCCCTTCCTTCTCGTTCTTTGCCACGCTCGCTGCCGTGTCGTCGCCAGCCTTCTCCGCGGCCGCAATCAGTTCGTCGAATTCCGACAACCGTTTCCAATACGCATGGGCCGCTGCTTGGTCGAACACCGCCTCGGAGCGCGCCGACGGGATGTCCTTCATGTGCGGACGTGCAAGCACATAGAGCTCAGCCACGGTGAACCGCTTGGCTGGGAACGCGATCATCTCGCGGAGGTAAATCATCCCGACGCTCAACTCGAAGTGCTTCTCGACGCCATCGAATCGGAGTGTCCACCCCTGACCCATCTGCACGAGCTGATACCCGGGCGGCGGCGGCTCGGGCTGTGGCGCGACCCCGACGACGCCGGACGCGACGACGACTGGATTGGGATCCTGAACCAGGCGGAGCAGACAACTCTCCGGAAGGGTGCGCTTACGGATCGCCGCCTTGTGCGCGTCGATCGCGGAGTCAACGACGGACATCACCTGCTTGCCATGCTGCTGATAGAGCTGGTGAACCTTTCGGGCCGCCTCGTCTGCGGGAAGCCCCACGTGGATGAGCACACGGGCAGCCTCGCCGAACCTGTTGAAGAAGTCGGTTTCGGACATCTCCGACACCTGCTGGGCGATCTCCACATATGAGGCGAGCATCACTCGCGATTCGCCCGCTTCACGCGCATCCACCAAGAGGTCGTGCGAGTATGTGTCCGCTCGCTCGAATGCACCGGCACCGCCCGCGAGCACTGCAAAACGTCGATCGATACACTGCGAGCATGTGCCACAGTGGGGCTTGGCGTTGCTAAACACCCAGGTGTGCGTACAACTGGTAGACAGCGGAATCATCGACCCGTTCCCGCTTGCCACAATGTCACGGACCACGTCGGACTTGGTCTTCCAGATGAAGCCATTGTCGACACCGAACGTCGTATCCGTCACGAGCGAGAAGAGCCGGCGCATGCAGGCCAACACGCGTGGATGCGTCGTTCGCGTTGCACGCGACCCCACAACCTGCGGCGACAGCGGAAGGTTCAGGCTGACAATGCCGTTCTCGTAGAACCGGATTGCGTCGAGCCCGGCCATCCGTGAGACGGCGACGGCCAGCGATGCGTATAGGAACGAACGAGCCCGCTGCGTGTACTCACGCTCGACCTGATCCTTCTTGTTCACTCGCACGGTGATGTGCTGAGGCGGCGGTCCCTTGGCAGCCGAGTCGATCATCCCGCGAAGGGCGCGATGGCGTGTGCGCAGCTTGGTCGTTGACTCATGGGTCAGCAACAAGGCGGATCGCCCTTCCTGAGCAACCTCTTTGACCACGCCGCCAAGAGAGTCCAGTCCTCCAGAGAACAGGATCACTGAATCGGGAGCCTTGTCGGTTGTCGAGCCTGCGAAGTTCAGATAGCTGTCAAGGCTTGGCGGTGACTTGTACTGGGTAAATGTGAACTCGTACTCGTCCTCGGACAGAAAACTGAGCAGTTCAATGAGGGCGTCGGATACCGCTGCTGACTTCCAGAGTGTTGGCACCCGGACAGGGATCTCGAAGCGCAGTCGCCGCCGCCAGCCAGCGCCCATCGACTCTACGTCGTTGGCACCGCGATGCTCCATCTGATCGGCGACGTACACCAGAGCTGCAATCTCGACGAGGTCAATCAGTGCGGCGGGGATGTCCTGATTGAGCTGCCGACCAACGTCGTCGAGCTCAAGCCGAACGTTCTTGCCGGACCCAACCGTGCGAAGTTTCGCCACGCCGTTGGTAGACCCCGAGCGGCCCGCGGCCGATTCATTGCAGAGAAACAGCATGTCGGGTGCGTTCACTTGGCACCCTCCTTGAGCTCCGCCACGATCTTCTTCATCGCCACGTGCGCGAAGCCCTCGGCATCTGCACGCGAGATACCAACCTCCCCGTTCTGCCACGTCTTCTTTGAAACCCACTCCCCGGCGAACCGCTCGACGATGACTGATGCCTGGCGACAGTGCGTGCTCAAGGCGTCATCAAAGCTGGCCTTCGAGGCGAGATTAGCAAAGCGCTGGCCTTCGCCCACATGGTTTGCGCTCTCTCTGCTTACATAGGACTGCAGCACCTTGCCCATCAGTTGTCCGTAGAAGCGGCGACCCAGATCGCCAAAGTTCTTCACCGTGCCCAGTTCGCGGAAGGCACGCTGAACGTCTTCGGACGTTGAGCCGAACAGAGAAGAAGTTCGCTCCGTAACGATCCGGTTGATGGTCTCCGTGGCTGCACTCTGAGCCATCTCGCCGAGGTCAGTACGGCCCTTGTTGTTGGGCATGCTCCGGTCGATTGCGTCCGAAACTGCAGCGAGGATTGCGGGAAGACTCGGGTTGTTCGGAACGTTGAAACCGCGCTCCCTGAGCGCTGCAGCAAAGTCCTTCTCACGCGCGGCGGCCGTCAACTGGGTCAACGACCAGAACGCTTCAACCAGACCCTTGTGGTGGGCGGCCTGCTTGAGCCCCTGCTCGGCCGCTCGAATCACAGCGTTGGCGATCTGGTCTGCGCCCGCACCGATAGCAATGAGGCCGACCACCTCCTGCCATTTCCGCGTTCGCGGCAGATTGCCTAATCGGGTATGTCCCATCTCGGTGGCCTCACGACCACGAGATCAGAGCACGCTGCTCCGCCTTCACTGGCAGGTCGCTGTTATTGGTATCGGCCGCCGAGCGCCATGTCTTCAAGGGAGCCAGCCCATGTTCACGGTCGGCACCTACGTCCTGGTCTGATAATGCTCTCTCCAGAGATGCCGCTGAACCTTCCAGTCGACCTCCGCCGCGATCGGGCGAAGGTCGTGTTCAGTGATCGGGTCGCGGCCCGCACGAACGGGCGGTAGGTCGAGGATCGCCTCTTGGAGGTCTGGGGCAAGATGGAGCAGGTTCATGATCTGCGTAACGCGGGCGCGGGTGACGTGTCCAACCGCTGCGAGATCGGCCTGCGTGGAAACCGTGCCCTCCCGAACAAGGGCGTCGAAGCGGATCGCCAACGCCATCAGCCTGGCCACGCGGGGAACGCGCCCCGGCAACGCCACTGGTGGCAAGCCCGCCTGCTCGGACGCCGACCGACCGCGCCCGCCAACGACGAATCGTGCCGTCGTCGTGATCGACTGGTGCGCGGGTTGGCATTCACGAGATTCGGTGGGAGTGTTCATGGCAGGGCTGGTTTCTCCGAGGCTTCCGCTCCGGGGTGAAAGGTGATGGAGACGTTCTGCGACTGGCCGTCGTACTCGACGCTGGCGATCACGACGTGGAGGAACTCTGCTTTTTCGGCGAGGGTCATCGCGCCCCACACGCCGTCGAACGCTTCGACGGCCCCGACCACCTCGTCCTCGTCGATCAGGCGGTCGGCGTCGAGGTCAATCTGCCTGGCCAAGGCCGCCAGCGTTCGACGAACACGCTCGATCTCCCGGAGCGTCGCTGGCGTCTGCTCCTCGCCTGACAGTCGTTCAAGCACGTTTTGCAACCGTGTGCGCTCCGCGACGCGGAGGTCCGCCGCTTCGCGCAACAGATCCAGCGCCCGGGCGACGACGGCACGCATCGACAGGTCATTGACGAGGACGGCCTTAACCTGCTCGATGACGAACGTTTCAAGCGCAGGCCCGGGTAGCGACGGCGCAGCGCAGTGCTTCCGCCCACGCTTCACCGCGTTGGAGCAGACGTAGTAGCGGTAGCGGACGCGCGAGCCGTCGGGCTTCTTCTTCGACGCACTGCTTGGGCACATGGCACACCCGCACCGCTTGCACCGTACCAACCCGCCGAGCAGCGAGCCGGTCGAATTCTTGACGCTCGCCCCGCCGCGTTCCGCCGCCAGCTTCAGTTGGGTCTGCACGCGGCGAAAGAGATCCTCGTCGACGATGGCCTCGTGCTCGCCGTCGTAGACCGCTCCGTTGTGCGGCACCTTGCCGACGTAGAGGGGATTACGGAGGAGCCGCGAGATGATGGTCTTGTCGAATGCCCGGTTACCGACGACGCGACCGGCGGTCGTCGTCCAGGTCTTGGTTGACCACCCCCGTGCGTTGCACTCGTCGGCGACGTGCATGATGCTCCGTGCCTCGAGGTACAACTCAAAGATCCGCCGAATCCGCTCCGCCTCGGCCTTGTTGACCACTAACCGCCGACCCGTAAACGGCGGCGGGTAGGGCACGTAGTCGTACCCGAGGATCGGCTTGCCGAGCGCGTACTTCCCCTTGCGGCGCGCCGCCGCGATCTTGTCACGCGTGCGCTCGGAGATGATCTCGCGTTCGAACTGCGCGAACGACAGAAGAATGTTGAGCGTCAGCCGCCCCATCGAGTGGGTCGTATTGAACTGCTGCGTCACGCTCACAAACGACACGCCCTTGCGGTCGAAGAGCTCCATGAGCCGTGCGAAGTCCATGAGCGACCGGCTCAAGCGGTCGACCTTGTAGACCACGACGCAGTTGACCTTCCCCGTTTCGATATCGGCCATCAGGCGCTTGAGCGCCGGACGCTCGATGTTCCCGCCGGTGAACCCGCCGTCGTCGTATTTCTCGGGGAGGCACTGCCACCCCTCGTTCTTCTGGCTGGCGATGTACGCGATCGCGCTCTCGCGCTGGGCGTCGAGGCTGTTGAACTCCTGGTTGAGCCCCTCCTCGGTGCTCTTGCGGGTGTAGATGGCGCAGCGGATCGATCGGGGCCCCGGCGTGGGCGCTCCGTGTTCACCCACTGTGCCGTTCACGGCGGCTCGGCGCGAGCGTTGTGACGTGGCGGTAGTCATACGGCCCCCTTCTTGGTAAGCCCGAAGAACAGGAAACCGTTCCAGTGCGAACCGGTGATCGCCGTCGCCACCGCCGACAGTGAGCGGTACACCTTCCCCTCGTACTCGAAGCCTTGGGGGAGCACCGTGACCTCATGCTCCTTCTCCTTGAACACCCGGCGAAGGACGGAGCCGGGCGCAGGCAGGCGGTCGTTGCCCGCCGAGGCGATCCGTCCGGTGATCGTCACCAAGCGGGTGCCGGTGCGGACGGCCTCGGCGGGTTCCCCGTCGCTGGGGGGCCGGACCCGAACGTCGACATCCCGTGCCAACTCGGCGGCACGCCGCCGCGCCCGCTCGGAAAGGTCTCCCTCCGCCAGTGACTGGATTCGCCAGGCCACACGGCGGAACAGCCATTGGCGGTTCCCGGATGTCGTCGGCTCGCCGAAGGCGTCGGCGTAGCGGTCCCGGAGCCGCGACACGGGCATTTGGCGGAGTTCTTCGATCTGTTGCTGGATGGTCTTCGTCGCGGTTGAGGGGGCGTGCGTGGGGGGCGTCATCGGCGGTCAGGCTCCTTCGGGTCACATCGCGGCGCGCTCTCCGGTTCGGGACGGTCGCGTTCACCCGTAGGCACACTGAGGGCTGGCTGATCCGAAACGTCAAGTCCCGCCGCCAAAGAACCGGCATGCTCGATGTTCGGCCCCAGAACCGGGACGTTCGCATCGATCAGCCTGGCCGTGGCCGCCGCCAGCAACTCGACCGCACGAGCAGGTAGGCAGGATGCACACCCGCTCTCGATCATCGGGATGTTCTTGGTTCGCGGATGTGGCATGTGGCGAGGACTCGGTGCCCTCGCCACTACCCCTCTGCTAACCAGCCGGGTTTGTCGCGCCCACACCTCGGAGGCAGGAGCCGATCGCGACAGCAAGCACGGAGCAGCAACTGCCAGGAACTGCTACCATCGGCATCATGCCCCGGACACGCACTCCGAAATCCCGGCCACCCGCAGCCCATGAGGTCATGACCATCGATGACCTAGCCCGCTACCTACAGGTTTCAAAGTCGTCGCTCTACAAGCTCGCCCAGGACGGCAAGGTTCCCGGGCAGAAGGTTGGCAAGCACTGGCGGTTCCACAAGGACGCCGTAGATCGCTGGCTGACCTCCAATGAACACGGCGTTCCCGTCGCCAGCGTTGTTCGCGGCCGCCGTGCCCAGCGAGGGGGTGCTGCATGAAAGTCATCCGCAACGCCGGCGATGATCGTGTGCTTGACGCTTTGCGTGGACATCTCGGTGCCGGGTCCCAATTGGACCTCGTGACGCCCACCGTGTCCCTCTTCGCCTTTCGGGAGCTGATGCAGCAGTTCGCAGCCGTGGCACGCGCACGCATCCTGATCCCGACTGCGGATCACCTCGGGAGCCCGCTCGGGGACGATGGCGACCGCGAAGCACGCAACCAACTGCTTGCTCCGTGGCTAGCACGAGAGTTCGCCGCCTGGGTTCGGGACCGTGCCGAGGTGCGTGAAGCGTCCGCGGGCATTCCGCAGGGCGCAGCCGTCGTCCGTGGGCAGGACAACAACGCGGTTCAGGCGATCCTCGGCGCGTTCGCCTTCAGCACCAGCGGTCTTGGCATAGCGCCGGGCAATCCGTTGAGCCTCATTCAGGCCTCCGAGAACGCCGCCGAGGCGGGCACGATCGGTGGCTGGCTCGACGCACAATGGAACTCACTTCGTGGAAACGAAGCCACCAAGCAGCACCTGCTCTCGCTGCTCGCCTCCATCAGCGACCATCGTGATCCAGCGTCTGTCTACGCGCTGATGCTCCATCACCTGCTTGGGCTGCGCGGCGATGCCCTCGACGAGGACCGCGTTGTCAACGCCGCTACGGGCATCCGCAACACCGTGGTCTGGAAGAAGCTGTTCAAGTTCCAGCGAGACGGGGTCGTCGGCGCGATCGACAAGCTCAACCGATTCGGCGGGTGCATCATCGCCGACAGCGTCGGACTGGGAAAGACGTTCGAGGCGTTGGCAATCATCAAGTATCACGAGCTCCGCAACGACCGCGTGCTCGTGCTGTGCCCGAAGCGCCTCCGTGACAACTGGACGCTGTACGCCACCAACGACCGCCGGAACGTCCTCGCGGCCGACCGTTTCAACTACGACGTGCTGAACCACACCGATCTCTCCCGCGACGGCGGGTTGTCCGGCGACATTGACCTCGCGCACATCAACTGGGGCAACTACGACCTCGTGGTCATCGACGAGTCGCACAACTTCCGCAACAAGAAGAGCCCTCGGCAGGGAGGGCAGACGCGGTACGACTGCCTGATGAAGCAGATCATCAAGCAGGGCGTGCGCACTCGGGTGCTCATGCTCTCGGCCACGCCGGTGAACAACCGTCTTGCTGATCTCCGCAACCAGATCGCCTTCGCCACCGAGGGTGACGACACCGCCCTCGCCGACCAGGGCATCGCCAGCATCGACTCGACTACCCGCCACGCTCAGAAGCAGTTCAACCGCTGGCTGGACCTCGATGCCTCCGAACGCACGCCCGGTCGCCTCGTGGACATGCTCGGGTTCGACTACTTCAAGCTGCTCGACTTGCTCACCATCGCCCGGTCGCGCAAGCACATCGAGAAGTACTACGGCACGGCCGAGACAGGCAAGTTCCCCGAGCGGCGCAAGCCGATCAACGTCAAAGCCGACATCGACCTCACCGGCGAGTTCCGTTCGATCCGAGAGTTGAATCAGGAGATCCGTCGTCTCAATCTCGCGTCCTACGCCCCGCTGCGCTATGTGCTGACGCACAAGCAGGAAGCCTACGACAAGAAGTACAGCACCGAAGTGTCCGGCGGCAAGGGCTTCTGGCGTCAGGTGGACCGCGAGGAAAGCCTCATCCACCTGCTCCGCGTGAACGTGCTGAAGCGACTGGAAAGCTCGGTGCAGTCCTTCGCCCTCACCGTGAGCCGACAGCTCCGCGATGTCGAGGCAACGTTGGCTCGCATCGACGCCAAGGGCGACGAAGTCGAAGAGATCAACATCGAGGATGTGGACATCGACGACCCGGCGTTCGATGGTCTGCTCGTCGGTCGAAAGGTCAAGGTACTGCTCTCCGACGTGGACCTCGTACGATGGCGGCAGGACCTCATCGAAGACCGCAACCGTCTGTCGATGCTCGTCTCCACCGCGAGCCAGGTCGTGCCCGAGCGTGATGCCAAGCTCGCGGAACTGCGCCGGGTCATTCAGGAGAAGTGCGAGCGCCCAGTAAACCCCGGCAATCGCAAGGTGCTCATTTTCACGGCCTTCGCCGACACCGCCGAGTACCTCTACCAGCACCTCGCCCCATGGGCGAAGCGCACGCTCGGTGTCGAGTCGGCCGTCGTCACGGGCAGCGGCCGCAACCAGACGACGATCGGCAGCCTCCGGAAGGACTTCGGCTCGATTCTCACGGCCTTTGCGCCTCGGGCAAAGGAGCGGCCAGAGGAGTTCGCGCAGGAGGGCACGATCGACCTGCTCATCGGCACCGACTGCATTTCCGAGGGTCAGAACCTTCAGGATTGCGACTGGCTCATCAACTACGACATCCACTGGAACCCCGTCCGCATCATCCAGCGATTCGGGCGCATCGACCGGATCGGCTCGCCCAACCAGCAGATCCAGCTCGTCAACTTCTGGCCGAATATGGAACTCGAGGAGTACATCAACCTCGAACAGCGCGTCAGCGGCAAGATGGTCCTGCTCGATGTTTCAGCGAGTGGCGAAGAGAACCTGATCGAAGCGCAGTCCGGCAACCCGATGAATGACCTGGAGTACCGCCGTTCACAGTTGCTCAAGCTCCAGGATGCGGTCATCGACATCGAGGACCTCTCCACCGGCGTCTCCATCGCCGACCTCACGCTCACGGACTTCCGCATCGACCTCGCCGAGTACGCACGCAAACACGAAGGCGTGCTCGAACGCCAACCGCTCGGTGCATTCGCCGCCACAACAGCCGCCGATGCCGACATCGAGCCCGGCATCATCTTCTGTCTCCGCGCCGAGGGAACGGGCGCGAACGTCAGTCCCGAACCGGGCTATCCCCTCGCGCCGCACTACCTGGTCCATGTCGGGGACGATGGTGCTGTTGTCCTGTCGTACACGCAGGCGAAACGAATCCTCGACCGCCTCAAACGCCTCTGTGTCGGCAAGGACCTCCCCGACGCCGCGGCTTGCGCCCGTTTCGACAAGAACACGAAGCACGGCCGCGAGATGAAGGAACCTCAGCGCCTCCTGGCAGCCGGCGTCGCCTCGGTCATCGGCAAGGGCCAGGAACGGGCGATTGCCAGCCTCTTCACTCCGGGCGGCACGCAGGTTGGTCGCGGGGGCTTGGGTTCTGGCGGGCGGGGGGGCGAGTTCTCCGGCACCGGCAACTTCGAGGTGCTCGCGTACCTCGCCGTGTTGCCCGGCACGACCGCGTCTGATTCCGGGGGAGGTCCTACCCCGTGACGCCCGATCAGGTCATCGAGGCCCTCGCACTGCCGCGCGAGGCGATGGTCGGCCAACGCGTCCCCAAGACGCTGCTGGTGGAGAACGGCGCGCCCACGGCAGCCGACAAACGCCTCATCGAAGGTGGTGTCGAGGAACTCCGCTGGATCGCGGCCCTCAAGCCGACGACCGTGGGAATCGCAGCATTCCGCGATTCCACGCGAGAGGTTGTCGAGGTTGCCGTTCTGTCGCTCACGTTGCGATCGGGGGGAGAACTGACCGGAACCAAATGCACCCGGCTCATCGAGCTCATCCACCGGGCCATTCCCTACCACATGTTGCTCATCACGAGCGACGCTGCCTCGCTGCCCAAACTCTCACTCGCGGACAAACGCTGGGCCCAGAACGAGGGCGGCAAGGTTGTCCTCGATGGCGACATCGTTGACTCCGATCTGGCCACCCACTCGCCACAGGTCCGCACCGAACTCGCCGCAGCCCTGGCGCTTGCCCGCCAACCTCGGACCACGCTCTATACGGTCTACCGGGGTTGGATCGACGCCGTGCTTGCCGCCCAGGCGGCGAGGCACACCGGCACGTTCGCCGCCGCGGAGACGCCGCAGCGGGCCGCCGAGCGCCAGGCGGCCCTGCAAACCTGCACAACCTTGGAGGCAGCGATCGCTTCCCTCCGTTCCGCCGCCGCGAAGGAGAAGCAGATGGCCCGCCAGGTCGAACTGAACCTTCAGCTCAAACGCCTCCAAGCCCAGCACGACGAAGCCCGCCGAAAGCTCTGAGTCCTGTCACGTCTCCTCACTCTAGTCCGTTTCACCTCTGCAAAGAGACCAGCCAACCATGCCCGAGCAATCTGCCCCCTCAATCCGGAAGATCACCGCCGAAGACCCGTTGGCCCGCTCGGCCGACATGGTGGCCAACAACATCGCCGCGTTGAAATCGATGTTCCCTGAGCTCGTCACCGAGGGGGCGAACGGGACATCCGTCAACGTGGATGTGTTGAAGCAACTTGTGGGCGACCGAACGGTGACCGATGCGGAGGAGAAGTTCGGACTGAACTGGCACGGCAAGCGCCGGGCGCGACAACTGGCACTCACCTCCAGCATGGGGACATTGCGCCCCTGCCCTGAGGAGAGCGTGGATTGGGACACCACTCAGAATCTATTCATCGAAGGCGACAACCTGGAGGTGCTGAAGATTCTTCAGAAGTCCTACGCCGGTCGGGTCCGACTGATCTATATCGATCCGCCTTACAACACTGGGCACGAGTTCATCTATCCGGATGACTTCAAGGACAGCATTCAGAACTACCAGATGCTGACCGGCCAACGCGAATCGGATGGTCGTCGGATGACGACGAACAGCGACACATCCGGGCGATATCACACCGCTTGGGTCAACATGATGTACCCGAGGCTTAAGCTGGCACACTCCATGCTGCGGCAGGATGGAGCGATCTTCATTTCGATTGATGACTGCGAAGTGGACAACCTCAGGAAGCTGTGTTCGGAGATATTCGGCGAGGAGAACTTTGTCGCCACAGTGCTCTGGCAGAAGGTTTATTCACCAAAGAACAGCGCGAGGCACTTCTCGGAAGACCACGACTACGTCGTCGTCTACGCCAAAAATGCTTCGGCTTGGCGTCCGACTTTACTTCCCCGGTCTGCGGAAGCCGATGCTCGATACGAGAACATCGACGACGATCCTCGCGGTCCGTGGAAGCCCAGCGACCTGACCGCCCGCAATTACTACAGCAAAGGGCTTTACGAAGTGACCGGACCCACTGGGAAGAAGTTCACATCCGGAACGGGTCGCTACTGGAGGCAGTCACGCGAGGCATTCGACGAACTAGTGCAGGACAATCGTGTGTGGTGGGGTCCGAAGGGCGATGCGATGCCCGCACAGAAGCGATTTTTGACCGAAGTACAACAGGGAATCGTTCCGCAGACTATGTGGTTCTACAAGGACGTGGGACACACGCAGGAAGCCAAGAAGGAGCTGCTGGAGTACATCAAGTTTGAGAGCAACGACAACGTGCTCAATTCCGTAAAGCCAACTCGCCTAATCGAGAGGATTCTGCAGATCGGAACTACTGCCGACGCGAACGACATCGTGCTCGATTGTTTCGCAGGTAGTGCGCCAACTGGTCATGCGGTTCTCAAGCAGAACGAGACGGACGGCGGTAACCGACGGTTCATCTTGGTGCAGATGCGTGAGCCGCTACCTAGTCCCACTAAGGGCATGCAGTCGATTTTTGATATGGGAATGGCTCGCTTGCGAGCCGTCATTGCGGAGGCAAAGTCAGCGCCTCCTGAGCTTGGCGATCGCGGCCAAGACCGTGGTGTACGCGTGTTCAAGCTGGACTCGTCGAACATTCGCGCATGGGCACCTGATGGCGGCGACATCGGCGAGACGCTCGATTCGGCGGTCGAGCATGTGGAAGCGGGGCGGTCCGACCATGACCTGCTTTACGAGCTTCTTCTGAAGCGGGGCCTCGACATCTGCGTGCCTATGGACGAGAAAGTGATTGCGGGCAAAAGGGTCCATTCGATCGGCGGAGGCTCGCTCATCACCTGCCTCGAAAAGCGAATCACACGAGACAACGGCGAGTCGCTGGCGCTCGGCATCGCCGCCTGGCACAAGGAAATCAACCCAGCAGGTGAAACGGCTGTCGTGTTCCGCGACGACGCATTTGCCGACGATGTCGTTAAGACCAATGTCGCCGCGATTCTCGAACAGCACGGGCTGAAGAACGTGCGGAGCCTCTGAGAGCGAGCCCATGAAACTTCACTTCGAACCTGATCTTGATTACCAGCTGCGAGCCATTGAGTCCGTCTGCAACCTCTTCCGAGGGCAGGAGCTTTGTCGAACGGAGTTCACAGTTGTCCGTGATGCGGCCGACCCACAAATGCGGATGGGTTTCTCCGAGGGGGATCTCGGGGTAGGCAACCGACTGACGCTGCTGGACGATGAACTACTCGAGAACCTCAAGAGTGTCCAACTCGGAAATGGCCTGTCCCCGTCGTCGTCACTGGCGTCCGGCGACTTCACCGTCGAGATGGAGACCGGCACGGGCAAGACCTATGTCTACCTCCGCACGATCTTCGAGCTGAACAAACGGTTCGGCTTCACGAAGTTCGTCATCATCGTCCCGTCGGTGGCCATCAAGGAGGGTGTCTATCACTCCATCGACGCGATGGCGGAGCACTTCCGCGGCCTCTACGCAGGCGTTCCATTTGAATTCTTCTTGTACGACTCGAACCGTCTCGGGCAGGTGCGCAACTTCGCCACCAGCTCGCACATCCAGATCATGGTGACGACGGTCGGTGCGATCAACAAGAAGGACATCAACAACCTCTACAAGGACAGCGAGAAGACCGGCGGCGAGAAGCCCATCGATCTGATCAAGGCCACACGCCCCATCCTCATCGTCGATGAGCCCCAGAGTGTGGATGGTGGCCTGAGCGGCGCGGGCAAGCAAGCCCTCGACGCAATGAACCCCCTCTGCACGCTCCGCTATTCGGCGACACACGCGAACAAGCACCACATGGTCTACCGCCTCGACGCGGTGGATGCCTACGAGCGGAAGCTTGTGAAGCAGATCGAGGTCGCGGCGGCGACGGTGGAGAGTGCACACAACCGGCCGTTCGTTCGGCTCGTCTCCGTGCAGAACCGCCGGAACGTCATCACCGCCAAGGTCGAGCTCGATATGGACACGCTCCACGGCGTTGAACGTCGCGAGGTGACTGTGCAGGACGGCGACGACTTGGAGCAGACAACTCGCCGGGCGATGTACGCCAACTGCCGTGTCGGCGAGATCCGCGTGCAGGCGGGGAACGAGTTTCTGGAGCTGCGGTATCCGGGCGGGGAGAAGTACCTGAAGCCGGGCGAGTCGTGGGGCGATGTGGATGCCACCAGCGTCCAGCGCGAGATGATCAAACGCACGATCAAGGAGCACCTGGACAAGGAGAAGCGGCTCCGACGACAGGGCATCAAGGTGCTCAGTCTGTTCTTCATCGACGCCGTGGACAAGTACAGGCAGTACGACGCGGCCGCCAACCCGGTGAAGGGCGAGTATGCCAAGATCTTCGAGGAGGAGTACAAGCGCTGGGCCCGGCACCCCGACTACAACACGTTGTTCAACGAAGTGGACCTCGATCGCGCCGCCGAGGAGGTGCATGACGGGTACTTCTCGATCGACAAGAAGTCCGGACGCAGCGTGGACACCGAAGAAGGGAACCAGACCGGGCGCGACGCTGCGGAGCGGGCGTACAACCTGATCATGAAGGAGAAGGAGAAGCTCCTCGGCTTCGACACGCCGTTGAAGTTCATCTTCTCGCACTCGGCGCTGAGGGAGGGCTGGGACAACCCCAACGTGTTCCAGATCTGCTCGCTGAGGGATATCCGCACCGAACGGGAACGTCGGCAGACAATCGGGCGCGGCCTGCGTCTCTGCGTGAACCAGGATGGCCAGCGGCTCCGGGGCTTCGAGGTCAACACCCTCACGGTCATTGCCAATGAGAGCTACGAGGCCTTCGCCGATAATCTCCAGAAGGAGATCGAGGAGGACACGGGCATCCGGTTCGGCGTCGTCGAGCACCACCAGTTTGCCCAGGTGGGGGTGCCAACCGCAGACGGCGGCGTGCGGGCGATGGGCGTGGATCAGTCGAAGGTGGTCTGGGAACACCTCAAGGCCCAAGGGTACATCGATGCGCGTGGCAAGGTACAGGATTCCCTCAAGCGGGCGATCAAGGACAAGACGCTCGTGCTGCCACCCGCGTTCGCCGAGCAAAAGGACCAGGTTGCGGAGATCCTGCGCAGGCTCTCCGGGCGGTTGGAGATCAAGAACGCCGACGAGCGCCGGCAGGTGAAGACCCGCCGCGCCGTCCTTGACAGCGAGGAGTTCAAGGACCTCTGGAAGCGAATCAGGGACCAGACCACCTACCGCGTCCATTTTGACAACGAGAAGCTCATTCGGGACTGCACGAAGGCGCTGAAGGATGCGCCGGCAATCCCCAGGACGCGGCTCCAGTGGCGGAAGGCCGACATCGCCATCGGTAAGGCTGGCGTCGAGGCGACGGAGAGCCAGGGCGCGACCGTGGTGGTGCTGAGCGAGTCCGACATCGACCTGCCGGACATCCTGACCGATCTTCAGGACCGCACGCGCCTAACGCGCAGGAGCATCCAGCGAATCCTCTCCGAGAGCACTCGCTTGGACGACTTCGCCCGAAACCCTCAGGAGTTCATCGAGCTTGCCGCCGACGCCATCAATCGGTGCAAGCGGATGGCCCTCGTGGACGGTATCAAGTACCAGCGGCTGGGCGACGAGTTCTACTACGCCCAGGAGCTCTTCGAGAACGAGGAGCTCACCGGATACCTCCGCAACATGATGGACGCTTCGAAGTCCACGCACGAGCAGGTAGTCTACGGATCGGGCGTTGAGAAGACCTTTGCGGAGAACCTGGAGCAGAACGCCGCGATCAAGGTCTACGCCAAGTTGCCGGGATGGTTCCTGGTTCCAACGCCCTTGGGGAACTACAACCCGGACTGGGCTGTGCTCGTGCAGCACGACGGCCAGGAGCGACTGTACTTCGTGGTCGAGACCAAGAGCACGGCGCTGTTGTTCGACGACGCCCGGCGCGGCACGGAGAACGCCAAAATCCAGTGCGGCAAGGCACACTTCACGGCGATCGCCGCCGGTGACAATCCCGCACGGTTCATCGTGGCGGCGTCGTTCGACGATGTGCTCAACAACTCGGTCCCCAACAACGGGAACCAGGCGAGCGCTCCAACCAATAAACCGAGGACTCGCACATGAGCGGAACCGACTCCATTCAACGGAAGAACATTGACGGCAAGGGCAAGACCCTCCGCGAGATCCTGTTCGGTCGAAAGTTCTACATCGACTACTACCAGCGCGAGTACAAGTGGCAGACCAAGCAACTGGAGGAGTTGATCAGCGACCTGACGGACGTCTTCTTCCGGAGCTACGAGCCCGGGCACGAGCGCCGCGCCGTCGCCGGCTATGACCGCTACTTCCTTGGCTCGATCATCGTCAGTCAGAAGGATGGACGCGACTACATCATTGACGGGCAGCAACGACTGACGACCCTCACGCTGCTACTGCTGTTCTTGATGAAGCGGCAGCAGGCAGCGAAGCAGCAAAACAGCGTCGGCGAGATGATCTACTCCGAGGAGTACGGCGAGAAGTCCTTCAACGTCGACGTGCCCGAGAGACGGGCCATCATGCAGGCGCTGTTCGATGGGACCGAGATCGACGATGAGGACCTACCCGAGTCGTCGCGGAACATCGTGGCCCGGTACAACGAGATCGAGGAACTCTGCCCCGAGGAGATTGACGACGCGGCCCTTCCCTACTTCGTGGACTGGCTCACCAAGAACGTCCACCTCGTCGAGATCACCGCATATTCCGACGATGTGGCGTACACGATCTTCGAGACCATGAACGACCGTGGCCTGTCACTGTCCCCTACGGACATGCTCAAGGGATACCTGCTGGCCAACATCACGGATTCCAAGGCCAGGGATGCCGCCAGCGCCGAGTGGAAGCGCATGCTCGCTGAAATGCGGGCGCTTGCGCCCGACAATCAGGAATACGACTCAGATTTCTTCAAAGCTTGGCTGCGAAGCCAGTATGCCGACAGCATCCGTGAGCGCAAGAAGAACTCCCGCCCCGAGGCGTGGGACCGGATCGGCACCGAGTTCCATCGCTGGGTGCGGGAGGATGCAGATCGCGTTGGCCTGACGAAGAGCGGACAGCCTCACTCCCCGGCATATCGAGACTTCATCACCGCGGAGATGTCGTTCTACTCGAAGTGGTACATGGTGATTCGGCGTGCCGAGCTCCAACTGACACCGGGGCTTGAGAACCTCTTCCACAACGCCACGCACCAGTTCACCCACCAACCGACGCTGTTGCTGGCTGCCTTGTCGCGGAGCGATTCCGACGACGTGATCCGGCTAAAGATGCGGCTCGTCGCCAAATACGCAGACATCTACCTGTCACGCCGCCTGTGCAACTTCCGCAACTGCGACTACAACTCGCTGCAGTACAACGTGTACACGGTCGTCCGAGACATCCGCGGCGGTAGTCCGAAGGAGATCGCGGTGGCGCTGCGCAAGCGTCTCGACGAGCAGCCAGAGAAGTTGGCAGGCTTCGACGGCTTCTACCTCAATCAGTGGAGCCACAAGCCAATCAAGCGCCTGCTGGCACGCATGGCCGACCACATCGACGTGAGTTCTGGCGGCCAGTCCCGCTACGCCGAGTACATCACGCTCCGCGGCAAGAAGGGCTACGAGGTCGAGCACATCTGGCCCAACCACCCAGAGGACTTCCGCGAGGAGTTTCCGCACAAGTCCGACTTCGAGGACTACCGCAACAGGTTCGGCGGGCTCCTCCTGCTTCCAAAATCGTTCAACGCCTCGTACGGCGACACGCCATACGCCGACAAGCTAGAGCACTATTTCGGACAGAACCCGCTCGCCAAGACGCTGCACCCTCGCGCGTATGAGCACAATCCTGGGTTTGTCCGATTCGTGAAGGATCAGGACCTCCCGTTCCGGGCACACGGCCAGTTCAAGAAGGCCGACCTTGACGCACGTCAGGCCCTCTATCGCCGCATCGCCGATCGGATCTGGGACGTTGCCTGGCTCGATCGGATTCTCGCCGGGGAACAGTCGGTTCGTTGACGCTCGGGGCCGGCCTGCGAACTGCCGGGGATATTCGGGTCTACGCACAACCCTTCTGTAAACCAATCCGCCCACTCTCACGCGAGAGCCGAGAGTCTGGCGACGAAATGGAGCGTCAGCGGGCCGTTTCGGACAGCGGCCTTCGGCCAAGCCCGGAACCCGAGAGCGCCGTCGTCACGGGGCCCGGTGCCCGAAAGTCCCGGATTCCCGCGGGAATCGGGGCAGGTGCGCACGGCCGGAATGTGGCAGCCCCTGTAAACAAACAGGGCCGCGTCTTTTGGACGCGGCCCTTGAAGCTCCTCGAGTAGGACTCGAACCTACAACCTGCCCGTTAACAGCGGGCCGCTCTACCATTGAGCTATCGAGGAAAATCACTGTCGCTCGCCGCCCAGGTGGCGGTTGAGCCTCCAACAGTAGCGAGCATCCTTCGTCGGTCAAGTCCGCGACGGGCTTGAGCGGGCGAGGCGACGTTGCCGTGACCGGCTGGCCGGGTGTTTCGATTGTCTTGCGTGGGTCGTCGCCGGGAAGTCAGACTCGCTCGGCGGTCTCGATCACCGCCGCCCGCACCGCACGCTCAAAGCGCTCGGCGTACGCCCGCTCGTCGCACAACACCGACTTTGCCAGCCTGCCGCGAAGCGTTCGACGCAGCTCCGATAAGCGGGTCGGGTCGCTGGCGAGTTCGCCCGCGATGCGGACGTAGCCGTCGATGTCCGCTGCGCACAGCTCCGGCAGACCCGCCGCGTTCAGCAGCGACAATCCCACGCGCGACGCGTGCATCGCGCCCGCGACGCACACCACCGGCACGCCCATGTGGAGCGCCTCGCACGTCGTCGTCGTGCCGTTGTATGGGAACGTGTCCAGCGCAATGTCCATCCGGTCATACGTCTGCAAGTGCTCGCGCGAGGTCTTCGTGGACTCGATGATGCTGATGCGTGATCGATCAATGCCGCGGGCCGCGAAGCGGTTGAGCAGGTCGCCTTGCGAGCGAGCGTCGTCCAGCGCACGAGTCTTCAGCACGAATCGCGAGCCCTCAACGCTCTGCAGCACGCGTGCCCACGCGTCCAGCGCGGCGTTGCTCACTTTCTTCAGCGCGTTGTAGCTGCCGAACGTGGGGGGCTCGTTTCGCGATGCCGGGCCGCCGCAGACCGCCGGCGCGTCGGCATCGGGCCGATAGCACAGGAAACACGGGTCGATCCGCACCAGCCGCTCGACCGAGTGCCCCTGCGCGTCGTATGGCGACCCCGCGGGGTCGGTCAGCGCATCGACGATGCGAACGTCCACGGTTTCCAGCCCGCTCGTGCCCGGGTACCCGCAGAATGTTCCGAGCACCGGCGCCGGCTCAAAGCCCAGCGCGGGGAGCCCGGAACCCGACGTGTGCCCGGCCAGGTCCAGCGCGATGTGGACGCCGTCGCGTCGCACCGCGTCGGCGATCACGCCGATGCTCGCGAGCGCGAGGGTGCGCCACTGGGTCGCGAGCTTGACGAGCCGCTCGGTCACATGGTCGGCGTACGGCGATGTCGAATAGCACGTCACCTGCACGCGCGACGGGTCCAGCCCGCGCAGCAGCGGCTCGATGAAGTACGCCACCGAATGCTCGCGGAAGTCCGGCGAGATCAGCCCGAGCTTCAACACCCCCGAACGCGCGGCCTCCACCGCCGCCGCCTTGACTCCAGGATCGAGCGCAGGCCCAATCCCGCGGCGCCCGCCACGCAGCACCCAATACTCGCGAGCGTCGTCGCGGATCTGCTCCGGCGAGACGCCGCCGGCGTGCATCGCGGTGCCCGCTCGGATCAGGCGGCCCGGTGGATAGCTCGGATCCTGCCGCACCAGCTCGTCCGCCTGCCGATACGACTCCTCGGCACGCCCGAGCGACTGCATCGCGACGCACGCGTTGTAACACAAGTCCGGGTGCATCGGATGCAGGCTCAGCGCCTTCTCGCACGCGTCCATGGCGTCGCGGCTCTGCCCCATCGCCAGCAGCGAGTCGGTCAAACCCAGCCACGCGTCAACGTTCGACGCGTCGATCGCGACCGACTTCGTAAACAGGTCCGCGCACACCTTGTCCACCGAGATCTGCCGTCGCAAGCGAGCGATGATGAACAGGTAATACGCATCGTCCGCCGGTGCAAGCTGCACGCAGCGATCCAGAAAGTACATCGCCTGCGGGAAGTTTCGCTGAAGCATCAACGCGTTGGCCAGCACGCGGTTGACGTGCGGGTCGCGCGGGTGTCGCTGCTGAAGCTGGCGGCACACCGCCTCCGCTTCAGCGAACCGATCCTGATCGATCAGGTCCAAGGCGTGGTTGATTCGCGCGTGCAGTGCTTCGGTTTCGCCGGCGGACATAGCCATGTCGTGGATGATAACCGAGAAGCGGCCGGGCCCCCGCCCATACTCACTCCGTGGGCACACCGACGATGCCATTCTCAAGCTCGTTCGAGAGTGCAATCGCCTTGGCCTGGTCCTGGCGGCTTTGCTCGATGTTGCCCATTTGCTGCGCGATCAGCGCCCGCAGCGAGTAACCCGTCGGGTCGTTCGGCGCGATCGCAATCGCCTTGTCCGCCGCCTCCATCGCGGGCTGGAGCTGCTGGTTCATGCGATGGTGCAGCGCACGCAGGAGGTAGCCCTCGCTGCGCTCGGGCGCCAGAGCTACCAAGCGTGAAGCCGCGATGCGCACACGCTGCTGATCGCCCAGGCGCACGCAGACCTGCCCGAGATCAAACCAGCTCTGCACGTCATTGGCGCCCTCGGGCTCATTGGTCAGTGCGATCAGCGCCGAGCGGGCTTCGCCCAAGCGATCCAAGGACATCAGGCAGCGCGTCTGCATCATGCGCAGGTCGCGGCGGTTCTCGTTATTCTTCGTCTTCAGCAACTGCTGGATCGTGAGCTGTGCCTCGGCGTACCGCTTGGCCGACATCTGCGCACGGGCCAGCTCCTCCTGGATGTTCAGGTCGTCCGGCGAAAGCAGGCGTGCCTCCATCAACAGGTCCGCTCCCTCGGCGTACCGCTTCTCGATCATCGCGATCTGACCCTGAAGCTGGCGGAAGCCGGCGTTCTGTGCGAAGTCGGTGCCCCGCGAGCTGAGCAGGTCCTTGGCCGCTTGCGTGTCCTTGCGCTGGATCATCATCTCCGCCGCCGCGATGACGTACTGCGGGTTCGCGGGGTCCAGCGCCATGGCCTGCTGATAGTGCGTGATCGCGTCGTCGGTCTTGCCGGCGCGCTCGCTGAGGATGCCCTGGAAGTACGCCGCGTCAACGTTCTTGGGGCTCAGCGTCGCAGCCTTCACAAACGCCAGGCGCGACTGCTCAAGGCTGCCCAGCTCCAGGAGGATGCGCCCGCGCAGCACGTGCATCTCGGCGCTCTCCTTGTTCATCTCGATCGCGTTGTCCACGCTCTTGAGCGCCTTGTCCAGGTCCCCCGCGAGGTACTGCTGATTCGCCATCTGTGCCTGAATCTCGCTCTTGAGCAGGTTCTGGCGCGAGCGTGAACGCTCAAGGTGCTCCTGCGTGTACGTGCCGTGACCGGAGCAACCGGCCAGCGCCAAAACAATCGCCGCGGTCAGCGTCACGCGGCCGACGTTTGAGATCTGAGCAACGGTGGCGAGTCGGTTCATGCGAATCTCCGTTTCGTGCGTGGGGGCACAGGGTGTCAGGTACCAGTGGGGGGCTTTGACAGTCCGTCGGGTCACGCGTGCTCACACGCAAGGCGTCCGAGAAGCCCCCTGTGTCATCGGACGTTCGCGGCGCTCACTTCATCGCCCACGCGCCACAACCCGCACACCTTCGCGAAGGCCCGGCCGAACCGGCAAAACTCGCGCTCGCAACCCCCTTTACTCGATGCCTCGATGCCGCGTGCCTCGATGCCTTCTTCAACATCGCAAGCTGCTTCGCCCTGCCGACGCAATCGCGATGCTCAACGGCGAAAACGAAAAGGCCGGGCTCATCGCCCGGCCTTGTGTCGTCCTGATGACTCAATCACTTGTGATCACGGCGCCCGAGCCGCGAGCTGCAGATCACTTCTCAGTTTCAGCGTTGACGATCGGGCTGGTCGTCGGCTCCGCCGCCGGGGTTGCCACGCCCGCGTTCACCGCCGGCTGCATCGCCGAGAGCGACGAAGTCAGCCGGTTGCCGTCGCCGGCGAACTGCGACAGCGTCTGCGGCATCGCGCCCGCGTTGTTCTTGACCACCTCAAACTCGCCCGTCACCGCGTTGAAGCGTGTCGTCGGAGCCACAAACCGCCCGTTCGCTCGCGCCCCGCCGGCGAAGAACTCCGGCGTGTACGCCGGGCCCTGCACCGCGGACTTCGTGTTCAGCGGCTGCTTGGGGATGATGTACTGACCCTCGATGAACACCGGCTTCTTGACCGGCTTCGGCGCCGGCTGGATCTCCATCAGCCGCTGGTTCGTGTCCTCGCGGATCACATCATCCAGCATCCGACGCGACGGCCAGACTTCCTTTTCGCCCGTCAACCGCTCACGCAGCCGCAGCGCATCGGGCTGGCGCGCGTTCAGCGTCAACGACCGGTTGTTCTTCCACAGCGCCTTGTCATACTCGCCCGCACGCGCCAAGGCCTCCGCCTCAACATTCAGCGAGCTGGTGATCTTGTCACGCGACCAGGGCAGCAGGCCCTGACGCGTGCCCGCGCGGACGCGATCAATCACATCCACCGCACGCTCGCTCTGGCTCAACAGCACCTTGTCGTTCACGATGCTCGGCGTCACCAGGAAGATGATCTCCTCGCGACGCAGGCTATCGTCATGCCCGCGGAACGGCTGGCCCAGCAGCGGCACATCGCCCAGCAGCGGCACCTGCGAACGCGTCGCGACCGTCGTCTCGCGGAACAGGCCGCCGAGCACGATCGTCATGCCGTCCTGCACGATCACGTTCGTCGTGATCTCCTGGCGCGACTCATCCGGCACTGTTACCGTCGCACCGCCGGTGCCCTTGATTTCTTTCGTCGTGCCGGTTGAGACCTGCGGCTTGAGCTCCATGCGGATGTCGCCGTTGGCCGAGACAAACGGGCGGAAGTAAAGCTGCACACCGGTGTCCAGGAAGTTCACCGTCTGCGTCTGGCTCGTCTCGGTCTGCGTCGTGGAGATATACGCCAGTCGATCGATGACCTGCACCCGCGCCGGCTGACGGTTCAGCACCAGCAGCTTCGGGTTCGCCATCACGGTCGTATCGCTGACCTCGTCCAGCAGCTTCACCACCAGCGCAAGGTTCTTGCTGATGATGCCGACCTTCAGCGTGCTCTTGCCCGCGGTCTTGCCGGGCGTGCCGGTGATGCCGTACGCCTGGTTGTCCGCCGGCGAGATACCGCCCGTCGTGCCGTTGCCGCCCGCGCCCAGCGCGTCGGCGATCGCCCGCGGCCCGCCCAGCGTGGCAAAGTCCGAAAAGTTCACGTCGCCGATGATCGAGAAGTCCACGCCGAACGCGTTGTCCTCGCTCACCTTCGTCTGCATCACCGTCGCCTCGACCAGCACCTGGCTCGGCTTCGTGTCCAGCTCGGCAAGCAACTTCTCCACCGCCTTGATGTTCTCCTCATAGTCAATCACCACGATCGTCGCGCCCAAGGCGTAATCGTCCTTGCCCGACGGCACCGTGTCCGACACCTTGAACTCTTCCGTCTTCGCCGTCGTCTTGATCTCACCGCCCTGGCTCAGCATCGGCTTCACAAACTCCGCGGCGTCCACGCTGTTCAAGAAGTTCAGCCGGATCACCTTCGCCGTCCGCAGCTTCGTCGCCTTCTGGATCTTGTCGTATTCCTCAATCGTGTACACGTAGATGAAGTTGCCCTTCTCGCTGTACACATAGCCGTTCACCTGCAGGATCGCGTCCAGCGCCTCATAGAACGTCACGTTGTAGAGGTCCGCAGAGATCTTGCCCGTCACGCTCTTGCTGGCGATGATGTTCTTCTGGCTCTGGATGCTCAGCATCTCCAGCACGTTGACGATGTTCTCGTCCTTCACATGCAGGTCCACCAGCATCTGGTCGCTCACCTTGACCTTCAGCTTGCCCGGCTCAACGTCCTTCGCCGGCGCTTTTTCGGGGGCGACGCCGCCCTGCCCGAACGCGGTCCCGCTAAACGAGAACGCCAGGATCGCCAGCAGCGGCAAGCGCCCGGCGGCATCGAACAACTGTGCTGCGGAAACGTCGCGAACAAGGGCCATATGGATGCTCCGGTGTTGGGCGTGTGTGGTCGAGCACAAGGCGACGCGCTCAGGCGAAACCAAATGCCGAGAAGGTGTGTCGTCTATTCCATGTGCGGACTTCTGCTAAGCACGAATCAAGCCGAGAACCGAAGTCCGTTTAAGCCATCACATGCCAAATGGCGGGCCATTCTGCGGTGAAAAATGTTTGAGGCTTCCAGGCGGCCTGCATCGAGGTGGCCCGCCTTTCCAAGGCGGCGTGGCCAAGCTGCGAGCACGCTCGCGCCCGATGACGCGAAGCGTGTGGCACAACTGATCAGTGACCAAGGACACCGATTCGGATGCGAGGCTTGAGCGCCCCTGCACCGAGTCGCTCTGAGAATGGAACTCGCGGCGCGCGCTCAATCCCCCGCATGCGGGCTGTGCGTCGCGTCCGAGCTCGCCGGTGCCGGAACCGCAACCTTGACCGGTGCATCTGCACCGTTCGCCGCACGCTCAACCGCCCGCCCCGCCGCAGGCTCCGCATTCCCCGGCTCCGCCATCGCCATCTTCGGGTGGCCCGTCAGCAACAGCAGCCGTGCCCACAGCAACAGCCCGAACACGAGCACCGCGGCTCCGAACGACGTCGTTCTCATCCGGTATCTGCGCAGCACTCGAATCCCTTTGCCTTGAAGTGTCAACCCTCGCGCTTACGTGATCTCAGTTCCCCGCCGTGCGCCGCACGCTCACGCGCCCGGTGAACGGCTCGACGATGATGTCCCACGCCGAGTCCATCCCGGTGACGCTGATGACGCCGCCGCTGGACGCCTGGTCGCTCGTCGCGTCGATGATCGGCGTGCCCATGTCGTCAAACATCAGCGTCGTGTTCGTGTCGGTTCCGTTCATACGCACGCCCGTGATGCGCGAGCCGCCAAAGTTCGGGTTCGCCAGCGAAACGATGTAGCGCCCGTCGGGCTTGGTCGGGTCAAACATCGTCTGCGTCGTTTCGTCGATCTCCGAGCCCGTCACGGCCAGCAAGCGGTAAGAGTTGTTCGGCACATCAAACACCACCGCGCGTCGCTCCTGAAACGCGATCGCGTCCGACTGCGCCATCGTGATGTCGCTGACAATCGTGCGGAGCGCGCCATGCACCCGCAGCGCGCCCACAGAGTTCATCGACGGGATCACCAGCGCCCCCGCCAAACCCAGCAGCGCGATCACGATCAGCATCTCGATCAACGTAAAGCCACGGCGCTTGCGCGTCGCGGCCAGTTTCGTGTTCATGCTCAACGCCATGCGATCTCTCCTGCCTCCAAGGCGTGGCCCGCGCCACCGGTCAGGAACTCAAACGCTCACTTGCTCGCGTCCGCCGCGTCAGGCTTCGAGGTGGGCAGACCCACGATCGTCAGCGGCACGCTTTCGCTCACACGCACCTGAAGCGCGCGATCAAACCGCGACTCCAGCCGCGCCAGACGCTGGTTCATCTCGGTCACGCCGTCGGCCGTGCGCCGCGCGTATTCCGACGAGTTGAACGGCGAGCCCGTCGGCTGTCCCGCCTGCGCATTCGCCGTGCTCGCCATATCCGGCGACGCGCCCGTCTTGATCACGAGGTTGATCGCAAGCAGCCCGGCGATCATCGCCAGCAGCACGTTCGTCGAACGGTTGGACTTCATTGGCGTGACTCCGGCGTGGTGGGCAAGTGGAAAGTTCATCAGCAACGGACTCGACCTGCGGTGGGGGGGCGACGTCGCCAGCTCTGGCGATCACCCTCCGCTTCAAGACAGAGCATCGGGCCGATCGACACCCAACTTCACCGCCCGCGTCCGAGAAGGGCCCACGGCGTTCTATCCTCGCTCGCTCTATGCCGCACCCGACCGAGAACATCACGCTGATCGCGCGGGGCGAGTGCTGGGCCGCGATCAACAAGCCCCCCGGTGCCCTCTCAGTCCCCGGCAAAGGTCCGGAAAACGCGCGATCCTGCGCCTCCTGGGCTCGCGAACACTTCCCAGCCGCCACCGGCCCGATCACCGTCCACCGCCTCGACATGGATACCAGCGGCATCCTCCTGCTCGCTCTCAACGCGACCGCGCACCGCGATCTCTCGATGCAGTTCGAACGCCGCGAAATCGACAAGGAATACACCGCGATCGTGGAGGGCCACCTCAACGCCGAGCGCGGCGTCATCGACGCACCCATCCGCCCCGATATCACCCGCCGCCCCTATCAAATCATCGACCCCGTCCACGGCAGCCCGTCGCAGACCCTCTTCCACCTGCTCGCCTACGAGCCCGATCGCACCCGCCTCAAACTCACACCCATCACCGGGCGCACGCACCAGCTCCGCGTTCACTGCGCGCACATCGGCCACCCGATCGTCGGCGACGTCCTCTACTCGCACGGCCTCAACACCACCACACCGCCACCGCCGCGCAGCGCATCTGCGCACGCGACGCCAGCCGCAGCCGACCACACCGGCGTCGAACGCCTCATGCTCCACGCCAGCCGCCTGGTCTTCACCGATCCCGCCAGCGGCCAGCGCGTCGAGCTCATCTCAACCCCGCCGTTCTGATCACGCGTCGCCGCTCACACCACCACGACGTCCTCGGCCGATTCCTCAAGATGTGCCGACAGCGCCACATGCCGCAGCAGCCGCATCAGCGCCAACGCATCATTCACGTCAAACGCGTCGGTCTCGTGCGAGTCCACATCCAGCACGCACCACACGCTCCCGCCCGGGCTGAACGCCGGCACCACCACCTCCGACCGATCACGCGGGTCACACGCGATGTACCCCGCGCCCAGCTTCGCGACATCCGTCACCACCAGCGGCCGGCGGGTCGTGAAGCACCTCCCGCACGCCCCGTGCAGCTCGATCGGCGAGCACGCCGGCTTGTCCCGCCGCGGCCCCAGCACAAGCTGATTCGGATTCGTCGGGTCGCACATGTAGAATCCGACCCACGACACACCCTCGCGATGGAACTGATCCCACAGCGTGTCCACGACGGCCCGCATGACCTCATCACGCGTGCCGCGCGCGCGGAGCCGCTGGAGAACGGAGCGATAGTTTCGAGATGGCGGCGGTGCAGGTGCGGGTGGTGTGGGCATTGCTGAAGGGTACCCAACGAAAAATCCGCGAAGACAAATGCCTTCGCGGATCAGGTGAAATACGGTGAAAAATTGACATTCCAGACGGGGATTTCGGTGATTTCCCCAGCCGTTCAGGTCGCGTCGATCACGCCGCGGCCGCCCGCGCTCGCGATTACCGCACACTCACAGCGTCGCAGACGTGTACGGCAGCAGCCCCATGTACCGGGCCCGCTTCACCGCAGCCGCGATCATGCGCTGCTCAGTCGCCGTCGTCGAAAGGCGCTTGCGCCCGTGGATCTTGCCGTTGGGCGACATCAGCTTGCGGAGCTTCTCGATGTCCTTGTAATCCACGTACACCTTGCCGCTGGCGGCCTTCTTGGCGACTTTGACCTTGGGCGAGGCGGAAGCGAAGCGATTCATCTGCGACATGATCTGGGTCCGTCCTGGGATGGTGCCCGCACACAGCCGGAACATCCGGGCCTGCGGGCGACGGGGTCTTGAGTTGTGGGGAAGTCTAGCACCCTCCGGCCCACAGAAAACACCCCTCCAACAAATGCTCTGGCGATTCCGACCACTCGGTCACTTCGCCACTTTGCCACTCTGCCACTTCTTCCGCCCCATCCCATCAACCCCCAGCGCCCCATACCCCATCCGCGCCAGCACAATCGCCCCGATCATCAGCGCTACGTTCCGCACGATGTGGCACGAGCCGATCTGCGACGGGCACAGGAACTTGATCGAGCCGAAGCACGGGCAGTCAACTTCCAGCCCGCGCGCCACGATCCCCACGATCCCGGCCGTGAACGCTGCCATCGTCAGCGCCACGATCCACGCCGCCGCGCGCGTCCACATTCCCAGCAACAACGCCACGCCCGCCACCAGCTCCACCCACGGCACCGCATACGCCAAATACGCCATCACTTCCGGCTGATCCATCAACACCGGGATCTCAAACTTCTTGATCGCGAACAACACCGACTGCGGGTCCACGGTGCTCAGCGCGCCGCCAAAGCTCGAGATCCCCAGCTTCAACCAGCCAGAAAACACCAGCAGCCCGCCCAGCACCCAACGCAACGTCAGCGGCACCGCCACCCGCATCGGACATCCGCAACTCTTGCCCCCCGTAGCGCACGCGCTCCCGTCCGCATCCGTCGGCGCCTTTGGAATCGATCCCAGCGGTGCGCGGCTCATGGTTTCCCTCCCGCCGTAATCGGCATTCGCGGCAAGCCCGGCGGATTTTCCGGCCCCGTCTCGGTCGGCAGCCCCGCCGCGGTCCACCCCGTCATCCCGTCGTGATACACCGCGATCTTCGGAAACATGCGAGACTGCAACTGCTTCGCGACGAGCTTCGAAGCGTCGCACGCGCCGCCGCCGCAATACACCACGACGTTCAACTCACGCCGCAGATACATCGCGATCTTCGCCTCGGTCGCCTCGATGTTCGCGCCGTTGAACGCCGACACCGGCAGACTCACCGCCGAGGGAATCCGCCCCGCGCCAAACTCATCCGGCTCGCGCGCATCAACAAACTGCGTCTGCAAGTCGTTGAACAACGCCACGGCGCTCTCGGTCGAAATCATCGTCTCGCCGCTGGCGTCCGCTGGCGCCGTCGTCCGCGTCGGTGTTGCTGGCGTCCCACTCGGCGTGGCCCGCTCCACCGTCGCCGGCGTCACCGGTGTGGTTGGGTCGGCCGGCACGCCCGGCGTCGAAGTCGTCGCCTTCTCCGCCGACGCGGGGGCAGCCGCGCCCGGAATCACCACGCCCGCGCCCGCAAACTCCGTCGAGATCGGATCACTCAACGCCTGATGCAACGCCGCGGCTCCAAACGCAATGCCCAAGAGCACCGCGCCGCGAACCCACGTCGATCCGCCCGAACAAGAGTCGCAAGCCATCACAACCTCCCACGTTTCAGCCGCCAGCCCCGAGCCACTTTTCTTACTGCTTGCCCTTCGCCGACTCCGCAACCTTTGCCGGCACTTCAACCTTCGCCGGAGCCGCCGCTTTCGGCGCAACCACCGGCGTCGCCACCGGTGCCGGCGCGGGCTGCGGTGCCTGCTGCCAGCCGACGAGCTTCAGCCGCACTTCTTCCATGTCCTTGACGTCGGTCTTCAGCACCACCTCGCCGCGAACCTCCGACGCGCTCGTCGGAGCCGTCGCGCTGATGATCACCCGCTGCGCCGACCAGTTGTTCTTCTCGCGCGGCTTGATATCAATCACTGGGAACATGCCCGGCGTCGCATCCACGATCGACGCCGAGAGGATCTTGAACGGCTGGTTCGTGCGGCTGATCAACTGGCTCTCGCCCACCACCGCCTCGCCACCCTGCGACATCCGCAGATAGATGATGTGCGGCGCCAGCGCCAGCCCGCCGGCGACCTCGCCGCCGATGCCGATGTTCTGCCGCGCGAACTTCGGCGAGACAAGATTCGTCTCGATCGAGAGCGCACCGGTGATCGGGCCGATCGGCATTTTGTCATTCGTCGTGATCTTGTAGCGGTAGCGCGTCGCGGGAACGCCGTCGAGCTGCACCGTGTCCTTGCCCATCTCTTCCAGCGTCAGGTTCGCCGCTTGCACGCCTGTCAGCTCCGCCTTCTTGATGTTGAAGCCGTCGATCTTGCAGGTGATGGAGACTTCCTGCGACGCCGAAGTGCGGGGCGGCACAGCGCCGAAGTTGACCGACGCGGGCTCGATCATCACCGTCTTTGCGACCATCGACGTCGAGACGAGCTGATAGGTGGGGAACGCCGCATCGTCGGTGGTGATCGTCACCGTCTTCACCTCGGGGCCGTTGCGGCCCGCAGGATCAAAGCGGATGTCGATCGTGGTTTCGTCGTTGGGCTCCAGGCGCATCTTGCTGGCCGCGGACGCCGTGCAGCCGCAGCTCGCCTTGACGCCGGTGATGTTGATCACTTTGTCGCCGCGATTGACGACCTTGAACGAATACGACACCGGGGCCTCGTCGCTGATCTTGCCGAAGTCGTGCAGCGTGGTGTCAAACTTCAACGGCGCGCCCTCGGCGTGTACGGGCGCGGGCGTGCCCGTCGTGGGCGACGACGCGCTGCCGGCGGCAGGTGCGCCGTCCTGCGGCTTCAGCCCAAGCTCGCCCTGCATCGCGCGGAGCTTTTCAAGCTGCTGCTGAACGGCCGCCTTGCGCTCGGGCGTCAGCGTCGCCGTGTTCAACTCGTCGGTCAACTGCAAGATCTTCTTGGCGACTTCAGCGCTCTGGGCCGCGTCCATCGCCTTGCGCACCTTTGCCTCCGGCTTGATCTCGGTCGGAGCCTCTTGCGCCAGCGCCGTCCCCGCGAGCATGAGCGAGCCGGCAACACAGATCAACAGACGGGCGGAACGAGTGAGGTTCGACATGCGGATCCCTTTGAAAAGCGAAGTGTGCGTGTGCGAAAGCTGCTGAAGACTCAATGCCTGGATGCCTCGTGCCTCGATGCCTTCGTTCTGCATCAACACGATCGACCCCGAAGCACGAATCGTACGGGTGCTTTCACGCGGGTGCGTGACCCCTCGATGATTGTCGCCTGCCCCTCGTGCGCTCGGGCGTCACACGCGAAACCTGCGAAAGTCCGGTATTGGCACGCCTATCTTCCATCATCGACAGAAAGGCCCCCGATGACCACTTCCCCGAGCGCCCCGAACAACCCCGCAACCTCGAACGCCGCCAGCGCCGCCGCACCGGCCGCCGCCCCGGCCCCTGGCGCGCCCAAGCCGATCGTGACCTTTGAGGACTTCGCCAAGCTCGACCTGCGCGTTGCCCGAATCATCCAGGCCGAGGCGCACCCCAAGGCTGACCGCCTCTGGAAGCTCCAGCTCGACGACGGCAGCGGCGTCCCCCGTCAGATCTGCGCCGGCATCAAAGAGCACTACACCATCGAGCAGCTCACCGGGCGACTCATCGTCATCGTCGCCAACCTTGCGCCCCGCGTCATCCGCGGCGAGGAATCCCGTGGCATGCTCCTAGCCGCCAGTGATGTCCCCAAAGACGCCGCCGCCGCGGACCCCAGCGTCGTCCGCAGCGTCATCGTTCTCAAGCCCGATGGCGAAATCGCCCCGGGCGCCATTGTTTCATAAGACCCCGCGAACGAACCGGCGTCAACGACCAGCGCGCATCGGCGACCTGTCGCGCGCGTGACAATCACGCCCTCGCGCGCCCAAACATGACGCCACCACTCAACGCGGTGGCGCATCCTCGCGCGGCGGCCTCGGACCGCCACCACGCCGTTCACCACCCGGCCCACCGGCCCCACCAGGCGGCGCGGGCCGCGGCGGTTTGACGCTCTCGCGAATGATCGAGTTCGTCGTATCCGTGATCGCGGTGTCGCGGTTCTTGGACTTGTTCAGCTTCTCCTGCCGCAAGCGTTCGAGTCGCTTTTCCAAGTCGGCAATTTGCTTTTCGTCAAGCTGCGCTTTGACGTCCCATTGCTCCGCGACTGCGACTTGCAGTTGCTTGCGCAACTCGCCGAGCGCGGCTTCGTCGGACTTGGCGCGCACGGCGTCGGCGTATTCGCGGCGCAGACGTAGCACGTTGAACAGGCCTTTGATCTCGCGTTGGCGGAGCTTGAAGGCGTCGGGGTCGCGTTGTTCCAGATCACGCATGCCGCGCATGCGCTCGGCGAGGGAATCAACGACGCGATCGGCGGCGTCGGGTGATTTCTCGCGGAGCTTGGTGAGCTGGGCGGCGAGATCGGGGTTGTGCTTGGCGATCTCGCCGGCGATGCGCGTGCGATCTTCGGGTGTGAGTTGACGACCCGGGCCGGGTCGATCGGAGCGCGGCGGGCCGCCGGCTTCAGGACCTTGGCCTTGGCCGGGGCCGTCTTCGGTTTCGGGGCCGTTGCGTCGCGCGAAGCCGGGGCCAAAGACACCGACGCGCCGGAGCGCGTCAACGAAGCCGGAGTTGTCGGCACGCTGCTCGATGAGCTCGCGCCGGACTTCGTCGACGGGGCGGCCGGCGTCGAGATCGTCCACGGCTTTTTGCAGGCGCGGCGTGGTTTCGCGCATGTGGTCGATGATGGTTTTCAGCGCGTCGCGGAAGCCGCGGGAATCCAGCGGCGCGTTGCGAGCTGGGTTTCCTTGCCCATCGCGGGTGGGGCGCGGGGGCGGGGCGTTTTCATCGCGTTCGCGATCGCGCTCCATGCGCGGCGGCGGCGGTCGATCGTCCGGATCGCTTTCGGGCTGCGCGCGGGCGATGCTGAGCGGAACGGTTGCGAGGATGAGCGCGAGTGCGAAGAGGCGTGAGGTGGGCATGGGCAGCTCCCGGGCGGCGGTGAGGTCGGCGTGTCGGCTCACAGCGCGCCGGTATCGGTGGACTCGGGAAGATTGAGCCAGTCGGTGCCGCTGGACTTGGAGATGCTGTCGGCTTCGTTGTCCAGCGCGGAGAGTTCGGTGGAGGAGGAATCAAAGAGCGCCAGGGCGCTGAGGATGGAATCGGCCTCTTGCGACGGGTCGAGAGCCGCGGCGATGGTGGTGTCTTTCGTCGCGGGGGTTGAGGACGAGAGGTAGGCGACGGTGAGCACGCCGGCGGTGAGGGCGAGCAGCACGGCGGCGGCGATGCGCATTGGGCCGGTGATGCGGCGGAACTGGTGAACACTGATGGCGTGCTCGGTGGCGGTGAGGCGGAGTGTCGGGCGCGCGGGGGTGTTGGCAGCGGAGATGGCGGCCGCGGTGATGCGGTCGGCGGCGCCGGTCGGCAGAACGCCCAGCGCGAGGGCGTCACGATCTAGGAGCGCTGAGATCGCGGCGAGGTCCGCGGGCGTGTGGCTCGGATCCGAAGGGTTGGAGCTGGCGTGGTTGGGATTCATGAGAGGTCTCCGTCGTGATCGGGGGTCGTCGCCAAGATGAGGTCTTTGAGCTTGCGGAGGGCCCGATGGTGACGGGCAAGAAGGGTGCCCAAGGGTTCTTCAAGGACGTCGGCCATCTGGGCAAAGGAGAGGCCGGCGTGGTGACGCAGCTCGATGATTTCTCGGTCGGCGTCAGAGAGTTGAATCATGGCGAGGCGAAGGCTGGTGAGTTCGGCGGGGGCGGAGGACTGGGAAGAGCGGGAGCGGTCGGAAGCGTCATTCAGCAAATCAGGGTCGGTGGCGACGGCGTGGCGCTTGAGGCGGCGAACTTCGTCGCGCACGCGGTTCATCGCGATGCGGAAGAGCCATGATTCGAAGCGGCCTTGCTCGGTGTAGCTGCCGTTGCTGAGCTTGGGAGAGTCGTCGTCGGTCAGGTCGGAGGGAGTTGGGTCGGGCTTGAGTTTGGTGGCGATGGTGACAAAGACGGACTGCGTGATTTCCTCGGCAAGGTCAGGACGCGAGACGCGGGAGCGGACGAGCGCGAAGACGCGCCCGGAGTAGAGCGAGACAAGCTGACGCCAGGCGGCGGGGTCGCCTTGGCTGGCGGAGCGGAGCAGCAGCGCGAGGTCGGCGGCGACCTTGGCTGGGTCCAGCCCGACAGGCGCGGCGTCGATCGCCTGGTTGGAAGTGCTCCGGGCTGCGGTCATGTGCGTAGACGCTCAGAAGCTGAACGGACGAGTGGTGAGGGTATTGCGGAGGTAGGCACTGGGGATTGGGCACTGGGCATTGGTGAAGGCGGGAATCTCGAAATTCGGCTCTGCCAGTGCCTGATGCCCAATCCCCAGTGCCGAGAAGCTCCGCCTACTTTCTTGCATGGGCGCAATCGTTTACACGGTCACGGCGAGTTTTCGTGCGGGGGATGTTTGTGAGCGGTACGTGGCGTGGTTGCTGGGCGGGCATGTTCAAGCGGTGATTGATGGCGGGGCGGCGAGCGCTGACGTGGTTCGGTTGGATGTGCCCGAGGGGGCTCGCGTGCAGGTCCGGTATGTGTTTCGCTCGCGCGAGGATCTCGACCGGTATGTGCGGGAGGTTGCGCCGGGGTTGCGGGCCGAGGGGGTGGCGCTGTGGGGCGAGGTGGCGGTGTTTGAGCGGACGGTGGGGGAGG
>VYLL01000041.1_pt1 | contig 86993 bp, 37 predicted proteins | sample 5114301 | NCBI WGS metagenome assembly VYLL01 (sample SAMN12291809, study PRJNA351875) | freshwater metagenome | isolation source: freshwater lake | place: USA: Michigan, MSU2 Lake | collected 2011-08-16 | reverse complement strand
ATTCTCCCACTTCTGCAAGATTAAAATTTCGCATAGTCAGAGAAGCAACTTTGATATTAAAAGGACTAGATGTATTTAATCTATCACTACCACCAGATGCTACTTTATAATCTCGCACATCTCGCAAACCAATTAATCCTACTGAGGTCGGGAAATTTTCTGGACGGTTAGGAAAACCATCTCTTAACTGTCGTAAAACTGATATTAATGTTTGGTCTTGTAAAGAATCAATTTCATCTATAAATAATACTAAAGGTCGGTTTAAAGATTTTGCCCAACCTGTTAAAAAATCATTAATTCTATTTCCTGGTTCTTCCTGTTGCCATTGTTTAACAGGTGGTTGTAATTCTTTGGGTAAGCGGATATTTATTGTATTATACCAAGCTCTTAAAATCGCTAATTCTGCTGCACTGGGATCATGATTGAATGCACTTCCTACTTCCACTGATACCATGACTGCGGCATAATTTCCAGTATCGGTAAGTAACTACGTTGTTGAATTAGCTCCTCTAAATCTGGTAATCGTACTGTGGGAGAGAGCATATAGTGGATATCGTCTTTACAGGGACCGGCAATATTAAACCAGCGAGTCATAGAACTTTGGTAATAGGTGAACTCTTTAAGTTTACACTATCTATAATTATGTTGGTATCAAGCAAGATTTTCACAGGTTATGTTTCTCCTTTAAATATTCCCATTTAGCTTGATCTGGATCAAAATCAGGAGGTGCAGGTTGGGTTTTCTCAAACCAGTTTTGCAAAACCTTGATTTTAGTTGGTCTTTTTGGTGTTTCTGGTGCTGGTTCAGTGGTTGGGGTTGTGGTATGATCAAGGGTATCTGTGGCTGCCCAAACTACAATTTCCACGTTTCTGGGGGGTAAATTCAGGGGTTGGGTAATCAGCAAGTTACCAGATTGATCAATTTTTCCTTTGAGTTTGTATGCTTGCATGATGTTTTTTTAGGACTTACGCAAGACGTGGCTGAACGCCTTATTCTTGCGTAGGGGTAATTCATGAATTACCCCTACTTTCGGTCTTTTTTGCGTAAGTCCTGTTTTTATGATAATCTATTTTTAGATGATATCATATTGATAAAAATTCACTCTCTAAATTTGGGTTGAAATTATGATAACTACACTCATTGAACGGGAAGCAGAACCAATTTTAATTAGTGACTTAACCTGGAGAGAATTTAAAGCTGTTGAACAGCTAATTGAGCGCCCAGGGTTAAGGTTATCTTTTTTAGATGGAGTTTTGGAGATTAGAAAAATGCCAGGGAAAAAACAGGAAACTATCAAAAAACGTATCGCTTCTTTAGTAGAAATTTATTTAGAATTTTTGGAATTAGATTTTACTCCTACTGGTTCTGTCACCCTAGAAAATGAATTTGAAAAGGTTAAAAAAGAAGGTGATGAATCTTATGAATTGGCAGCAAATAGAAAACATCCTGATTTAGTGATTGAGGTGGTTGTTAGTAGTGGAGGAATTAATAAACTGGAAGCATACAAACGGTTACAAATTCCTGAAGTTTGGTTTTGGACGAATGATGAGTTATTGTTTTATAGTTTAGGAAATGAGGGATATGAAGCTGTTAGTAAATCGCAACTTTTACCGAGTTTAGATGTAGGTTTATTGCTGCGTTGTATTAGTATAGAAAATCATGCTCAAGCACTGCGAGAATTTAGAGCAGGCATAAAAATTATTGAACCAACATAACGGAGGCAGGAGGCAGAGGGCAGCAGGCCGTTTTTGTAACGGGTATTTATGCCCCGCTACAAAAATTTTCGCCTTAAAATACGAGGTTTTAGACCCGATTTTTTCGATAATTGGGGTCAACTAGAATTTTGGCTAATTGTTGGCGATTATCCCACTGCCTACTTCTTCGACAACTTTGTAGATTTTGTGGCCTCTAGCAACAGCATAATCTTTTAATCGGTCAGCTTGTCTATCTAGATTGTCTTTATTTTCGGCGCTGGAAACTCTTGCATAAATGCAAGCTATCAAGTCGGGTTTTGAATGGTTGTCATCCGTTATGATAATTGTACCAGAAGGCAATTGATAGCCTGTTAAATTCCCTTGTTTCCACCACATCCAAGCCGTTCGATAACTTATTCCTGTTTTTTTTGCCTAGTCTGATAGTTTCCTGTCCACATATTGCCATGCTTGACTATATCTGATTATATTTCTCTTGAAACTTTAAAATACCCTCCGCTCAAAGACAGGGACAACCTTTGATCCTAGCCCATCGATAGAAAAACTACTATTAGGGCCACTGGTAGCAACAAGGTGAACGGTGACAGAACTTAACGGCCTATGATTAAAGAAACGAGGAATCAGAACCCTAAATAAATCCTCGCTCCGCCATTGCCTTGATTCTCCCTGATAATTATGGGACTTTTTGCCCGTCACCAAAACCTCCGTCAGTGGTTTAAATCCCAACACTTCGGACGTAGCGCAACCGATAGTCGCTATGCTTTACTGGTAGCCTGTTTAATCGGAATTCTCTCCGCCCTTGCCGCTATTATCCTGAAATTGGGTATCGGTTGGTTAGGTGGTTGGCGGGTGCATCTAGTAGCCAATTCCTCTCCTTTCCTAGTTTTGCCCCTCGGCGGTTTTCTGCTCGGTTACAGTGCCGGTTGGATTGTCGAACACTTCTCCCCCGCGGCCGCCGGGGGTGGTATTCCCCAAGTAAAAGCGGCCTTAGCTAAATATCCTTTGCCCCTGTCTTGGCGGGTCGCCCTAGTAAAAATGATCGGGGCGATCCTGATCCTTGGCGGTGGTTTAACCCTTGGTCGTCGCGCCCCCACGGTACACATCGGGGCGGCCCTAGCGGCCCAGTTAAGCGTCTGGCTGCCCACCAGTCCTGATCACCGTCGTCAGATGATCGCGGCCGGGGCAGCCGCGGGGTTAGCGGCCGGTTTTACTACTCCCATCGCTGGGGTCCTCTTTGTGATCGAGGAATTAATGCGCGATGTCTCCAGTATGACCCTAGAAACGGCGATTGTGGCTTCCTTTACTGGGGCCGTGGTTTCGATGATGCTGCAGAATACCCCCTCAATGATCACTGAATATGCCAATATTAGCTTCTCTGCCCAAGAAATACCCATTTATTGCCTTTTGGGGGTTTTAGCGGGCTTATTGGGGGCTTTATTCAATCAAGGCATCCTTTTTTGTAGCCAGCTGCAGCGGCGTTGGCGGTTATCTCTAGCTTGGCGCATCGGTCTGGTCAGCTGGTTATCGGGAACGGTAGTGGCCTTTTTACCCGACTTTTTTCGAGATAATACGGGTTTACGGGAATTTTTGCTGGCAGGGGAATTAAGTTGGCAGAATACCGCCCTCGCTTTTGTGGTCTATTTTTTCCTGACGATGATCTCCTATAGTTCCGGCGCACCGGGAGGACTGCTCGCCCCCGCTTTGGTGTTGGGATCCTGTTTGGGGTTTCTGGTGGGGGGAATCGAGACGAAAATGATGGGTTTCGGCAGCGAACCTAGTTATACTTTAGCCGGTATGGGGGCTTTTTTTACGGGAGTAGTCAGGGTTCCGGTAACGGCGATCGTGATTGTCTTTGAACTGCATCGCAATTTTAATATTGTGCTGCCCCTGATGTTGACCTGTGCCGTTTCTTATATCACTGCCGAAAGCATTCACCCCGGTTCCCTCTATCAGCATTTACTTTCCGCTAGTGGTATTATTCTCAACGAAGAAACCCCTTCTAATGATGTGTTGGCCCATCTGTCGGCTATGGATGTGATGCAATCGCAGGTGGAAATTCTGCCGGCGGATTTACCCCTGGGGGAAGTGGTGAAAATTATGTCCCGTTCCCATCATCGCGGTTTTCCCGTGGTGGAACAGGGGCGACTATTGGGGATTTTTACCCAAAGTGATCTGGATAAATGGCGATCAAAAAACAGTCAAACAGTCCTACGGGAGATCATGACTCCCAATCCGATTACTGTGGCCCCCCAGGCAGCTTTAACCGATGTTTTATTTCTCTTAAATCGCTATCAGCTTTCCCGTTTACCCGTTACCGATGGTCAAAAACTGGTGGGGATCATTACCCGCACCGATATTATCCGGGTGGAAGCCGATCAATTGGGGGGGGTTTGTCAACTGCCCCAACGCAGTACCCCTTCCTATGTGGTTTATCAAACTCGTTCCCCGGCTGTGGGAATAGGCCGGATTTTATTACCTATTGCCAATCCTGACACCGCTACTGCTTTGTTTAAAATTGCTGCTGCGATCGCCGGTGAACGCAATTATGAGATAGATTGTCTCTATGTGATTACTGTGCCTCGTCTTAGTTCTCCGGCGGAAGTAAAGGTAGATACACGGGAAGGACGCAAATTACTTCATCGTCTGGAAAGATTAGCCCGACAGCAGCATATCTCTGTTCATACACAAATTTCTGTGGCTCAGGATATCGCCGACGGGATTTTAGCCACGATTCGCGAACGACACAGCAATTTATTAATTATGGGTTGGACGGGGGAAAAATCCACTACTGGGGCGATTTTCGGGTTTTCAGTCGATACTTTGATCGCTGAGGCTCCCTGTGAAACCATCTTGGTAAAATTGGGGACAAAGGATTGTTTTCCCAACGATCTTAATCGGGAAAGGATTTGGCTGATTCCCACTGCCGGAGGTCCCAATGCTCAACGAGCTTTAGCATTATTGCCTAGTTTGCTGTCTTTGTCCGAGTCTTCGGATCATCCCAAACTTTGGTTATGTAAAATTTATTCTCCGACGGAGTTACTGCCAGATCTGTCCACTTTGGAAGTTTTACAAGCATCTTTACAAAAAGCGATCGCACAGCCAGTCGTGCCTTTACCGATTCGTTCGGCCTCTCCGGCCGAGGCGGTAATTAATCTGGTAGAATCGGAAGATTGTTCCTTGGTGCTTTTGGGTGCATCTAGAGAGAGTCTGCTCAATCAGTTATTAAATGGCAATATCCCCTCGACGATTGCCCGTGCCGTTAATTGCACTGTGATTCTCGTGCGAGGGGAATTATCAGATTAGTTTATTAGCTAGGCGGAAGCTAAACTTAAACCGAAGGGTACGGTATTGTCAATTTTCGCCCCTTGACTTTCCTCTAGGGAATGGGGGTAGAATATTTCCCCCTCTAGTTGACCATCGGAGTCATCGTCATCCCCATCGCTGATATAAAGGCGTTCACAGGGGATGTTATCGGAAAGGATGGCACTGGCCATCATCCCCGTATGAATCTCTAAGAAAGCATCCGCTAGGGTCTCAAATACTAAACGCTGCCCGGGGAAAACCACCCTTTCAAAATACCAGTTAGCAATATTGGTGATGCGAACAATTTGAATATGACTGGTCGCATTGACATAGCAACAAAGAATACTATTTTTCTTGCCGTTGGGGAGGGGATCGAGAATCTGTGCCATAGCAATTGGGGTGATCTTAAAGTGGGTTTGTCATCGCTCCTTCACCCTAACATCCTTTGATCCCCGATAGTTGTAAAGATGATTACATTACTCTGATAAAAATCTACTGATCGCTTTTTCTGGTGATAGAAGGCGGTTTTTATTAAAAAATCATTAAATTTAACTAATGCCTAGTTTTGGCTATTTGTCAAGGGGGGAACTACGTTTTTTTGCTGTTTTTCTTGATTTTTTGCCCAGCTATTTAGGGTCTGCTGAATAAATCTAAAAACCTTGTTGGGTAAGACTTTCCCTGAAAATTAGGTAATTGACCCCCTCAAAATCGCTAAAACCCTACACCCTACACCCTACACCCCACACCCTGCCCCCAGGAAAAACTTTTTGCCGCAAACCCTATTTATCACTCAATTTTGTTGACGGTTTCAGGATTATCGAAACCGAGGTAATTTTTGTCAAGTTAGATACCTCTTGCTCTTGATCTTATCGATCTGGTTGACTAAAAAGGGGCGGCCTGTGCTGGGACTGATAAGTTTTACAGTGCTGGGGATAATAATCCCTCGATTGTTCGGGGTTTCTAGCCAAATTTCCCCTGAGAATCCCCGTCTTTTGCAAGCGGGGAAATGTCAACTCATCAATCTTGGGACTCTATCAATCAATTTTCCTGGCCGAAGCAGCATTAACTATAAACTTTCTAAAACCTCTTTAGCGGCGGCCAAAGTCCGTTCGATATCGGCCTCTGTGTGAGCTAAAGAAGTAAAACCAGCTTCAAACTGGGAAGGAGCTAGATAAACGCCTCTTTCCAACATTCCCCGATGAAAACGACCGAATTTAGCCACATCGGCCTTTTTGGCCCCTTCATAGTTATGCACGGGGTTGCCAGTGAAAAACATCCCGAACATGGCACTGATATGACCTCCAGAAACGCTATGACCAGCATCTCTGGCCACTTTCAGTAGCCCTTCAGTTAAGGATTTGGTCACTTTATTGAGATATTCGTAGGTGCCGGGGCGCTGGAGTAACTCTAGGGTTTTAATTCCTGCTGTCATGGCCAAAGGGTTGCCGGATAAGGTTCCCGCTTGGTACATCGGGCCGGCCGGAGCCACCATCGCCATAATATCGGCCCGACCGCCGTAGGCCCCCACTGGCAGCCCACCGCCGATAACTTTGCCGAGGGTGGTTAAATCGGGGGTGATGCCGAATTTTTCCTGAGCGCCACCGTAGGCGATGCGGAATCCGGTCATTACCTCATCAAACATTAACAGGGACCCGTATTCCTTGGTTAATTCCCGCAATCCTTCTAAAAAGCCAGCATCCGGCACGATAAAGCCGGCATTACCCACCACTGGCTCTAAAATCACCCCGGCGATCGAGTCGGGATTCTCGACAAAGAGGGCTTTGACCGCTTCCAGGTCATTGTAGGGGGCGGTTAAAGTGTTGTTAGTGGTGGTTTTGGGAACCCCCGGCGAGTCGGGTAGGCCCAGGGTCGCTACACCAGAGCCGGCTTTAACGAGGAACATATCGGCGTGACCGTGGTAACAGCCCTCGAATTTGATGATTTTATCCCGGCCGGTAAAAGCCCGCATTAAGCGCAGGACGGACATACAGGCTTCGGTGCCAGAATTGACAAAACGCACCATTTCAATGCTGGGAACGGCATCAATCACCATTTCAGCGAGAATATTTTCCTGAACACAGGGAGCGCCGAAACTGGTCCCTTTGTCTAGGGACTCGTGTAGGGCGGCAATCACTTCGGGATGGGCATGACCACAGATAGCCGGTCCCCAAGTTCCCACATAGTCGATGTATTCGTTACCGTCCACGTCGCGAATATAGGCCCCTTTGACGCTTTCAAAAACGATGGGTTGACCACCGACGGATTTAAAGGCCCGCACGGGGGAACTTACACCCCCCGGCATTAATTTTTGAGCGGCTGTAAAGATTTCTTTCGATTTTGTTGTTTGATACGAAGATGTGCTAACCAATCCTGTCTCCTTGTCTACTTGAGTCTATCGGTTTCGGGGAAAGCCCCAGAGCTTTGTTTTGTTAACTTCCTGCTGCTTGTTCCATTTTAAAGATCACTGGCCTACATTTGACGCAATTTTTCCCTAGGAAAAGCGCTGGTCGGCTCAAGTCTCGCTATTCTTGACTTGTAGCTTGATGGTTAACAGCTGATGTAATTGGCTGAGAAAGGGCAAAAATTTCACTGTTGACAATTTTTCCACAATCTTTTCAGAATTGCAGTAAAAACCTAGCAATGGGCGAAGTTATTGCTATTGATAGATTTTAGCCCGGAAAGAGCGATCGAAAAAAGCTCTGGTTTTCCACAGATTTTCCACAGGGGAATTCTTGCTATTATTTTTTAGCGTACAAAAAAACTATTCCTGCTATGAAATTTACCAGTAGTCAAAGCGAACTCAACAGCAATTTATCCCTAGTTAGTCGGGCCGTTGCCAGTCGTCCTACCCATCCGGTGTTGGGAAATGTTCTCTTTTGTGCCGATGAGGAAAAGGGCGAAATTAGCCTGACTGCTTTTGATTTGAGTTTAGGGATTCGCACCAGTTTTCGGGCCGAGGTGGTGGAAGGGGGCAAAATTACCCTGCCGGCAAAATTGCTTAACGATATTGTCTCTCGTTTGGGAGAGGGGGAAATCACTATCTCTGTGGAAGAAAACGAGAATGATGAGGAGCATAGTCTCGCTTTCCTGAAAACTGCCTCGGCACAGTTCCAAATTCGCGGCATGAAAGCCGATGAGTTCCCAGAATTGCCCACGGTGGCCGATGGAGAAATTGTTAATTTACCTGTAGTTGCCTTGACAGAGGGACTAAAAGGTGCATTGTTTGCCGCTAGTGGCGATGAAACTAAACAGGTGTTGACGGGGGTACATTTAACTAAAACCGTCGATTGTCTAGAATTTGCCGCTACAGACGGTCATCGTTTAGCGGTGGTACAAACTCCCCTAGAGGAGGTAGAAAGTGCCTCTGGTGGCTTTAATGTCACCATTCCGGCCCGGGCCCTGCGAGAATTGGAAAGAATGATGTCAACAAAACAAAATATCGAGACTGTTACTCTGCATGTGGATGATTCTCAAGTCATCTTTGAAATGGGGGAACAGAGGTTAACCAGTCGTAAGTTAGAAGGGGCCTATCCCACTTATAATCAGTTAATTCCTAAATCCTTCGAGCGTTCTTTGGTTTTAGACCGCAAACAATTAATCCGTTGTTTGGAATTAGTGGCGGTTTTATCGGACCAAAAGAATAACTTAGTCAAGTTTAGTCTCGATGGCGAAAATGACCGTTTATCCCTAGCGGTGGAGTCTCCCGATTTAGGTAGTGCCAAAGAGTCCATGGCGGCGGAAATTCAGGGAGAAAGTGGCGATATTGCCTTTAATGTTAAATATTTGATGGACGGTTTGAAGGCTTTACCCAATAATGATATCCAAATGCAGTTAAATGCTAGTACCCAACCGGTTATTTTTACCCCCTTGGGAGGTTTAAAGATGACCTATTTGGTGATGCCAGTACAAATTCGTCAGTAATTCTGACTTAATTGGAACTGTGGGATCTGTTTTTAACCTATCCCATTTTTGATTGTAAGTAGCTGGTTATAATTAAATTGAAGATAGATTTTGGGTTCGATCCCCCCTTAATCCCCCCTTGATAAGGGGGGTGTCGATCCCCCCTTAATCCCCCCTTGATAAGGGGGGTGTCGATCCCCCCTTAATCCCCCCTTGATAAGGGGGGTGTCGATCCCCCCTTAATCCCCCCTTGATAAGGGGGGTGTCTGATAGTTTTTAACGCCTAACTACTTATTAACTCAATCCTATTTTCTCGCCAAAGGATTGGGTTTATTCTCTCTATTTTGGCGATATACTGTTGATAATTGAACAACTTCACGGATTGAATGGATATCTTATACTAAATCCGGTTATTAAAGACTGATTATTCATTCCCCCTTTTGCATGAGTGCCTCTTGCATGAGTGCCTGTCCTCATAAGTAGCCTATACTGAACGGATTTAGTATTAATAGGCGATCGCTAACAAGAAGTCCTCCCTACCGATGGACTGGGTTTTACCTCAATCTGCTTAACCCGAACTCAGTTTAATTTAGGCTTTTCTGCCGAAAACAAAAGATAATCATCAAACGCCATAAACCAACCCCGATTTCTTGACCAAGCTTCAAGTCCAGGGTTATCTTTCTGGAGATCGATAACTAAATCATGCTTACTAATTCCTTGGCTAATCTGGGCAAAATAATGAACCATTGCCGGCCAAACATATTCACTAATAGATAAAGCTTGGATATTAACAAATCCATGCTTTTTGAGTTTTTCTACATAAGTATGTCGGTCGTATTGATTAGGAAAGGGAATACACATTTTCTTACTATTAACCCGCAGCCAGAAGTTAATTTCTCGACCCACTCTAGGCAAACAATCCGCTATAGCCAACCTTCCACCGGGCTGCAAAACTCGAAAAGCTTCTGCGAAAAAATCCTCACGAGTGTCAAAATGAAAAGCACATTCTAAAGCGGTCAACTTATCAAAAAAATTCTCAGGAAAAGGGATTTGAGTAGCCGAGCCGACTTGAAGTTTTATCCTGTCCGATAACCCTGCTTTAGCTACTCTTTCTTGAGCAATTTCTACTTGTAACTCGGTTGTATTTAGACCGATAATTGAGCCAACATTGTTTTCTCTTACCCAGAGTAAATCCTGTTCAGCAAAACCGAAACCCACATCCAAAAGGTGATCTCCGGCTTTAAGTTCGGCTACTTCGGCTAATTTACGCGCTAAAGCGGCACAAGCTCCGTTATAAGTTGTTTCTTCTTGCCAATAACCAAAATTAAGCCATTGGGGAAAATTAGGATCATGAAGATGAGGATCGCGTTTCGCTATATTAGTATACAGTTCAGAAACTTGAAACTGATCTTGCAAAAACGCCATTTCTCGAACCGGATTAAGGATAAATTGTTTGATGGTTGCCCAGCGATTACGCCATTCATCTTTGAGGGGAATTTTGCCGATGTTTTCCAAATTATTATCCTCCTAAGGATTTTGCAGAAATATTGCCATTTTTAATTAACCGAATCCCTGAGATTCTCTAGATGCTTTAAAAAAGATTCCACACCTCCGGATTAATCATATAAGGAGGCTTCTCTCCCTGAAGCACTTGTAATATTTGATTCGCCGCCGAAACAGCAGCCGCTAGACTCGCTTCAGGGGTTACTCCGGCTAAATGAGGTGAGAGAATGACATTCTCAAAATTATATAAAGGATTATCTAAAGCCGGCGGTTCTGGTTCAAAGACATCGAGGGCGCATCCAGCTATCAATTTTTGATTAAGGGCGATCCCTAAATCCTTTTCACAAACGACTTTTCCCCGAGAGGTATTAATTAAAAAAGCTGTTGGTTTCATCTTTTTTAAAACTGATATATTAAACATTTCCCGCGTTTCACTTGTTAGTTCAGTATGCAAAGAAACAAAGTCCGATTCAGCCAGAAGAACATCTAAATCTTTGACCAAAGTTGCTCCTACTGTCTCCGCTTTGCTGGCTGGAACATAGGGATCATAAGCTAATACTCTCATCCCCAGTGCTAGGTTACATTTGTGAGCCACCAGAGTACCAATTCTTCCTAAACCTACAATACCAAGGGTCTTGTTTTCGAGTTGAATCGGTTGCATCTGATTGCGAATTAAATAGTTACCCTTTTTCACACAATGATCTAAAAAAGGGAGCTTTTTAGCAAGGGCTAAAATCATAGATAAGGTGTGTTCTGCTACAGCTGTAGTTGACATTCCGGGATTATTAACAACGATAACCCCCTGTTCTGTTGCTGCCATAATATCAATAGAATCTGTGCCAAATCCAGAGGTACTAATTACTTTTAAGTGTTTTGCTAATCGGATTGATGAAGCCTCTAACTTATTAGGATAACGCACAAATACGCCAGATACTTCTTGAATGGCCTCATTAATTTTATCCAGTGTAGGGTTGGACAAAATCTCTGTATTAGTAGATTCTTCAAGAAGTTTTTGCCCCGCTTCATCATACATTTTTCCGATTAAAAGAACCCTGTGTTTTTGAATATCCATAGTCAGAGTTTTTGGTGAAGTAGTAGTCATCGTAATTTTTCCTAAATTGAGGTTTAGCAATGAAACAGTTACAGAGCTTTTGAGGCTCGATAATCATCTATGGAAAGAAGTCGCCAACTAGAATCCTCTAAAAGTTCTAACACCCATTGATGATACTTAAATAAACTTTCTCGATGACCTACGCTAATAAAAGTTGTCTGTGCTTTTTGTAACTGGTGATATAAGGTTTGTTCGTTGTTCAAATCTAAAGCACTTGTGGCTTCATCTAAGATTACATAGCGGGGATGGGTTACTAACAATCGTGCAAAAGCAAGGCGTTGTTGTTCTCCTAAAGATAATATATTTTCCCAAGGAACTTCCGCATCAAAGCCATGAACTTTTGTGGCTATATTTTGAAGATTAACTTGTTGTAAAACGGATTCAAGTTCTCCATCGGTCATTTCACGGGTTGTTTTAGGATAAAGTAACTGTTCTCTTAGAGTTCCTAAAATAATATAAGGACGTTGAGGTAAAAAGAGAAATTCTTCTAAGGGAGGTCGTTTTAAACAACCAGTTCCTGCATTCCATAAGCCAGCAATAGCTCTTAATAGAGAACTTTTACCTCGTCCACTCGGTCCGACAATTAATAAACCTTCGCCTGGTTCGATAGATAGGGATAAATGTTGAACAATTACCTTTTCATAATCCGGTGTTTGTAAAGTAACATCCTCAAACTCGATCTCATTTTGTTCAAGGGTTTTAATGGTACTAGCATCCTTGGGTTGTCGGTCCATTTCTTCTAAGGCCGAGGAAAATTCAGATAGACGCTCAACATAACTGGAAAATCTGCCCAAAGAACCAAATTCAAGGATTAACTCAGAAAAACCATTAGCAAACATACTGCAAGCAATAATAGCCTGATTAACTTGTCCGAAATCAATTTCCCCCCGAATATAGGCTGGAGCGAAGACGACAAAGGGAAATATTTGAATAACTGAGCGATAACTTCGACTAAAAATGTCTTGATTTTTCTCCCAATCAATCTTACTGAGAGAATTTCTGACGAGATTATTAAATCGACGTTGAATGATTTTCAACTCTTGATTTTCGCCTTGAAAAAAGGCAATAGATTCAGCATGATTACGAACATGAGTTAAAGTGTAGGTGTAATTAGCTTTGGATTCCAATTCTTCTTGACTAATCTTATCTAATTCTCGACTTAAAGAAACAGCAATTAGGTTGCCGATAATTGTATAAGCCACTAGAATCAAGGCGGCTAGTCGGGAAATTGAGAAAAGAATTACTAAAAAAGTAGTCATTTCTAAGACTTTTTCTAATAAAATAGCTCCAAAATTAACAGCATTTCTAGCAATGGGTTCTATTTCTTGGGCTATCCTTTGATCCGGATTATCCACATCGGATCTAAAATTAATTTTGTAATAAGCGCGATCGCTCAAATATTGGGTAATAACCTGCTGATTTAGCCATTCATACCAATCCAGAATAATTCTTTTTTTAACAAATTTAGAAAATGCAGTAAACAGGGTAATTAAAAGTAATCCTAAGCCATAAAATAATAAAATTGTCAGAAACTTAGAGGCATTTTTATCTTGAATAATAACATCAACTAAATAGCGGTTAACGAAGCTATTAACTGCATTAGAGGCAACCAGTCCAACAATTACTAAAACAAGGAGAAACAGCATTCCCCATGAACTTATTACCTCTGAAAATGTCCTTCCTTTAGGATCGGTTGGATACCAGTAAGGAGCGGCAATCAATTTCAAATTATCAAAAAATTGATGAGAACTTTTTACGGTTTCTTGTTGAAAAAATGGAGTTTGCATAGTTTGAATATAGGGTAACTTTTAGGAAATGCCTTGAATTTTTTTTAACTTCAAGCTTTCTAACTTCAAGGCTTAGGATTATTTAATCTCCTAAAAAAGCCTCCAAATCAGTAAGTTCTTGTAAGATTAAATCCTCACTAATCTCCTGCTGAACTTCAGTGAAGTTAATCATCTTCTCGGCTGTTTTTTGAACTTTTTCACCGAAAATACGGTCAAACAGATAATCAACTAAGCGTCTAATATTAGGAAAGTCAAAGACTAAAGAAGTGGGTAAGAGAACTTCTAATCCTTTCTCTAAACGATTTTTCAATTCAATAGAGGATAAGGAATCAATCCCCATTTCTATCAATCCTTGTTCTGAATCTGGCATAGATTTAATCCCTAAAATAATTCTGACTTGTTTGCTAACATATTCTAACAAATATTCCCGGCGTTCTCCTAAAGGAATATCCTCTAAAAGATGCAGTACAGAGTCTGATTCTTGAACAGACTTAATGGGAATTTCTGAGAGTCCTAAATTTTTTAGGAGTGGTTTCTCGCCTTTAAATTGATAGATATTTTTGAAACGAACCCAATCCACATCAGCGATTAAAACTTGTGTTTGATTAGAAGCCATAATAGCATCCATCACCCTCAAGGCCATATCTGGAGCAATTTCCCTGATGCCAATCTGTTTGAGCCAGTCCTCATAGTCTTGAGACACTATACCATGACCCGCCAATAATGCCCAATTTAAAGTCGTTGCAGGAAGTTCTTGAAGATGACGGAAATGAGCCAAAGCATCCAGCCAATGACTAACAGTATCATATAAGCCTTGTTCCTTTGCACCCCAAATTGCACCCGCCGAAGAAAACAGCACAAAATAGTCTAATTGAGTACCCAAAGATAGTTGATGTAAATTCCAAGAACCCTTAACTTTTGCCTGAAAAACTGCTTCTAGATCCTGCAAAGTACAGTCTTTTAATTGAGCTTGTCGGCCTGAGATTCCGGCAAGATGGAAAATGCCACGCAAGGGATAGGCGGTTTTTTCAATCTGGGTAAATATGGCCTGCATAGCCTCAAAATTGCCAACGTCTGCCGAAATAACTTCGATTGATGCTCCTTTTTCCTCTAATTTTCTGATTTTTTCTGATATTTGGGCTAATTCGGTTGCTGAATCCCACAGGAAGCGAGCCGGTAATGAGCGGCGTGTCGTTAAAATGAGATGTTTTGCTCCTAAATTGACTAAATGTTCCGCCAATTCTAAGCCTAGATGTCCTATTCCTCCCGTAATTAGGTAGGTAGCCTCAGGTTGAATCTTAACGGTTGTTGTCTCTAGAGACTTGAGAGGAAGCAGACGAGCAACATAGCCTTGACCTTTACGGAAGACCAAATGATCCTCATCGTGAGCATGAGTTAATCCTAATAGTAATGCGGTAATATTTTGATTAATATCAAGGTCGGGATCAAGATCCAGCATACCTCCCCATAATTGCGGATTTTCTAGGGCAATAACACGCCCCATTGCCCAAAGAGGAGACTGAAACCCTAAAGAAGGCTGTTCTAATTCAAAGGGTTGGGCCCCCTGAGTGACAAGGAATAATTGAGGGGGATTAGGGATTGTTTGAATAGCTTTGAGAAGATTTAAAAGATAGTTACAGCGATTCAATAAAATGGATTCTGGTTGCTCTTTGGGAGTACTATTCAAAAGATAAATAATCCGATCTGGAGATGGATTTGACGCAAACCATTCCTCTAATTGTTGTAGTTGATTAGCATTCAAACAAGACTCAAAAGATGATATTTGTGTATTTTTCTCCCCTTGATAAATTATCCGACAGGAATCACACTTTTTAAGTAGTTGCTCTTGAATCCCTAAGGGAAAAGTATTTTGTTCTGGGTCAACATCGGTAAAAATTAGCCAGTTTTTAGCGAGGTTAGGGGGGATTTCTGAACTTTGAGCCAGAATAATACTTTGCTGAAATAAAACACTACCTATTTTTTGATCAGGAGAAACAAATTCTACCTGAGAAAACCCCGATTTAAGCAGCATAGATTCCCAAGTCGATGCTGTAATTATAGGATGATTTGGGCGCAAATGATAATCGCTAAAACGCCACCAACCTTGAGTCACACCAAAGATTAAATCAATCCAGGGAGATTGCTGAGTTAATTCTAACAGTAATAAATGACCGCCTGGACGTAGTAAACTTTGAATATGAGGCAAGGTTTCCTCTTGTAAATTGGCGGTAGAGTGTAAGACATTAGCCGCGATAATCAAGTCATAAGAATGGCAGCAAAAACCTTGTAATTTCGGAGCTTTTTCAATATCGAGTACTTTGTATTCTAGTCCAGAAAATTCAGCCAAATTATCTCTAGCTTTCTCTAGAAAGAAGGGGGAAACATCAGTGAATGTGTAGGTAATTTGACGAGACTTACAAGCTTTAAGAACCTGTTGGGTTGTAGCTCCAGTTCCCGCGCCAATTTCGAGAATGCGGATGGAAGCTGAGGGGGCATAACTTGAGAGGAGAAGTTCAACGGTTTTAGAGATACCCAGATTGAGAATTTTTGCCGAAGATGTATTTTTATAAAACTCGCTGGCTCCTCCTTGTCCATCTTGAGAAAATAGGATAGATAAAGGAGATATTTTTCCCGTAATAATGGCTGCTAAATTTGTGGCAACTTGTCGAAATAGATTGAGTTCTATTTGAGCATTAGGATAATGATTGATTAAATCCTCTACCGCTAAATCAGGATTAGAGTGTTCGGGTTCTTTAACAATTTTCCATAGGGTATTTTGCTTTTCTAAAATGCCGACTTTCGCTAATATTTCTAGAAGATGATTCCAGAAAGATTTATATTCTTGTTTAAGTTCAGCTTGAATAAAACTTTGATCGGGATCAAGTAAGGTATTCATTTGAAAGAGTTCTAAATCTTTCAGAGCTTTAACAACAAAGTCAGCTGCCAGTTTTTCCATTTCGGAAAAAGCGAGAGAAACTCCCATCAATTCTGAGGAGTGTAATTGGGGTTCTAAGTAAACCTCTAAATCAGTTTTAAGGGGGGTCAAATTTTGTAGCTTACCGTCGGCTAAATCCCAGGGAAGCCAAGCTACTTGATAAAGTAATTTGGCAAAATTAAAGTCCTCTTTTTCTTGATAATAGAGTTTAATCAACTGTTGAACAATGGCGGATATTGTTGGTTTTTCATCTTCAGAATAATGACCTGTTTCTAAGAGGGTTTGCATCAAAGTATTTTTGTCCTTTTCAGATAACATTTTGACTAGATTAGATTCCTGTGGAACAGTTGCAGATGGGGTTTTTAAAGGAATCCAGTGTTGACGTTTTTGAAAGGGATAAGTAGGTAAAGCACATCGTCTAGGATGATAGTCTTGATCAAAACTAAACCAGTCTATCTTTGCACCGCGAACATAAAGTTTGCCCAGACTTTCTAATAAAACTTGCCAATCAGAAAATCCTGAGCGTAAACTGGGTAGAGTTAGAGGTTCAGATGAAGATAGGGATGATTGAACAATTCCTGAGAGAATAGGTTGAGGTCCAATTTCAATAAAGGTATCACATCCGAGAGATTGTAGGAATAAAGCCCCTTGATGAAATTGTACCGTATTTAGTAAATGTTGAAGCCAATACTCAGGAGTCATAATGCTGTCATCAGCAATTTCTCCTGTTAGGTTAGAGACCAGAGAAATTTGAGGTTGACTGAAAGAAGTCTCTTGAAGAATCGTTTTAAATTCTGCAACCATTGGCTCTACTAAAGGGGAGTGAAAAGCATGGGAAACTTTGAGTTGACGAACTTTCACCCCGGCATTAGTGAAATGGTTACAGAGTTGTTGAATTACGCTTTTTTCTCCAGAAATAACGGTATGTTGTTCCGCGTTAATGGCAGCAATAGCGATTTTTATGCCTTGGCTTTGGCACTGCTCAATAACTGAGTTCTTATCGAGAAAAATAGCGGCCATTTCCCCTTGATTTTGGGGTAACTGCCCCATCAAATTGCCTCGATGGGTGACCAGTTTTAAGCCACTTTCAAGATCAAAAACGCCAGCAAAACAAGCAGCAGAATATTCTCCTAAACTATGCCCTAAAATGGCGGCTGGTTGAATTCCCCAAGAATGCCATAATTGAGCGAGAGCAACTTCAATCAGAAATAGTGCCGGTTGGGTATAAGCGGTTTGGTTTAAGGGGTCATCTGTATCGGCAAATACGACGTTTAGCAGGGATTTACCCGTTAGTTTTTGATAGTAGTTTTCCCCTGCGTCTAAAGTTTTTCTAAAGGTGGGTTGAGTCTGATAGAGTTGATGAGCCATCCCTGCATATTGAGAACCTTGTCCTGTAAATAAAAAGGCAATTTTAGGCGGTCTTTTTTCATCAACTATACCATGAATAGTTGACTGATAATCTAGTTGCTTGAACTGACGTAATTGTTCAAGCAAATCACTGTTTTTATAGCCAGTTAAGGCTAAACGATTCGAGAAATGAACTCGGCCTGTATTTGCCGTAAATACTACATCAGACATATCCCTTTCAGGTTGACTTTCTAAAAAGTCTATGTAGCGACTTACTAACTCTTTCAAAGCCGGTTCGGTTCGAGCGGAAAGGGTGAGCAAATGATAGGGACGTTTGCTCTGATTGTCTTGAGGAATAATGGGAGGAGCTTCTTCTAGAATAACATGAGCATTAACCCCACCAATACCTAAAGAGTTTACCCCTGCCCGTCGGGGTAATTTTTCGTCCTTGTCTTGCTTAGTAGTCCAAGAAATAGCTTCATTATTAATATAAAAAGGAGTCTGAGAAAAATTAATTTGAGGGTTAGGATTTTGGAAATGTAATGTAGGCGGAATAACTCTATATTTGAGGGCTAAAGTCGCTTTAATTAAACCAGCAATACCGGAAGCAATCTGCATATGTCCGATATTGGTTTTTACTGAACCTAAAGCACATTCTCCCTCATTTGCACCCTGATAAACTTTAGCTAAAGCATCAACTTCAATGGGATCTCCAAGGGGGGTTCCTGTGCCATGAGCTTCCACAAAACTAATTGTATTAGCATCAACACCGGCAAAGGCTAGGGCTTCCGTAGCGGCAGCAATTTGACCCTCTCCACCAGGCGCAGTAAATCCTAATTTTTGGCCACCATCATTATTAATAGCAGAGCCTTTAATAACTGCATAAATATGGTCATGATCGGCTAAAGCATCTGACAATCTTTTGAGCAGAATTACTCCTACTCCACTGCCAAAAATAGTCCCTTTTGCTTCAGCATCAAAGGCGCGACAATGACCATCAGGAGACATGATCAGTCCTTCTTGATATAAGTAACCAATTTTTTGAGGAGAATTAATTGAAGCAGCTCCAGCTAGAGCCATGTCACTTTCTCCACTAATTAGACTCTGACAGGCGAGATGAACTACAACTAATCCAGTAGAGCAAGCAGTTTGAACATTAACGCTTGGGCCGTGTAAGTTTAGTTTATAAGAAATTCGCGTTGTTAAATAGTCTTTGTCATTAGCTACCATTGTTTGAAACCCTCCCGTTGAATCTAGTGTGAAGGGTTGTAACTCGTCATTACTATCTAATTGACCCCGATTAGGATAACAATTATTGATCAAATAGGTGTTCATACTTGCGCCAGCAAATATACCAATTGATCCTTGATAATTACTAGGATTATAACCAGCGTTTTCTAAACATTCCCAACTACATTCAAGAAGTAAACGTTGCTGAGGGTCTAGTAATTCTGCCTCTCTATCTGTATAGCCAAAAAATTCGCTGTCAAAGTATTCAACTTGATCGAGAATTGGTCTAGCTCTAACATAATTAGGCTGATTCGAGAGTTCCGGAGACACTCCCGACTCTTGTAATTCTTCTTCCGAAAAGAAAGAGATAGTTTCGATTCCATTTTTTAAATTTTCCCAGAAGGTTGTTAAATTTTTAGCCCCTGGGAATTGCCCCGCCATACCAATAATTGCAATGTCATGGGTTTCATTATGGCGACGGGTCCGATTTTCGGCACGTTGACGGCTTTTTTGTGCTATAACTTGAGTGGTATTTGATTCTTCGCTTAAGCAACGGGCTAGGGTGGCAACGGTAGGATTTTTAAACATTTCAGCAAGGGATAGCTGACGGTTAAAAAGTTTTTCAAGTTCATTTTGAACTCGGATTAAGTGTATAGAATGTCCCCCTAGTTCAAAGAAGTTATCCTCTAAACCAACTGAGGTTAACTGTAAAACTTCACTCCAAACTGCTGCTATTTGACGTTCATTTTCTGATTGAGGTAAGGTTTGATTTTTCTGACGCTCTTTTGCTAAATATTGATCTATTTCTTGGATACGGCTGCTAAATAATCCCTGTTCAAAATCCTTTTTTAATTTAGATTTTTGAACTTTGCCAATAGAGGTTTTAGGAACTAAATTTCTTTCTAAGGGAATGACATAAGCTGGAGCAATTCCGAATTTTTGGGTCAAATGACTGCGAATTTTTCTAACAACTTTTATCCAGTGTTCAAATTGATCAGATTCTGGGCTAAAAGTAATAATTAATAAGTCAGTTTCTCGACTTTGATCAAAGACGGCAAAGGCGGCTGTATAAGATACTTTAACCCCTTCTAATTCTTCGATTGTTGTTTCAAGTTCATGGGCAAAGTAATTAACACCATTAATTATAATTTCTTGTTTTTCTCGCCCAGTAATAAAGAGTTCGCCCTTAAATAAATACCCCAAATCTCCCGTAGTAAACCACCCTTCTTGAAAAACTTCCTGGTTGAGTTCAGTATTATTGTAATATCCTTTAGTAACAGAATTACCTTGAATTTGAAGCTTTCCAATTTCTCTTTCAGGTAAAGGATTATTTTCCTGATCGACTATCCGGATAGTTGCTCCAGGAATCGGCTTTCCTAGAGAGACAAAACTATTTTCTTCGGTGAGTTCATTTTTACTTAAACCGGCTGACCAAGTAATCCCAGAACAGGATTCAGTCATGCCAAAAGCTGGTTTAATCGCTCTCTCCCGTAGTTGATGTTTTTCAAGAATTTCTAAGAATAGGCGAATCGTTTTTACTGAAACTTGCTCGCCAGCATTCACTAAAAATTTCATTGAGGAGAGGTTATAAGAGGCGTGCTTAAGTTCTTCTGCCTGTTGATTAATTAAGGAAAATGCAAAGTTAGGGGACCAAGAAATGCTTACTTGATGCTTTTGAATGAGTTCTAACCATTGGAGGGGTTGGCGTAGGACTAATTCCATCGGAACATGAATTTGATGACAAGCCAAATCTACCGCCATAATTCCTAAAAATACGATAGCTCCTACATGATCTAAGGGCATCCAATTAAGCGTAACTTCTTGTTGGGTAAAGTGGTTCATTGCCACTGTACCAGCAGTCATGGACAGAATATTATGATGAGTTAATATTACTCCCTTAGGCATACCTGTACTACCCGAAGTAAAGAGTAATAAGGCTGGATCTTGTGGATCAAGAATCGGCAATTGATGGACTTTAGAGGGGGCTTTTCTGAGTTCATTAACTGAGATAACTTGCCACCCTTCTAGATGAGAGTAAGTTCCTAATTTTTCAATTTCAGTAATTAGTTCACTATCGGATAATATCAAAGGATTGTCTAAAATTTTCCAAACATTCTCTAGTTTTTTGACGGCAGAATTTTCCAGATCATAGCTAGGAGCAACGGTCAAAGGAACTGGAATAATTCCCCCTAAAAAACAAGCCCAAAGTGCGGGAATAAAGTCGTGATTTTTGGCAATTTGTAGGATAACTTTATGCCCTAATTTTATCCCCTTTTGTTCCAGTCCATTTAAAATAACTAGAGCATCTTGATATAAGTCTTGATAACTCTGAAAATATTCAGCTGCGTCATTTTTAATATAAGTAATTCCATGATTATTATGTTTAGTGGCAGTTTCTAAGACTTCTGACAGAGTCCGCCAATTATCTTCCAATTGTCCTCCAAAACTGATTGAATGCTTAGACACTTTTTTTACACCTCTTGATCAAAAATAGAACCAATCTCGAAAACCCTATGAATCAGTATATCGCTACGCGCAAGTTAAAAGTCAGAAGTGGCCAATTCAAGTTTAAATTGTACCTCCTAGGGCTGCGATGGTCAAGGGCTTTTTGGGGTTGAAGGTTGATGGCAGTCGGTCCCTCGGTCTACCTGAGCTTGTTTGATGATTAACTGAGAAAAGTTTTGAGCGATGGTACTTAAAGGATCGATCGCTTTAATGGAGTCAATTCCTTTGAGTTTGAGAGATTTTGTTAAGAGATGAAATTCGGTACACCCAGAAATATAGGAGCGAGTGTTATATTTCTCTAATAATGCTTCTATATCCCTAAGAATACTTAACGGATCGTGTCCTCTTTTTAGCACTTTATAGATCATTTCATGAATCAACTTTTGATCGCTTTCTGAGAGAGAAATAATCAGATCTGCGGTGGTGCAGCCTTCCTGAAATAATTTTTTCTGGTAAGTCCCTGTACTAGCAAGTAAAAGGGTAGGTTCATTATATTCTTGGAGTTCTTGATCCGCTATTTTAATTAAGGAAAGAAGTTTATCCTTCAGATTTTCGGAGATCTGAGGTAGAGCATAATGAGCCGTACAACAGCCAATGACTATGCAATCAGCCAGTTTATTGAGATGTTCTAGATTGACTTGGATAAAATCAATAAATTCTCTTTCTTTTCCACTATCAATAGAACCTGTGCGATCGGGTGCAGAGGGAAAAGAAAAAACGATGACATTAGGGGATTCTTGTTCCTTATCAATAAAAGGATTATATTCATAAATCGACTTAAGAAATTCGGCGGTAACCACTGGCCCCATACCCCCTAAAACGCCAAGAATCGGTAGTTTTGTCTTCATTAAAATCTCCTGCTCGTATAATTGCTGTTGACTAAAAATTAAAATCTTCTGTGAACAGATCCTGCCCCTCTTGAATAAGATTTTCTGAGGAAGCTAAGGATAAGTTTATCAAAGGTTCATGGGCAAATTTTAAAACTTGCTCTAGCCAGTTTTTGAACAAATCTATGAGCAATAAAATTCGCTCATGGATAAATATATCTGTGTTGTAGATTAGCTTGAGATAAAGTTCTTCTTCCTCAACAAAGATAAATTCTAAATCAAATTTAGCGGTCATCATTTTGGGGTCAATGGAGTTCACTGTAATTCCGTTCAAGGCCAGATCTATATTTTGATTATTTTGCAGGACAATTGCCACATCAAAGAGAGCATTCCGGCTAGGATCTCGTTGTAAATTCAAATCAGATACGATCTGATCAAAGGGATAGTCTTGATTATCATAAGCCTCTAAAGTGGTTGTTTTTACTTTGCTAAGGACATCCGTAAAACTGTCGTGATCTGCTATCTGATCCCGCAGGACGAGAGTGTTAACATAAAATCCGATTTGATCTTCTAAATCAGGATGATTTCTGCCGGCGATGGCAGAGCCGATTGTAATTTCATTTTGCTCAGTATAACGGAATAGAAAACTCTTAACCAAACTAACTAAACCCATAAATAAACTGGCTTCTTGTGCTTTAACTAACTTCTCAAAAGTATCGATCAATTCGGGTTCAGGTTGCCATGTAATTGTATTTCCTTGAAAACTTTTAACAGGTGGGCGCGGATAATCAACAGGTAAGTTAAGACGCACAGGGACAGGAGTTAATTTAGCTAACCAGTAATCCCGTTGATCTTGAAGTTTCGAGGTTTCTAATTGACTTTCTTGCCAAGAAGTATAGTCTTTATAATGAATTCTGAGAGGGGGCATTAATTGGGAATTTTCTTGTCCATAGGCGTGATAATGGCTGAGGAAATCTTTAATTAAAACCCCTGCTGACCAACCATCAGAAATGATATGGTGCATATTAAACAAGACGATGTAATTCTCTTGGCTTAGTTTAAGTAAGTTAACTTTAAGTAACGGTCCGACTTCTAAATCAAAAGTCGTTTTGGCATTATGGCTGATCGCTTCTTCGATCAAGTTTTCTTGTTCTGTGCTAACATAAGCTGTCAGGTCTATTTGTTTAATGACAAAGTTCATTTGATTATGGACAACTTGACGGGGTTGATTATTGATTAAAGTAAAGGTTGTCCGCAAAATTTCATGGCGTTGAATTAACTGTTGAAAGGCATTTTCAAAAGCGTCAATATTGAGATTGCCCTTGAATTGATAAGCACTGGGCATTCCGTAAGCATTATGATTTTGATCTAGGAATTCTAAAGCCCAAAGACGACGCTGACCATGAGACATCGGATAAGATTTTTGGGGGGGAATTGCCGAAATGGGTTCTTGATAATTGTATTGAGTCTGGGAGATTAAAGTCGCCAATCCAGCAACGGTTGGAACTTTAAAGAAGTCAGCTAATTTTACGGATACATTTAGTTCTTTATGAACCCGGGTTACAACCCTTGATAAGAGTAGAGAATGACCACCAATTTCAAAAAAGTTATCAAAAATACCGATAGGATGTTTAGAGAGAATTTTTTCCCAGATACTAACGAGATTGGATTCTAAATGATTACGGGGTGCAACATAATTAGAATTAACCAGAGATTTACTGGTTTCTTTGAGTTCTCTCAGGGAGTGCAGGTCAAGTTTCCCATGTCGAGTTAAGGGGAATTGCTTTAAAAAAATAAAGTAACTGGGAATCATATAAACTGGCAAAAACTTGGCAAGAAATTCTCGAATCTCAGCAATTTCTAGAGTTTTGTCTGTTTGACAGTAAGCAGATAATTGAGTTTGATTATTCACTTGAACGGGTAAAACAATCGCTCTTTCAATGGGAGCATAACGAGTCAATTGATATTCAATTTCTCCGGGGTCAATTCGATAACCATTGACCTTAACTTGATTATCTTTTCGTCCCATAAACTCAATGATACCGGGAGCAGTTTGCTTGCCTAAATCGCCGGTTCTAAAGAGAGTTTTTGTCTCATCAAGAAAGCTAGGTTTAAATTTTTCTTGAGTCATTTCGGGTTGGTTATGATAACCCGATGCTAGGGCGGCACCTTCTACACAAATTTCGCCGATTACATGGAGGGGAACGGGATTATTAAATTCATCAAGAACCCCTAAGCGATTGTTATGGAAAACTTGACCGAGGGGGATTTCGCTGTCTAAGTTTTCCTTGATTTCATACTGGGATACTCCCACACAAGTTTCTGTAGATCCGTAGACATTGCTAATAATTTCTGCTGGAAAACGTTTCCGCAAAGCTAAGGCAGTTTCCCGATCTAATTTTTCCCCTCCTACCGAGATATATTTTAAGCTGGAAATGGTTTCTCCTGGTTCAAGTAGCCCCAAGATTTCTCGATAGATAGATGGGGTGGTGTGTAGGGCATTAATTTGATTTTCCTGTAGGAAAGAAACCAAATGTCCTATATATTTTATTTCGTACATATATAGGGATGCACCTATGGTTAAGGGGAGAAAAATATTACGAATAGATGGATCATGAGTAACAGCAGCTGTGAAAATATAGCGCCATTCAGGATGTTTATCTAAATCAAAGGTAAGTCGTAAGCTTTGAATAACATTCAAAATTGAGATGTGACGGCCCATGACTCCTTTAGGATTACCAGTTGATCCTGAAGTGTAAAAAATATAAGCAGTTTGGCTAGAATTGCGAAATATTTTAGGCTCATCTTTGTCATATTTTTCAACAATAGGATCAATTTTATCTAAGCAAATTTTTTCCATTTTTTCAGGTAACTTAGAGATAAAATTACTCTCCGTTAGGCAAACATGACAGCCACTATCTTTTAAAATAAACTCAATGCGACTGTGAGGATATTGAGAGTCTATAGGAACGTAAGTCGCTCCAGTTTTAAAGGTAGCCAGAATCCCGATGATTAAGTTGTGATTACGCTGGAGCATGACCCCAATCACTTTTCCTACACCTAGCTGATATTCCTGCTGTAAATAATGAGTAAGACGATTGACTTTTTCATTTAATTCTTGATAGCTAAGGCTAATTTTTCCCGCAATTAAGGCGGGAGCATTAGGGGTTAATTTAACTTGAGCTACAAAGTCATCAATGATGGTGGCTTTTTCAGGGAGTTTGCGAGTTTTTCCCGTTAATTGTCTGAGTAACTTCTCTTGTTGGACTGGGGTTAATAAAGGTAACTGATAAAGGAGATGATTAGCATCGTCAATGATTCCCCTCAGCAAAATTTCAAAGCTTTCAAGAAATTGTTTAATTGTCTCTTTTTTAAATAGTTCTGTATTGTAATTGCAGTAAATAATGAGGTTATCATTAAGTTCAATTAAGTTAAATCCTAGATCAAAAGGGGTGTAACTAATTGGTGACGGTGGCAAGGATACTTTTAAGTCTTTAAACTCAGGCAGAGTTAAACTAGGATCCATGTTAAAAGATACAGAAATGAGAGGAGAACGAGAAAAATCTCTAGGTAATTGTAAAGCTGCTAATAAATCCTCTAAAGTATAACTCTGATGGCGAAAAGCGTCGATCAGGGTTTGTTTAGTATGTTGTAAATGTTCAATAAAAGAGGTGGTAGCATCGACTTGTATCCGCAGGGGTAAAAATTGAGAACAAAAGCCTACTAAGTTGTCACTGCCTTCTATTTGTCGCCCAGAAATAGGAATACCAATGACTAAATCCTTATGACCAGAAATTCGACGCAAAAAAGCAGTATAAGCGGCGAACATCGTCATAAATAATGTAGCTTTATTTTTGCGTCCTACTTTCTGCAAATTTTGCCCAACTTCAGAGGGAATGACTTGACTTTCTTGTCCGCCAGTGTAGGTTTTAACGGCGGGACGGGGAAAGTCGGTGGGAAGCTCAAAGGTTGGGAGATCTTCCTGATAGGTTTTCAACCAAAAATCCCGATGCTCTAACATTTGTGGACTTTGCGTCTCTTGCGCTCGCAAAGTTAAATATTGCCGAAACTGCATCGGTGGTGTGAGAACCTCTTTAGTTGTGTTATTTTGGGATGAATAAAGTTGACCAATTTCCTGCAAAATTAATCCTAGTGACCAACCATCTGCCACAATATGATGAGTTTTTAAAGACAGCAGATAATGGTCAGGTTTTAAGCGCATTAAAATCACAGCAAATAAGGGAGCAATCGACAAGTCAAAGGGTTTTTGGGAAAACTGAGATCGTAACGCTAAGGCCGTCGCTTCGGGATTATCTTCATCCTTCAAATTAATTAGTTTTAATTTAATGTTAACTTGATTGACAACTTCCTGTAATTCTCCTTGTTCTATAATTTGGGTTCGCAAAGCTTCATGGCGATTAATAACTTGATTAATCGTTTTTTCTAAAATGTAAACATCTAAAGAACCTAGTAATTCTAGAGATGTTGTGACGTTATAGGATGCTGAAGCATTACGGTCTAATTCAGCTAATAACCAAAGCTGACGTTGAGCTTCACTGGTGGGAAAGGACTGATTTAAAGATGGTAGATGTCCCCTACCATCTTCATCTTCAGAGAGGGGCTTTTTTTCTTCTTTCTTGACTTGGGGGCGTTTAGCATTAGCAAAAAAACCGGCTTGCTGCAATTCTGTAATCGCTTCTTTGACGGCTACTATAACTTTGTCTATATCTTCATTAGTATGGCAGGTGGAGAGAAAACAAACTCGTTTTTCCCATGTGTAGATTCCTTTAAGATTTAATAGGTAATAAAAGAGGGGTAATTCGATGGGTTGTAAGAAGATACTATAAGCTCCAAAGGGTTCAAAGCGGAATAAAGACCCAAAATTAACAACCCGAATCGGAATGCCTATTTCTTGAAAGAATTGATTGACTTCGGTGGCTAATCGATGAGTTAATTGATTCACTTTTTCTTGAATCGTTGGGCTGTTTTCCCGAAGATGTAACAGCACAGCACGACAAGCAGCAAGGGCTAAAGGATGACGACAAAAAGTTCCCCCAAAAGCGGTTAACTCGGTTTGGGGATGAGAGTCATCTCCGTATTGCCAGAAACCGCCGTCAACGGTATCTAAGAAATCTGCTTTACCGCAGATCATACTAATTGGTAAACCTCCTCCAATGGCCTTACCATAAATGACTATATCAGCTTCAACATTGAACCATTCTTGCGCTCCTCCCAGAGCAATCCGAAAGCCGGTAATAATTTCATCAAAAATGAGTGTGATCCCTTTTTTATGGGTTATTTGTCGTAGTTTTTGCAGAAATTCTTGAGGCTGTAAATCGGGTTTGCGACTTTGAACTGGTTCGACTAATACGGCGGCTAAATCATCAGCATGAGTAGCAATAATATCGAGGCTTTCTTCAACTCCATAACTCAAGACTATTACGTCTTCAACCATTCCTAAAGGGGTGCCTAGACTTAAGGGTTGAGCAGTGGTTTTATCTTCTCCTACTCGTGCTAAGATGCCGTCAAAAGTTCCATGGTAGGAGCCGGCAAACATAACGATTTTTTGACGTTTTGTCCGGGAGCGAGCAATGCGAACAGCCGCCATAATCGCCTCGGTTCCCGTATTACTAAAAGCGACTCTTTCGACTCGGCCCATTTCACTAATTAAAGCGGCGGTTTCGGCGGCCAGATTTGACTGCATTCCTAAGCCTATTCCTCGATTCATTTGTTCTTGAACTGCTTCAATGACAAAATCAGGACTATGCCCAAAAAAGTTAACCCCAAACCCCATAGCTAAGTCAATGTAATTATTGCCATCAATGTCCTTAAAATAAGCCCCTTGAGCGGATTCTGAAACAATGGGATATTGAAATTCTTTTAAGGCCATGCGGAAGTCAATGGTCGGTTTAACATCTACCATTGTCTTACGGCTATTTTGTGAATAGGCTTTTGATTTGGCGGTTTTCTGGTTATAAATACTCTGTAAATTTTGAATAAAGGCTTGTTGTTGTTCGGTTAAGGATTTGTTCTCAGTGAGCTTTAAGGCTAAGGGGTTTAAATTGGGAGAACTAGGTTTCTCAGGAGATTTGGGCTTCTCTTGAGAAACCGGAAGGTAAGTTTCTGTCTTAGAGCTTTGGGCAGGAATGATTTGAGTCTGATTCGTTAATATTTCGGGGACTATACCTGGAAAAACGGGGGCAGCTTGAAGAACTTCTAATTGCTTGATAATGGTTTTCTCATGGAGTTCTTTTAGGTCTTTTAAAGATTGTAATTGAGCCATCATTAAGGCTTCTTTACCGGAGCTTTCACCGGAGACAGTAAGCTTAGTCCTTGCAGGAATTGAGAGGGGTTCATCTGGCACACAAGCAAGAATTAATTCTTGTCCATTGTTAATGGGAATATTGTTTTGTTTAGAGAAACTATTCGCCGTAGCAAACCCACAACTTTTTAAAACGGAACACCAATTTTCACCCCTTAATAAGGGTGTATCTGAGCGTAATTGTTGATCCTGAAAGCGCCACCATCCGGGGGTTAATCCAAAGGTTAAATTCAGCCATGAGTTATTTTCTACGGTTTCGAGGAGAACTAAGTAACCGCCGGGGCGCAGAAGTTCCCGAATATGGGTTAGAGTTTCTGTAATATTTCGGGTCGCATGAAGGACGTTAGCGGCGACAACAATATGATAATTATGGGCAGGTATACCCTGAGAAATGGGGGACTTTTCAATGTCTAGTTGATGAAAGTTTAGGTTATATTTTTTCTGAAATTTTTGCCTAGCTTGATGCAGTAAGAAGGGAGAAACTTCGCTAAAAGAATAAGTGACATGATCGAGGTTTAAGTGGTGAAGAATTGCTTCTGAAGTGGCACCAGTTCCTCCTCCTATTTCGAGAATTTGATAGGGGCGATCACTATTAGAAAAGTTCGTTAAAATCTGGTTAATAGCTTGGGCAACTCGTTGATTCATCAATCGAGATACGGGAGAATTGCCATAGATACTTTCTGCATGAGCAACGGAACCTTCTGGGAAAATTAATGTCAAGGGGTCTATATTTCCCTTGAGAACTTCTGCTAAATTTTCGCCGCAGCGTTGCAACATTTCTAATTCAGGTTTTGCAGATGGACAAGTTTTTTCTAGCTTTTGTAGGGCTTGGGGTAAGGAAAAAGACTCAGGCAAGTTTTTGACAGTCCAAATATTCCCTTGATTTTGAAGAATATTAGCTTGCTCTAAATCCTGCAAATAACGATTGAGCAAAATGTGATATTTGGGGGCAACAGGTAAGGTTTGTCTTAGGGTTTCTATTGTCCATTGTTCCCCCTGATTAAGTTTTTTCCCTAAGGACTCTAAAGCCTTGATGATATAGGCTGTAGCGATGGGTTGCAATTGATCAATGACTTGCAGATAATTGCTTAATTCTGTCTCGTCATCGATAACTTTAGCCGTTATTTCTGAAGCATTTTCTAAGGGTTTTTCTTTGACAAATTGGCAGAGGTATTCGGCGATATCAACAAGAGTTTGTAAATCGGTAAAGAGTTGATCTATTTTCACTTTGACTTGAAATTTTTCTTCAATTTTGCGAGAAAAGTCAGTCAAGATAATTGAGTCTGCTCCTAAGTTTAGTAATGTCTCATCCTCCGGCAGTTCGTTCTCATCTTCTTTCAGAAGTAAAGCCAAAATTGATTTTAATTGATTACGGATTTCCTGTTGATGTTTTTGCATATTGAAAACTGTGGTTTCGGTATCGGTAAGGTTAGAGGTTTGTGAATCTAGGAATATTTTGTCAATGCTCTGATTTTCTGTTCGAGGATTAGGCTGAAATTGGAAAGGTTTCCTTTGAAAGGGATAGTTCGGCAATCTGACTTTTTTATAGCCATAATTCTGATTGAATTGTTCTGGGTTGAAAGGTGCGCCATTGAGGTAGAGTTGTGCCAAGGCTGAAAGAATTGTCTGCCAGTTATCTAAGCCACGATTGAGAGAACTTAACCAGATGACCTCATCTTTATAACGACGACCTTGTTCTGCTAGTATTGGTCTTGGTCCCACTTCTAAAAATAGGTTATATCCCTTGTTGAAAGCGGTTATTAAACTCGACAAAAATCTTACTGGTTCTCGGCATTGTTTGCTCCAGTAAGTGGCATCTGGTGCATTTTCTAAAACCTCTCCATCAAGTCCTGAAAGTAAGAGAATTTGGGGGCGTTGATAAGAAATTTGACGAGCCTCTTTTTCAAATTCTTTTAAAATTGGCTCCATTAAAGGGGAATGAAAAGCCTGAGTAACGGGAAGATATTGAGCGGGAATTTTTTGCTTTTTGCAGGTGCTAATAACTTCCTCAATGCTGGCACTTTCTCCAGCAATAACAATCTGTTGAGGGTGATTAATGGCAGCTATTGAAACTGTTTGAGTATAATTTTTAATTAGGGAAATTACTGTCTCTTCATCAGCAAAAATTGAAGCCATTTTCCCAGAGGTCGTGGTTTGCATTAATTGCCCCCGTTTGACAACTAAGGCGAGTCCAGCTTCTAAGCTAAATACTCCTGCGATACAAGCTGCTACATATTCTCCCACACTATGGCCAATCAGTAAACTGGGGGTAATTCCCCAAGATTTCCATAGCATTGTTAGGGAATATTCTAGGGCGAATATAGCCGGTTGAGCGTAAGCAGTTTGATTGAGTAAATCGGTCTGTTCACCAAATAATATTTCAGTTAAAGGATGGTCTAAATACTTCGCTAATATTTCGGCACATTGATCAATATATTGACGAAATGTCGGCTGAGTTTGATAGAGTTGATGTCCCATGCCAGGATAACAAGCCCCTTGCCCTGTAAAAAGAAAAACAATTTTAGGGGATTTTTCCGATGTAAAACGTTGATAAAAAGTCAAATCATCAAGCGGGTTTTCTTCAGCAAAAGCGGCTAATCTTTGTTGTAATTCTGGACAAGTATCGCCAACAATGGCTAAACGTTCAGGTAAATCTATCCTGCCGACAGCTGCACTATAACAAATATCTCCAATTTCAGGATGAGATTCTAGGAGGGTATGAAAACGTTTAGCTAATTCTTTTAAAGCGGTTTTGTTGTGGGCTGAAAGAGTTAAGAGATGACTAGGAATTTGTTGTTGAATTTCTGAGATTTTGCTGACGGGTGCTTGTTGAACAATGACATGGGCATTTGTGCCGGAAAACCCGAAAGAACTTACCCCAGCTATAGGGACTTTATTGTTATTCGGCCAAGGTATATTTTGAGTAGGAATTTTAATAGGATGGTCTTGCCAATTAATCAGAGGATTAGGGCTTTGGAAATGAAGATGGGGCGGGATTTCACCCTGTTGAAGAATCAGAATTGTTTTGATCATTCCAGCCATGCCAGCAGCGGCTTCAAGATGGCCGATATTGGTTTTCACTGAGGCGACATAAAGAGGGTCAGAGCGCTTTCCATAAACTGAGGCAATGGCATTCAATTCGATAGGATCTCCTAAAGAAGTACCTGTGCCATGAGCTTCTATGTAGCTGACATCTTCAGGGAGTATTCTGGCATCAGCTAGAGCTTGACGGAGCAATTCTTGCTGAGCGGGTCCACTGGGTACGGTTAAACCGGCAGCAGCACCATTATGATTCACCGCCGAACCTCGCAACAGGGCAAGAATTTGATCCCCGTTTTTCTGGGCTTCTGATAAAGTTTTTAAAATCAAAACCCCACAGCCTTCCCCTCGCACATATCCATTGGCAGAGGCATCGAAGGTTTTACAACGCCCATCGGGGGACATCATTCCCGACTGAGAAAGACTAATCGTAATTGCGGGTTCTAAAATGAGGTTTACCCCACCCACTAAAGCGAGTTCACATTCACGATTTCTCAGGCTACGAATCCCCTGATGGACGGCTACTAATGAGGATGCACAGGCTGCATCAATGGAGAGACAAGGACCGTGAAGATTGAGAAAATAAGAGAGCCTTCCGGCGGCTGCGCTTAGAGCATTGCCGGTGCCAAAAAAAGAGTCAATTTGATCATAGTTTGTGCCGTAAACCTTCAGAGCATGATCAATGCTAGTAATCCCCACAAATACCCCTACCTTATTATCGGCTAAATTTTTCAGAGGTAAATTGGCATTTTCTAACGCTTCCCAAGCGACTTCTAAGAGTAACCTTTGTTGAGGATCCATGGAGGCTGCTTCTCTTGCTGAGATCGAAAAGAAACGGGCATCAAATTCTGTGATATTCTCTTGAAGAAATCCCCCATAAGCGGTGTTCATTTTTCCTAAAGTTGGTTCTTGAGAATACAGTTTTGAGATATCCCAACGGCTTTTAGGAACTTCTACTATAGCATCAAGTCCGGCTTGACAAAAACTCCAATACTTTTCTGGGGAATTAATACCTCCAGGAAAACGACAAGCCATTCCGACCACCGCAATGGATTCACTTTGTCTCGTCTCTAATTCATGGATACGAGCTTGCATTACCTCCATTTTGCTTAAGGTCGTTGCCATTAATTTTTTGTAATCTATACTCTCAACCATGCCCCATTCTCGATAATTTCTAAGTTTATACGCCGTTAAACATAAATTAGGATGCTACTATCAGTGAATATAAACAAAAGTTTAACCCCACAGAGTTAAGCTTACTCATGTTCACCTACTTAGCCTACCACATCTTATGGCTTTTGAAGCATTATTTTTAAAATTTAACCTCCATATTGATCAAGCTCCGTTAATTTTTGATTAAGTAATCTTGCCAGTTCGTCTTCACTGAGGCTGTCATAGGGATTATGATTGTCAGGAATTGGATTTATTTTAATCTCAAAATCGAGATGATTGGCTAGAATTTGTTCCCTTAAGTAGGTACTTAAGCTGAGAAGATTAGGATAATCGAAAATGATCGAAGATGGCAATTTACACCCTAAATCTGTTTCTAAGCGATTTTTAAATTCTATGACCATTAGAGAGTTTAAACCTAAGTCTAAGAATGATGTTTGTTGAGGAATAACTTTGTTCCCATTTAACCCTGTCACTTCTCTTAATATTTTCTCCAGTCCTTCTACTAAAGCGTTTATTCGTTCGTCTATAGAGACAGATTTTAATCGTTCTAATAGTTTTGCTGGACTTGTTTGTTTTTGATTTTTTAGGGTTAATACCTCGCTAAAGAAGGGTTGATTAATATTGAAAGTTTGATTAAAAATCGACCAATTAATATCGATAACTATCCCTGGGTTAATTTCACCTAAAATTATCTGGTTGAGATATTGAAACGCTTGCTCAGAAGGCATCATCTGCAAACCCCAATTAGCGAAACGTTGTTGATCAATTTGGTTGCTCGTCTCCCAAGCTCCCCAATTGATACTAATACCAGGTAATCCTAAACTTTGCCGTTGCTGCATTAGAGCATCCATGAAAGCATTAGCCGCCGCATAATTACTTTGACCCGGTGAACCAAGGATGACAGCCGCAGAAGAAAAGCTTACGAAAAAGTCTAAAGATAGAGAGCGAGTATAACGATCTAATAATAAAGTTCCTGCTACTTTTGGACTCATTACCTTTTGATATTTTTGCCAACTTTGATTACTGATAAGCCCATCTTCTAAGACCGCTGCCGCGTGAATTATTCCTCGTAAGACGGGCAAGTCTGCCCCAAAACGAGAGAATAAATTTTTCATATCTGTGGGGGAAGTAATATCAGCTTCAATCAAGGTTACTTTTGTTCCTTTCTCCACTAATGGGGCTATCAATTCTGTTGAAGATTTAACATGGCGACTACACAAAACTAGGTTACTTGCTCCCATTTCTGATAACCATTGAGCCACTAATCCGCCGAGTTTTCCTCCCCCTCCCGTGATTAAATAAGCCCCTGACTGATTAATAAACTGTCGTTTTTCTGAGGTAGGAAGAGATGCAGAAACTAACCTGGCTGCGTAGCGATTTCCTTGACGTAAAGCCAAACGGAATTCATGGGGGAAACACTTTAATTCATTGAATAAAAGTGCAGCTTCATTAGCTTCTTTATGGATTGGTAAATCTAAACAAACACAACCCATTTTAGGATACTCTTGATTAATGACTGCTCCTAATCCCCATAAATGGGACTGTTGAGGAGATAAAGCCGTATCATTGCTAATCTTATTAGCCCCGCGAGTAATCAGCCATAAATGGGGTAATTTCTCCCAGTTATTAGTGAGGGTTTGCACTAAATTTAAGACGGCATGAGAACTCTGATATACTGTATCTAGAACGTCTTCAGCTTCTGAAGATTCCCAACAAAAAACAACACCAGTCGGAAATTCTCCAGATGGATAAGCTTCTTGATAGAGACGCTGAAAATCAGATTTATGAGCCGGATTGATCACAAAAGAATCTTGAGAATGACATTGATAATTCTGCCCCATTTCTACAGTAATTACTTTTTCTCCTGCCTTTTTGTATAAATTAATTAGGGAATTTAAGTCTGTTTCTGGACGAACCAAGACTAACCAAGAATTTTGAGAATTGACGGCAACAGTTGGCATTGATGGAAGTTTTTTCCATTCCACTTTATAAAAGCAATCGTTCGACTTTTCTTGCCATAAACTCTGTAAAATAGCCGGATTTATGCGCCGTGCTGTTAAGTCAGTAAAGCGAGCGCAAAGCTGTCCTTGTTCATCATAAATATTAACATTTACTCTCATTTCACCATTAGTATCTGAGATGACCTGAACTTCCGTCCAAACTTGCGAAGTTGGATTTAGGAATATTTCCAAGGAAGAGAATCCATAAGGTAGATGCAATTCTTGACCATGAATTTCGGAGAAAGCTGCCCCAATACTTTGTAAGCAAGCATCCAAAAGAACTGGATGAAAATGATAACGCCGATCCGCTAAACTAGGGTTAATACTAATTTTAGCTTGAGAGCCTTTTTTGAAAGAATATAACTCTTGAATCGCTTGGAACTGCTCCCCATACCTGATACCCATCTGCTGATAAAGCTCATAGAATTCACGAATAGAAATCGATTCTTTAGGGTTTTCTCTTTCTAATTTAGTTTGGGTTAATTCTGAGGCAGCCAAGCTTTGTATATCCTTAGGTTTGACTTCACCTGTAACATGAAGAAGCCATTGTTCTTGTGCAGAATCACTGCTAAATATCTCAAAAGTATAAATCAGTTGAGATGATTTTTTAGGTTTAAAAATTATTTGGATTATTGAGGGAGTTGGAGATAAGAGTAATCCCTGATGGATAGAGACATTTTCAAGGGTGACAAAATGCCCATTAAATATTTTCTGACTTGCGGCTAAAATAGCTTCAATAAAACCAGTAGCTGGAAATACAATGTTCTCAAATACCTTGTGTTCTTCTAAATAACTAGGGTTAAGAGAACTCACCTCACCTTCAAAGATCATGTCTCCCGTTGCTAACTTTTTAAAATCTCTAATGAAAGGATGTAACTGAGTCTTGATTGACCCTAGAGAAAATTCCGAATTAGATAGCCAATACCGTTCTCTTTGAAAAGGATAAGTCGGTAAACTAATTCGCTTACCTTGTTTAAATACTTTAGTCCAGTCTACAGAATAACCATTAACAAAAAGTGTCGCTAAACTTCTATACATTTGTGCCTGTTCATCCTGCCCGGGTACAATACTAGGCAACCATAATAGATACTGGTTGGCAGCAATAAGGCGAGCCATACTCAGTAATACAGGCTTAGAACCGACTTCTAGAAAACAACGATAACCCTGATCAATTAAAGACTGAAATCCTTGACTAAACTGTACAGTATTACGCAGATGATCTACCCAATAATCAGGAGTTGTAATTTCTGAACCTACAGCTTTCCCTGTCAGATTACTAATAATCGTTAAGCTAGGTTCATGAAAAGAAATTGTTTTTAAGACCTGGGAAAAATCATCAAGAATGGGCTGCATTAAAGGCGAATGAAAAGCATGAGATACCGCTAAACGTTTAGTTTTATGCCCTTGATCAATAAATTCTTTTTCGAGTTGCTCAACAATCTCTTTAAATCCAGAAATGACGGTAATTGAGCCATTGGCTGAAGCAATATTAACTTGATTTTCATAAGAAGTTAGAGCGTTTGCTACCGTCTCATAATCAGCATAAATAGCGGACATACTGCCATTGTGGGGCAATTTTCCCATTAATTTACCCCGTTGAGTCACTAATTTTAAGGCATCTTCTAAAGAAAAGACTCCTGCCCAACAAGCCGCCACATATTCCCCAATACTATGTCCTAAAAGGGCTGAAGGTTGTATTCCCCAAGATTGCCATAATTTGGCGAGTGCATATTCAAGGGAAAAAATCACCGGCTGAGTGATTTGGGTTTCCTCTAATAACTCACTATTTTGCTCTTGAAAGATTAAATCTAAGAGAGATTTTTCTAAAAGGGGTTCTAAAATTTGATCACAAAGATCTAATGTTTCCTTGAAAACAACTTCTCGGTTATAAAGGGTTTCTCCCATGCCGGAATATTGAGAGCCTTGTCCAGAAAATAGGAAAGCTATCTTTGGCGGAGTCTCTGATAAAATCGGTCGGATTAATGAGTCAGAATTTTCACCATCTTGGTAATCAATTAATGCTCGTTGTGCCGTGGCTATTGAGTCTGCTAAAATACAGATTCGTTGCGGAAAAATCCCCCGCCCTGTACTGGCGGTAAAACAAACATCAGCTAAATTGATAGACTCAGTCAAAATATCTTGATAACTTCTCGCTAACTCTTGCAGCGATTTTTCAGAACGAGCCGAAAGGGGTAATAGATAAAAATTATTCTCCGAAGGTTGAGGTAAATCAGCGTCAATTTCCCCAACAATGATATGAGCATTCGTTCCACTAAATCCAAAGGAACTTACTCCGGCAATCCTTGCACGTTCGCTAATATTCCAAGGTTTTCCTTGTACAGGAACTTCAAAAATATGAGAACTCCAATCAAAGCGGGGATTAGGATTTTTAAAGTGAAGATGAGGAGGTATTTTATGGTGTTGTAACGCTAGAACAGTTTTAATTAATCCAGCAATTCCAGCAGCACCTTCTAAATGGCCTAAATTCGTTTTTACTGAACCAATAATTAAAGGCCGATTAGGGGAGCGTTGACCAAAAACGGCGGACATACTTTCTAATTCAATGGGATCACCAAGGGCTGTTCCAGTGCCGTGAGCTTCAATATAATCGATTTGTTCAGGCTTGAGATTAGCACTTTTAAGGGCTTGATGTAATAATTTTTCTTGAGCTTGACCATTAGGAACGGTTAGCCCACTACTTGGACCATCATGATTGACGGCTGTACCATAAATTTTTGCCAAAATTTGGTCTCCATTCTTAACCGCTTGGCTCAATCTTTTCAGAACAACTATTCCACAGCCTTCTCCTCGCACCATGCCATTTGCGCTCTCATCAAAGGTTTTGCAATGTCCATCAGGGGCAAGCATATGGGCGCGACTTTCGATTAAAGAAATAATGGGAGTTAAAATAATATTAACCCCTCCGGCTAAAGCCAGATCGCACTCACCATTAAGTAAGGCATTATAAGCTAAATGAATCGCTACTAATGAGGAGGAACAAGCGGTGTCAATAGTCATTGATGGACCCTGTAAACCAAGGACATAAGAAAGACGACCCGCCGCCATACTAACAGAAGTTCCTGAACCAGTATAAGCATTAATGGCTTGAGGAGAATAACTTAATTGGGCATAATCTTGCGTCATGCAACCGATAAAAACTCCCGTCTGACTGTTGCGTAATTTTTGGGGATTTTGTCCAGCAGATTCTAAAGCTTGCCAAGTAGTTTCCAAGAGTAAACGCTGCTGAGGATCCATAGCGACAGATTCTCTAGGAATAATGCCAAAAAATTCTCCATCAAATTCCTCAATTTGTTCTAGAAATGCACCGTAAGGAGCGTATATTTTGCCCGGGACATCGGGATTAGGATCATACCATGTTTCCTGATCCCAGCGATCTTGAGGAATTTCTGTTATCGCATCTTTTCCCTGTTCTAAAAGTTCCCAGAAAGATTGTAAATTCTTAGCACCGCCGGGGAATCGACAAGCCATGCCGACAATAACAATAGGATCATCATCGAGTTGTGATTTTTCTGGCTGTTTTTGAGAAATTTCTGCTTTTATTTGAGGGGTAAATACCGGTTGAGAATTATCTAGAACTTCTCGCTGTAAATAATTAGCTAAGGCTTCAACATTCGGAAAACGAAAAGTAATCGTCGAAGGGAGAGAACAATTAAAGTCAGTTTGTAACAGATTTCGTAACTCTGTAGAAGTGAGAGAGTCCATCCCCAAATCAAAAAATCCCTGTTGAGGGGAAAAAGTTTCATCATTTGAGTGTCCTAAGACATTAGAAACACGCATAGTGATATGATTAGTTAGCCAATTAGGACGCTCTTTTAAGGTTAAATTTTGCCATTGTTTTAAAAACTCAGATGAGGGGGCAGCTTGGGGTTTTCCTTGAGGCAGAAAGTTTTTATAAAAGCTTTGATGAATATAAGGAAATTGTTGCCAGTCAATCTTAATTACACCAGCGCGAATAATCTGATTTAGGAGAATTTTTTCCAGAGCATTAAGGGCTAAATCTGGTTTCATAGCCGCATATCCTTTAGCGGCTAATCTCTCCAAAACATTGCGATCTACTGCTGCACCTATTTCGCTCCAAGGACCCCAATTTATGACCGTTCCGGGTAAATGATGCGCCTGACGATAATAGATAAAAGCGTCTTCAAAGGCATTAGCTGCCGCAGCATTAGCTTGTCCAGCTGAGCCAATTAAAGATACAGCAGAAGTATAACAGACAAAGAATTCTAATGGGTCATTTAGGGTGAGTTGATGAAGCAACCAAGTTCCTTTAACTTTGGGAGCTAAAACATAATTAAAGCGCTCTGGTGTTAGTCTTAATAAGGTTGTATCGTCTAAGGTTCCAGCAATGTGAAAAACGCCCCGTACAGGATATTTAGAACGGCATTCTTCTAAGACAGTGTGCAGTTTTTCAGCATCAGTAATATCAAGTTTTTTGATGGTAATTTCTGCCCCACCAGAGGAGAGATTGGCTAATATTTCAGGGCTAATTCCTTCTGCCCCTCGACGACTACACAACACTAGATTCCGCGCCCCTTTTTCAATCATCCATCGGGTTGTTGCTAATCCTAACCCCCCTGTGCCTCCTGTGATTAAATAATAGGCATCAGGACTAAAATTGATCTTTCCATCTTCAAGTTTTCTCTGCACCAAACGAGGATAAAAACGCTGTTCCCCCCGCAAAGCAACACGGTTTTCTTGGGGATTACTGTAGATTTCTTGCAGCAGTTTGTCGGCTGTGTTTACTTCATCTGGATCTAGGTCAATTGCCTTGAAATTAAGTTCAGGATGTTCTAAGACTAGGCTGAAGGCTATTCCTAATAAGGATGCTTGAGAGGGAGAGGTCAGGGTTTTAATGGCTTTTGCTGGTACTGCTCCTTGAGTCACTAAAATCAGAGCCGGCGGATTTTCTTGCTGCAATAAGGCTTGTAAGAAAAAGAGAAATCGTTGACAATGAATCTCGACTTGTTGATCCATTTCTCCAGGGATTTTTTCTAAGCCCCAGAAGTACAGTATTTGACGAGTTTCTGAAGTTATCGAGTTTCTCAATATTGATAGGTAATCTTCAGCCATCTCCGGGTTAATATCTTTGGAAAAGACGCAAGAACAACTTATTCCTCTCTGTTGGAATAGAGGGATTAAACCGTTAGCAATTCCTTGACTATCTGCCCAGATTATTTGATGATAGTAAGATTTTGCCGGAAGAGAAGGTAATTGCTCACTGCTTCGACTAATGATGACACTTTGTTTTAATAAATTTCGGGTTTTTGCTTGGCTTGGTTCGATAATATTAATGTCTTCAAATTGATTCTCAATCAGTAAATTTTGCCAATCTTTTGTGCTGATTAACGGATAACCATTCCGCCGCAGATCTTGACTACATAACCACCATCCTTCTGTCAAGCCAAAGGTTAAATCTACCCAACGTCTTGCCCCAGTACTTTCTAAGAGGATTAGTCGTCCCTTAGGAGCGATGAGAGAGCGCACATTTTCAAGGGTTTTTTGAAGGTTGGCTGTGGCATGAAGAACATTAGCGGCGATGATTATGTCAAAACTGCCGGGGAGAAAATCTTGAGTAAAGGGATTTTTTTCAATGTCTAAAGTTTGATATTTAATAAAGGGATAGTTTCTAAAATTTTCCTTGGCTCTTGTTAAGAAACTAGAGGAAATATCGGTGAATACATATTCGATATTTTCTGTCGGTAAGTGAGGTAAAATGCCAGCAGTAACGGCTCCTGTTCCTCCTCCAATTTCGAGAATTCTTAGGGGATAATGGGGGAGGAAATTCTCAATAGCACGGCGGATTGTGGTGGCGACTAACTGATTCATCAATTTAGCTCCGGCAGCTTCCGAATAAATTGATGCGATCGCTTCTAAATCCCCTTGAGGAAAGAGTAATTCTAATGGCTCAACTTGACGACTCATGACTGCTGCCAAAGCAGAGCCACAACGCTCCATTAGACTAATTTCTGCTGGATAATCGGCAAATTCTTGGCGGAGAATTTTAATTTGCGATGGCGATGAAGGTGCTTCTAATTCTTTGACGAATAACCAGCCATCTTTTGTCTGATTAACGATTTTTTCTTCAGCTAAAATGCTTAAACATCGAGATAATAAAGGTCGGTAAAAATCGACAATTTGACCTTGATTTGCTATCTGTGCTTCGGAATAAGTTTGACCTAATTTTGGCTGTCCATTAAGTTTTGTTAAGGCTTCCCAGATATAGACAACGCTTAACTTTTCCAAAGCTTCCATTAAGCGCTCATATTGCGCCAATTTTTCCCCTAGTTGTTGTTCTAACTGTGCGGGGTGAATTTGATTTTTAATCACCTGGGGAGCTACTAAAGTGTCTCTGCCATTCCCTAATAATTCCTCGCAAGGTATCCATTCTTCTAGATAGATTTGAGGGGGGATTTCTTGGGGGATAATCTCTTGGGATTGAACGGCTTTTAGTTCTAAGTTGGTGAGGGATGCTAAGGGTTGACCTTGGGGGGAATAGATATCAATATCAGCGATAATAATGTTAGGGTTAGGGGAGGAGTTTTTCAGTCGAACCGCGCTGATTACCTGCTCATCAGGAGGGTGGAAAAATGCCAATTGCCCAAGGCGAACAGGAACATAAGTTACTGAGGATTCTTCTTTAAATAAAATGGCAGCAATCCCTTGAAAACAAGCGTCTAACATAGCCGGATGAAAATGATATTTTTCCCGCTCTAACCTATCGGTTAATTTGATTTGAGCAAAAGCTGTATTTTCCCCCCGCTTCAGTTGATGAATGAGCCGAAAGTTACTCCCGTAATTTATCCCTGATTTTTGATAAGTTTCATAAAAGGAGTTGATATCGACTTCTTCGGAACAATTTTTGGCGATTTCTTCTAAATCACAATGGGTTAAATTAGTTGATTTCAATTCCTCAACTTTTCCAGTAACTAATACTTCCCAATTTGGCTCAAGTGCATGGTAAATTTTAAAGCTTTTTTGCTCAATGATTAACTGTAATGTGTCTTCCGTATCTTTTAAAATTAATGCCTTCTTAAATTCAACATTTTCTAAAATAACTTTTTGATTCTCCCCAGCAGCTAAAGCCATTTCTATTAAGGCAGATGCTGGCAATATGGCCTGATCAAAAACCTGATGTTCTCCTAAAAATGCAGGTTTATGTTGACTAATGCTCCCTCGATATTGAAGGAGAGCTAAGGGAGAAGGAAAATGATCGCCTAGTAAGGGATGTCCAGAGTAATAATTAGGGTTTTTATAGCTAGAAGACTCTGATTTATTGCCAGAATTTATCCAGTAGCGTTTGCGGATAAAAGGCGAATTAGGTAAACTAATTTTTTGCCCGGGATGTGAGCGATGAAAGGCTTCCCAGTTAATATTAAATCCTCGTACATAGAGTTGACCTAGCACCCTTTGCTCATGCTGATCACTGTGACAATCTTCCCCTAAACTAGATAACCATAGAATTGAATTTACCCCTAACTTTTGACGACCTATATTAATGAGATTGGCACTGATTCCCATTTCTAGGAAGATTTGATATCCCATTTGATGCAAAGTAGAAATTCCCTGGGCGATTTCGTCGGATTTTTGCCTAATCCTTTCCCCTCTATTCACGGAATTTTTGAGAGATTTTTTCACAACTTCACCCTGATAAATTAGGGTAATATCGGGAGAGTTAGAATCGACTTCTGGGGTGCTTTTGAGCAAGGATAAAAGGTCTTCTGAGTTGGGGTTTTGTGGGCTAATTTGAGCGCGTTTCGCCACCAGCTTGACGGTATCTTCAAGGGAAAAAACGCCCGCTTGTTGAGCGGCGAGATATTCCCCTAATCCAGAACCTAAAATCGCAGAAGGAGAAATTCCCCACGATTTCCAGAGTTCACAAAGAGCATATTGATAGGCAAATAATACCGGTTGTACAGACAAAGGAATCTGAGGCTCTAAGGCTTTTTTAGATGACAATAATTCCTGAAGAGAAAATTCTAAATATTTTTTAAACAGATGATCGCAGTGCCTAAAACCATCATAAAATACTGGCTCATTATTAAGCAGGTTTTCAATGATTCCTGGACTAATTTCTTCCTCGTAATTGCAGAGAAAAGCAACTTTAGGATGGCTTTGCGCTTCTCCATAAATGATGTCGAAGCTATTATTTTGAATATTTTGAAATTGCTTTTCATCCCCATTGCTCTTGAGAAAAGCCTGAATGCCTTGGCGCAGATTCTCTTGATTAGAAACTAAAAGAGCGAGACGATGTTTATGGGAAAAACGACCGGTATTTAAAGATAGGGCAATGTCCTTGACGTTGAGAGATGTTTTCTGCTCAAGATAATCCACAAATTGAGTCGTAAAAAGACGTAAACGTTCGGGTTCTTTAGCCGAAAAAGTAACGAGAATGGGGGATATTTTGGGGTTTTGGGGTTGCGGTTGAGGCGGTTCGCTTAAAATAACATGAGCGTTGGTTCCCGATGCTCCAAAAGAACTGACTCCAGCCGCTTTGAGCTTGCCATTATTAACATTCCAAGGACAATTTTGCGTGACGATACTAATCGGTAAGGCATCCCAATTAATATGAGGATTGGGTTTTTTAAGGTTTAGATGAGCCGGAATTTCACGGTAGTGCAGCGATAGTGCGGTTTTAATTAATCCTGAAATTCCCGCCGCCGCCGCCAGATGACCTAAATTAGTTTTGAGAGAACCGACTAATAACGGGTTAGATTTCCGACGATTGACGCATAATGCCTCGGCTATGGCTTTAATTTCGATGGGATCTCCCAAAGATGTTCCTGTACCGTGAGCTTCAACATAATCGATAGCCTCGGCATCTAAACGAGCGTCAGCCAGAGCTTCTCTGATTAATTCTCTCTGTACGGGCCCATTAGGAACGGTAAAGCCGCCACTAGCTCCATCGTTGTTGACTGCGGTCCCTCGAATCACGGACCAAATGTGATCACCATCTTGAAGAGCGTCACTGAGTCTTTTTAAGACGATGACTCCGCATCCTTCGCCGATTCCAAACCCATCGGCACTTTCGTCAAAGGTTTTGCATTGGCCATCTGGGGCCAACATCTGATTGCGGCACAAGGCGATGACGACTTCTGGAGTTAAAACTAAGTTCACTCCTCCGACTAAAGCTTGTCTGCATTCTTGGGAACGTAAGGAACGGCAAGCGAGATGAACAGCGACTAAGGAAGAAGAACAAGCGGTATCTACTGCCAAACTCGGACCATTAAGATTTAAAAGGTAAGAAATACGCCCAGCTGCCGCATTAGTATGATTACCCGAAATATGATAGGCTCCGATGGCATTATAGTCCTCATTTGAGGTAAGAATACGGGCATAGTCATTGTTAGTAATCCCGATAAAAACCCCTGTTTTTCCCCTTCTAGCCGTCGTTGTTGCCATTCCTGCATTTTCCAAAGCTTCATAGGCTACCTCTAAAAGCAACCTTTGCTGAGGATCCATAGCGACGGCTTCCTTGGGAGCAATTCCGAAAAAATGGGCATCAAACTGGGAGACATCATCGAGAAACCCCCCCTGAGAAACATAGATTTTACCCACTTTATTCCGATCTGAATCATAAAAATCCTGCTGGTTCCAGCGCTCCTTAGGTATTTCTCTGAGGTTATTTTTACCCGCTTTGAGGAAAGACCAGAAGGATTCAGGTGTCGCAATATTATGACCGAAACGACAACCTAAACCGACGATAGCTAAGGGTTCGCTTTGTTGAGACTCGAAAGCTTTTAATTTTTCTTTAGCTTCACTAAGAGCTTTAAAAACTCTAGCTTGGATTGATTGGTCGTTTTCGGATAAGTTCTTTTTATCTTGAAAGTCCATAGTGTTAGAATCGACTTGGAAAAGAATAATTATTGCGACTGACGGGGTGACAAGCAGATGGAAAGTGAAACAGGGTGTAGAGTGTCGGGTTTAGGGAAAAAGCTTGAGACTTTCGCCGAAAGATAACGAGGGAATTTGGTTTTTACCGGGTAAGTCGATTAATTTGATGGCTTACAGTGAGGAAATTTTCCCCGCACCTCACTTAAATTTCCACCTCGTTGTCACTTCTTCAGCTATTACGACCAGACAGCTAATCATACCTGATCGAGGTAGTAATTGTCAACAGACATCTCCAATAACCCGGTGTGGGGTGTGGCATCCTCAGATCTGATAGTCTTGCGCTAATCTATCTTTAAATGTCACACTTTCCGCACTTCTTAATATTCAATTAATAATTTTTACTAATTTATTGCTCCCACAGTAGTTTCTACAGTGAAGATTTTTTGTCAAAACATCCTAGGGAATGTAAAAATATGTAAAAGTATATGGAGATGTGCAGAATGTCGGTTAGTATGCTACAATGTCGAGGCTCAGAACAATTTTGGAGAAGCGACAGAAACCTCGACCTTAGCCCTAGGCGGGTTTCCTGTAGTTCAAATAGCAATAATTCCACTCGTCAGAGACGGGAATTATCGCTTTAAGGGAACGGGGAAAAAAGCATTGTACCCCATGACTCTGAATACCGCCATCAACCACTATTTAGGGAAAAAGTTAGAACAGCAATGGAAGCACATCTGGTTTCAATAGATTACCAAATTCGGCAACTTCAAGAAATAGATCCAGTAACTACTCTATTTGGTAATGTAAGTCAGAATAAAACCGGGGAGCAAGATAGCGTTATTGAAGTTATCTCTACAGATTTACAGGAAAAAATCAACAGTTTAACGGCAAACAATTCCGTTAATAAATTAGCATTTCATCTGGCTGTTGTCCAGGTTTTAATGTTTAAATATACTGCTCAAGTCGAGTTTGCCACGGCTACAGGAGCTTTGAATACAGAAAAATTAGAGAGCCTGATATTCTGCCGATTCAATCAACAGAATTTTAGTTCATTTAAAGATTTACTAAGAATCGTTCGTAAAGATTTACAAGAAGGATATCGCCATCAAAACTATACTCTGGATAGTTTGGTCAAAACCTTGGCAGCAAGAGGAGGAAATCTAGAGAATATTTTTGACGTTGCTGTGATCAAAGAAGGGCTGTGCGCCGACATTTCTTCCTTAAATCGGTTTCAATTAGTTTTTGCCATAGCAGCGGATGATAGTGGTGTTTCTGTCACTTTTATTAAAGATAAATTTCCCAGAAATTTTGTCGAGAGAATGCTAGGACATTACCGGAAAATCTTAGAAACAGTGACGAGTAATCCCGATATAGATTTGTCAGAAATTGATATATTAACGGCAAAAGAACGAGAACAATTGCTGATAGATTGGAATGATACGGCCATTCAATATCCTCAAAAGCAATGGATTCATCAGCTATTTGAAGAGCAAGCCAAACTTTACCCTGAGAGAGTGGCGGTCATTTTTGAAAATCAAGAATTAACTTATCAAGAATTAAATGAAAAAGCCAATCAACTTGGTCATTACCTACAAAAATTAGGAGTAAAACCAGAGGAATTAGTCGGAATTTATCTAGAGCGTTCCTTAGAAATGGTAGTAGGTTTATTGGCTGTTTTGAAGGCCGGAGGAGCTTACGTCCCCTTAGATCCTAATTATCCTCAAGAACGCCTAAGTTATCTATTAGAAGATACTGGGGTAAAAGTGATCATTACTGCGGAATTGCTGCGGGGATTGTTGGACGAATACCCTGGGATTGTTGTTGCTTTAGATACAGATTGGCCAGCAATTTCTCAAGAAAGTCAGAACAATTGTGACAGTGGCGTAGCGGGGGAAAATTTAGCCTATGTTATTTATACTTCGGGATCTACAGGTAAGCCTAAAGGTGCGATGAATACTCATCAGGGTATCAGGAATCGTTTGTTGTGGATGCAGGATACTTATCAGTTAACTAACAGCGATCGCATTTTACAAAAAACCCCTTTTAGTTTTGATGTTTCAGTGTGGGAATTCTTCTGGCCATTATTAGCCGGTGCCACCCTAGTGGTAGCTAAACCAGAAGGTCATAAAGATAGTATCTATTTAATACAATTGATCCAAGAGCAGCAAATTACTACCCTTCATTTTGTCCCCTCGATGCTGCGAGTGTTTCTGCAAGAAACAGAGCTAAAAGAATGTAGTTCTCTCAAGCGGGTTTTATGTAGTGGGGAAGCTTTGTCATTAGAGTTAACACAACGCTTTTTTGAGCATTTTGACTGTGAACTTCACAACCTCTACGGGCCGACTGAGGCGGCGATTGATGTGACTTACTGGCCCTGTTTACCGGGGAGTGAAAAAGCGATAGTGAGTATTGGTCAACCAATTGCCAATACTCAGATTTATATTCTTAATCCGCACTTACAACCAGTTCCTATAGGGATTGTGGGAGAATTACATATTGGTGGTATAGGTTTAGCTCGTGGATATCTCAATCGTCCCGAATTAACAGACCAGAAATTTATCCCTAATCCTTTTGCTAAGGTCGCAGGAGCAAGAGGGGGAGAAATTAGGGCAAAATTATATAAAACGGGGGATTTAGCCCGGTATTTACCGGATGGAAATATTGAATTTTTGGGGCGTATTGACCATCAAGTTAAGATTCGAGGTTTCCGGATTGAGCTTGGGGAAATTGAAACTATACTCAGTGAACATCCAGCAGTTGAGCAAGCGGTAGTCATTGCATCGGAGACAGAAACCGGCAGTAAAACACTAATTGCTTATGTTGTGGGTCAGTCTCAAGAGGGGGAACTCTTGGCGACTTCAGAAAAAGGGCAATTATTCGATGAGCAAATCGAGCAATGGCAAAGCCTCTATAACCAAATTTACAGCCAAACATCGGCAGATTCTGAGGGTATATTTAATATTGTTGGCTGGAATAGTAGTTACACGGGGGAACCTATCCCGACTGCTCAGATGCGAGAATGGCTAGATGATAAGGTGAAGGTTATTCTCGCTCAACAACCTAAAAAAGTTCTGGAAATAGGTTGTGGAACCGGGTTAATATTATTCCAAGTTGCTCCCCATTGTCAGCATTATTGGGGAACCGATATTTCATCAGTAGCCTTAGACCATATTCAGCGAATTAATCAAGAAGGGCCAAAGCTGGAGCAAATAAGGTTATTTACCCGTACTGCCGATAATTTTGAGGGTTTGGAGTCAGAAGGATTCGATACAATTATCCTTAACTCGGTTGTGCAGTATTTCCCCCATATAGATTACTTATTGCGGGTTTTAGAGGGAGCTATCAAGGTACTAACTCCGGGGGGGTGTATTTTCCTTGGAGATGTGCGAAACTTGCAACTCATGGCAGCTTTTCACGCTGATGTAGAACTTTATAAGGCTAACCCTGAGGATGCGATTAAGGATTTTAAACAGCGTGTACAGAGAAAAATTGAGCAAGAAAATGAGTTATTCATTGACCCGGATTTTTTTAGAGCAATTCAGTCCTATTTTCCTCAGATTACTGAAGTCGAGATTCATCTAGAGAGAGGTCAACACCACAACGAATTAACTCAATTCCGTTATAATGTTGTTCTGCGGATTGAAACGATTCTGGATTTTAGCACCGACTTTCCAGAATTAAACTGGACTGAACAGCAGCTGACTTTATCTGAGGTGAGAAATCAACTGGGGACATCTGAGGGGTTAAGGGTGATAGGTGTCCCTAATTTGCGCTTGTTTGGACCTTTAAAAATTGTGGAATTGTTGAACAATTCTCAAGACTTTGGGACAATCGAGGAATTTAAAGCGATTAAATCGGACATTATACCGGAAAATGCCGTAGAAACTGAAGATTTTTCGGCTTTAGCTGCGGATTTATCCCTTTCGGTTTGGGTAACTAGGTCCGATACTCCGGACTGTTACGATGTGATTTTTGCTCCGCTAGAAAATTCCCGTAGAAATTACATCGCTTTTACCCCCACCCACACCGCAAAACCTGAATGGCAACTTTATGCAAATCACCCTTTAAGGTCTAAGTTAAACAGTAAACTGATTCCCCAACTGCGGAGTTATCTGCAAAAGCAACTCCCAGAATACATGATACCCCATGCCTTTGTGCAATTGGATTCTATTCCTCTGACAAATAATGGAAAAATTGACCGTCGCGCCCTACCCTCTCCAAGCTATAACAGTTTAAGGAATTCGGAGAATTTTGTAGCACCTTGTACCCCTCTTGAGGAAATTTTAGCACTGATTTGGGCTGAAGTTTTGGGCATCGAAGAGGTTGGTATTCACGATAATTTTTTTGAACTTGGGGGGGATTCGATTCGGGCAATACAAGTGATCGCTAAGGCGCGACAAATGGGTTTTCATTTTTCCTTACCCCAATTATTGCAACATCAAACCATTCAAGAATTGGCCAATTGCGTTAGCTATGAAATTGATACTTTGGGGACTGAAAAAACGGAAGTTTTTAGTTTAATTCCTCAAGAAGTTCGCTGGGATTTACCGGAGGAAGTGGAGGATGCTTATCCTCTAACTGCTCTACAATTGGGGATGATATTTCATAGTGAATATCAGGGGAATCTCTCGGTGTACCATGATGTGTTTACCTATCATATTCGTGCTACTTTTAATTTTCCAGCTTTACATAGTGCTATTAAGGAGATTGTCCAGCGGCATCCGGTATTACGAACCAGTTTCGCACTCTTTGAATATCAGGAACCCCTACAATTAGTTCATCGACAAATCGATGTTCCTTTAGGATTAGATGACCTAACCCATTTATCTCCTTCTGAACAAGACACGGCTATTGATGATTGGATTGAGCGGGAAAAAATCCGCACTTTTGACTGGAATAGTCCTCCTTTATTTCGCTTTCATCTCCATCGCCGCAATCAGGATAACTTTAACCTAACTTTCAGTTTTCATCACTCTATTTTAGATGGTTGGAGTGTCGCCTCATTGCTCACAGAATTGTTACAACAGTATCTCTATCTTCTCGACAAAAAAGTTTTACCTCTTTCTCCCCCTCCAGATATCAGTTTTAGGGATTTTGTCGCCTTAGAAAAGAAAACTATTCAATCGACAGAATGCCAGAATTATTGGCAAGAAAAACTCAGAGATGTCACGCTGACCAAACTTCCTCAGTGGTCGAAATCTAATCAAGTTAATCAAGATTGGGATTGGTTAGTTCCTATATCTAGTCAGGTATCTCAGGGATTAAAACAACTCGGTAAACAAGTTGGAGTCCCCCTAAAAAGTGTTTTATTGGCGGCTCATTTTCGGGTATTAAGTTTACTGAATAATCAGAGGGATATTGTTACAGGTTTAGTCTCTAATGGACGGTTAGAAGTAGCCGATGGAGAAAAGATATTAGGTTTATTTTTGAATACTTTGCCCCTACGTTTAGAGTTATCTGGAGGTTCTTGGAGCGATTTAGTTAAGCAAGCTTTTGATGTTGAAAGAGAATGCTTATCTTGGCGAAGATATCCCCTGGCTGAGTTACAAAAAACTTTTGCGGGTCAACCTTTGTTTGATACGGCTTTTAATTTTATTCATTTCCATGTTTATCAAGGTATCATCGGGGTGAAAGATTTAGAAGTCTTAGGAGGGAAGTTTTTTAATCAAACTAATTTTACATTGTTAGCTAATTTTAGTCTTCATCCCCTTTCATCTCAAATAGAACTTACCCTTAAATATGATGGGAATTATCTAGGGGAAAAGCAGATGGAGTTAATCGGAGGATACTACGAGAAAACTCTCATCGCTATGGCAACGGAAGGGTTAGAACGTTATGAGACTTGTTGTTTACTTTCTGAGCAAGAACAACATCAATTATTGAAAGAATGGAATGATACTGAGGTTCACTATCCAGATGACTGTATTCATCAATTGTTTGAGGAGCAAGTTAAGCGCAGTCCAGATGCGATCGCTATTATTGCAGAAAATGAACAATTAACCTACCGTCAATTAAACGAAAAAGCGAATCAATTAGGGCATTATTTAGGCAAAAAAGGGGTGAAACAGGAGTCTTTGGTGGGAATTTGCCTAGAACGGACAACTGAGATGGTTATAGGGTTATTAGCCATTCTCAAAGCAGGGGGAGCTTATGTACCTTTAGATGCAGCTTATCCAACTGAACGCCTCAATGTCATTTTAGGGGATGCCCAAGTTTCCTTGTTGCTAACACAAGAAAAATTAGTCGAGAAATTAGGGAATTATCCAGGGAATCTGCTGATATTAGAGGCAGAACCAAGAAATATAGCCCTAGAAAGTCCCGAAAACCTCTCTTTACCCGTAAGTTCCAGTAATACCGCTTATGTGATTTATACCTCCGGTTCAACGGGGAAACCGAAAGGGGTTGTCATTGAGCATCAAAGCACCACAACCTTACTGAATTGGTCCAAGGAAGTCTTTAGCAGTGAGGAATTAGCGGGGGTTTTGGGTTCTACGTCTATTTGTTTTGATTTGTCAGTATTTGAACTATTTTTGCCCTTGGCTGTGGGGGGTAAGATTATTCTGGCCCAGAATGTTCTAGATTTGCCTAGTTTAAGTGCAGCCAAAGAGGTAACATTAATTAATACCGTACCTACAGCGATCGCTCAACTGCTGGAAATTGAGGCGATACCTGAGACTGTGCGAACGGTAAACCTCGCCGGAGAAGCTTTGTCTAATCAATTAGTCCAGAAGCTTTACCAGCAGGAAAACATTAAGAAAGTTTATAATCTCTACGGTCCTTCAGAAGATACCACTTATTCCACTTTTAGCTTAGTGCCTAAAGGACACCATGGACAACCGAGTATCGGCCGGCCTATTGCCAATACTGAAGTTTATATTCTGGACTCTTTTAAGCAACCGGTTCCTCTAGGCACTATTGGTGATTTATATATCGGGGGTGAAGGGTTAGCTCGATGTTATCTTAATCAACCTGAATTAACCGCCGAGAAATTTATCTCCAATCCGTTTAGCAATGAACCCAATGCAAAACTCTATAAAACAGGAGATTTAGCCCGATATTTACCCGATGGAAATATTGATTTTTTGGGGCGGGGTGATAATCAGGTAAAATTGCGGGGTTTCCGCATTGAATTAGGAGAAATTGAGGCAACTCTAGGGACTTATCCCCAAGTTAAGCAAAAGGTGGTGAAGGTTTGGGAAGACTCCTATCGGAATAAGAGATTAGTCGCTTATCTAGTAGGAGAAAATGGCCCGATAAATACTGAGGATTTGCGTCGTTTCTTGGGACAGAAATTGCCAGAGTATATGATTCCGGCTCTTTTTGTCTCCTTAGAAGCTCTCCCTCTGACTCCCAATGGAAAAATTGACCGTTCCAGTTTACCCCTCCCTGAGATACCTTGGACATCTGAGCAGGATTTTGTCCCCCCGCATACTCAGAAAGAAAAGATTTTGGCCAGTATTTGGCAAGATGTTCTCAGAATTAAACAAGTGAGTCGTTATGACCGCTTTTTTGAAGTTGGGGGCGATTCTATTCTCAGTATTCAGGTTGTCGCTCGCGCTCGTCAAGCCGGGTTGAAGATTACCCCTAAACAGATATTTGAATATCCTACTCTTGCTGAACTAGCTACAGTTGCCGATTATTCCACAGCCGAATTAGCTAAACAGGGTTTAGTGACGGGTATTGTGCCTCTCACTCCCATTCAACTGTGGTTTTTTGAGCAAAATCGCGCTGAAATGCACCACTTTAATCAGTCTGTCCTCTTAGAAGTTCCCCATCACCTGAAAGCTGATTTGTTAGCTCAATCTCTGAGAAAATTAATTGAACATCATGACGCTTTGCGGTTACGGTTTACTGTGGAGGAAGGACAATGGCAACAAGTTAATGAAGGAATGCCGGAGGAAGTACCTTTTGAAGTGATTGATTTGTCTTCTATTCCTCAATCTCAGCAAAGGGAAACTCTCTTAGCAATGGCAACAACTCAACAGGCAAGTTTAAACCTCTCTACTGGACTATTAATCAAGGCGGTACTATTGGAATTGGCACCCTATCAACCCAGTCGGTTACTGATTATTATTCATCACTTGGGGGTTGATGGTGTATCTTGGCGAATTTTGTTAGAAGATTTATTGATGACTTATCAACAGCTAGAAAGGGGGGAGAATGTAGAACTTCCACCTAAAACCATAGCCTTTCAGGATTGGGCGCTTCTCTTGAGGGATTATGGACAAGGGGAGAAAGCGAGAGAGCCATTAGACTATTGGTTAACTCAACCTTGGTTAGAGGCGAGAAATTTACCTGTAGATGACGAGGCTGGAAAACAATACAATACAGTAGCGACGGCAAATGATGTCACGGTGACTCTAGATGAAGAACAAACCCGCACCCTCTTGCAAAAAGTCCCCGCTGCCTATAACACTCAAATTAATGAGGTTTTGTTAACCGCTTTAGCGGAAACTTTGACAGAATGGACAGAAAATTTGACCATATCTCTTGATTTAGAAGGACACGGACGAGAAGATTTGTTCAGTGAGGTTGACTTATCGAGGACGGTAGGTTGGTTTACCAGTCTTTTTCCGGTTATTTTGCGACTCCCCCCCGAAAATCACCCCGGTGAGCGGCTCAAATCTATTAAAGAACAGTTACGAGCTATTCCTCACAGGGGAATTGGCTATGGAATTTCGCGATATTTGAGTGATGAGGCTGATATTAAGTCTCAATTAGCTGAAATTCCTGCCAGAGAAGTTTTGTTTAATTATTTAGGTCAATTTGAGCAAGGACAATTGCAAAAAGGGGATTGGAAATTAGCGAATGAGTCTAAGGGGCCTAATCACAGTCTTAAGGGACATCGTAGTCATTTATTAGAGATTACGGCCAGAGTTATCGAGGGACAGTTACAAGTAAACTGGACTTATAGCGATCTCATCTATGAACGTTCGACGGTAGAATATTTAGGGCGCAGCTATAAAGAAGCTTTGCTGAAATTGATTGAGCATTGTTTATCTCCTGATGCTGGGGGTTACACTCCCTCAGATTTTCCAGTAGCGCACTTGAATCAACAGGAATTAGACGATATTCTGGCAGAAATTGACTAATAAGGAGAATCTTTCATGGCAGACACAAAAAATCAACCCGCCAAAAATGTGGAGTCTATTTATCCTCTTTCCCCCATGCAGGAAGGGATGCTCTTTCATAGTCTTTATACTCCTGATTCAGGGATTTATTGTAGTCAAACTCTAATTACTCTGGAGGGAGAAATTAACCTTGCAGTTTTTAGGCAAGCGTGGGAAAAGGTTGTAGAGCGTCACTCGGTATTAAGGACTCTATTTCTTTGGGAAAAACGGGAAAAACCTCTGCAAATTGTGCGAAAAAAGGTTGATTTGCCTTGGGATTATCAGGATTGGCGCAATCTTTCCCCCACAGAACAACAACAACGTTTAGATTTATTGTTACAAACAGAGCGTCAACAAGGGTTTGAATTCAAAGTTGCTCCTTTGATGCGCTGCTTGATGATTCAACTATCGGACCAAACTTATAAATTCCTCTGCAATCATCATCATATTATTCTGGATGGTTGGAGTATGCCTATTATTTATCAAGAAGTTTTAGGGTTTTATGAGGCAGGTATTCAAGGGAAAAGTTATCATCTTCCTTTGCCGCGTCCTTATCAAGATTATATTGTTTGGTTACAGCAGCAAAACCCATCTATTGCTGAGAGTTTTTGGCAGCGAACTCTTGAAGGGTTTATGACTCCCACCCCCCTGAGGGTGGACAGACTCCAGTTAATGAAATCTGAAGGTAAGCCGACTTATAAAGAGCATAACTGTCATTTATCGGCTTCTCACTCCAAAGACCTGCAATCTTTGGCGCAAAAGCATAATCTGACCTTATCTACTCTAGTACAGGCCGCTTGGGCGATTCTTCTCAGTCGCTATAGTGGGGAGTCAGAAGTTTTATTTGGGGTTACGGTTTCTGGTCGCCCTCATGATTTATCAGGGGTAGAACATAGGGTAGGATTATTTATTAATACATTGCCGCTGCGAGTCTCCATCAGAGAATCAGATTTATTGCTATCTTGGTTACAGGAATTACAGCAAAAGCAAGCAGAAATTCAGGATTATGCTTATGTTTCTCTGGCTGAAATACAGAGATTAAGTGATATTCCACCGGGGGTTCCCCTGTTTGAGAGTTTGGTCGTTTTTGAGAATTATCCTAGAGAAGCGTTATCGAGAGATTCTCGTCAATCCTTAAGGGTTAAGGATGTGGAGAATTTTGAGGAAACTAATTATCCTTTGACGGTGGTTGCTATTCCTAAACAGGAGTTACTGATTCAGTTAGTCTATGATACTAGCCGTTTTACTCAGGATACGATTGAACGGATGGCAGCACATTTACAGACTATTTTAACAGGGATTGTTACTGATACTCGGCAACGGGTAACACAATTACCTATATTGACAACACAAGAGCAACATCAGTTATTAGTAGAGTGGAACAATACCGAGGCAGATTATCCTTTAGATAAGTCTTTACATCAATTATTTGAAGAACAAGCTGCACAGAATCCGCAGGGAATAGCGGTTATTTTTGAAGGACAAAAATTAACCTATCAACAGTTAAATAACCGGGGCAATCAGTTAGCTCACTGTTTACGAGATAAGGGTGTAGGTCCAGAAAGTTTGGTCGGGATTTTTATGGAGCGTTCCCTAGAGATGGTCATCGGTTTATTAGGGATATTAAAAGCCGGGGGAGCTTATGTACCTTTAGATCCGGATTATCCTACCGAGCGCTTGGGGGATATCCTCTCAGATTCGGGGGTTTCTTTGGTGTTAACTCAGGAATCTTTAGGGGATTTTCTTCCCCAAACTGGGGCCGAGTTACTGTGTTTAGATAGGGATTGGGAAAAGATAGCTACCTATAGTCCAGAAAATCCCTTCAATCTAACGACTCCTGAGAATTTAGCCTATGTTATTTATACATCAGGTTCAACGGGAAAACCCAAAGGAGTATTAATTAGCCATCGGGGGTTAATGAATTTAATTTGTTGGCATCAAGACGCTTTTGAAATTACGCCTTTAGACAAAACTACTCAACTAGCAAGAAGCGCTTTTGATGCTGCGGTTTGGGAGTTATGGCCCTGTTTAACAGCAGGTGCGAGTCTTGTCTTAGTTAAACCTGAAATCATGCAATCTCCCCCGGACTTGCGAGACTGGTTAATTGCCCAAGAAATCACCGTCAGCTTTTTACCAACTCCCCTAGTTGAGAAGATTTTATCTTTAGAATGGGATGAAAATATAGCCCTAAGAATTATCTTAACGGGTGGGGATAAACTCCATCATTATCCTTCAGTATCAATGCCTTTTAAGCTTATTAATAATTATGGTCCCACAGAGAATTCAGTAGTAACTACCTCAGGATTAGTTCCCGATTATGAGGAAGGAAACTCCTCATCTCCGTCTATTGGTAAGCCAATTTCTAACACAAAAATTTATATTTTAGATCGGAATTTACAACCGCTTCCGATTGGGGTTCCTGGAGAGTTACATATTAGCAGTGTGGGGTTAGCGCGGGGTTATCTCAATCGTCTGGAGTTAACTCAAGAAAAATTTATTTCTAACCCTTTTAATTCGGGTATTTTATATAAAACGGGGGATTTAGTTCGTTATCTTCCTGATGGCAATATTGAATTTTTAGGGCGCATTGATAATCAGGTTAAGCTGAGAGGTTTACGCATTGAATTAGGAGAAATTCAGACGGTTTTAGAAACTCATCCCAACGTTGAACAAACTGTTGTGATTATGCGGGAAGATACCTTATATAATCAACGGTTAGTTGCTTATGTAATCAGAAAAGATACTTTATTAACTCCTCAGGATCTGCGTCGTTTCTTACAGCAGCAACTCCCCGCTTATATGGTGCCTTCTGCCTTTGTCCTGTTGTCGGATTTTCCCTTAAATAACAATGGCAAGATAGACAGAAAAAAATTACCTATCCCCGATGAGACATCAATTATTGAATCTGCTTATATAGCCCCAAGAAATCAAAAAGAAAGCCTCTTAGCTCAGATTTGGCAAGATGTTCTTCAGGTATCCAAAATAGGGGTTAGTGACAACTTCTTTGAGTTAGGAGGACATAGCTTAAAAGCTATTTCTCTAGTGAGTAAAATTCAGGAAAAGTTAGGGCAATCTTTGCCCATTAAACAAGTATTTGCTCATCCTACCATTGCTGAACAAGCAGCATTATTAAGCACTGTTACCCCTCTGACGGTAGCCACTATTCCCCTTGTATCTGCACAAGAAACCTACGAAACATCCCATGCTCAGAGACGTTTCTATGTCTTGCAACAGATGGATCTCAATAATGTAGCTTATCATATTGTTTCCACCCTCAAAATAGCAGGAGATTTTAGCCCAGATGTCTTTGAAAAAGCCATACAATTATTGATTTCCCGTCATGAATCCCTGCGGACATCTTTCATTTTAATTAACGGTGAACCACAACAGAAAATCCTGCAAAATCGTCCTTTTGATTGGGAATTTAAAGACTGGACAAATAAACCCGATGAAGAAATCCTAGAAACGATTGCAAAAGAGAGAAAACCGTTTGACTTAGAGAAAAGTCCCCTGGTGCGCTCTAAGATTTATAAACTATCTGCGAATGAATATATTTTAGAGTTAGAAATTCATCATATTATCTGTGATGGTTGGTCAATGAGTTTGTTAGCTAAAGAATGCTTACAATACTACTCTGATTTAGCCAAAGGATTACAGCCTAGTATAGAGCCATTGCCGATACAATATAAAGATTATGCAGGATGGCAAAATAATCTTTTAAGAAGCGAAAATAATCCCAAAAACCTAGATTACTGGCGGCAAAAACTGGACAATGGACAACTGACCAGAGTTCACTTACCGACAGACTTTAAACGTCCCCAAATAAAGACGTTTAAGGGTTCTCATTTAAGCTGGACATTTGACCGAGAAACGATTTCTAAATTAAGAAAAATTTGTCAGGAAAACGAAATAACCCTATTCATGGCATTGGTAGCGGCTGTCAAAATATTACTGTATCGCTACAGTGGTCAACATGATATTACTATTGGTACAGAAATCGCCACCAGAAGCCATCCTCAACTGCAATCTCTAATCGGTTTATTTCTCAATACCTTAGTTATTCGTGACCAAATTGAACCCGAAAAAGGCTACAAAAATCTACTCGCAAAGGTTCGTCAAACCGTTACCGAAGCCTTAGAACATTCCGATTATCCCTTTGATATTTTAGTAGAAAAATTAGCTGTTTCTAGAGAAATTAACCGCACTCCCTTGTTTGATATATTAGTCCTTCTGCAAAATTTTGATCAACCTGTAGGCTTGGAAAATATACAAATAAAATCTCTAGATTCCCTGACCCCGACCAGTAAGTTTGATCTATCTTTTGTGTTTAGTGAAGATCAGGAAAAACTCAGATTAGAGCTAATTTATAACACCGACTTATTCCAAGAGGAGAGGATGAAAAAATGTCTCATTCACTTCGATAAACTCTTGAATGAAATGCTATCTAACCCCGCCCAACCCGTCAAAGACATTTCTTTGTTATCGGAGGCAGAAACCGCTTTCATTGCCAATTTTATCAATCCTATTCCTCGCTTAGAAACCCGTACTATTATCCACGATTTTATTGACCAAGTTGCAGCCAAACCGGAGAAAACATCGATTATTTATCCAGGGGGTAAATTTAGCTATCAAGAATTACATGAACTAACTAACTTTTGGGCTTATGCCTTAAAAGAATTAGGCGTGGAAAAAGATAAGGTTTGTGGTGTTCTCCTAGAAGGAGATTATCGTCAGTTAATCGCCATGCTGGCAGTATTTAAAGCCGGAGGAATCTATTTACCTCTACGTTTAGATGAACCAGAGGAGCGCCGGCAACGCATGATGATTAAAACTAGCCCCGAAATTATCTTAGTTGCGGCTGAGAATTTAGAGGGGATTAAACCCCAACTATCCGCATTAGAAAAACCGCCTCATATCTTAGTGGTTAAGGCTCATAAAATTCAGCAATATCATCAGTGGAATGGCATGGATTATCAAGAGTTTCCTTGCCAATTAAGCAAACTGCAACCCCTTCTAGCTATGCCGGATGCTGATGATTCTAATTATATTATGTTTACTTCTGGCTCAACCGGTGAACCTAAAGCAATTTTAGGCAGTCACGGCAGCTTACGTCATTTCATTGATTGGGAAAAACGGGAATTTGGCATTAATGAAAGTTGGCGCTGTTTACAAATTGCTCAAATTAATTTTGATGCTTATTTGAGGGAAACCTGTGTGACTTTATGCTCAGGGGGAACTCTGTATATTCCAGAGAGTACAGAGCGAGAAGACTTAGAGCTTTTATTACTGCGAATAGGAGAATGGAAAATTAACTTACTACACACTGTCCCCTCGGTAATGCGTCTATTTTTAAAGATGGGGCGTGGTTTAGTTAATGCACATAATCTCCTGAAAAGTTTGCGAATTTTTGTCTTAGGAGGAGAGCCTTTATTTGTGAAAGAACTGGCTGAATGGCATCAAATTTTTGGCTCTCAGACAGAATTTGTGAATATTTATGGGGCAAGTGAAACTACATTTGTTAAGCATTTTTATCGAATTCCTAACCCTAATAATATTCCCTATGAACGGGTTCCGGGTGGTCAAACTTTGCCAGATGCCGCTTATGCAGTGGTTGATGGAAATCGCGCCAGGGCAATAGGAGAAGTAGGAGAAGTGTTCGTTAAATCCCCCTATTTAACCAAAGGTTATTATCAAGATGAAAGCTTAACTCATTCAGTTTTTGTGCCTAATCCTTTGAATGGGGGGAGGGATATAGTTTATCGTACTGGAGACTTAGGCAGACTGCTTCCTGATCTAACTTTAGAAGTAATAGGACGCAGTGACAACCAAATTAAATTAAATGGGGTACGGATTGAATTAGGAGAGATTGAAGATGTCCTCAGTGGGATTGAGGGAGTAGAAAAAGCCTTAGTTATGGCTAATAAAAAGGAGGAATTAGTAAACGTAATTGCTTATTATCAAGCCGAGGATACAGTTCATCAGGAATATATTCGAGGTAAACTAAAGCAACTCTTACCGATTTATATGCAGCCTAGCTTTTTAATGCGGTTAGAAGCTTTTCCCTTGTTACCCAATGGAAAAATTCATCGTCTAGCTTTGCCAAAACCCGAAGAAAATATTACTGACTCAACTAACCAAGTCCCAGATTTTAATCCACAAGAAGCTTTATTAGCTTCCCTTTGGGGTGAGTTATTAGAAGCAGAAGTTAGTAACAGTAATCAGTCATTTTTTGAACTAGGAGGAAACAGTCTGAAGGCGATGCGCTTAGTGTCACAAATCCGTAATCAATTTGGAGTTTCTCTCCGATTAAGGGAAATTTTTACCCATAATACTTTAAAAGAACAAGCTGTATTAATTCAATCCCGACAAAAACGATGATCAACTTACCACAATCTGACTCAATTAACCCACTGGAAAAACAAAAATATTACGAAGTCTCTCACGGTCAAAGAAGGCTTTGGATTTTGCAGCATATCAGCGAATCTTCTAGTGCTTATAATATTAGGCTTGCCATGAGAATTAATGGCAAGTTAGATGTTTCTATATTAACAGCAGCCTTTCAAGAACTGGTGAACCGTCATGAAATTCTCAGAACCACTTTTACCAGTGTTGGGGGCAATATTAAGCAAGTTATTCATGAGCAAATCCCCACAGAACAGTTAATCATTTTTAAAGATTTAAGAGAAGAAAAAGATGCTGAACTCTTGGCAGATGATTTAATTCAAGAGTCGGCAAATTTACCTTTTAGTTTAGAAAAGTTGCCCCTTATTCGGGTCTTATTGGTGCAGATTAAGTCAGAAGAATTTATCTTTGGTTTGACTGTCCATCATATTATTGGGGATGCACAATCACTTGATATTATCTTTCAAGATTTCTTTATATTATACTCTGCTTATACTCAACAAAAAAAAGCTGAATTACCCCCTCTTACTCTACAGTATAAAGATTATGCGGCATGGCAAAATCAGTGGTTAGAAAGTGAAGAAGTTAGAGAACAACATGAGTATTGGTGTGAGGTTTTTTCCGAACATCCCCCTATCTTAAACTTACCGATAGACTTCCCTCGACCTCAAGTAAAATCTTCTCAAGCGGCTTCCTACACTTATCAATTTAGTGAGAGTCTTAGCCAACAATTACAAACCTTTGCAACTCGAAATCAGACGACTCTATTTATTACCCTACTGACTTTCTTTAAAATATTACTCTACCGTCACACCGGCCAACGGGATTTAGTGGTTGGTATCCCTATTTCAGCACGAAATCATCCTGATTTAGAAAACCAGATCGGGTTTTATGTTAACACCTTGGCTTTGAGATCTTTATTACCAGAGGGAGTAACTTTTAAGCAAGTCTTAGGGGAAGTAACTAACACCTGTCTTGATGCTTATGAATATCGTGATTATCCTTTTGATAAATTAGTATCCGCTCTCAATTTAGAACGTGATTTGTCCAGAAATCCCTTATTTGATGTCATGTTTTCTCTACTGGGTAAAGAAAGCAAAACTGTCTTAAAAATTCCTGGTTTGGAACATCAACCTTATCCCTTAAAACCACGCATGGCTCAATTTGATATGACTTGGAGCTTCTTTGAAGATAGTCATAATCTTACATTAGTGATCGAATATGAGCCAGATTTATTTTTGCCTGAAACCATCGCCAGAATGAACGGTCACTTTTTACAAATTATTAAAAGTGTAATTCAGAATCCCGATTGTAAATTATCTGAGATTAATTTATTAACCCCTGAAGAACAGCATCAATTACTAATAGAGTGGAATCAAACCGAAGTCGCTTATTCTCAACAGTGTTTGCACCAGTTATTTGAAGAAAAAGTTAGAGATAATTCCGAGGCAATAGCTCTTATTTTTGAGGGCGAAAAATTGACCTATCGAGAGTTAAATAATCGAGCTAATCAAGTCGGTCACTATTTACAAGAAAAAGGCGTAACTTCAGAAGTATTAGTGGGGATTTTTATTGAGCGTTCTTTTGAGATGATCATCGGAATATTGGGAATTATTAAAGCCGGGGGAGCTTATGTTCCTTTGGATCCTAATTATCCCCCTGAGCGCTTGGATTATATGATATCTGATTCAGCTATCTCTCTGTTGTTAACTCAGCAATCTTTAGTTCAATCTCTACCAGAAAATTGCCCCGAAATACTGTGTTTAGATACAGATTGGTTAAAGATAGCTAATTATAGTCAAGAGAATTTGACCTCTCCAGTTAAACCAGAAAATTTAGCTTATGTTATATACACTTCGGGTTCAACGGGAAAACCCAAAGGTGTGATGAATATTCATCAAGGAATTTGCAATACTCTAAAATACAATATTGATAATTATAATCTTAACTCTGAAGAGCGCATTCTCCAAATTACTCCCTTTAGTTTTGATGTTTCAGTTTGGGAAGTTTTCTCATCTTTAACATCTGGTGCTACCCTAGTCGTGGCTAAACCTGACGGGTATAAAGATATAGATTATTTAATAGATTTAATTGTGCAAAAACAGGTAACTTATTTCACTTGTGTTCCCTCAATATTGCGAGTTTTTCTGCAACATCCCAAGAGCAAAGATTGCCACTGTTTAAAACGAGTAATTGCCGGGGGAGAAGCCTTATCTTATGAACTCAATCAACGATTTTTTCAGCAGTTAAACTGTGAATTATATAACGCTTATGGACCAACAGAAGCCGCCGTTGATGCTACTGTCTGGTGCTGTCAGCCAAATTCCCAGTTAATTCCTATTGGACGTCCCATTGCTAATGCCCAAGTTTATATCCTCGACAGTTATCTCCAACCGGTTCCTATTGGTGTTGCTGGAGAATTACATATTGGTGGAATGGGTTTAGCGCGTGGATACCTCAACCAACCTGAATTAACGGCTGAAAAATTTATTCCTCATCCTTTTGCTCAGGGGAAATTATATAAAACCGGGGATTTAGCTCGCTATCTTCCTGATGGAAACATTGAATATTTAGGACGGATTGATAATCAAGTTAAGCTGAGAGGTTTACGCATTGAATTAGGAGAAATTCAGACAGTTTTAGAAACTCATCCCAACGTTGAACAAACTGTTGTGATTATGCGGGAAGATACCTTATATAATCAACGGTTAGTTGCTTATGTAATCAGAAAAGATACTTTATTAACTTCCCAGGATTTGCGTCGTTTCTTACAGCAGAAATTACCCGTTTACATGATCCCTTCTGCCTTTGTCATGTTGTCGGATTTTCCCTTAAATCCTAATGGGAAAATAGACGTTCATAAATTGCCTATACCGGATGAGACTTCTCTAGTTGAATCACCCTATTTAGCCCCCCGCAATTCAACGGAAACTATCTTAGTAAGCCTTTGGCAACAACTTCTACAAGCTGGCAAGATAGGGGTTAATGATAACTTCTTTGAGTTGGGGGGTCATTCCTTACAAGCTATGAATCTTATGGCTTTAATTTATGAAAAAATGGCCATAGAAATTCCTTTATCAATGATTTATGAAAAGCCAACAGTAGCCGAATTAAGCGATTATATTATCTATGCTCAAGAGATGAATATTCAACCGAAAGAACGCCCTTATGTGGTGTTTAATAAGGAGCAAGAAAAGGCCGTCTTTTTATTTCCCCCCGCCCTTGGTTTCGCTGCTGCTTATGCCAATTTAGCAGAGTATCTAACGAATTATGCTATTTATACTTTCCGGTATATTAGCGATGAATTAATGTTAGAAAAATACGCTGAATTAATTGAGGATTTGGCTCAGAATCAAGATATAAAATTAATGGGACATTCCGCCGGCGGATTTTTAGCGATGTTAATGGCGCAACAATTAGAAAGTCGAGGGAGAGTTGTTTCTGATGTCATTTTACTGGATACTTACAGAGGAGGACGTGAGGCTAAAAAAGCTGATATGTCAGAGATTCAAGAAGGGGTTGATGCTTTCTTATTAAATCCCAAACGTCAGGAATTAAGAGGTTACTTTTTAGAGAATCAAAAACTCCGCAATCGCACTTATAATCAAGTGTGGGAATACTTTAATTTTCTTTGGAATTCTGACTTAAAAAATGTACAAATTCAAGGGACTATTCATTTGATTCGTGCTGAGGGAAACTATGAAGCTCAAGATGATTGGACACAAGCAACAAAAGGGGAAAGAATCAATCATTATGCCACTGGTATTCATCGTGAAATGATTGATCCTCCTTATCTTCCCAAAAACGCTCTGATTATTAATAGTATTCTCAACCCAAAACAGTCGTAACCGTTGAGGGGGGGGACGAAATCGGGCAATCTGAGAGACATGGATGAGCAGTACCTAGGGTCTGCTGAAAAAGTTTTTTCAGCAAACCCTAATTAATACCAATCATCCATCGACCGGAAAATTGAGGCATCGGGGAACACAGTTGGATTACCACTTGCGTCGATTTTTTGCCGTAATTCTCGCAATTGTTTATTCCCGATGAGAAAATCACTTTCTACTAATTGATAGGGCAGTACATTATTATCTAAAGCATACACTGCCGTGATGCCGGCAGCTACCCCAGAGGACCACTCGAAGGAATGGACACGATAGGCGGCCGCGGCAATATGACTGAGAGCGATACTTTTACCCGCTATCAGTAAATTATCGATTTTTTGGGGAATTATAGCCCTTAAAGGAATCTCAAAAGGGTAAGCTTGGCCCTGTCCCTGTCTTTCTCCTGCTTTTTCTGTATTACCCGGTTTTTCGGGGGGATGTTCCGTCATGCAGGGATGAAAATCAATCGCATAGTGACCGATACCGACGGAATCGGGGTAAATAGTCGATCGCTTGCGTTTAACGGCCTGATCGGGGGATAATGTGCCATCAAGTACGGAAAATCCCTCTAATCCTGCCAAGGTGGCAATTAAGCGCCGATATTCTGCCGGAGAAAGATTTTGACGATAGAAATCACTTTGAAAATTTTGTCGGGAAATATCGATTTCTGTGACGGTAAAACCAGCGGGGAAAGTCAGGGAAGGACGACCGATAATCCGTCTTGCTTCCCGAATATAGGGATATTTTGACAAACCGTGGGCAGTACCCATGGGAGAATCAAAACCGGAGAGATAACGGTTATTCAAATGGGGAACTTTTACCCCGTCCCCTAACTGGGAATCGGTGGTTCCTTCTACTAACCAATAATAGTAGGAAATGGCGTGTTCTTCGCCCCTCGCGAGGGTTTCGGTGCGTAATCCTCCCATCCATCCCCCCGGAGATAACTGTCCTAACTCTTGCAACTGTTCACGGGTGTAGATAAAGTTATCCTTCGCAGTCCCCGGACGGTAATCATTTCCCCAGGTCCAATTCTGCATGGAAATATCCCCCGGGAGGGGTTCGGTAAAAGTAATTCCCCCAAAGGTTTTCTCTTTACCCAGTTGCGGACTCCAAATACGACGATAGGTGAAAACGAGGTCAAAATCGGCTAATCGTGGCAATTCATAGCTAAAATAGGGGGCATATCGTTCATAATAAACGGGTTTCTCGTGGGTTTGTGGTTTTTCTGTTTCCTCCATAGCGAAGGTATAGGTAAAGCCTTGGGTACAGTAGGGGTCTCCAGTGACGCTAGAGGAAGAAGGTTCGAGATAACTGCGCTTATCGACACCTAAACGGTAGGGAATATCTGATAATCCGATTATTTCCCCGGTTTCGGTCGCTTCAATCACATACCAATCTGCTAATTGATTCGGTTGGGAGGATTTGGGGACAAAACGGAGGATTTTCTTATCAAAACGGGGAGAATTTTCGTAGCGATAGATATCCTCCATTTTTTGCGATAAAAACTCGGTATTTAGGGGAGGAGTACCTTTTGCGGGACTATGTTGAATAGCAATTACACTGGTAATCTGTTGACCAGTGCCGCGATTGGGTAAAGTTTCAATATTTAATTCTTTGACTACCGTGGAGGGAAACCATTTCAGGGTTCCTTTGCCTTTTTTGGCAGCGTCTTCTAACTGTTGAAATAATAATTTATGTCCATCAAAAGGCAAAAAACAAGACCCGCTTACCCAACATTCTCCGGGGTTGCGTTTCCCGTAATGCTTTCTAATTCTTTCCCTAAATTCTAGATAACCTTTCGGGAAAAATAATTTTTCTCTTTGTGTCCGTCTTTCATCTAATGCGGAGGTTCCCTGAGAAGATATCTGTCCCCCCACCCAGTCGGTAATCTCGGTTAAACAGACGGTTTTTCCTAATAATAAAGCTTCGTAGGCCGCACCGGCACCGGCTAAACCACCACCCACCACCAGAATATCACAGCCGACGGTTTTATCCAGTTCTCGCGGGGGGGCAGCTAGGGTAAGGGGAGTGAAAGCTTGTAGGAGAAATAATCCCAGAGAGAGGGATTTAAGAGGAGTAAAGTGATGATTGAAAATTTTAGGGGACATTATTGACAAATATCAATGTTATGGCTGAGAGTTTCTTCTTTCCTTGAAGAAGTAGCTAGGGCATCTGTTCCTGAAATCCTGATGGTTTTTTTGGGGGATATTGAGAACTTTGTAGCTTGATGCTGGCTTTTGAGAGATTATACACCGTCAAGCTGACAATCGATCGCTTTTCCGGAAATGTTTTGACACAATAGAGATATCCTGATTCTGTCTCATTCCCTTTGTTATTCCCTGTCATCCTTGCTAAGTTAAATTCAAAACAAACCCGGGTAACACATCTTCCCCGGATAAAATAGCAGGTAAATTAATAATTTCCCCATCGCTATTTAGTCGGTAGATTTCCACCTGCTGCTGTTGAGGATTAATCAACCAACCCAAACGTAAACCACTGGCTAAATATTCGCGCATCTTTTCCCGTAAAGAGGTTAAGGCATCGGTACGAGAACGTAATTCAATCACAAAATCAGGACACAAAGGTGGGAACTTTTCTCGCTCTTCTGCGCTCAAAGCTTCCCATCTCTCCCGTTTTATCCAAGCAACATCAGGAGAACGATATCCTCCATTTGGTAAACGAAAAATTGTCGAAGAACTAAACACCTCACCAAGTTGAGTTTGCTCGTTCCATACCCCAACTTTAACAATCAAATTAGCTTCTTGTTTACCAGTATTTCCACCCACGGGAGGCATAATTAATAATTCTCCTTTTTGATTACGTTCTAAATTCCATGTTTGATTAGCCTGACAGAGATGATAAAATTGTTCATCGGTCAGATTAACTGTCTCTAGATTTAACACTACAGTTTTCATAATCGCTTCTCCTTTTTGCTACTTTATATCATTGATTCATATCAACCTATTTACCTAATTGACTCTCTAAAAATTCTGGCCAATCGGGATTAGTAGTGTCTAGGGAAATTAGATAGGGTTGTTCTTTTTCATTAAAAGGTTCTGTTGTCTCAATTTGGGCATTTAAAACCTCGATAGTAGCGTCAGAAATATCGCCTTTTCTAGCGGCAATCCGTTGTTTTAAAACTTCTATAGGTGCGTGACAATGGACGATATGAAAAGGAATCTGTAAATTTTGGGCATAGGTTAATAAGGGTTCTCGCCAAGCATATTTATCGTAGCGCGCATCGAGAATAACTGGATAACCTAAAGTTATTAAAATTCGGGCTAATTCCGCTAGTCTAGCGAAGGTTTTTTGACTCATTTCGAGACTATATATATCTAGACTTCCTGTTTGATTTAAGTCAATTCCAGCCAAATGTTTGCGAACTGCATCGGAACGAATCTGAATAGCATTAAGATTTTTAGCAATTACTTTTCCTATGGTACTCTTACCCGATGCAGAAAATCCCGACATCAGAATTAATCTCGGTTGCTGCGGTTGTGTGTACTGCCAAGCTAATTGATAATAATCCTGTGCATCTGCTTTAATTTTCTCAGAAAAAGTGTCACCATCAAGCAGAAAACTATTGACTTTTGCCCTCACATACGCTTGTCTAGTCAGGTAGAGAGGCAAGACTTTTAAACCCTCCCAGTCAGCGGTTTGTTCTAAATAAGTATTCACAAATAAATTAGCGAAATCTCCTCTCCCCCTAGCGGTTAAATCCATGGCTGTAAAAGCAATATCATACATGACATCAACGAAGCGAAAAGATTCATTAAATTCTATGCGATCAAATAATTGTATTTCTCCCTGCCACTGACAGATATTATTTAAATGTAAGTCTCCGTGACATTCGCGAATCATCCCTTTTATTTGTCTTTCTTCTAACCAATCTCCGTGTTCTGCGAAGAATTTATCTGTATAAGCTTTCGTTTCATCGTATTGTTTTTGGGTTTGGACAAAATTAATATATTTCTCGGTTTGTTGGTAGTTTTCATCAAAAGCTTGTTTAATAACTTCTAAATTGCCAAATTGAGTAATATAGGAATTAGTCACAGCTTGTCGATGAAATCCTGCCACTTTTTCAGCCAAATATTTTATAGCTTTTTCCGTTAGTTCTCCCCGTTCAAAAACTTTACTCAGTAAACATTCTTGGGGAAACTGATTCATTTTTAAAATGTATTCGATCGCTTTCCCTTCTCCATTTAAACTTATGCTACCCCGTTCCTCATTAATTGACAAAACTTCCAGATAGATATTCGCAGCAACTCTTTTATTTAACTCTAGTTCCTGTTCTAGATAATACTTTCTCTTTTCTAAAGTGGAGAAATCTAAAAAATTATAATTAACTGGTTTCTTGACTTTATAGGCATAATCTCCCGTCAAGAAGATAATGGAAGCATGGGTTTGGATAATTTCAACGGGAATTTTGACAGAATGAGGATAAAAGTCGGGATTTTTTAATTCTTCGATTAATCGGTTGCTATCCATAGGGAGAACTCCTGTCGGTTGCCTCTCATTTTTGTAAATTTACTAGGTTGGGATTTTTAAAGGGAAACTCTCGGCTAGAATTGGCTGTTATTTCCGATTTTATCACTTAATCTTTGACTCTTGGGGGATTCTACCCCCCAAACCCTCCGTTGGGGAGTGGGAAGTGGGAAGTGGGGAGAAGGGAGCGGGTTTTTCAAGTTTGATTGGCAGTTAATCGTACCACTAAAAACCGATTTGCTATCAGATGTCCGTGGAGGAACTGTCTCCCCCAAACGCTGGAAAGCATTAGCGGGAGCAAGTGGGATGCTTACAGGGGGTTGTCCATACATTTGTACCAGTTTAAGGATGACTGATAATTGCTGATTGTCGGTAAGCTGTTGACTATCTAGGGTCTGCTGAAAAAGTGATTCTCATCTGGTCAATTACCTAATTTTCAGAGAAAAAGTCCCAGAATTTTCCCCCTATCTCTCCCACAACTGGTACTTTTTGATTGACAAAAAGTCTAAAAGTCTTACCCAACAAGGTTTTTAGATTTATTCAGCAAGCCCTATCTAAATTACTCGTTAAGACCCCCTGAAAGCGGGGTCAGCTTTAAGCCAAGGAATTAGGGGTACAGTTAGTTTTAGATAATTTTGATGCTGGCTATTCCTTCTTAAGTTATATTGATAAATATCCCCTCGACAGCTTGAAGAGCGAACCTTTATCCCATCTTTACCATCAAAAACCGAGCATTTAGCCATGTTATCGACTATAATCGGCCTAGTACAGAATTTGAAGAAGTACAAAGATTTTGGGTTACTCAGGCCTTGAAACCAGAAGATGTGACTCAATTCTTGTTAAGTAACTGTTCCGAATCACACCCAACACTTTATTGAGAAAATAAATTAAGTCAAAGACGAATAAGCCATGACTTTTTGAGGGAGCATATTAACTTATATTTTGTCGAGGTACCGAAAAAATGATTAATGGTTCATCCAATTCCCGTTATCTGCTCATTGTGGAAGACCCTCAAGGGAGAAGAACAATTACCCTAGAAGACATGAAATATTCTCTCGGCCGTAAGTCCGATAATCAAATTGTTCTTCGCTCCAAATACGCGTCTCGTTATCATGCGACTTTAATTAAAAAGAGTCTTGATCGCCAAAATTTTTCCTATTGGATTCTTGATGGTGATTTAGAGGGGAATAAAAGTCATAATGGTATTTATGTCAATGGGTCTAAATGCTTGGTTCATGAATTAAAAGATGGTGATTTAATTAACTTTGGCTGTGATATAAATGCCAGTTTTCATTTAATAGCCAGTCAAGAAAAAATAGAGCAAGCACCGGTTAAAACTTCAGGACAGCTACGAGTGGATCTGACGGAAAGTGAAGCAAATTATAGCCGGGATAACTTCCACACAAAAAGTACCCTAATTCTCCATCATTCCCCATCCCAGACCATTAGTTTTGATAACAGGACTCAAGAGGAATCTTTCCTAGATCCTCTCACGAATTTGCCTAACCGTTCTATCTTTAATGAATATCTGTCAAATGCTATTAATAATGCCCAGAAAAGTAATCAACTGCTCGGTCTGTTATTAGTGGATGTAGAGCGGCTAAGAAATGTCAACAATCGACTAGGTTATCGACTGGGAGATAAGCTATTAAAAATCGTCAGTGAACGGTTAAGAAAAAATTTGAGATCGGGGGATATAGTCGCTCGTTGGGGAGGGGACGAATTTATTATCCTGCTGCCACAAATTAATAATGCTAATGATCTGGAAAAAGTTAGTCAAAGAATTATTAAAACCCTAGAAAATAATTACGAAATCGAAAATCACTCCCTAGCCGTGCGATTAAATTTAGGTTCAGTTATCTGTCCCCCCGTCGGCACAGACAGAAAAATGATTTTACAGAAACTGGAGGAAAATTTAGTAGCGGTCAAGAATAATATCAATAATAACTCCAGGATAGAGTCAGTTAATGTTCACCCTAAAAATACTCGTAGTTCTAAAGTTGAATATTTTCTCTATCAGGCAATCAGAAATAATGAATTAGCTCTTTACTATCAACCGCAAGTTAATATGACTCAGGGACAAGTGGAAGGGTTAGAGGTATTATTGCGCTGGTTACACCCTCAATTCGGATTAATCGCTCCTAATCGTTTCTTACCCTTAATCCAAGAAAGCGAGTTAATCCTTGAGCTTAATCGTTGGGTGCTGAAAAATGCCTGTCAACAAGCACAAATATGGCAGCAGCGAGGATTATTATACACTCCCATCTCGATCAATCTGTCCCCGCACCAATTGCGGGATCCGCAGTTGCTCACCATCCTCAAAGAAGTCTTGACTGAAACCCAAATCGGGCCTTTCTTTCTGGAGATGGAAATAACCGAGACAAGTTTACTAGAAAATAGCCGTGAAACCGTTCGAATTCTTGGGGATTTGCAGGAATTGGGTATTGGGATCACCCTCGATGATTTTGGCAGCGGTTACGCGTCGATCGCCTATCTCGGTCAATTTACCGTGAAAAAACTGAAAATAGAGCAATCTTTAACGAAAAACCTGAGTAATAATCCCCAGGATACCCGTTTTATCTCGTCATTGCTGGCGATAGCGAAAAGTTTTAACTTAATAGTGATCGCCAAGGGAGTAGAAACCCAACAACAATTAGAAATCCTGCAAGAATTAGGTTGCGAGAGAATGCAAGGCAATCGCATCAGTGGCCCTCTAGCAGTGGAGGAAATGACTAAATTTCTCCACATCCACCGCAGCCTGTCAGTAATCAGTGATCAGTGATCAGTGATCGGTTGCCAGTTATCATATCTGGGTTTTTAGTAAGGAGGAGTAAATAGGGTTTGCGGCAAAAAGCTTTTCCTAGGGGCAGGGTGTGGGGTGTGGGGTGTGGGGTGTGGGGTTTTACCCATTTTCAGGTGGTCAATTACCTAATTTTCAGGGAAAAATTACCTGAATTTTCCCCCCAATCACTCCAATGGTCGGCACTTTTTGAGGTCAAAAAAGTCTAAAAGCCTTATCCAAAAAGGTTTTTAGATTTATTCAGCAAGCCCTAAATAGCATTAAGTACCTAAGCAAAATTAATTACACATATCTAACCACCTCTTGCCTCTTGCCCCTTGCCTATCTTCACTAGGAAATTAATTTTGCACGACTACTTAACAGTGCTGTCCTTTCACTGATCACTGTTTACTGATAACTGATTACTGATAACTGATTTTGGTCACTGATTCCGGTATGATCTGAACAGGGAATCTAGTATCAAATACCTACTCAATCTAGCGTGAGACTCTTGCCGAACCTGTCAGCAGCAGAAATTTGTGGCGGCGGGGTGCTGCTGGATCCAGAGTCTGGTTTAATTACTACTATGGGTTAACAATTAGTCGTGTATTTAGAGGGAAACTATGGCCAATAAGCCAGAGCGCGTGGTTCTAATCGGTGTAGCTGGGGACTCCGGTTGTGGGAAATCTACTTTTTTACGTCGTTTGACCGATTTATTCGGGGCCGAGTTTATGACAGTGATCTGTTTAGATGACTACCATTGCCTCGATCGCAAACAGAGAAAAGAGGTGGGTGTGACCGCACTCAATCCGAAAGCGAATAACTTTGACCTGATGTACGAGCAGATTAAAGCTCTCAAGGAAGGTCAAGCCATTAATAAACCTATTTATAATCATGAAACGGGGATGATCGATCCCCCCGAAATCATCGAACCGAATAAGGTAATCGTGATCGAGGGACTGCACCCCTTATATGATGAACGAGTCCGGGCCCTATTAGATTTCAGCGTTTATCTCGATATTAGCGATGAAGTCAAAGTTAACTGGAAAATTCAACGGGATATGGCCGAGCGCGGTCACACCTATGATGATGTGATGGCGGCTATTAATTCTAGAAAACCGGATTTCAGTGCCTATATCGATCCCCAAAGACAGTACGCTGACGTGGTGATTCAAGTGCTGCCCACCAAATTACTTGAAGATCACGAAAGTAAATTACTGCGGGTTCGTTTAATCCAGAAAGAAGGGGTGGAAAACTTTGAACCCGCTTATCTGTTTGATGAAGGTTCCACCATCGATTGGCGGCCCTGTGGTCGTAAATTGACCTGCACTTATCCCGGCATTAAACTCTACTACGGTCCAGATGGCTTCTTGGGGAATGAAGTGTCGATTCTGGAACTAGATGGTCAATTCGATAACCTCGAAGAAATGATCTACATCGAAAGCCATTTGAGCAAAACCGGCACTAAATACTACGGTGAAATGACGGAATTACTGCTCAAACACAAGGATTATCCCGGTTCCACCAATGGTACGGGTTTATTCCAAGTCTTAGTCGGTCTCAAAATGCGTGAAACCTACGAAAAACTAATGGCCGCTGAATCAAAAGTGGCAGCCCAAGTCTAGTTTCTAGTTTTGACCGAGCCGGCATCCTACCCAGGTAGGATGCCGGTTTTTTTAATCCACTAATCCCGATCGCAGGGCCAGCACTGCCGCTTGAGTCCGATCATCCACAGAGAGTTTATTTAAGACATTGCGGACATGGGTTTTCACCGTGCCGATGGTGATATAGAGTCGCTTGGCAATCTCGGCATTACTACAACCCGCGACAATCAGATCGAGAATTTCTCGCTCTCGTGCCGTTAGGGGGGCATTTTCCAGCAATTGGTGATATTCTCGGTCAACGCCTTGAATTATCACTGTTTTGGTCCCGGCAGCCGCACCGACGGGAACATTTTGGCGCACTTGTTGCAGAACAATATTGGCGATCGCAGGGTCAAGCCAATGATTGCCTTCGTGGGTGGAATAAATCGCCTCGATTAACTTATCAATGCTAATATCCTTCATACAGTAGGAATCAGCCCCAGCACTAAAAGCCGCTAAAACCTGTTCTTGGGTTTTGTGCATGGTTAGCATGAGGATTTTCGTGGCCAGGGGGTCTTCGCCCCGATTTTGTTGGAAGCGTCGCACTAACTCGATCCCATCGATCATAGGCAAACCTATATCGATGATCGCTACATCGGGTTTAGTCTCCTCTAGCAGTTTCAGTCCCTGTAATCCACTGATCGCTTCCCCTACCACTTGAATACCTTCCCGATGCTGGAGAGCCACCACTAAGCCCATGCGCGTTAAATCGTGATCTTCTACAACGATAACCCGCACTTTATCCATATTTTTTGACCAGTTTTGCCGAATTAGGCGATGATTTGCTAATTTTTGCTTTTCGATTATTAGAGCTGCTCCTTAACATTGACTTCACTCCCTTCCTCCTTCTCTGAATTCCGCTTTCTTATTCTTCATTCGGGCATCCCCTTTTTTTGGTTGATTTTATTGATACTTACTAAAAGCAGAGATTGCAAATATACTTAGCCTCCCCTAAAATATACTCAAATCTACCCAAATTTACCTAGATTTTTTTGCTTTAATTATTTCTTTATAATATCATGCAAATCTCGATTATGCAAGGATTTGGCTTTTCTGGTTTCTGTGGGGAAACGAGGCCTATACTGATAGTTGATTTATTCACCAAAATAGCCCTAAAAGTCTTTCCCAGTAAACATTTCAGAATTTCATCGGCAAAAATTATCACACAAAGTCGAGAAGACCCAAGATAATTTTATAGCGGTGTGCAGTCGTATGAGGTACAGTGTCACGAGCTATAAACCATGCTAGGCAAAGCTTGGTTTGTATCTCACTCAAGCGCTTACCGCTATAAGAAGAATACATCTTTGAGCTGCTTGTATTTTCCTAGAATAGAACCAAGCTCTGGTTTAATTAATTTTTTAGCCTATATTAACAGAAAAATAATCTAAAACTAATAAATAATTTATGGTTTCTTGATTTAAGTAATCAATCATTAATTCAAACTATTCTATTGATAACTAGATAGTTTCTCAAAATTACTCTAGTCCTTTAGTTTATGGATAGAGGTAGTTTTTGTCTATTTTTCGCCCTTGGCCGTCACCTCCAATGGGATTGAGGCGGAATTTTTCCCCACTGTGCCAATGGATATAAACAAATAAAAATGGTGTCAGTAGGGAAAAAGCTTACCCTCTAGGAATCCTGTAAAAAAATTAATTCAGCCGGTGTTACCGCTCCTTTTTCGGTAATGATAGCGGTAATTAAAGCGGCGGGAGTAACATCGAAAGCGGGGTTATAAAAGTTAACATCTCTAGGGCAAAGGGTAGTTGTCCCCACCTGATAAATTTCGGCACTATCGCGCTGTTCGATCGGTATCCCCGTACCATCCTTAAGGGAAAAATCCACCGTCGATAGCGGCGCGGCCACATAAAAAGGCAGATGATGAGCTTTTGCCAGCACCGCAAGGGAATAGGTGCCAATTTTGTTGGCCGTGTCCCCATTGGCCGCAATGCGATCGGCCCCAACAATCACCGCATCGATCAGTTTTTGCTGCATACAGTGGGCCGCCATGCTATCGGTGATCACGGTGACGGGAATTCCCTCCCGCAGACATTCCCAGGCGGTTAATTTTGCCCCTTGCAGCCGCGGCCGGGTTTCGTCTGCATACACTTGTATTAATCTCCCTGCTGTCCAAGCGGAACGAATTACCCCTAAAGCAGTACCATAACCGGCCGTGGCTAGGGAACCAGTATTACAGTGGGTTAAAATTGTCAGTTTTTCCGGTTGCTCCGGCAGCGCCAATAAACCATGGTGACCGATCGCCCGACAGGTTTCCACGTCTTCTTTTTGGATATTTTGGGCAGTTTCAAGGAGATTTTTGGTAATTACTGCCACTTCTGGGCCACTTTCCCTGGCCACTTTTAACATTCGCTCGATCGCCCAGAATAAATTCACCGCCGTCGGCCGGGTTTGGGCTAATCGATCGGCTATTCTAGTTAAATCAGCCAGAAATTGCTCTTTCTGGTCGGTGGTAATTTCCTGCGCTCCTAAAACCATACCGTATGCAGCCGCCACCCCGATCGCCGGAGCGCCGCGGACAATCATCGTTTCGATCGCCCGGGCCATGGCTTCACTGCTGGTGATCTCAACTTCCCCATACTCCATGGGTAAACGGGTTTGATCGATCAGCCAGACTTTATTATCTTGCCAACGCACGGGATAGATCGAGTTACTCTCGCAAGTGGTTGTGGTCATAAACATTTTTAGATTGAGAATTAGCTAAATTTACCACTATAGCAGCGGCCTTTCTCCACGGCTGATCAGCAGTAAAAACTATTTTGTGTTTTTTTGTAAAAAGTAATTTTAAATACAGAAACTTTTTTTAGAATGTATAGATAAGTGACTAGGAAAAATTTAAGAATACTTTCTCACCTAGCCCGACCTTTTATACTAACCGATTAAGAGGATAATTACCGTGAAAACAGCGAAATATCCCGAAAAAATTGCCGCTCTCTGGACAACATTCCTCTTGGGAACTCTATTTCACACCCAACTGGGTTTAATGCCGCTCTTCCATGGTCAATCGATCGTCGAGAGTCATCAAACCAGCAATCTCGATCCGATTTTCTGGGGAATGTTGCTCTTTTTTTTGCTGCCAATGTTAGCGATTATCGGGGTCAATTTTAGCGAAAGTCGCTCCTTGAGAAAGGCCCATTTCTGGCTGACAATTCTCTATTCTGTCTTGAATTTAGCCCATCTGATCGCCGATCTTCTGGTCAGACCGATCGCCTGGTATCAAATCGCTCTCATGGCAATTTTATTGATTATCGGACTGATTTTAAATCTAGTTTCCTATCAATGGCTGCGGTTAGCGATCGCCAATCCCCGCCATCTCTCGGAAAGTCATTAGCAGTGCCAAGATCAAGGGGTAGCCAGTTGACTAACTGATTCAGACAAGAGGATGCCTTTTGATCTCAAGTTGGTGCTTATTAAGGCAAAAGCAAGCTTAAACCGTAGCTAAAGCGATTTTTTTTGAAAATATAGCTTAAAAAATCCAATTAATCCCTATTATTCCCTAGATCAGTCCGTAAATTGCCCCTATTTCCTGGCCGCCGCTGCGACCACATCTCACCAAATATGGAGCTTTTTAGCTATGATGGTTCAGAAGCAAGCCAATAAAGGGAACTTTCGGGGCTGGTTATTCATCAAAAAACTCCTGATCGGAGGAGTCAAATAGACTATATAGTTCAGATTAACGGCAAATATTGGTTAATAGTAATAACGAGGTAATTATTTTGATGAAATCTCTCATTCGTTGGACAGCAACTCTTGGTTTAGTGGGAACGACAATGTTGACTTCGCTGCTGGGCAGCTATTCTAAAGCACTCGCTTTACCGGAAGAACAAATCGTCAAAACCTTGCAGTCTGTACCTGTCTTCGCTATTGCCGATGATCAAGGAGTTCCCCTAATTGCCGTGGGAGAAAAAGAACAGAAATTCACGGGAGTTTTTATCAGTCGGCAGGACGCACAAAACTTTTTTGAACGACTGAAAAAAGAGAATCCTGAAGTGGCCAGCAAAGTTAAAGTTCAGCCTGTTTCTTTGGCACAGGTCTATAAAATGCAAACCAGTCAAACCGATCAAAATCGTCTAATTATCGATTTTGTTCCCAAAGAGTCGGAAGTAGAATCAGCGAAAAAACTGCTCAGTGAAAGAGGTCAACAATATCAAGGTGGTGTACCTTTATTTGTGCCGAAAGCAGGAAAAGAGAGTAATTTTCTGGTGATCAGTCGCAATAATCAGGATTTGATTCCTTTCTTCTTTGAAAAGGCCGCCGCTTTGCAAATGGTAGAACAATATAAAAAAGCTAATCCCGCAGAAGCGGCCACGGTGAAAATTGATGTTATTCCCTTAGAAAATGTCATCGCCACCCTACAACAAAGCAACGATGAAGCTTTAACTAAAATTCTCCTCTATCCTAGCCAAGAAACGATTGATTTTATTCGGGCAAATAGCAACCAAAAGGCTCCCAACCAACCCCCGGCAAATCAGCCACGCCCTAATAATAATACCAATAATCCCCCCGCCCCCAATCGTTAAGTCTTGTGTCTGCTAGTATTTCCGGTCAAGAATTAAGTCAATGGCGACAACAGGCGATCGCCGATTTAGAGCAAGCGCAACTATCTCCGAAAGAAGTGGATATCTTTCTGCAAGCAGTGACAGATTTAGATACTCTTTCCCTGCGCTTACAATCCTTTCGCGAACGAGAAAAAATCCCCTTGAGTTATTCTTGGTCGGAAATTACTAAACGCTGGCAAAAACGCCTGCAAGCAAGGGTTCCCTTACAGTATTTGCTCGAATCGGTGGTCTGGCGTAATTTTACCCTCAAAGTCTCCCCAGAAGTCTTAATTCCTCGTCCCGAAACCGAGTTATTAATCGATATTGTTGGAGAAACCGTCAGAGGAGACGACGGGGGAATCTGGGTAGATCTGGGAACCGGTAGCGGTGCGATCGCTATTGGTTTAGCCAGTATCTTGACAAAAGCAGAGATATATGCTATTGATTACAGTCAAACGGCTTTAGCGATCGCCAAAGAAAATATCATCAATACCGGTTTTGCCGACAGAATTATCTTAAAACAGGGTTCTTGGTGGACACCCCTAGAGAAGTGGAAAGGACAGATTAGCGGTATGCTGTCCAATCCTCCCTATATTCCCAGTGCAGAAATCCTTGACTTACAAATTGAAGTGCGGGAACATGAACCCCGTTTGGCCCTCGATGGAGGTGAAGACGGATTGACCGCGCTGCGCTATCTAGTGGCCACTGCTCCCGATTATCTGCGATCGGGAGGCCTTTGGCTAGTGGAAATGAGAGCCGGTCAAGGGGAAAAAGTAGCGCAAATGCTGGAAAATCAGGGCAATTATCGACAAATTCAGATTATTAACGACCTAGCAGGTTTCGATCGCTTTGTTTTGGCCGAGCGAATTTAGCGCAATGCAGCCGCTTCGCAGTCCCGCAGCCAGAGACGCACCGCTTGGCCGATGGTGCCTTGGCTGGTTTCTAGGGGAGGTAAGGGGACTTGAGCGGGTTCAAGGGCAGCTAATTGACTGTAAACCGTCACTAATCGCCATCCTTCCCCAGTTTTAGTTAAAAATAACCAGTGATAATTCTGGAGAGTGACAGAGCGATTTTTGCTATACTGACGCTCTAAAGTCGTAAAAAAAACCTGTTGAGTGTCATCGGCAATTTGACCAGAATATTGACTGGCAGTTAAAGGTAGGGGTGTAAATTCGGGACGACCGGCAATAATCACAAAAACCGGTGTAGATAATTCTTGATCGATTTGGGAGCGGGTAATAACTCGATTAGCATAACTGGGTAAATCTGACAAGAGGCGATCGACTAAAAGATTTAAATCCTCCGGACAGCTAGAAAGAGGACGACTAACTGCTGGCAAGTTAATCCCGAAAATAACCAGTAATACCCCTAAATATCGGCTAATTCTTGACAAATTTTTGCCCATGCTACCTTTGGCTCCTCGGCACCGGTGATCGGTCGTCCAATTACTAGATAATCAGCCCCAGCTTTAAGCGCTTGGGCCGGAGTCATCACCCGACTTTGATCCCCTTTGCTTGACCAGGAGGGACGAACTCCGGGGCAAACTAAGAGAAAATCCTCTCCACAGACGCGACGCAATTGCGCCACTTCTTGGGGAGAACAAACCGCCCCATCAATTCCCGATTCTTTGCCCAATAATGCCAGATTTAAGGCATATTCCGATAGTTCTAGGGGAATTTTGAGGTCGAGGGCTAATTCGCGGGCGTTAAGGCTGGTTAAAACGGTGATAGCGAGAAGTTTTGGCGGCGATAGCAGGTCAGAGATTGCCCCCTTAGCCGCCGTCAGTGCTTGCCGTCCGGCCGTAGCGTGCAGGGTGAGTAAATCCACTTGATAGCGACTAGCTGAACGACAGGCCCCGGCGATTGTATTGGGAATATCATGAAATTTTAGATCGAGAAAGCTCTTTTTTTGTCTTTCTTGCAGAATCCCTAGAATTTCTGCACCGCTACTGACAAATAATTCTAGTCCCACTTTCCAAAAATTGACTTCCGGCAACAGATCGAGCAGTGCGATCGCTGATTCTAAATCCGGCACATCGAGAGGAACAATAATTCGGTCTGAGTTGGTCATATTGGGGCGATAAAGTGGGGAAGTGGGGACGGAGTTTAAAGGCAGTACAGCTTAAATCAGAGAAAAATCCAATCGGCAAAAGTGGCAGCCTGTCCGCAGTAAATGCCATCACGATCGATGATATTCCAAACGATCGCTTTTTCGATGCGAAATAGTTGACCATTTTTCGTGATCCTTACCCCGTGATAATCGTTGATATAGCCCTGTTTTTTGACTAAATCCAGCATTTTTTGGCGTTCTTGGGCGATTTCCTCCCCCTCTACCGTCGCTCGCGAAGGAGTTGTTAATAATTCTGGCCAAGTTAAACCCCAGAGATCGAGGGCACCGCGATTACCATAATTGAAGATCGGATTAGTTTGTGTACCGTGGGAAACCAGCACAAAAGGGGCATAAAAGAGCATTTTACTCTGTTCTTTGCCAGTACCGATCCGGGGTAAAAGCGATCGCCCGATTAATCGTTCATAATTATCCAGCAGCAATTCCGTCCAAGCTATAATAGCTAAATCTTGCCAAATTTCCATAAAATTATCTTGAAAAACTGGTTTAAGTAGGGTCTGCTGAATAAATCTAAAAACCTTGTTGGACTTTTTCCCTGAAAATTAGGTAGTTGACCACCTCAAAACTGGTAAAACCCCACACCCCACACCCCACACCCCACACCCTGCCACCACCGAAAAGCTTTTTCAGCAAACCCTAAGTAGGGAGGCACAATTATTTGTAGGATGGGTTAGCGGTAGCGTAAACTATGCGGGTGTTGGGTTTCATGCTTCAACCCAACCTACGTTCTAAATCTTGCCAAATTTCCATAAAATTATCTTGAAAAACCGGTTTAATCTTGCCGTTGCCAATATTTATAGGCCGCGTAGGCCAAAGTAATCACTCCCGTCAGAATTGCCGACTCATCCACTAAAAATTCCGGATGGTGAAGGGGGGGATTGAGGAGGTGAGGAGAACCCACTCCCAGACGGAACATTGTCCCCGGGGCCTGTTGCAAATAAAGGGAAAAATCCTCGGCCCCCATGGAGGGTTCCGAGAGAATTAAAACCCGATCCTGTCCCCAAGCTTCTAAACCAGCTTCTTCGACTAACCGGGTTAAAAATTGGTCATTTTGTACCGATGGCACGCCCCGGCGATAATTTACTTGACATTTAGCGTTATATGTGCTACAGACATTCGTGACCAAACTCTCGATCCATTCCGGGAGATGGGCGTGGGTTTCTGGGTGCAGCGATCGCACGGTTCCCGCCATGCGTACCTGATCGGCGATGACGTTGGGGGCGCGACCACCGCTAATCTGCCCGATGGTGAGGACAATGGGACGCAAAGGGTTTTGAGTCCGACTAATTGCCTGTTGTAAAGTGGTGATTACTTGCGAAGCGATCCAGATAGCATCGATCGCCTCGTGGGGCCGGGCCCCGTGGCCGGATTCCCCTTGAATAAAAATCTCCAGATCGTCGGCAGCCGCGGTTAAGGCCCCGTAACGAACTCCGATCGATCGGGCCGGAATCGAGGGGAAAACGTGCAGCCCCAAAACGGCGCTGACATCCCGCATCACCCCCTCCCGGATCATCCAATTGGCCCCCTGGGCGATTTCCTCTGCTGGTTGAAAGAGAAAGCGTATTTTTCCCTGCAAAGGTTCCGAGAGACGGGAAAGCACCATCGCCACCCCTAAACCGACGGTAGCATGAACATCGTGACCGCAGGCGTGCATAATCCCGGGTTTGCGGGAAGCAAAGTCTAAATCGGTTCTTTCTTGGATCGGCAGGGCATCCATATCGGCGCGGATGGCTAAAATCCTTCGATCACTGCCTTTTCCCGCCAATTCTCCCTTAACTCCCGTTTTTCCCACCGCTTCCTGCACCGATAGACCACAGGAAGACAAAACTCCGGCAATATAGGCGGCCGTTTGATATTCTTGCCCACTTAACTCTGGATTCGCGTGAATGTGGCGGCGAATCTCCACTAATCGGGGTGCGAGACTCTCGGCTATGTTTTTAATCTCGGAGAGCATGAAACCAGTTTTACAGTATCTTTAGAGTTAATCATAGAGCATTTTTTCCCTGAAAATTCGACTTGGCTGATTTTAAGTCTGCATTGTCTTCTCGGCATTCTTTCAACCCGGGACTAAGCTAATTTGTCAATAGGATGCAGGAGTTACTATTCATCTGTTGATTCGGTAACGCCTCTTAAGAGAATATTCCAGCTATGATAGGAAACAGTGTCTAGTTAGGAAAAAACATGGTTCAGTCTTCCGAAAAAATTGAAGTTAAGTACGGGGAAAGAGAAATTGCCGAAGGAACATTAATTACTTTCCCCAATCCACGCCCTGGCAGAAATTACGATATTCAGATCACTCTGCCGGAATATACCTGTAAGTGTCCCTTTTCCGGTTATCCCGATTTTGCCACTATTTATCTTAGCTACGTTCCCGATCAAAAGGTGATGGAATTAAAGGCGATTAAACTTTATATTAATAGTTATCGCGATCGTTATATTTCCCACGAAGAAGCAATTAACCAAATTTTAGATGATTTGGTGGCCGCTTGCGAACCCTTGCAGATGAAAGTTAAGGGAGATTTTCATCCCAGAGGTAACGTACATACCGTGGTGGAGGTGATGTATAAAAAAGAATAGCCTAATTGTCTAGTTTGGGGATGGGGTTGCCTCCATCCCTTGCTTTTCTAGTTTTTGTTGTTCAAGTTTTTTGCTGTTCGAATATCTGTAGCCAGTCAACAGGAGAAGATGCTCAAGCAGGTTATATCGCTATCTTGTCCTTTATCTGATAGGTTTTACTCATCGAATCTGTCCTCTCCTTTCTGTTGTTCGTGTCTCTATGGTTTATCCTTAACCCTTGGCACAACCCGACAGAATTGTAAAAGCTAGGGTCATTAAAAAAAGCTGGTATTATCATTAAAGTAGTCCGAAGCCTGATCCTGATTTTATGTCCCAGAAAAATGAAATTCTTCCCCTGCTGTTGACGGTTATGGTGACATCGGCACTTTTAGGAGGAATTGCTTGGTGGTTGCTCAACAAAACCTTTCCCAATTTCAATGATCGATCTAATTTTTCTTCTTCCTCCTCCTCGAATAATCAAATTTCCGAAACGTTAGCTGCGGTTAAAAATGTCCCGGAAGGATTATTTAACTACGGGGGAAGTACCACTTGGGCCCCGATTCGCAAGGAAGTGGACTTTATCATCCAGCAAGTCTGGCCGAAATTTCGCCTCGTCTATACCGATCCCACTACGGGAACCCCCGGCACCGGCAGCGGTATTCGGATGTTAATCGAGAATCAATTGGCTTTTTCCCAAGCATCTCGATCGCTCAAAGATGAGGAAATACAACGCGCTCAACAACGGGGATTGACCTTAAAAGAGGTTCCCGTGGCTATCGATGGAATTGCGATCGCAGTTCATCCCGATTTACCGGTTTCCGGTCTAACAATTACCCAGTTAAAAGATATTTATACAGGAAAAATTCGCAATTGGCGGCAAGTGGGCGGGCCTAATTTAGCGATTATTCCCTATTCCCGACGCAAGGAAGATGGGGGAACCGTGGAATTTTTTATCGATCAGGTTTTAGAAAAAGCCGATTTTGGCAGTAACATTAAGTACGTTTATAGTACAACTCCCGCTCTCAGAAAAGTTTCCCAAAATCCGGGAGGAATTTACTATGCTTCTGCACCGGAAGTAGTTCCCCAGTGTGGAATTAAAACTTTACCCCTCGGTAAAAGCGAAAATAAGTTAGTTGCCCCCTATCAAGAACCTTCGATCCCGTCTTCCCAATGTCCCCAGAAGCGTAATCAACTGAATGAATTAGCTTTTCAAAAGGGAGAATACCCGATCACCCGTCGTCTTTTTGTTATTATCAAACAAAATGGTCAATTAGACGAACAAGCGGGGGAAGCTTACGCTGATCTACTATTAACCGATCAAGGACAGGAATTAATTGAAAAAGCCGGTTTTGTTCCCTTGAGATAATTTAATCCAACTTCTACAAATCTAGGTTAAAGTGAATTTGAGCAATTTTCATGACAACGTTTTTCATACTGAGTGTGCGCTTGATTGGGCGCATCTAGAGGACTGCTACTCCCAGTTTTGTCCAGATTTTCGGCTATCCCGTCGCAATCATCCCTCAGTGCGAAAGATTTTTACCGAACAAGCAGGGCATCGATGACGGTGGGATTTACACCTTCTGTCGCTACCCTACGTCCAGCTTGCAGTGGTAGCCAACAACCCCGACGAGCAAGCCATCCGCGCCCAATACCTGCGCCATAATCGCGTCAGATACTTTGCTTTGATCTAAGATTGAGTCAGCAATATCTAATTTGGAGTCTCAGGCAATGGAACCAATTTCTCTAATTCTCACTGCGTTGGCTGCTGGTGCGGCGGCTGCTGCTAAGGATACGGCAGGAACAGCCGTTAAGGATGCTTATGAGGGTTTAAAAGCGTTGATTAAGAAGAAATTTGCAGAAAAAGGGAAAACAGATGATAGTGATATCGTCGATAAACATGAGAAAAAACCAGATTCAGAGGGGGTAAAAACACTGCTCAAAGAAGAGTTACTTGAAGCAAAAATTGATAGAGATGCAGAGGTTATTAAGACAGCAGAAGAATTACTCAAGCAATTAAAACCTGAAGAATTTGCCGCAGGTAAGTATAATATTAATGTTGGTGGTGATATTAAGGGAATGGTGGGAGATGGTACTTTTAAGGGAATTGCAGGAGATATTAGTGGTGGAAATATTAGTCAGAACATTAATTAGTTGAGGATTATTTAGGAGGGAAATTTATGTCAATTACTGTTGAGGTAGAACTTAAAGATTTTCTAATTCAAATCAATCAAAAGTTAGACAATCTTCAAAAAGATGTTACTGATATTAAGATTGAACTTAGTGAAGTTAAAGGTGAAATTAAGCGTCTGGAGGAAAAAATCGATGGTGTCGAGAAGCGTCTGGAGGAAAAAATTGATGGTGTCGAGAAGCGTCTGGAGGAAAAAATCGATGGTGTCGAGAAGCGTCTAGAGGGAAAAATTGATGGTATTGAGAAGCGTCTAGAGGGAAAAAATGATGGCGTGGAAAAGCGCTTAGAGAATCAAGAGTTTGTCAGTCGAGGGATTTTAGTCGCTTTAATTGTAACGATTTTAGGCGGTTTGGCTAAATTGTTTGGTTTAGTAGGAAGTCCTTAAAGAGTGCTAATTCTAAAACTGCAATTTAAAGTTAACTTGAAAAGAATAATTTTGGGGTAGCAAAAATGACTGATAAAAGTTATTATTCAGAAATAGGTGGTGATGTTAAAGGTCTTATTGGTGATGGTGAATTTAAGGGAATTGCGGGTGATATTAGTGGCGGTGTAATCAATCAATATATTATTACCCAAAAGTCAGGAGTTGAGATTCAGGCTCAAACTTTAATTACGGGTTCACCTTATTTGGGTTTAAGGAAGTTTGAAGAGGGAGATAAGGATAAGTTTTTTGGAAGAGATAATTGGATTATTGAGTTAACTGATTATTTAAAGCAAAAGAATGTTTTATTGCTTTTAGGTGCGTCGGGAAGTGGTAAGTCTTCTCTCGTGCAAGCGGGTTTAATTCCTAAGTTAAAGGATAATTTTGGCGCGAATAAATTGGTTAATTTAACTTTTGTTCCTGATGTTAATCCCTTTGAGTCTTTCTATGGTTGTCTTTTAGGGAATAGATATACACAATCCCAAGCAAAGTTAGCACAAGCTGTTCAGGAAGAGACTTTAATTGAGGTGGTTGAAGGATTAAAAAATAATTCTGATTTATGGTTTATTTTTATTGACCAATTTGAGGAGTTATTTACTCGTACACCGAAGACGGAAAGAGATATTTTCATTAAAAGTTTGATTAAATTAATTGAAAAGAATGATAGTTTAGTTAAAATTGTGATGACGATGAGGGCGGATTTTTTAGATAAATTAAGTCCTTATCCCAGTTTAGGAAAAATCCATGATCAGTATAGCAAGATGTTAACGGATATGGACGAAAGTGAGTTAAGATTAGCTATTGCTGAACCGGCGGCGAGAAATGGTGTAATTTTTGAAAAGGGATTAATTAATCAAATTGTTGCGGATTTTTATGAACAGGCTGGCTCTTTACCTCTGTTACAATATACGTTAGATTTATTGTGGGAAAAAGATCATATTCAAGAGCGGGTTTTAAATATTAAGACTTATCAAGAGATTGGTGGGGTAACGGGTGCGCTAGAAAAACAAGCGGATAAAATTTATAGTCAATTTAATGAACAGCAACGGAAAGCAGCAGAGGAAATTTTTCTAGAGTTAATTAGCTTAGAAGGGGAAAAAGCGGTTAGCAGAAGGGCGGATAAATCGAGTTTTGAACAGGAGGAAATGCAAAAGGAGGTTCTCTATCAATTGATAGATAATCGTCTTTTGGTGAGTAAGGGAGAAGACGGGACAGCAACGGTTGAGGTAGCACATGAGGCGTTATTACGTTCTTGGAAAGTGTTACAGGATTTAATTCGAGAAAAAGAGGAGATAATTGTTCTGAGAAGTCGTTTATATGCTGATGCTAAACAGTGGGATGATTTACAGAAGCAAGATGCTGTAAAAGCGAGTAGTGAGCTTTGGGGAGGTTCTAAGTTAGCTAAAATTGTTGAGTTTCAAAAGAATAATTCTCTGCCTAATTTAAATACTGTGGCGATTGAGTTTATTAAGGCGAGTATTAGTCAAGCTGAACGACAAAAAAATGAAAAAATTAGAACAGCGCGAAGGATTGCGGCGGGTTCGTTGGTGGCGGTGGTGATTAGTACGGGATTGGGTTGGATGGCTTGGAATAAGACAAAAGAAGCCGAATATAATCAAGCTGAGTCTCTTGGTAGATATTCCTCATCTCTATTGAATGAACATAAAAACTTGGAGGCTTTCGTTGAAGCGATTAAAGCGGGAAAAATTCTACAAAAGCAGCAGACGTACAACAAGGAGGTGACTAATGCCTTACAGGAACTTCTCAACAAAAGTGAACGCAATCGCTTAGAGGGGCATGATAGCCTTGTCAATAGCGTTAATTTTAGTCCCGACGGCAAGACATTGGTGAGCGGTAGTTGGGACAAGACTATCAAACTCTGGAATGTAGAAACAGGCCAAGAAATCCGCACCCTCAAAGGGCATGATAACTATGTCACAAGCGTTAATTTTAGTCCCGACGGCAAGACATTGGTGAGCGGTAGTTGGGACAAGACTATCAAACTCTGGAATGTAAAGACAGGCCAAGAAATCCGCACCCTCAAAGGGCATTATGCCCTTGTCAGTAGCGTTAATTTTAGTCCCGACGGCAAGACTTTGGTGAGCGGTAGTAATGACTACACTATCAAACTCTGGAATGTAGAAACAGGCCAAGAAATCCGCACCCTCAAGGGGCATGATAGCTTTGTCCAGAGCGTTAATTTTAGTCCCGACGGCAAGACTTTGGTGAGCGGTAGTGCTGACAACACTATCAAACTCTGGGATGTAGAAACAGGCCAAGAAATCCGCACCCTCAAGGG
>VYLL01000018.1_pt1 | contig 88219 bp, 81 predicted proteins | sample 5114301 | NCBI WGS metagenome assembly VYLL01 (sample SAMN12291809, study PRJNA351875) | freshwater metagenome | isolation source: freshwater lake | place: USA: Michigan, MSU2 Lake | collected 2011-08-16 | reverse complement strand
GGCGGCGGGGGTCGCGGTGGCTATGGCGGCGGTGGCGGTGGCGGTGGCGGTGGCCGCGGCGATCGCGGCGGAGACCGGGGTGGTGGCGGCGACCGGTGGTGAGCAAGCCCGCGCTCGCGGGAACATTTCATTGAGATGAACGTCCAAGACCGGCGCGATGCGCCGGTTTTTTGTTGCCGTCCTCTGTATGACACTCGGCACTCCGCCGCGCTGAAGGACCTCCCATGCTTAAGGCCGCACTTGCCCTTCTGCTGTGCGCTGGCGTGCTGAGTGGCTGCGTCGCACGTCAGTACGTCACCGCGACGCCAGCCGGGCCCACGGCGACGATGGTGCCGCGCGTTTGCTGGCCAGCAAGCCAGACGGCGGATGCGATGACCCCGGTTGCGCTCGACGCGACGTTGCCACGTCACACTGCGGCTGTGCCGTCACGCCTCGTCGGCTTCTGGCTTCGCGGCGTGCATGTGTGGCATGACCCCGATGTCCCGGAGGCCGAAGTTGTCGGGTTTGTCATGAGCGCGCCCGGGACGCCGCTGGATGACGTGGGAGAGTTGACCGGGTTGCTCGCCAGCGGCGAGATCGTCGCGACGTTTCGCTCGGCGCGCGAGCTGAAACTGGTGATTGAGCCGCGGGTGACGACACCCGGCGTTGGTCGCTCGAACGGTGTTGACTGGTACTGCGCGACGTACGCCGATGGGTGGACGTTTCAACGGGCGAGCCCGCCGGAGATCGACCAGTTCTATTCCGGGAGTTCGATGCACCCGTGCTATGAAGGCGACGGTGTCGAAAACATCGGGCCAGCCGAGGCAGGGCTTCTTGACGGTGCGACAATCGTTCATCTTCCTTCGCCGCTGAGGGAACGTGGGATCTCGGTCTGGCGAGCGCCCAGTGGCAAAGGGCGAGCGATCCGGACGACTCGACCAAAGGATGCTTCGCTGACGATTCTGCTGACGGCCGAAGAGCACGCGGCGGCCCTACGCCGCCTGAAGGACGTCAGCCTCAGCGGGCATCGTCCCTGGCTTCCTTGATGCCTTGGTCCGTTGATCTCCTCGATCCCTGCATTCCCTCCGCCTTATCCTCGTCCCATGCTCCCCATACTCCGCACCGAGTTCGGCTCCTCCATCCGTCTCACCGATGGCTCGCTGCTGCCGATCCGCCAGGTCTTCGGCATTGGGCAGAACTACGCGCGGCACGCCAAGGAGATGGGCTCCGCGCCGCCCGAGCGGCCGGTGGTGTTCTGCAAGAACCCGATGAGCGTGATCCCTTCGGGCGAGGCGATTGTCGTACCGAGGATTTGTCAGGATCGCGAGCAGGTGGATTACGAGGGCGAGCTGGCGATCGTCATCGGGCGCGCGGCACGCGACGTGAGTCGCGAGAACACGACACAGTTCATCCTCGGATACGCCGCGGCGAATGACGTGTCGGCGCGCTGGTGGCAGAAGACCGGCTCGGGCGGGCAGTTCAATCGCGGCAAGAGCTTTGACACCTTCTGCCCGCTCTCAGCGATCGCTGAGCAGTCGCGCGTCGGCGATCCGTCGAAGCTGCGGTTGACCACGCGACTCAACGGCGAGCTGATGCAGGACTCCGAAACTAGCGACATGATCTTCGATTGTTTGACGCTCGTGAGCGAGCTGAGCCGCGGCATGACGCTGATGGCCGGCACGGTGATCCTCACGGGCACGCCGTCGGGCGTCGGCACGGCCCGCACGCCGCCGGTGTATCTGAAGCACGGAGATGTTGTGGAGGTGGAGATCACGGGCGTGGGGACGGTGTCGAGCTCCGTGCGGTTTGAGGCTTGAGGCTGAACGCTGACGCCTCGCGTCTCACGTCTTCTTTCCTATCATCGCCTCGCATGAGCAAGGGCGGAAAGCACAAAGAGCAAGAGAAAGTCATGGAGAACCGGCGGGCCCGGTTTGACTATCTCATTGGCGAGACCATCGAGTGCGGCATGGTGCTGCACGGGCCGGAGGTCAAGAGCGTGCGCGCTGGGCAGGTGTCGTTGAACGAGGGCTTTGTGCGCGCCGAGTTGCTCAACGGCGAGCCGCGTGAGTTGTACCTGCACAACGTGAACATCGCGGAGTATGGCCCGGCGGGGACGCAGAAGGACAAGCCGACGCGCACGCGAAAACTCCTGGCGAGCAAGAAGGAGATCGTGCGGCTGTGGAAGGCGACGCAGGTGAAGGGCAACACGATTGTGCCGCTGAAGGTGTACTTCAAGAACGGGTATGCCAAGTGCCTGATCGGCGTGGGCACGGGCAAGAAGGAACACGACAAGCGCCAGACGATCCGCGAGCGCGAGAGCAAGCGCGAGATCCAGCGTGCGGTGAGCAAGCGTGTGGGGTGAGCGTCACGCGGCGCGGTGATCGGCGGCGCCCGCGGCGCGGGCGGGCGTGTTCGTGGGCGATGCTCCGCGACGCGAGCCTTCGGGCGCGCCGAGACTGGCTCGCTCGCCGCCTCGTACCGGGTTCACCGGCACGCAGAACGGCTCGGTGTTGATGCCGAACGCGCAGGGTGTCAGGTCCGTCGCGCCCGCTTGCGCGATCGACGTGCGCTGCCCCAGCGCGGCGTCGTTCGCCTCACGCCCCGCAATCACCGCCCACGGCGCAAACAACACAGGTCGAGTAATCACGCGACGCTCCTTGAGTTCCGCGTCTATCGACGCGGATCACGCGAGCGTGCAGCGAAGTTCCTCGGCGAGAAGACAGCAGGCGCGTGCCGCACCGCGCGAGCGCTGTAGGCGAACTCGCACCGTGACGACTCAGTGGTTTTCGGACGGACAGACGCTGGCTCGCGCTGGCGATCAGATCCCGGCCTTGGCTCCGCGGGCCATGCGGACGGCGACCCGAGCCCGCTCGAGCTCCTTCGCCGCGCGTTCGCGGGCCAGCTTCTCGGTGGGCTGGTTGCTCTCAGCCTTGCTCAGCGCGGCGTCGGCCTCCGCAACGGTGATCGTCTCCGCCGGCGTTGCTCGGGTGGTCAGGAGCGTGAGCTTGGCACCGACCATGTGGGCGAAGCCCTCTTCAACCAAGAACTGGCGGGTGCCGCCGGCGCCCTTGTTCGAGTCGGCGACGTCGACGCGCAGCGGGCCGATGCCCAGTTTCATGACCAGCGGGGCACGACCGGGAAGGATGCCCACCATGCCGTCGTGAGCGGGAAACTGCACGCTCGCGGCGGGGATATCCAGGACCTTGCCCTGGGGTGTCGTGAGCGTGAACTGGAAGCTGTTGCCGATCATGCGCGATGCTCCGAAGGACGGCGGGCCGCCGGGGACAAGCCCGGCACGCGCCGAAGGGCCGAAGGATAGCAGGGCGGGCGAAGCCGTCAGCCTTCAGAGGTCAGGTTTCAGCAAAGCGGCCAAGGGTCAGTTTTCAGTTGTCAGCAGTCAGGGGTCCGTGTTCCGTCTGTGAGTTGCGAACAGTCGATGGTTCATTTCGCGTCAAGGCCCTCCAAGTCCTGCACACCTCTCCGCTCCCCTCCGCCTTTCCGCGATCCGGGGCAATCTGCAAGCCGCTCACCCCGGCGCGCACTTGCCTCCCTTGCCTCCCTTTCCCCCTCTGTTGACAACCGCCTTTCCTCGTACCTCGCTCGCGGAGGCCGTGATTCGCTACGCTCGCATCGAGCCATGTCGCGAAGTGTGCTGATTCTGATCGGGCTGACCCTGGCGCTCTCCGCCGCGGCGGCCCTGCGCCTCAACGTCGGCCAAACGCGGGGCACACTGGATAGCGCGGCGTGGGACGCGATCCTTTCGCTCCGCTGGCAACGCGTGTTTCTGGCCGGCACCGTCGGCGTCGCGCTCGCGAGCGCCGGCGTGATGCTGCAATACCTCTTGCGCAACCCGCTGGTCTCGCCCGACGTCATGGGACCGGCCAGCGGCGCATCGCTAGGCGTCATGATCTCCATCGCGCTCTGGCCCGCGGGGATCGGCTTCGGCGCGCTGGCGTGGCAGGCCGGCCCCGCACTCTGCGGTGCGATGGGCGCGATGGCGCTCATCACGCTGCTCGCGCGGCGTCGCGCAGGACTCGATCCTGGCGGCGTGATCATCACCGGCGTGGTCGTTTCGATCATGTGCGGGGCGGGCGTGGTGTTCGTGCAGCATCTGATCAACGCGACCTCGTTGAGCGGGCGGACGCTGGCGCTTCTGGTGGGTGCGATCGGCGATGACACGCCGCGGGGGCACGTGGCGGTGGTCGCGGTGCTGTGCGTGATCGTGATCGGCGCTGGCGCGTGGATGGGCCGGACGCTGGACGCGATGTCGATGAGCGAGGACGAGGCGGTGTCGGTGGGCGTGGCGTTGTCGCGCGTTCGGGCGCTGACGTTTTTGGGCGCGGGGGTGCTGACTTCGGGCGCGGTGGTGCTGGCGGGGCCGGTGGGGTTTGTGGGCCTGATTGGGCCGCACGTTGTGCGGCTGATGTTGAACGTGGGCGGGCGAGATCGGCGCGAGTCGCGCAACGGCGCGGTGAATGCCAGCGACGGACGCGCCGACGCGCTGACCCGCACGATCGGGCGCGCCGGCACGCTGCTCATCGGCTCCGCCCTCTGCGGCGGAACCCTGCTGATCCTTGGCGACGCCGGCGTGCGCGCCATCGACCTGGGCGCCGGACGCATGCCCATCGGCGTGATCACGGCGCTTCTCGGCGGGCCGCTGCTCATCGCGCTACTGGCGAGATCGCATTCGCGTGTGATGTGAGCGGGCACGAAGCGTTGACAGAGTCATTCACGCTCGGACATGGGCGTCGCGGCTCCGCTCAACGTTGACGACCCCGGCGAAGTCGCCGCGGCATTTGTTCCCGCGGGTGCTGCCCCCCGGTCGAGTTGCGGGCCATGGAGCAAAACAATCTCCTGCCACGACGACGCGAATCGCGACACGAGCTTGCCCATGGTTTCGCGGCGCGCGTCGGCCGCGGCGTCTGCGCGTGCGCCGTCACGTCCCCAGTAGTTGCTCACGCGCGAGCCGTCGGCCTGGGCGGTGACCGTGGCGTATTGGTAACTGGAGCGCACGTCGATCAGCAGCGCCGCGGCGTTGCCGAGCGAGACTTCCTTTGAGTCGGGAATTACACCCAGCGACGCCAGACCGACGAGCGGAAACGTGCCCGTCGGCTGACGCTCGTTGTCGAGCTCATACACCAGCAGCATGTCGGCGTTGAGCCGACGCGCGGCGGTCCGAAGCTGCGCGATCGAACCCGCGTTTGGCTCCGTCTCCCAGAGCGTGATCGGCGCGATCTTGCGCACGTGCGGCAGCATCGCAAGCCTGCCGAGCTCTTCCTCGCTCATTGCGTCGCGCCCAACGGGCGAGAGCAATCTCAGCGGCCGCCCGCGCTGCACGCGCGCCACCGCGAGCACGATCGGGAATCGCGGCGGGACAAACGCCGCGGAGCGGGTCTCGCTTGAGGCCGATTGGAGCAAGCCGGGCGCATCCGGATCGTCGTACGACGCGCCGTCGTTGACGTAGCACTTCTGTTGGGCGCAGCCCCCCAAAGCGCACATCGTCGCGACCAGCAGGCCGCCGAGAACCCTCCGATGGCGTGCGCTCGGGCGAGCGCGATTCAACTCAGAGACCTGGGCGGCGAAACGGGCGGTGCTGCGTGGGCTCTGCATGTGGGCTCTCCGTGCGGATGGCGCGAGGTGCGACCGCTCGCGGCGTCGATCACTTCGACGCAGCGAGTGCGTATGTTCGGTGCGGAGATTCAGGCGACGCGTGACCCCGAAGGTTCGCGCGAGTTTAAGATTGTCGGCAGCACGGGGTCCGCGTTGGCCACGCGCGACTCCAGCCCAGCGCGGATCGCGGGCCAATCGCTCGGGATCACGCCGAACATCACGGTGTTGCGCACGTACCCGCTGGCGGTGATGCGATGCGCTCGTAGCACGCCCTCGCGCACGGCCCCGAACTTGGCCATCGCGTTCTGGCTCCGCACGTTGCGTTCGTCGGTCTTCAGCGTGACGCGCACGCACTTGAGCACGTCAAAGGCGTATTGCAACAGCAGCAGCTTGCACTCGGGGTTCACGCCTGTGGCCCGGGCGGGCTGGGCGTACCACGTCGCGCCGATCTCCACGCAGCGGTTCTTCGGGTCGATGTCCATGTACGACGTGGAGCCGAGCACGCGCCCGTCGAGCGCTGAGGTGACGGTAAAGACGCGCGACTTGGGGTTCTCGCGATAGATGCGCATGTACGTTTCGAACGCTTCGGGCGAATCGTCGGCGGGGGCCGAGAGGAAGAGGTCGAATGTGCCGCGTGCGGTGATCCGATGCAGCTCGGCGTCGTGGGCCGGCGTGTTCTCGACGAGTCGCACGATGCGCCCGCCGAGCCTCGGGAATGGGCTCATCGCAAAGGTGTCGGCAGTCATGACGCGAGCGTATCACATGGCTCGCGCGGCGAAACTCTCATCATGCGGTCGGGTGAGTCGGTCGATAAAGAAATGGCCCGGCGTTCAGTCCAACGCGACTCCCACGCTGCGAGCGGCCGCACGCCACACGCCCCACTTCAGACCCACGCCGCCTCGTCCTGCGGTCGTGCGGCAGAATGACCGGCGTTCCCGACCTTCACACCACTACGCTCTCACTCGCACTTCATCGGCGTCTCACCGCCGGACTGCCGCTTCGCGGGTGGCGTCTTCACGCGTGCGTTGTCCCGGTTTGTCAACCCGCGGAGGTTTCTGACCATGCCTAACGATCGCGAACCGACCGACCCGCGCAGCTACTCCGCATTGGCGACGGACTTTTTCGTCAACCAGCGCCTGTGCTTGAAGATGGACCTGCCCACCGAGCGCGAGACGATCCTGAACATGTTTGATCGCGTGCGTCGCGAGTTTCCGGAGATGAAGCGTTTCAAGCGCAACCAGGGAACACTCTCGCTGGAATCTGAAATCGCGCCCGGCAACGGCGGCGGCGAGCAGCTCTGGCTCGAGCTCCGCAAGACCAGCATCCGCAGCGGCTCGGCCAACCCATCATCCACCAAGGCGTCGTACGGCCTGCACGCGCTGGTGCTCGAAACCGCGCCGTACTTCTTGAGCATCTCGCCAATCGACATCGACTTCATCGAGCTGATGTTCGGCCTGGATGTCGCGTGCGCCGCCAACCACGACGCGCTGGTGTTTGAGGCGCTCATGGGTGACTCGCCACTCGCAAAGCTTATGGACCGGGCTGGCAAGAACACATCCGACGCGATGACCCGCGCGTTCGTGATCAACTCGCAACCGCTGCTGGGCGTGTCGCTGGATGAGAAGGGCGAGGTGCAGGCACACTTTGAAATCAAGACGCGGACCACGCCCTCCAGGCAGAACCCCGCGCGGTTTGAGCCTGCGCCGATCTCGATTTATCTGGTGCTGCGAAAGTACGGCGCGGTGTCGGACATCGGCGAGCTGCCGGGGATTCTCAAGCACCTGACCGCGACGGGCGAGGAGCTGCTGGACCAACGCGTGATCCCGCATTTGCTGACGCCGATTCGCGAAGCGGCGAGCAGCGCGGGCGCGATGGACTTTGAAAACCCGTCTCAAGACTGACGCTGAGCGGCGTGCTTTGAGATCGCAGCCTCCGTATTGTTCTGCGGGGCGTGCGTGTGATGTGTGCCGAGCGATGCCGGACCCTGCGAAGCCCCACTTGATGACCAGCGCGAACCTCCAAACTGCGCACGGCGTATGGCTGATCGCCACACCTTTGTTTTCTCTCGCTCTTGCTCCAGCCGATTTTGGTCTGCTCACGCCTGTGAGCTTGGCCTCGTCGGCGCGTCCCGCCGGTGGCACCGGCAAGGTCGATCTCGGCGGCGTGCTCGCCCCCGTGGGCATGATCATCGGGGTGGTGATTCTGGCTACTGGCGCGATCATGCTGTTGCGACGCAAGCTCTACGCCGCGGAGGCGTCAAGCGACCAGACGGGGCTCATCATGGACGAGCTTCGCGAGATGCGGCAGCGCGGCGCGCTGAGCGAAGCCGAGTACGACGCCGCCCGAGCCAAGCTGCGGGACCGGCTTCGTGGGAGCGTCGAAACGCCCGACGCGGCGTCGGCGAGCGGTGCCAGTGCGGCGCACGGGACGGGGACGTTGCCCGGCAAAGAGACAGCGAAGATGACGCCGCGCGCGGTGCCGCGACCGGCTTCACCCTCGTCCTCACCCTCCACCCCCCACACCCAGCGCCCGACCAGACCGGATAAACCCCCCAACCGGCCCTGAATCCCATCGCGAACGCGGAACCGCGTGCGCATTCCAGACGCACCGCATCTTGGTCGATACAGTCTCACGCCCCATTCTGCAACTGGTGTTCTCTTCCGGCCTGACAGGCCAGGGATTTCTCAACATGGCGAAGAATCGCAGCGACGGCCCGAACGAACCCAGCTCCCCCAACTCAGGTGCCGACGACCAGGGGCGGGGCGGGAGCGGGGGCGGCGGCGGCAACGGCACCGGGGGTTTCCGCGGGCGCCGCATGACCACGTGCTCGTTCTGTGGCAAGACCAGCCGCGAGGTCGGCCCGATGGTCGAGGGGCCGAGCGATGTGTACATCTGCGCGACCTGCACCGACCTGTGCCAGAACATCTTCAAGCAGGAGCGCCGGCGCGTCGGCAGCACCACGCCGATGTTCAGCGAGATCCCCACGCCCCGCGGCATCAAGGACTTCCTTGATCAGTACGTCATCGGCCAGCAGATCGCCAAGCGCTCGCTCAGCGTCGCGGTACACAACCACTACAAGCGCCTGAGCCAGATGGAGCGCGACGACATCCAGGTCGAGCTTGACAAGTCCAACATCCTGCTCATCGGCCCCACCGGCTCGGGCAAGACGCTGCTGGCCAAGAGCCTCGCCCGCATGCTCAAGGTGCCGTTTGCTATTGGCGACGCAACCACGCTCACCGAGGCCGGCTACGTCGGTGAGGACGTCGAGAACCTGCTGCTCAAGCTCCTGCAGAATGCGGACTTCGACATCGAGTCCGCACAACGCGGCATCATCTACATCGACGAAATCGACAAGATCGGCAAGACCTCCAACAACGTCTCGATCACCCGCGATGTCTCGGGCGAGGGCGTGCAGCAGGCCCTGCTGAAGATGCTCGAGGGCACCGTCGCAAACGTCCCGCCGCAGGGCGGACGCAAGCACCCCGAGCAGCAGTACATCCAGCTTGACACCTCGAACATCCTGTTCATCTGCGGCGGCACGTTCGTCGGCCTTGAGGACATCATCCGTCGTCGCGTGGGCAAGGCCCGCATCGGCTTCGCGGAGACCTTCCACTCGATCGGCGACGACGACACCACCGAGTCCGAGGCGCTCTTGGCGCAGGTGCAGCCGGATGACCTGGTCGAGTTCGGGATGATCCCGGAGTTCGTCGGTCGTCTGCCGGTGCTGGCGCCGCTGATGCCGCTGAACCTGGACACGATGATCCACATCCTGACGGAGCCGAAGAACGCGCTGGTGAAGCAGTACCAGCACCTCTTCTCGCTCGAGGGTGCGTCGCTGAGCTTCACCGACGCGGCGCTCAAGGCGGTCTCTCGCAAGGCGCTGGAGCGCCAGACCGGCGCCCGCGGCCTTCGCGCCGTGATGGAAGAAGTCATGATCGACCTCATGTACGACCTGCCCGAGGCGGCCAGCCGCGGCAAGGAGTACGAGATCGACGAGGTGGACGTCAACACCAAGCGTCGCTTGTCTGACCTGGTCGTCCGCCGCAAAGAGTCCGCATAACCGGCGCACGCCCGCGTGACTGGGGACCGAATACGCGGCCCGACAATCTTCGAGAACCTTCTAAAACCCGCCTTCCGGCGGGTTTTTTCATGAAGATCGCGTATTTGACGGATTTCGTGCAGCCAGATCAAGCAAGTTAGTGTATGCTAAGTTAGCATACACTAGCAATGTCGAGCAGGCTGGCGAGATGACCCGCTTCAGGCGTTGCGAATCGAGGAGTGACCATGAGTGCGGATGTGATGGTGTGGGTCCAGTCGATCTTGGTGCCGCTGGAGCGGATGGCGACGACGCCGAGTGTGTTGGGGTTTGCAGACTGGGCGTTCGCGGCGGGTTGGCTGGTGTTGCAGGTCGCGCTCTGCGCGCTGGTGGCAGACTTTTTCTCCGGCGTGATTCACTGGCTGGAGGACAGTTACTTCGGGCCCAAGACGCCGCTGATTGGCAAGTGGGTGATCGAGCCGAATCTGCTGCACCATCGTGACCCGCGGGCGATGGTAAAAAACTCGTGGTGGGTGACGAACAACGTGCTGCTGCTGATCGCGGCGGGCATGATCGGGCTGACGCTGGCGCTCGGCGTGTTCACCTGGCAGGTGGGCCTGACGGTCGTGCTGCTGGCCCACGGCGCGGAGTTTCATCGCTGGGCCCATCGCACGCGCACCGAGAACGGTCGCGTCATCGTGTGGCTGCAGCAGAACGGCTTCGTTCAGAGCCCGGCGCATCACGCCGGGCACCACCGGCACGACAAGGACCGTCGCTACTGCACGATCACGGACTACGTGAACCCGGCGCTGGATCGGGTGCGCTTCTGGCGCGGGCTGGAGGCGGTGATCTGGGCGTTGACGGGCGTAGAGCGGCGCGGGGAGCCGGAGGAGGGCGAACATGAACACGAACACGAACATGAAAAGGGCCAGGAAACCGTTGTCGCGAAGGCGCGTACGGGAGTTGTCACGGGTGTGGGTGCTGGCGCGGGTGCGAGTGTGTCGCTTGCGTTGCCGCAGGTGTGCGGCGGGAAACGCGTGGATGGGGCCTCAGGGTGTGCGGGGCGATGCCGCGGGTGTGCTCGTCGCGCCGGCTAGGCCGGGTGGGGGCGAGGCGTTCGCGGGGCCGGCGGCGTTCAGCATGCCGGGCGTGTGACCGCTGATGGAGACCGTCGTGGGGAGAGCGAACTCGATGCCCGACGCGCGGAAGCGCTCGAGCATCTTCAGGTTGATGTCTTGCTGAACTGCGAGATAGAGCGTGTAGTCGGGCGTGTTGACGAAGTAGACGATGTTGAAATCCACGGAGTACGCGTTGAGTTTCGTCAATGCGCAGCGATCAAAGCGGCAGCCGCACTGTGTGCGGATGATCTCCTCGACGAACGCGGGGATCTGCCGAAGGACGCTGACGGGCGTGTCGTACGTGACGCCCACGGTGTACTCGATGCGGCGTTCCTGCATGCGGCGGAAGTTGTGGATGCGTGAGCTGAGCAGGTCGCTGTTGGCGACGACGAGCTCTTCACCAGAAACCGCACGGAGGCGCGTGGTCTTGACGCCGATGCGCTCGACCGTGCCGCTTTTGTCGCCGAGCTGGATGGCGTCGCCGACGACGAAGGGCTTGTCGATGAGGATGGAGACGCTCGCAAAGAGGTCGCCCAGTACGTTCTGAACGGCGAGCGCGATGGCGATGCCGCCGATGCCAAGGCCGGCGAGCAGGGGCGTGACGGCGACGCCGAGGTTGTCCAGCGCCAGCAGGACCACGATGATGAGCACGCCGAGCATGGCGAGGAATCGCAGCACGCCCATGCTGCTGGCGACGGTCTCATCGGTGCGGCCGTCCTTGCCGATGGAGCGTGCGGCGAGCGCGTTGAGCGCAAAGTCGATCAGACGCGAGCTGGAGATGAGAAGCTGAACGCAGCACGCGACGACTGCGACAATCTGCAGGACCTTGTCCACGCGCGGGTCGAGGTTAAGCACGCGCGTCGCGATCACCAGCGAGCCCAGCAGCACGAGCATCGGCCGGATGCTCGCCAGCAGATCGACCGCGAGGTCATCGATGCGCGTCGTTGTGCGCTCCGCGGCCTTTCGCAAGCGCGCGACGAACACGCGCTGCAGGGCCATCGCGACGACGAAAACGATCGCGAGCGTTGTGAACGCGGTGATCCACATCTGGACGCTGTTGCCCCAGAACACGATGTCGAGCCAGTGGGTGCTGGCCGGCACGGTGACGCGGACGAGCTCGGTGGACGGCGGGGAAGCGGGCGCGGCCGGGCCGACGGGCGCGGCGAGGACGGAGGCAAACGGAGCGGACGCGGCAAGGGCCGCGATGAGGTGGAGACGGATGTGTGCGAGGGCGGTATTCATGGGTGCAAGTGTTCCCGTGTGATGGCGTGAGTCGAGGAATGGGGCAAGATTGGAGGGGCGAATAGGGGTACCCCTTGGTTGATTACCCTTGATGAATGTGCGGCGAAATGTCGCAGAATGTCAGATAAATGCGTCGATTGCGAGGGCATCTACCAAAGTTTGTCGGACTCGGGTTAATCCATGGAGCCGTTTGCTGGTCGGACGCGGATCGTCCCCCATGTTTGGAAGGCAAGGGATGCGACTCCCTGCTTCCCTGGGTACGCCCGGATGGCGAGTTCAGGTTCCTTAGTCGCGTGGATGGAGAGAGTTTATGAAGAACATGATGACGGCCGCGATTCTCGTGGCGGCGCTCGGCGGCGTGGCGATGGGCCAGACCCAGATCCTGACCGATGGTGCGTCGCGTTACGCCTATGGCAACACGCAGGACGGCGTGAACGGTAACGCCGACCTGAACCCGCTGGCCAACTCGACGTCCAGCGACTGGCTGTCGCACAACCAGTTCTTCTATCGCGTGGGCACGGGCGCCAGCGCGAACGCCAATGGCATCCGCACGATCGGCGCACTGGGCAGCCGCACGTTCACGCAGGTGTCGGCGAACGTCGGGCGGTTTGACTACACGAACCTGGGCACCACGGCTGGCCTATTCAACGCCTCGATCACGACGACGCTGACGAACAACGGCGGCGGCGCGGTCAACGTGCTGTCACGCATCGTGCTGACGAACAACTCCGCGTCGGCACCGCTGACGATCAACTTTTATAACCTCGTGTCGTCGTCGGCTTCTGCGACCGCAAACGATGACAGCATCGCGTCGGTCGGTGGCAGCACGACGAACTTCCGCGTGACTGAGAGCAGCAGCGCGAACTTCGTGGACATCAACGGCTTCACCAATGGCCGCTTCCAGCTCGGCGTCAACCGCACGACGACGCCGGCGGGCGCTGACCGCATCCCGGCGCTGTTCTTCCAGAGCAGCGGCCAGGGCGGCTCGACGAGCCTCAACCTATCGAACCTCAACTCGAGCTCGACCAGCGTGTTCGGCACGTCGGCGGGCTTGCAGTGGACGTTTGTGATCCCGGCGAGCGGGTCGGTGGAGTTCTACTCCGCGATCGGCGTGAACCAGGCAGCAGTGCCGGCACCGGCCGCGATGGCGATGCTGGGCCTGGGCGGTCTGACGGCGGCGCGTCGGCGTCGCGCGGTCCGCTAAGTGAACGTGCTTCCCTAAACCTCCAGCAGTTTTGCGGGTTTGAGAGCGACAGCGAGACGATTCGCAACCCCGACCACTGACAGATCGTAGATTCATCTGCCATGTGGATCGGGGGCATGAGTTCCTCTCTCACCCGCCCTCGGGACGACGACAAGGCCGCCTGCGTTAGGCGGCCTTTGTCTTTTTGGCGGTGGGCGGCGCTCAGTCGCGAGTGCCGAGTCGCGAGTGAAGCTCGCTGAGGCAGGGGCGCGGGGCTTCCGTTGTGGTGTTGCGCTTTCGTCTGTCAGCGGGAAGGCAGGCGAGAAGCCTGCCCCACACAAACCCTCAAGGCTCGGCGACGATGTAGCAGACGAAGCTGAGATCGGCCGGGACGCTCTTGGTGGGTTTCCAGAAACCGGTGCCGACGCCGCGGCGGTTCTCGCGCTCAGTAAAGACCTCCACGCGCTTGAAGCCCGCGTCGGTGAGGATGTCCCGGAGCTCCGGGAGCGTCCACAAGCGCCACGGGTACGTGAACGCGTTGCGCATTGGTGGGCGAAGGTCAGCAGCACGGCGGGATTTCTTGCCGCTCTCGGCGCGGGGTCGCGGGGCGGGGAACTCGAAGTGGATTTTGCAGAGGTAGTCGCCGGTGACGGGGTCGTAGCGGTTCTGGTCCCAGACGTAGGTGAACCCGCCGTGCTTGCGGACGCGACGGCGTTCCTGGAGTTCGACGAGGACATCGGACCCGCCGAAAAAGTCGAGGATGAAGAGGCCGCGGTCGTTGATGGCGGCGCGGACGTTGGCGAAGTAGTCGCGCATCACGGCGCGCTCTTTGAAAACCCAGTACGAGAAGTTCAGCGCGAGCACGGCGTCGGCGCGCAGGTGCTCGGCGCGCAGCTCGGGGCTGAGCACGTCGCCCGGGATGATGGTGATCCGCTGCCGCTGCGATTCATCGAGGCGCGCGGCGATGCGTTGGCTGGCGACGTCGCGCAGGAGGGCTTTGTCGAGGTCCACGCCGATGGCGCGGTTGTGCTTGCCGGCCTTGACCCAGTCGATGGAGTTGATGGCGGTGCCGCAGAAGTCCTCGCGCACGGTCACGGGCTTGGGGCGTTTGAAGGCCTTGAACGCCTGGAGCATGAAGTCGATCTCGGCCTCGGGCTCTTGCACGGCGGCTTCGTAGTAGTCGTGCTTGCTGAGGGCCTTGGCGGTCTTGCGGTTGCGGGCGGTGGGCATGACAAGTTGCTTTCAGAGAGTGTCGCGCGGCGCATGCGGGCGTGTGCTTGAGCACGCGTTCGCAGGGGCGTGAAGCGTACCGAAGTTGGCGTATGGCTGCCGCGAGAGTGTGCGGTCAGCCGAGTTGCTCGATCGCGGCGCTGATGTCTTTCACGGGCACGAGACGCATCTTCGCGAGCGAGGGCTCGTCGAGTTTCGTGCCGGGCTTGGCGCTCGCGGCGGGGATGATGAGCGATTTGAAGCCCAGGCGGTGGGCTTCGTGAGCGCGGGCGATGAGCTGGCCGACGGGCCGGACTTCACCGCCGAGGCCGACTTCGCCGATCACCGCGACGCCGGGGGCCAGGGCGCGCCGTAGGTTGGCGCCGGCGATGGCCAGCAGGAGCGCGAGGTCCGCGGCGGGTTCAACAACGCGCACGCCGCCGACGGACGAGGCGAAAATGTCGCGATCGGCGAGGCGGTGGCCGGCGTGTTGCTCGAGCACCGCGATGAGCATCGCGAGACGGTTGGCGTCAAGGCCGGAGCTCTTGCGCTTTGCGGCGCCGAGGAAGCCGGTGGCGGTGAGGGCCTGAATCTCGACCATGAGGCAGCGCGAGCCGGTGAGCACGGGGCAGACGACAGCGCCGGGGCGGGCTTCGCCGGCGCCGCTGAGAACGGCGAGACCGGACGCGTCGGTGGCTTCGTGCAGGCCGCCCTCGCGCATCTCGAAGAGGCCGATCTCGAGCGTGGTGCCGAAGCGGTTCTTAACGGCGCGCACGACGCGATGGGCGTGGTAGCGGTCGCCTTCGAAGTAGAGCACGGCGTCCACGAGGTGTTCAAGGAGGCGCGGGCCGGCGAGCTGGCCGTCTTTGGTGACGTGACCGACGAGGACGACGGTGACGCCGCTGGCCTTGGCGAAGTAGACGAGTTCGGCGCAGCAGCGCCGGAGCTGAGTGAGCGAGCCCGGGAATGCGTCAAGGCCGGCGTTGTAGACCATCTGGACGGAGTCGATGATCATGACCGGCGGGCGGCCGCTGGCGGAATCGCTGAGCGCTCGCGCGGCTTGCTCGGTGATGCGGGCGAGCGAAGTTTCGCTCAAAAGGAAGAGCTCGGGCGAGGAGGCGACGCCGAGTCGCGAGGCCCGCATGCAGACCTGCTCGGCGGATTCTTCGCTGGAAACGTAGAGCGTGCGCGTGCCGGCGCGGGCGAGTGCGCCCGCGGCTTGGAGCAGGAGTGTGGACTTACCGATGCCCGGGTCGCCGCCAAGGAGCACGGCAGAACCGGGGACGAAGCCGCCGCCGAGGACGCGATCAAGCTCGCCGATGCCGGTGGCGATGCGCGGACGGTTGAGCGCGTCGGCGCTGGCGACTTCGGTGATGGGGCGAGCGCCGGTGCGGGTGGCGGCGGCGGGGTCGGCGTCGTCGAGTTCGTCTTTGGCGTCGTCCCACGTCGCCATGGAGGCGGCGCGTGGGTCGACGCGGGCTTTGGGTTCGAGGCGCTCGGCGTCGAGGCTGTCCCACGCGCCGCAATCGGGGCACTTGCCCATCCACTTTGTCTGGACAGCGCCGCACGATCTGCACGCGAACACCTGACGGGTCTTGGCCACGGTCGAGCGTAGCGAGGTTTGCGATGGGGCGTGCCCGCGTGATCGGGGATGCGTGCGAGAAACGTCTTTGGAGCGAAGCGTGATGGTGCGTTGCCGCGGCGCGTTTTCCGGGCGTGAGCGGGCTCACGCACGGGCCTCGGTCCATACCATGAAACGGCTCATGGACGCTGAGCGCGGCAAAAAATCAGGACGACGGGTGCTCAGCAAGCGTGCTCGCAGGGTTCGGCTGCTCGTGCGCGTGGCGGTCGGCGGCGTGATCCTGCTGGGCATCGGGGCGTTTGTGGTGACGCGCGGTCCGGTGCCGCGGTGGCTGGCGGCGGGGATCATCCGTGATTCGCTGGGGGCGCAGTTTGATGCCAAGTCGGTCACGCTGACGCTGGATGGGCAGCTCCTGATCGAGCAGCCGGTGCTGATGGCACCGGACGCGACGGGCGAACTGGGCGATGCGCGCAAGCTGCTGTGGGCGGATCGGCTGGCGATTGATCTCAGCTTCTCGAAGTGGCTGGACGCGCGGATCGAGCCAACATCGATCAAGGCGGAGCGCCCAGTCCTGCGGATCAGCCAGCATGTGACGACCGGCAGGCTCAACCTCGCGGCCCTGCGTGTGAGCGCCGGCGGCGGCGCGGCGGTGCAGCTCCCACCGATTGACGTCGTGGATGCGGTGATCGAGCTGGGCGAGCACGGGATCAGCACGAGCCCGGAAACCGGCGGCTTTGTCGCGCTGACGAACCTGCCGATCCGCGCGTCGCTCACGCCGCTACGGACTGCGGCGGCGCCGGCGGGGCGCTATCGCCTGCGCATCAAACAAACCGGCGGGCTGGCGCTAGGGCGCGATGGCGAGAACCTCAGCGGCGATGGCGTGATCGACCTGAGCACCGGCGCGGGGGAGTTTCAGACCTCGTCGATCGACCTGACGCAGTGGACCGGCGCGCGCGTGCCGACGAACATTCGAGCCGCGTGGCAGGCCATGCGCATGCGGGGCGATCTGGCGGGCGTGAAGCTTCGCTATGCGCGGGCGCAAGGGGTGAGCGCCGAGCTGCAACTGCGCGATGTGGAGTTGAATTTGCCGATCGCGGCGGGGCGGCCGGAGGTCGTGGGCTCGCGCACGGCGCGGCTGGAGGGAGTGTCGGGGCTGATGCGGGTGTCGGGCGAGGGGGTGGACGCCGCGATCGATGGGAGGCTGGAGGATCTGGCGATCAACGTGAAGTTTCGCAGTGATGGCGCGAGCATCGATTCGCCATATACGTGTACGCTGGTGGCGAGAGACTTTCAGCTCGAAAAGGACCCGCGCCTGCTGTGGTTTGCGCCGCCGGTGGTACGCCGAAATCTCGAGCTGTTCGGTGGGCCGACCGCGAAGCTGGATGCGCAGATCGAGGTGTCACGCACCGAGGCGACGCCGGAAGGGCCGGGGCCGGTACTGATCAGCGGGTCGATCATCCTTCGTGAGGGCGAGGCGGCATTTGAGCGGTTCCCGTATCCGATCTTTGATCTGCGGGGCAAGGTGCGGTTTGATGATGACAAGGTGCGGATCGTGTCGGTGCGCGGAAAATCCGTGAGCGGGGCGCAGGTTCTGGCCGAGGGTGTGATCACGCCGATCACTGATGAGTCGGGGCTGGATATCCGCGTGACGCTGACGGACGTGCCGATCGACGAGGAGCTGCGAAAGGCGATCGACCAGAGCACGGCGGCGGGGATGCTGGATCTGTTGTTCAGTCGTCGGCAGTATGAGAAGCTGATGGGCGCGGGGCTGATCGCGACGCCCGAGGAGCACGGAGCGGCGCGGCGTGAGCTTGAGGAGCTTGATGCGGTCGTGCGGGCGACTCCGGCGGTTCCGGAGATCGGCGCGAGCGCGGCGCGGCGGAGTGAACTCAACGCGATCTTGAAGCGCCCGGCCTTCGCGTTTGGCGGCGTGGTGGACCGCATTGATGTGCATGTGGTCAACGACGCGGGGATCGGCACAGATTACCGCACGATGATCGACGTGCGGTTTGGCGATGTGGGCGTGCTGCCCGCGGCGTTCGGGCTGCCGCTGCGGGCCGAGGGGATGCGCGTGCTCGTGAACGATCGCGACGTCACGCTGGGTGCCCGCGCGTTTCATGGGCTCAACGGCGGGATGGCGACGCTGCTTGCAGAAGTTCCGGTGACGCGCGTGGACGCGGATGCGTTCCGGCACGAGGGCTCGACGCGGATCCGTGTGAGCGCCAAGGAAATCCCAGTCGACGAGTTGCTGCTGGCGGCGCTGCCCCCCACTGGCCAGTTCTCGGGGTTTCTTCCCGAGGATCAGCAGGGCCCGCCGGCACTGCCGGATTGGGTCGCCGACGAGGCGCCAACACCGGGCCCGGACATCGCGACGCTCATCCGCACGCTGGGCGTGCGCGGCACGGTGGACTGCGACGCGGTGGTCGGACGTGAGCTGGCCAGCGATGGCGAGTTTGACGCGACCGTACGGCTCAACGGCGTGTCGGCGACGCTGCCGGAGCTGACACTCAACGACGGGCAGGTCGATCAACTGCTCGCGACGGACGTTCGTGGCGAGATCAACGTGAACTCCAACGCGCTGACCGTTCGCGACCTGACGGCCCGATTGTCACGGCGCGATGACGAACGGGTGGGACCGCTGGAGCCCGGTGACGAGGTGCGGCTTCAGGCCGACATGCGATTTGGCAATGTCGAAGAAGGCACGCCGGGGGAGCTGGATGCGAGCGTGAGTCTGTCGAGATTCAACGTCACGCTGCCGGTGGAGTCGCTCATCGGCGTGTTCGCGCCCGAGAGCGTCAAGGGCGTGCTGGATGCACGCAGCAAGTGGTCGCCCTCGGGCCGGATCACGGCGGACATCGCGCTCTTTGGGCTGATGTTCCCGGCGCCGCATCAACTTCGCGTCACCGCGACCGGGCGCGGGGCCGAGGCGCTGGAGATCGCGACGGAGTCGGGGCGGCTTTCAGTCGATCAGGTCGGCGGCTCGTGGACGGTGTCGGCGCTGGACTCGATGCGCGGGCGGCCCGATCACCTGCTCGTCGGCTTTGACGATCTGTTCCTCAACATCTTCTCGCTGTCGCCGGCACCGGCGGCGGGCGGCGTGACGATCTCGCAGCCGGCGGGGAGTCTGGCCCTCGCGGGCGATGTGCGCTGGACGGCGCCGCAGCCGACGGACCCGGTGAACCCCGAGCCACTGACGTTTGAGCTTTCGCAGTTCAGCGTTGACCACCCGCTGAGCGTGACGCTGGAGAACGTGCGGGCCGAGTCGCCGCTGATTCTGAAGATGGCGCGGGCGATCGGCGCGGCGTCGGTGGCTGACTTTATCGTGAGCTCGGACGTGCGCGCGGCGTTGAACGCCAACGCGATGCTGACACCCCTTGACGTGCCGGTGGGCTCGCGACGGTTTGACTTTGCCGGTGCGGTGCGGCCCCTGCGGGTGTCGCTGACGCGCTCGGGGCAGAGGATCGATGTGCCGACAATCACGGGCGAGGCGACGATGACGCCCACGGGCGGGCGGTTTGATCGGCTGTCGTTTCAGGCACCGCGCTGGACCGGCTCGATCGATGGCGCGTGGCGGATGAATGACGACGGCGTGGAGCTTGACGCGCGGATCGACGCCCAGGCCGGCGGCATTGAGCCAGACCTGCTGGCGCTGCTGCCGGATGATGTCGCCGGGGCACTGCGCGAAGCGAAGGTCGAGCTCAAGGGCGGGATGTCGTTACGCGATGGAGCGCTCGTGCTGCGGACAAGCTCAAAGCCTGACACAACGACGTCGCCGTCGTCCGAGTCGGCATCGAGCTCGACGCTCGCGGCGCGATTCGCGGGGGACGTGCGACTGGGCGAGTTCGCGGCGGAGATCGGGCTGGGGATACGTCGGGCGTCGGGAGTTTTGGGCGTGGAGATTGAGAAGACGGCGGAGCGAGCACTGCCGTGGATCAAGCTCTCGATTGAATCACCGGGGATGATCGCGGGACCGGTGACGCTGACTGACGCGCGGGGGGTGATGATCGCGAACCCGCCGGGGCGCGACGGCGTGGTCGTGCTGGAATCTCTGCGGGGCAACATGAGCCTGGGGCGCGTGGCGCTGCGCGGCGAGTTGCTCCGGCCGGAGATGCCGGACGCGGCGCGGCAGTTCAATGCAGAGGTACGTGTTGAGGGCGTGCGGTTCGCGGATTTGCTGCGCGATATTCAGCGGAACGAGGCGGACGCCGCGGTGCAGGAAGCTGGCGGCGAGGGTGCGACTGCGCCGACGCCGCCGCCGGGCTTTGATCCGTTGACGATCGCGTCGCCGACGATCGACTCGCACTCGCCGGTGGGATTGCCGCTGTTGATGGAGCGCGGGCTGGGCGCTCACGCTGGCGATACCGGCGATCTGACGCGCGGCTCACTGGACGGGTTGGTGCAGATCACGGGCCTGCTCGGCGATGTTGGCTCGCGGCGCGGCGCGGGGTATGTGCGGATCGTGGGCGGCGACGTGATCACGGTGCCGCTGGTGGTGCCGCTGATCAAGCTCACGTCGCTGAACCTGCCGCTGGATGAGCGGCTGGATTTCTTCAAGACCAACTTCACGATCAACGGGCCGGTGGCGGAGCTGGGCGAGATCGGGTTGCTCAGCGGTTCGGTCGCGGTCTTGGGCAAGGGCTCGATGACGCTGGCGACGCAGGAGCTTGATCTGCGGCTGGCGACGCGGGCACCGGGCGTGATCCCGATCATCGGCGATCTGCTGGACGGGCTGCGGAACCAGGTGCTGACAACGACGGTGAAGGGGACGCTTTCAAAGCCGGAGATCGGCCAGAGCGTGCTGTCGCGACCGCGGGCGTTCTTCCTCAGTCTGTTCGGCGGCGATGAGAGCGAGATCGATATTGACACCGAGCTCGAGGAGCGGCTGCGGGTGGAGCGGCTGGAGCTGCTTGCGAAACCGGCGCCGACGCTGATTCCCGGCGGCACGGCGGCGCCGACCAAGTTGCCGGTGCCGGCCACTCCGATTCCCGCGGCACCGCCTGCCCCCCCATCTGCGCGCACCTCGGAGCCCGGGCGTACCGTGGGTGACTCATCGCGAGTGCAGGGGCGAGACGACGCACGCCCGGGCTCGCCAAACCCAGGGGCCACGCCGTGACGCAGAACCGCCAAGAGCTTGACCCGATCACACAGGCTGAGGTTGTGCGCCTCGAGGGCGCAGAGGCGCCGGCGCAGCGCCGTGTGGATGAGCCGGAGATCGCGGCGCGGATCGACGGGCTGATTCGTGACATGGGCGTTGACCCCGCGAGCTTTGATGCGCGGCTGGTGCATGACCTGATCGCGGCGGGGCTGAAGCTGATCCCCGATCGCCGGAGCACGGGCGAGTTGAAGCTCATCACGGCCGCAGTGAAGGAGCTGCGGTATGCGTTCAATGTCTTCGGTCGCTATCCCGACCCGCACAAGGTGACAATCTTCGGCAGCGCCCGCACGCCGAAGGGGCACCCGGACTACGAGGCGACGGTGGAGTTCTCGCGCCTCATGGCGCAGCGCAACTGGATGGTGATCACCGGCGCCGGCGGCGGCATCATGGAAGCCGGGCACGTCGGGCCGGGGCGCGACAAGTCCTTCGGCGTGGCGATCCGCCTGCCGTTTGAGCAGTCGACGAACGAGGTGATCGCGGGCGACAGCAAGTTGATCAACTTCCGCTACTTCTTCACGCGCAAGCTGATGTTCATCAGCCAGGCGGAGGCGGTGGCGATTTTCCCCGGCGGCTTTGGCACAATGGACGAGGCGTTTGAGGTGCTCACGCTGATCCAGACGGGCAAGGCGTCGATGGTGCCGATCGTGCTCTGCGAGGGCGCGGGCGAGACGTACTGGGAGGAGTTCCTGACGTTCATCCGCGCGGGGCTGTTGAGCCGTCGGTGGATCAGCGAGGAGGACTTGAATCTCTTCAACGTGTGCAAGACGCCGGCGGACGCGGCGGCGGTGATCGACGCGTTCTATCGCAACTATCACTCGTCGCGGTATGTGCGCGATGATCTGGTCATTCGCCTGCGCAAGCCGCTGGCGGAGGGTCAGACCGAGATCCTGACGCAGAAGTATGCCCGACTGCTGCGACCCGGCGCGGGGCCGATGACCCAGCGCGGGCCGTACGAGGTGGAAGACGATCACCTGGAACTGCCGCGGCTGGCGTTCACGCACACGCGCCGTGATTTCGGGCTCGTGCGACGCCTGATTGACGATATCAACGAGGCTCCGACGGCGTGATGTACGCGAGGTCCCGACTGACGTCGGCGTGACGCGGGTCTTTCCGATTGCCGATTCCCGATTGCTGATTGCTGATTTCCGACCGCCGTTCTTCCCCCACTGCTCCAGCCATGCCCACACTTCTTGCTATTTCGCCCGAACTTGAACCGGTGCAGGCGCACCTTGCCGCGGGCATGGCGCTGGTCGAGAAGCGGATGCAGCAGCAACTCACCAGCGATCTGCCGCCGGTGCAGCGCTTGTGCCGTCATGTGGAGCGGTACCACGGCAAGATGATCCGGCCGGCGCTGGCGATGCTCAGCGCGCTTGCGAGCGCGACGGACGATTCGAGCGTTACGCTGAATCGCGAGCCGGACGAGCGCGTGATCGTGATCTCCACCGTCTGCGAGATGGTGCATCTGGCGACGCTGGTACACGACGACGTGCTGGACGACGCCGACACACGCCGGCGCACGCAGACGGTGAACTCGCTGCGCGGCAACGAAGCCGCGGTGATCCTGGGGGACTATCTGTTCTCCGCCGCGTTCGGGCTGTGCTCGACGCTGGGCGATCAGCGGACGAGCCAGCGCATCGCGGAGGTGGGCATGGTGCTCTGCGCTGGCGAGCTGTTGCAGCTTGACCATCGCGAGGACTTCTCGCTGGATGAGCCGACGTATTTCGAGATCGTCAAACGTAAGACCGCGAGCCTGATCGCGGCGGCGTGCGAGCTGGGCTCGCGTCAGGGCGCTCGGAGCGCGAGCGCGGCGGCGGGCGGCGCGATGACCGGTGAAGCGCCGGCAGCCGCGGCTCTGCTGGAGCGGTTCGGCACTTCACTCGGGATCGCGTTCCAGATCCAAGACGACCTGCTGGACCTCACGGGCGATCAGCAGGTGGTGGGCAAGTCGCTGGGCAAGGACCTTGAAAAGGGCAAGCTCACGCTGCCGATCATCCATCACCTGGCGACGGCGGGCGGCGAGCGGCGCGGGCGCACGCTTGAGCTCTTGCACAACCACGCGATGGACAGCGCACAGCGCAGCGAGCTGTTGCGCCGGTGGATGACCGAGACGGACTCGATCAACCACGCGCGCCGGGTTGCGGAGTCGCTTGTCACCGACGCACGCGAGGCGCTGCAGCCGATCCCGGATTCGCCTGCCAAGCGCGTGCTGCTGCTGATGGCCGACGCGGTGGTGAATCGGAACTGGTAAATCTTGAGTTGTCAGCGGTCAGTGCTGAATACTGAGCGGTCCACCGACGCTCGGGTGGGCCCAGCGGCCTGCATCTTGTCCATGGCCTCGCACGTTTGCCGATTGCTGACTCCGATTTGCCGATCCCCTGTATAAGTCCCCGGTCATCACGCGTTCACGGCTCTGAAACCCGCCGGTCCCACGTTCCCTCGGCACGAACCAAGGGAGCGGTGATCATGGCGACCAAGACTCAGGCCGAGAAGATTTACGATCGCGGAGTCCGCGTCACGGCGGCGACGACGATTCAGCGCGACGCGATGACGCTGTACGCGGCGTGGCGGACGCTCTCCAACCTCGACATGTTCGTTGACGATCTGGTCAGCGTCGAAGAAATTGACAGCGTGCGCTCACGCTGGACCGTCAAGGGTCCGGCGGGAACGCAGTTCAAGTGGACCGCCGAGCTGATCAAGGACGAGATGGGTCGGCTGCTGGCGTGGAAGACCGTTGAAGGCGCTGACGTGCTCAGCGCGGGCACGATTCGTTTCAACGAGCTGAGCCACAATCGCGGGACCGCGGTGCGCGTGACGCTCGAGTACGTGCCACCGGGCGGCGCGCTGGGCAACGCGGTGGCCAAGCCGCTGAATGAGGATGCGCAGACGAAGGTGCGGCAGGCGCTGCATCGTTTTCGTCAGGTGATGGAATGTGGCGAGGTGCCGGTATCGGGCGGGCAGCCCGCGGGCGCGAACAGCTCGCGAGATGACCGGCCGGGAGAAAAGGGCGATCGCTCCGGCGATCCGGACGTGCTAGCAATCGCAGAGGGGGCAGCGCAATGAAAGCGGTGTGTTGGCAAGGCAAGAAAACGATCAAGACTGAGGACGTGCCGGAACCGAAGATCCTGCGGCCGCGGGACGCGATCGTGAAGATCACGTCGACCGCGATCTGCGGCTCGGACCTGCACCTGTACAACAACCTGTTCCCGGGCATGCGTCGCGGCGACGTGATGGGCCATGAGTTCATGGGTGAGGTGGTGGCGGTGGGCTCGGGCGTCAGCAATCTTCGCGAGGGCGATCGCGTGGTTGTGCCGTGCGTGATCGCATGCGGCGGCTGCTTCTTCTGCAAGCGCGGGTTGTATTCCTGCTGCGACAACTCGAATCCGAATCAGGCGGAGACGGAGAAGTTGTTTGGCTCGCCGTGCTGCGCGATGTTCGGATACTCGCACACGACGGGCGGCATCGCCGGCGGCCAGGCGGAGATGGCGCGCGTGCCGTTCGCCGACATGGGCCCAATCAAGATTCCCGATCGCTCGATTCCCGACGAGAAGGTGCTCTTCCTCTCGGACATCCTGCCCACGGCGTGGATGGGCGCAGAAAACTGCAACGTCCAGCCCGGTGACACCGTCGCGGTGTGGGGCTGCGGGCCGGTGGGGCTGCTCGCGATCAAGTGTCTGTTCCTGCAAGGCGCCGAACGCGTGATCGCGATCGATCGCGTGCCCGAGCGGCTGAAGCTCGCGGCCGACGCGGGGGCCGAGACGCTGAAGTTCGACGAGGTCTCGGTCGCGGACGAGCTCTACGAAATGACCGCAGGGCGCGGGCCCGACGCATGCCTGGACGCCGTTGGGATGGAGGCGCACGGGCTGGGCATGATGGCGGTGGTTGATCGCGTCAAGCAGGCGGTGGGTATTGAGAATGATCGACCGGCGGTATTGCGCGAGATGATCAAGGTGGCACGCAAGGGTGGAACGATTTCCCTGCTGGGCGTGTACTCGGGGATGATCGACACGTTCCCGCTGGGCATCGCGTTCACCAAGGGCCTGACCTTCAAGATGTCGCAGGTGCAGCTCCACCGTTACAAAGAGTTGCTCCTGGACCTCGTGATGGAGGGCAAGATCGATCCAAGCGTCATCATCTCGCACACGCTCTCGCTAGACGACGCGGCCCGTGCGTACGACATGTTCAACGACAAGACCGGCAACTGCACCAAGGTCGTGCTCAAGCCGGGCCTCGCGCCGACGGTGCGCTGATTGACGCGAAGTCGGCAAATCGTGCTTCGATGTGCGGTTCCTCACCGCTGCTTCCCGCAGAATTCACGACGTTCGCGTATCGGAATGGAGAGCACTTATCCCGTGATGATTTCTCCGTTTCCCAGTCCCACCACACAGCAACAGGAGCCAGACTATGAACTCACGCAACGCACTCACGAAACTCTCGCTGACCGCGACCACACTCTTGGTTGTTGCGCTGGCGGGCGGCTGCGAGCGCACGCCGACCACGCCGGACCGCACGGCCCCCAACAACCCGAATCTGCCGTCGGGTCAAGATCCGTCGCGGACGACGCCGGTGAATCCGAACACGACACCTTCGGATCCGAACCGGACGCCGGGAACTTCGCCTGGAATGAACCCAAGCACGACTCCCGGCACCACGCCGGGCAGCGGTTCGGGCACGTCGCGCACGCCGTCGTCTGATCCCACGGGGATTCCGGTCCCCAACAGCAACACGCCCCCGGGCGCGACGCCCGGCACCGGCGGTGGCACGGCGACGCCGATCCCCGGCGGCGAAACTCCGGCCGACCGCGCACTCATCGCCGATGTGCAGGACGCCATCCGTCGTGAGCAGACCGTGACCGCCGACGGCAAGAACACGCGCGTGGTCGCCCGCAATGGCGAGATCACGCTGCGTGGCCAGGTCGCGACGCAAGGCGAGAAGGACCTCATCGGGTCGGTCGCCAAGGGTCGCCCGGGCGTGACGAGCGTGGTGAACGAGCTTGAAGTGAAGGGCAACTGACGCCATCAGCGCGCGGCCTGACTTCGCGCAATGGCGTGAAGTCATGCTGCGTGCGTTCAACGTTCTCGCGACAGTCAGCGTTTGTTCCGCATCGATTCACCCTCTTCGGAGACTCAACCATGCCGGAAGCTGACAACACTCCCGAATCAACAAAGGACACGATTCAGGTTCAGAACCCGCCGTCATTTCGCGGTGTTCACGAGGCGACGGCGGATGATGACCACGCCGCAAACACATCGACGGCAGTTGCGCGTGAGCGTGACCGCGTTGAGGAACGCCAGGAAGAGATCATGGCCGATCGCTCGGTGGACGGCCGCCCGGCGTCGCATCAGACGCGGCGCTCGGAGTGGCGCTGGATCGGATTCACGCTAGCGGGCGTCGCGGTGATCGCGCTGACGTGGGCGCTGCTCAGCGGCGTCAACCCCGGCGTGATTCTGGGTTACAGCATTCTCGGCGCGTTCCTGCTCGCGTTCGGCGGCTGGCCGATCTGGATCGTGGGCATGAAGCGCCATCAGGAAGAGGTCGCGGCGGAGCAACAGGCGGTCCGCCAACTCAACACGCGCAAGTAATCGTTCGGATCTGTTCGCACGCATCGTTTGCACGCACCGACACTTCGCGGTGCGTGCATTCGTTTTGATACAGATGTACTCGACTCAGCCCGCGTCTTCGTAGGGCCGGAGACACGGGGTCATCGAGCCTCGTTTGCTGCGAGCGTACAGCGTCGACCTTTCACACGTTCAGCCCATTTGCACCTGCGGGGTTAGTCGCTCATCGCCGCCTCGCGGGCGGTGACGAACATGCGATCTTCGAGCTCGGGCGTGGGTTCGTTCATCACCAGCGCGACCAATCGCTGCGCGGCGATGGCGGCATAGGTCACGCCGTTGCCGGAATCACCCACGACGACGTACAGCCGCTCACAGGTGGGCACGCGTCCGATGATCGCGAACTCGCCCTCGGGCTCGGCGATTCGCCCCCACCAGGAGTTGAGCAGCTTGCCGGCGGTGGGGTAGTGCTCGCGGGCCCATCGCTCGACTTTGCCAAAGCTCTCTCGCTCGTTGTTCGGTTGCTCGCCGTCTTCGTCCTCGCCACCGACCAGCAGCACATGCGGCACGTCCGGATGTCCCACTTCCGCGCCCGGCGCGGATCTCACGAAGTGATACGGCGTGTCATCGTCATCGTCCCAATAGCCGTCCCAGAGCAGCGTCACAGGCTCCGATGACTCGTACGCGTTGACGAAGGAAACGCTGGGCGTCATGGGGCGCAAGAGTTTCGCGATCGGCGGCGTGAGCGCGTGGGTTGCAAGCACAACGGCCTTGGCGCCGACTGTGAGACCCGAGGCGGTGGTAACGGTGGCGGCGGAGATGGCGTCGTCAACCGCCAGGACGTTCTCGCCGCAGAAGATTCGAGCGCCGAGCGTCTGGCACGCGTTGGCTAAACCCTGGAGATACCTGACGGGATGGAGCTCGGCCTGGTTCGGGAAGAGCAGCCCACCACCGGCCATGCCGACCAGGCGCGGATCATCGGTCGCGAGGAACTCGCTCTGGACGCCGGCGCGAGCGGCGGCCTCGTGCTCTTTCATCAGCAGCTCGCGCGACTGGCTCAACCGCTCAGGGTTGACCACGAGCACACCATCGACGCGCCGCAGTCCGCAGTCGATGTAGTACCGACTGACGACATCCTCAATCCACGCGATGGCGTGCGTGTGCGAGTCCGCCGCGGCTTTGGCGATCTCGCGTGAGTGCGACTGCTCAAGTCGGAAGTAGCGTTCGTCAAGCGCGGTGCAAAGATGGGCCGTGGAACGGGCGGTCTGGCCGGCACCGATGGATGATGCCTCGAGAATGACGACGTCCAAGCCGCGCTGAACAAAGCCGAGTGCGACGCTGAGCCCGCTGACGCCCGCGCCCACGACGCACACGTCGCAATCAGTGTTCGTAGCCAGTGCGGGATAACCGCGCGGACGCTCGTTCTGCCAGATGCTCTTGACGGGATTCGGCACAGGGCTCAGCACACACACTCACCCGGTGAACGGTTCGGACGTTGACGCTTGAGACGGCGAGACGAATGTCGCAGACTGCTCGAACATCGCGCCGCGCTCACTTCGTGAGCGAGACGCGGATCACAACCCGCGAAGGAAATCACGCCCGCGCGAGACGCTGCGAAGCGCTGCGTACAGGCTGTACGCACGAATCGCGGTACCGACAAGCCTGAACGGTCCGACCACGACAGCGACGCCCAAGAGCAGCGCGAGGCCAGCAGAGACTCGATCGCCAATTGCGTCGGCACCGCCCATCGATCCGGCCCGCTCGCTCGCGGGAACTGGCGGGGGTGCCGGCTTAGGGGCCACACGCGCCGCGATCGCGAGCAAGATCGCCGCGGTCACCGCGAGGATGAACGCGAGCGTCAGCATCGCGGCAAACCAGCCGGCGAAGTGACCGACCGTCGACGTGATCGCGATCAGGAAGAACAGGTAGAAAAGGCTGACAGCCAGGACGCGAAGCGCCCCGGCCATCACTGCCCGTTCAATCTGCTCGAGCTGATTCTGAAAACCCTGTGGAAGCATTCCAGAAAGCACGCGAGGCTCCTGGAGTTGCTTAGCGACGCGAAGTGATCGTGAAGAGCTTGCCGATCACGACGCCCACAACCAGCGCGATCGCGATCGTCGTCAGCGGACGCTCAGAGGCGAACTCGCTGAGCTTCTCCTGCGCCTGTTCCGCACGCTCGCGAGCCGCCTGGCCGACTTCCTTCAGCTTGTCCTTGGCGCTGTGCAGCGTGTCGCCAGCGGCGTGCATGCCGTTGTTCGTGAGATTGGCAAAGTCCTTCTTCAACGCGGCAAGGTCGTTGCGCAGGCTGTCAATGTTGCTGTTGCCGTTGTCTGAATCGGTCTGGCTGGAAAACTGGCTCATCGTTCGATCCTCCTGATGGTGTCAATGTTGTTGGATGAAGTTCCGACATCCTGCGGGTGAGGCCGTCGCATATGGCGGTTATGCTCCGAAGCCTCGTGAAAGAACGCTGAATCCGCCCTCATCTGTCTTGGGTCCAAGCTGACTTTCTTCGCTGTCGCGTTGTCGCTCATGATGCCCGAATCGTCGGCTGATGTTGTTTCACCGAAGCGCCCGAAGTCAGCCTCCGCGGCTCTGACCATCGTCCTCACGATCGACGCCAAGAGCACCATGCTTGCAATGCCAAAGCCGAAGTGCAGCAGCCATGCCGGTTCGTGATCGCGCAGCGCCGCATAACCAAGCCCGACGACGATCGGGGTGACGATCAGCACCGTCCACAACATCCCCGAGTCACTGAGGATGATCTTCAGGCTTGGCGAGTTCCATCGAGTGCTCTGCATTCTCGATCGACCCATGTGCGAACTCCTCACGGGCGACAGCAGTCGGACAAGATCTCTCACAAGAGTCATCACGCCCACGCGTTTGCGATACTCCGCTCACTGCTTCGACGCAGTGCCCTTGCTGGAGCCGGACGACTTCGCACCGCCCGACTTGGCTTCCTTGCCGTTGCCCTTCTCGTCGTTGCCGGCACCGGCCGCCGCGGCCTGATTCACGCTCTCTGAAATCTCGGTGAGCTTCTCGTCGGCGGCCTTCTCTTCCTCCAAGATTGCCTCAAGCTCTTCGGCGACTTCGGTGAGGCCAAGGGCCTCAGCAAGCGAGCGAGCGGTGCCGTAGCCAGCCATCTCGTAGTGCTCGACGCGCTGAGCGGCGCCGATGAGCGCCGCGTCCTTGACCGCGACGTCACCCTCTTCCTCGATAATCTCTGAGCCTTCCTTGACGCAGCCCGCCATGCCAGCACACTTGGTCTTGTCGGGCTTGGAGCCGACCTGCTCCAAGAGTTTCGTCACGCGCTCGAGTTGGGCCTTGGTCTCTTCAAGGTGTGACTCAAACGCTTCCCGGAGCTCGGGACTCTTGGCCGCCTTGGCCATCTTGGGCAACGCGGCGACAAGCTGCTCCTCAGCGCTGTGCAGGTCGCGGAGTTCGTGGATCAGCAGTTCGTTGAGGCTCGTGAGCTTCATGGCAGTTCCTTCTCTCGGCATCCGGCTCTCCGGTCGCCGCTCGGTGTGTGTTGGCGAGATCATCCGACGCGATGCAGAGCATCCGCCGCGTGCCATATCACCCGGTGAAACCTCAGTGAATTGGGGCTCAGTTGGAGCGCGAAACGTGCCCGGTTGACATCTGCGAGCGCGGCAGACGGACGTGGAACGCGCAGCCTCGGCCCATCGGGCTGCTGGCGGTGATCTGCCCGCCGTGAAGCTCGGCGATTCCCTGCGCAATCGAGAGCCCGATGTCGCGCCGATCGTCGCTGGTGGTCGAGTTCTCGACGAAGCGATCAAAGAGCGTCGAGAGCATCTGGGCCGACACGCCGGCGCCACAGTCCTGCACGACGATCTCGCACGCGCCGGGGCTGGTGAAAGCGCGGACGATGACCTCGCCGCCCTTCTCGCTGGCTCGAATGCAGTTGCCCAGCATGTGCGTGAACATTCCCGCGAGCAAGTCCGCGTCACCGGGGACGACGGGTGGCTGCTCGTCGGCCGCGAGTTCCGTGCGGATGATGATCCCGCGACGTGCTGCGGAGGCGTTGCACGCGGTCACGGCGTTCATCAACACCTCGTTGATTTCACAGGTGCGGCCTTCAGGCAGCGCCATGCCGCCGCGCACGCGGCTGAACTGCACAAAGGAGTCGATGATCCCGCCGAGCCGGCGGACTTCCTGCTTCACGCTGCGCACGAACTGCTGCCCGTCCTCGGGCATCGCCTTGACGTCCAGAATCTCCGCCTCGGTGAGCAGGACCGCAATAGGCGTTTTCATCTCGTGCGAGACATTGGAGATCAGCCGATCCTGAGCGCAGAGTGACTCGCGCAGCTTCTCTCGCGCAATCGCGATCTGCTGCTGAAACTCCGCGAGCTCGGCGGGCATCGGGGCGAGCTGCGTCTCCTTACGGATGACGTCCGGGGCGAACGATGTCGCGACCGCGCTGAGCTGGCGAAGCGAGCGCAGAACGCTGCCGGAGATCAACCACGCCGCCGTCCAGGTGGCGATCAGCCCGAGCAAGATCGTGAGAAGCAGGATGGTCGCTGTGAACGACATCGTCTGCTCGAACTCGTGGTCGCTCGCGGCGATCGCGAGTGTGCCGGCGCCGTCGACTTTCTGGAGCAGCAGCCGCGCCCGTGCGTCGCCGACAGCGGAGGCCTTCAACGCGTCCAGCGTCAATCGCTCGACACGGATCGGCTCACCCTTCCACCCGGTGGCGGACGCGAGCGTTTCGAGCTTCGGCAGGCCGGCACCCGTGCTGGCCACCGGCTGGCCTTGATTGTCAAAGAGCGTCACGCCCTGGGTCTCGCGTGGCGTGGCGGCGGTCGCTTCGCGGACAATCTCCGTCAGCCGGTCGGAGTCATGCGGTACCGGTGCCTGGGCCAGCAGCGCGGTGATCATCTCCGCACGCTCTCGCAGGCGTGCGCTGGCAGTACTGTCCACAGCGTGTCGAAAGTACAAAAACACAACAATGCCGACCAGCAACTGGATCAGCAGGGAGACCAATGCGGTCCAGAGCGTCACGCGCCAACGCAGCGAAAGGCCCTCTTTGAGCGCTGTGTGGTTTGCGACTTTGCTCACTAGACCTGGTCCATAATCCCGAAGCGATAGCCCACACCCTTGACGGTGTGGATGAGTTCCCGCTCGCTCTCACGATCGAGCTTGCGACGCAGGGCGGACACGTACACGTCAACCACGTTGCTGGTGGGCGAGAAGCTCATGTCCCAGACCTTTTCGCCGATTTGCGTTCTGGAGAGCACGCGGTTGGGATTCCGCATGAGGTATTCCAGAAGCGCGAACTCCTTGTTCGAGAGCTCAAACGAGCGACCGGCGCGGGCCGCGACGCGCGTGTAGAGATCCAGCTCAAGGTCATCGACCTTGAGGAATCGCGACTCGGACGCCTCGCCGCGACGCAGCAGCGCGCGGGTTCGTGCGAGCAACTCTTCGAACTCGAACGGCTTGGGCAGGTAGTCGTCCGCGCCCGCGTCAAGGCCCTGCACCTTGTCCTGGGTCGAGCCCAGCGCTGTGAGCATGAGCACCTTGGCTTTCACCCCGCGACGGCGCAGGTTCTTGCAAACCTCCACGCCGTCACGATCGGGCAGCATGAGGTCAAGCAGCACCAGGTCGTACACACCTGATGTTGCCATCTCCTCGCCGTCAAAGCCGGAGGTGGACGCGTCCGCGGCGAAGCCGTGCTCACGCAGGCCCTTCTGCAGCGCGAGGGACATTTTCGGATTGTCTTCGATGATGAGTATTCGCATAGTGATTCTGCGTTGAGTATAAACGGCGAGCAACCCAATTCCGACCTCTGTCCGGGATTAATCGGGCTTCAGACTCCAGTCAGAGCGAACGCACACGCCGACCAGAGTTGAAATCGGGCGTGACGGATTTCTTCGTCATGTTCTCAGGACGCCACCGATGATACTGCTCCGAACCCAAGCACGCTTGTTCACCGCGGCCGACGCTCTGCTCGAACTCATGCCCCCCAAGGGTCTTGACGTGATCCCTGAGGAGGTCCTTGCCGGTGACCCGGTGTATGTCTACGCCGGCACGGGCAAAGTGTTCACACGGCCCGAACTCATCCGAGCGTTGCGCTTTCTGGCCCGACTGGGTGTGATTCCCACGCCAGTGCCATCCACTGCGGATTCACCCAGTCACTCGGCGTATTCGGCTGATGGGCCGGGTGATTGGGGCTTTCCCGGAGGCGGCGACAACCAGCTCGCTCACTGATCCACACCGCTCGAGGCCGCGAGCGACGCGGCGTGGGCTTGATCTTCCTTTTCCGGCGACTCACTCCGAGCGCCAGTTTCACCTTTTTAGGAGCCTCAGCATGCACGCATCGACTTCCAAGCGCACCGTCTCGCTCACCCTTCTGCTCTTGGCCGCCATGAGCGGCACCGCGGTCCTCAGCGCGTGCAACACCACCGAAGGCGCCGGCAAGGACATCAAGAGCCTGGGCAAGGGCATCGAAGAGACCGCCAGCGACGCCAAGAACTGATCGCACTCGACTCGCTGACTTGACGCGCCGTTTCGCGCACTCTCGTCCGGCTCGCGGCCGAGGCCGGCATCCCCCATTCACTCATGTCCCTCCAGGAGTTTCCATGCTCTACTACGCGTTGGCCTTCTTCGTCGTCGCGATCGTCGCCGCACTGTTCGGCTTCGGCGGTATCGCCGCCGGCGCCTCGCAGATCGCTCAGATCCTCTTCTTCATCTTCATCATCCTCTTCGTGCTCTCGCTGATCTTCGGCCTCGCGCGGCGCGGCGGCCCCCGGTAAGTCGTCCTGCTCGCGGGCGCGTCGTCGCAGACCGCAGTCCGCCAAACCGCTCGCGGACTCGTGTCATGCATCGACGTCCCGACCAATCTCCTTGCGATTCCAACACGCCCCCGGGTCATTCCCGGGCGGCGTCGTTTTTGGGCCCGCGTTGCTCCCCTGTCCGCACGCTGAAGTCCGCGACGTGGCGCGCCGGCGAGATCGCCGCGGTGTTGAGCGCTGTCTATCGCTCGTGTCACTACGAGTTGGTTGTTCTCACACGCGTGCGGCCGCCGCGGACAGCGTTGCCATCGCGCCCAGCTCTCGCACCGCAGCCACCGGAGTTCGCCACCAGCAACGAACGATCGTGTTCGTGGTGGCTGCTCCTCGCCCGTCGTTCTCGAAAGTCCGCTGGCGAGAGCGACTGAACGGTTGACGCCGCTCATTTACCCGTCGCCCGTCGCTGCTGGCCATCTGATCACGGCGCCCCGCGGCCGCACGAGATGCCGTGCTTCACCGAACGCGTGCGCCAGGCACACGCGACGCACGCTGTGCGGCACGTCGAGCGCAGCTCGGCCACACAAAGAAGAAGGGCGTGAGCGGCACACTTGCATGCGCACACTCACGCCCGTTCGCGGCAGACTTTTTTCCAAGGGCCGTGGTCCGGCCGTCGTCACTTAGCGGTTGTTGCCACCGCGTGAGGACGACGAGGACCGTGAGCCGGAGGAGCGTGACGAGCTGCGATCGTCGTTGTCATCATCGTCGTTGCGGTTGCTGCGCGACGACGAAGACCCGCGACTGGACGAGCCCGACGAACCGGCAAAGTGGCCGTACTCATCGCGTTCCTGCATCTCGGCGGAGTTGCGACCGCCACGGGCGCGGTCTTCGTAGGAGAGGTTGTCGGCCTGGCTGGACGAGCGACGCCCGTCGCCGGAGCGCGCCGAACTGTTGCTGCGCGAGCCACGATCGTCATCGTCGTTGCTGTTGCGGCTCGAGCTTGAGCCGCGTGACGAAGAAGAACGCGAGCTGTAGTTGTCATCGTCATCATCGCGGCTAGAGCTGCCGCGCGAGGACGAAGACCGCGATCCCGAGGATGAGCTGCCGTAGTCGTCATCATCGCGGCTGGAGCGTGAGCTGCTGCCGCGTGACGAAGAGCGCGAGCCACGATCGTCGTTGTCATCATCGTCGTCACGGCTGCGCGACGAGTAGCCGCGGCTGGACGAGCCCGACGAGCCCGACGAACCGGAGAAGTGGCCGTATTCATCGCGACCCTGCATGTCGGACGAGTTGCGACCGCCACGGGCGCGATCCTCATACGAGAGGTTTTCGCCCTGGTTGGACGAGCGACGCCCGTCGCCAGAGCGCGAGCCGCGATCGTCATCGTCGTCACGGCTGGAGCGAGAGTTGCCGTTGTTGTTGTTGTTGTTGCTGTAGCGGCTGCTGCTGGAGCCGCGACGATCATCGTCATCGTCCGAGCGGCTGCGCGAGCCGTAGGACGAGAACGACGACGAGCGACCGCTGTTTGATCGATCATCATCGTCGTCGCGACTCGAGCGATACCCGCCCTGCCCACGCGACGAACCGCCGGAGAACTGGCCGTGCTCGTCGCGATCCTGAGACTGCGACGAAGTCCCACGTCCACGCGAGCGGCTGTCGGAGCTATCGCTGTCGTAGCGTCCGCTGTTTCTGCTTTCCATGGCTGACTCCTGCGAGTAAAAACCTGACCCCTGACGTTGACGCCCCGCCACGCGCGAGCTCGTCTCGCCAGCATCTTCTGACCTGTACCGCCCCGCCCCATCGTTCTGATCACTGCTTTGCTGCGAGCGCCCGCGCGACTGGCTCGCCGAGCCGCGTGAAGAGCGGCTGTTGTCCGAGCCCGACTCAGTGTCGGAGTCACGCGACGAGCCGCGCGAGGATTCGCTTGATCCCGACGCGTTGCTCGAGCCCCGTCCGGAGCTGGAACCACTGGAGCTGCCCGAGCCGCGGGACGATCCACCGGAGTTGGAAGCGCTTGATGTGCCCGAACGTCCGGACTCTGAGCCGGACCCGCTGGACTTGGTGGATGACGAGCCGAACTTCGAACCCGTTGAGCCCGAAGTTCCTGACTTGCTTGAAGACGACTTTGACGTGCCGGACGAGCCGGACGTGCTCGACTTCGAGCCGCTGCTGCCGCCGGTTGAGCCTGACGACCCGGTCGACGAGCCTTTGCGCGAAGCGGCGCTTGCGCCGCCGCTGCCGGAGGAGTTTGCCTTCGACGAACCACTGGCGCTTCCCGAGCCGCTCGCGCCGGTGTGGCCTTGTGAGCCGTAGCCAGAGGTTGAGCTGGAGGAATCGGTGGCAACGTTGCTGCCGCCGGACTTGCTGCTTGAGTCAGAAGACTTCTGGGCGCTTGAAGCGCCGGAAGTCTGCGACGAAGTCTTGATCGCGGTCGCCTTTTTCTTGTTGCTGGCCATGTGATGGACTCCGAAAGAGTGTGTGTATGAATGCGACGCGAAAAGCCTCACCCCGCCACGCGTGCGCCCTGTGAAGCGCCAATGAACCGCGCCTCAGGGTGACGCACCGAGTGATCACTCCCGTGCGCCATGGTCGCCGGCGGCGTGGCCAGCGTGCTGCGCAGCCGGCGCAAGCCGTCTGAGAGCGCTCGCTCGGCGACCTGCGTCGGCATGCCCATCACGTCTGCGACTTCCGACACCGACATCGGCTGGCCGCCGCCCATGCCGAAGCGCAAGCGCAGCGCTGTCGCAAGCACATGCGGCAGCGCGTCCACGGCGCGGTTGATGCGAACATGTTCATCGCCGCGGCTCACGCGATCGGCCGGGCTCGGGCCGCCGTCGGCAAGGCCGCTGGCCAACCCGCCGCCACCGCCAGCATGCTCGGCGTCAAGTGAGACCACGTCGCGCCACGGGCCGGTGGGCGACTGCACGCCCGGGATCGTGCTCTCCATCGCGATGGTGCTGCGCTCGGCGCTCGAGGGCCAGCGCCCGTTCTGGATATAGAAGCGCATCTCGCTGCGATAACGGGCCGCCGCCCGCCGGCGCTCGCGGCTGGGGATCGTGACATGCTCGCTGACGGAGCGAGCCGCGGTGCGCAGCGCGTGCTCGATGCTCACGCTCGCGTATCCGGTGAAGTTCGCGCCGCGGAGCGGATCAAAGTTGTCAAGGGCTCGCCTGAGCGCCAGCGCGCCCTCGGCCATCAGGTCGTCCATGCATACTGACGCGCCGCAGACTCGCCGCGCGATCTTGGCGACAAGGCGCAAGTGCGATTCGATCACTCGGTTGCAGGCGCCGATGTCGCCGCTGTCTTTGTATCGCAGAATTTCGCGTGTGAGTTCTTCGCTGCCGAGTGGTTCACACGTGGACAGGTTCCACGTACGACGATCCAGCCCGCGGTTCGAAACATACTGACCCGGCGACTCGCGATGCATCATGCGGAAGCTCCCGCTGAAAAAGTGTGTAGTTCTCCGAAGCCACTGTGACTCTACCGCGGAGGCACACGCACCCCAGTGACACGCCCGTGAATCCACGCTCAGAAGTGCGTGAAACCCCGTGAGTTGCGATTCAGTCTGACTTCACCCGGTGTTCCGCGCGGGCGCACCTCTGCTCTGGTCTGATCGCGTCCACGTGCTTCGCTGAAGCGATTGCCGCGTCGAGACGTCGACCAACAACACACACTCTCGAAGGAGACGTTTATGCGCGGAAACAACCGAGGCCAGCATTCGCAGCACAACCAGGGTCAGAACCAGTCTGGCCGCTATCGCCAGGGCCAAGAGCAGAACTACAACACTGACCACTACGGCCAGGGCTACGGCCAGGGCGGCCAGGAATACAACCAGAACTCCGGCGGCTACGGCTACCAAGGCTCGCAGCCCACCGGCTACGGCCAGCAGGACTCCGGCTCGCGCTCGAGCTACCAGTCCGGCGGCTACCAGTCCGGCGAGTACACCCCGGGCTCCGATTACGACGGCGGCTACAGCAGCGACAACCACGGCGGCCAGTCGAGCTACGGCTCGGGTGGCTCCTACGGCCAGAGCGGCCAGTCCTCCGGCAGCTACGGCAGCCAGGGTGACTTCGGCGGTCGCAGCAACTACGGCTCCGGCCGCGGCCAGGGCAACCAGGGCGGCTACGGCAGCCAGTCCTCGGGCTACGGTCAGGGCAACTACGGCAACCAAGGCTCGCAAGGCCAGTACGGCAACGAGTACGGCCAGAGCAGCGGCGGCGGCCAGAACTACGGTTCCGGCTCCGGTCGCTACGGCTCACAGGGCGGCAACGCCTACGGCGGCAGCCAGGGCAACTACGGCTCCTATGGCAACCAGTCCGGCGGCAGCAGCGGCTACGGCTCACAGTCCGGTGGCGTTGGCTACGGCTCGCAGTCTGGCGGCAGCAACTACGGCGGCCAGTCGGGCCAGTCCGGCGGAAGCGGCGGCTATGGCTCGCAGTCCGGCAGCGGCGGCGGCTACGGCTCTTCGGGCAGCGGCTACGGCAGCCAGTCCGGCGGCGGTTACGGCCAGTCGGGCACCGGCTATGGCTCGCAGTCCGGTGGCGGCAGCTACGGCTCCAGCGGCTACGGCTCGTCTTCAGGCATGTCCTCTTCGGGTATCTCGGGCGGCTCGTCCAGCCGTCGCGGCGCACTGCCCAAGGGCTACAAGAAGTCCGATCAGCGTCTGATGGAAGACCTCGGCGAGCTCCTGGCCAACGAAGGCATCGACGCCAGCAATATCGATCTCCAGGTCAAGGAGGGTGTCGTGACCCTCACCGGCGAGGTCTCGGATCGTTCGGACAAGTACCGCATCGAGCAGATCGCTTCGGACATGTCCGGCGTTCAGGACGTCGAGAACCAGCTCCGCCTCCGCAAGGGTGACTCGAAGAGCGGCAGCGACTCGTCGCGCTCCGGCTCGTCGTCGGGCAACAGCGGAAACTCGGGCAGCAGCTACGGCTCCGGCAGCAGCGGCAACTCCGGTAGCAGCTACGGCTCCAGCAGCGGCAGCAACTCGGGCTCAACCTCGGGTAGCGGCAGCGGCACCACCAGCACCTCCGGCAGCGGCAGCAGCTCGTCGAAGAAGTGATGGCAACCCTCCGGCTCAACGGTGAGCCGGTTTCGATCAAAGCCCTCCCTCGGCTGACGCCGCGGGGGGGCTTTTTTTTGGATGCTCGTCTCCCGTGGTGTCTCACGCTTGACGTCGCAAGCGCACTGCGCCCTCGACAGCATCTGCGACGCCGCCGATCACGCGAATCCTCATCGACGCTTCACCGGGCGGTGCGAATGAAATGCCCACTTCAAGGCACACCTCCCACTGAAGCGAGCACACTCATGGAAAAACGCAAGCCCACCTCGAGCAAGTCAAGCGCGTCCGAGTCCAAGGCGCCCTCCGACACCAAGAAGTCCAACCCGGTGCCGACCGACACGGGCACACGCTCATCGCCCAAAGGCGAGAGCACGTCGTCGTCGCAGAACACGCCGGCAGACGGTGGCAAGTTCCCCGGCGCATCGGGCAAGCGGGTGGAGAGCAACCCGGACGAGCCGCGTGGGAGCGAGAACGCGTCGCGTCAGGCCAGGCCCCCCGCGGACGTCGATGCACCGAACACGTCGCCGGGTGCTCCAACCAAAAGCGGGCTGAATCTCGGGAGCGTGAATTAGACGGAGTTACCGACGGACGAGCCGTTGTGACTTGACACGCTTCGGTCGTGCAATCAAAAACAAATGAAGCATTGATGAGTCAAAACTCATCTTTGCGACATGTTCGTTTTTGAGCCGTTCGCGTTGGAAGGTTGTATGATTTCAAGCCGTGACGGATTTGACTTTTCAATCAGGTTCGTCGACAATCGACCCGCATTCGGGACGCGGACCTCTCCCCGACGGCTCGAACGCGCACGCCATGGTTTCACGAGAAATCTCCGGATTCGTTGAATGGTCCGCCAGCACGAATGCCGTGATCTTGTCGCGTGAACTGATCGCGCTCGTATCGCCTGCACACACCCCCGCGCCGGGGGCTTCGCCCATGCTTTCACCTCGCGCGGCGTTCACGCTCGTCGCGCGCGACGACCGACGCTCGCTGATCGCGGCCCTCCGCGCTGCATTGGTCACGCGCGACCCTATCGCGCAGGAATCGTGCCTCAACGCGATCTTCCGACTCGCCGGCCCTGATCCGGTGCCCACGACGTTTCACCTCGATGCCCGGCTGCATTTCATGCCGACCGCCAGCGGCACCGGGCGCACCGCACTGACCCGGATCATCGGCGCGGTCACACCGGTCACCGAATCGACACTTGGGTCCCGTCGTGCTGGCGTTCCCGCAAATCTCAGCACGCTGCTCACGGCGTTTCTGCGCACAGCCCCAGTCGGCGTCGCCATGCTCGACGATCAGTTCCGCTATCAGTACATCAACGATCGTCTGGCGGAGATCAACGGCATCAGCGCGGATGCTCATATCGGCCGCACGGTCAAAGAGGTTGTGCCGCTGGTTGTTGACGATATCTCGTCCGTGCTCGATTCCGTGCTGCGCCTCGGCGCACCGGCCGAGAACGTGCTCGTTTCCGGCCAGACCGCCAAGCTGCCGGGTGTCGATCGCGTGTGGAACACCAGCTGGTTCCCGGTGCAGGCGGGTCCGACATCACCCCGCGGCGTGGGCGTTGTCGTTCAGGAGATCACCGGGCAGCGCGAGTTCCAGCTCGCCCTGCGGCGCAGCGAAGCCCGTTTCCGTGCGCTGACACAGGCGATGCCGCAGCTCGTGTGGACGTGTGATTCGGACGCCAACTGCACGTTCGTTTCGGCCCAGTGGCACGAGGCCACCGGCCAGAGTGATCGCGAAGCATCGGCTCACGGATGGCTCGAGATTGTGCATCCGGACGATCTTGATCGCGCCCGCGGAGTGTGGGCGGCCGCGGTCAACGCACGCAAACCGTTCGAAGCGGACCTGCGGCTCAGGATGTCTGACGGCCAATATCGCTGGTTCCTCTCGCGGGCCCAGGCGGTGCTGAACAGCGACGACACGATCGAATACTGGATCGGCACGTCCACGGATATCGAGCATCGCAAGCGGGCCGAGAGCGTGCTGGCACGCGACAACGAAGCGCTGGAGCGGATCGTCGCGGATCGCACGCAGGAGCTGCAGCGCATCCACCAGCAGCAGCGTTTCAGCGAGCGCATGGCACTCATGGGCACGCTCGCGGCAGGTCTTGGACACGATCTGAGCAACTTCCTCGTGCCGCTCAAGATCCGGCTGGATCTCCTGGCCATGGACACGCTGTCGCCGGATTCGTTGGAAGCGGTGCAGGCGATCCGCGCGTCACTCCAATATGCACAGCGGCTTGCGGAAGGCCTGCGTCTGCTGGCGCTGGACCCGGCCGGTGCGCGGCTCGGCGAGACCACGAAGATCAGCGAATGGTGGTCACAGGCCGAGCCGCTGCTCCAGGCGGTGTTGCCCTCGGGCGTTCAGCTTCGCTCGACGATCAAAGACCCGGATTGCGAGGCGGCGATCTCCACGGCGGCGCTGATGCAGATTGCCTTCAACCTTGTGCGCAACGGCGGGGATGCGACGCGAGGACGACGCGACGGCGCGGTGGAGATCACGATCTGGTGCGCCGACGATCAGCTCTTCATCAAAATCGCGGACAACGGTCGCGGCATGAGCGAGGAAGTGCTCAGGCGTTGCCAAGATCCATTTTTCACAACGAAGGCACGTTCGGAGACAACTGGCCTCGGCCTCGCGGTGGTATACACATGCGTGAACCAGGTCGCCGGGCGGCTGGAGATTCGCAGCGCCGTCAACGAAGGCACAGAGATCACGGTGCGTCTGCCGCTTGCTCCCAAGAACGGCGCGACGCCGGGGATCGCGCTGGTGCGTGTGACGAATCCGCGGCTTCGGTCGTACATCTCGGCTGAGCTTCGGGCTCTTGGCTGTGAGGTCACTGAGATGGCGAACGATTCTCGCGCACACGACGTGCAGGTGGTTGATCGCGCGGCGGAGGCGACGCAGGACTGCCACGTCGTGGCTATCTCCGAGTCGGCGAGCGCCGCAGGGCGGCCAAATGTCTACGCGATCGGCCCTGACCCGTCGCCGCGACAGATCCGCGAAGTTTTGAGAATGGTGCGAGGGCAATACTAGTTTGGATGGCTGCGTTGACGGAAACACTTCGGATACTTTACGTTGAAGACAATCGCCAAGTGGCCGACGCGGTCGCTGCGCATTTCAAGGGCGATGCGCGGTTCACGTGGCTGGGCTATCTGACCACGGCGGAAGAACTCGTCGCGCAGGTGGCGTCGCAAGCTCCGGACGTGGTGATCGTGGACTTGGACTTGCCAGGTTCCGACGCGTTTGGCGCAATGGCGGCGCTGCGAAATCAGCGATTGGAGACTCGCGTGCTGGTATTTTCCGGGCGGGTGACGCCGACGAGCATCGACCAGGCGCTGGAAGCGGGTGCATGGGGCTACGTCTATAAGAGCGACGGAATGGAAGCGCTGCTGGCCGGAGTGCTTGACGTCTCGCGCGGCGATTTCTCGCTCAGCTCGACCGCGCGGAAGGTGTATAGCCAGGCTTGAGCGGGGCGTTGCTCGTCGGCGGGACGATGCCGTCGGGAAACACGGTGTGACCCTGTGCAACACGCCGAATCGCGTCAAGCACATGGGCGGGCTCTTCGTTCTTTCCAACAAAGCCGGCGACGCCCGGCACGCGGATTCGCGGCAGCACTTCACGCGGGTTGCGGCCCGAGTAGATCAGGATTCGTGCGTGCGGCGCGTCGACACCCATCGACGATACAGCGTCAACGGAGTGCCCGTCGGTCACCGAGAGATCGAGCATGATGACGTCGGGCTGAGTTTCTCGCACTGACGCGGCGATCTCCGCCTCGCTTCCGATCGACGCCACGAGCTTGAAATCCGGGTTGCGCTCGAACAGCTTGGCCCATGCGGACCGCAACGCGACCGAATCATCGATAAGCAACACCCGGATCACGCAGTTGGACTCCCCAAACATGGGCTCCCCACGAGCAACCCATTCTAAGCGTAACGGGCAAGCATGGGAACTTGTTCATTCGGTTTTCACTCCGATTGACCAAAAATGGTGCAGGGCTGGACCAGGACGCTCATGAATGGACCTTGAGGTCGAACTGCGGGCTCAAACGGAGCAAAAAAGAAAACGGTGCCGCTGGCGGCACCGTTTTGAAAATCGCGTGTGAATGCGGTCGATTTGCCGACGCTGTCTCAGCGGACGACGTCAACATCCGTGCGGAAAGTGGCCGCCGGGGCGACCATCGCGGCGCCGATGACTGACGCGGCGATGCCCATGATCAGGCCGATCACCGACCACCACGACGCCGTGCGAACGGAGCGGGCGATCTGTTCCGCAGTCGGGCGGACGGTGTTCACGCTATCACGTGCCGTCGGGTTAGTCAGGCTCGCGGCGTTCTCGAGCGTGCGATTGGCCGGGTCAGTCGCCGTGCCAGGAGTGGCGGTCGCGCCGGTCGTCGTGTCGTTGCGGATCGACGAGTTGCGCCCGTTGTACGTGGAGCTGTTGTTTGAAGAGTTTGAGTTCCAGTCCGACATCAGGCTGGCCTGAGGGCCGGCCATGCTGCCCATACCCGCGCCGCTCCACAGCACCATGAAGCCGAAGACCGCGGTCACGGCCCACATCACGAACGCGTTGAGATGAAGCTCCTGACTGCGCGGAAGGCTGGCGACGCGCCCGAGGACCATGCCGCCGATCAACAGTGCGACGGTGCCCGAAACCAGCCACCACACACCGGCAGCGACCGAGATCGTGGCCGCGGCGTCTTGCGTTGTGGTGGTCGCGGTTGTCGCATAGTCAGGGACCGAGACCGCCGTCGCGCCAATGGCGAGCCCGAGGACCGTAAAGAGAAGCTGTGCGCTGATCGCGGCGACAGCGCCCGCGGCGACAGGTCCCCATGCCGTGCGCGGCCAAACGAGCGTGCGCGGGGCATAAGGTGCGTCAGCGGCATACGTGCCGTAACGGGTGGTGGTGGGAACAGTGACTTCAGCGGCCATGCGTGATACTCCGTACGAGGATGAGCTTGTCAGACGAACCGACACTCGCGTGCGTCTGCGATTCGAAGTTCGCACGGGCAATGATTGCGGTGTGAAGGGCCGACGGATGAATGTGTCATTCTGGGCTTCACGTCCCGACGCGTTGCGAGTGTCCGCGCAAAGAACACCCTTTGCAAAGGGATGTGATTTGAATGAGTCGCTGCTTTGACCAGCGTCAGTGAGCGACGGCACGACCCGAGAACACAGAATCAGCGCCGACTGTTGTGCAAGCGAGAGGTGCTGTACCAGTTGCGACGCACATTGACGGTCGGCTCGTCGTCGCGGCTCACGAAGCGCAGCGGGCGCGAGTCGCCGCGGAGCCAATCGGCGCAGCGACCGACGGATTCGAGCTCGTCGTGCGTGAAATCGAAGTCGGACTCGGGGATATCAAATGGCGCTTGGATCGACGCGACGACCTGCGCAGCCCCGTTCGCATCCGTCTGTTCCACCGCCGGCGTCATGTCGATCTCGATACGGATGACCAGCACGGGCACCTCGCCAGTCTTGACGTCGGTCATCTTGTCCGCAGTCTCGGTGCTCCAGTCCGTGTCGATGCGGTAGTTCGCAGCGAACGTTTCCGACAGTGCGCGGGCGAGATTGGCCGTGCCCCGATGATTTGGATCGACCTTGAGTTCCTCAGCGATGACACGAGCGGCGCAGGCCCGCATGGTTGATTCGATCTGCTGCTTGTTCATGGTCGGCGTCCTTGATGAAGCACGCTGCGTGAACGTGGGCGAGTGCCGGACGCGCAGCGACATCACAACGGATTTCCGTGACTCAAGGGGCAGAGTGGGTGAGGCAGCCATGAAGCGTCGCTCACGCAGCCGTTTTCTTCCCATTGGCAAGAACAACAAATTTTTTGAAACGATGTTCCCCTCGTGCAGGGATTTGTCAGCGTGCCGCGTTGAGATAAACCTCGCCGGAAGCGACGATGCGGATCGCGTTCAAGATGGTCCGCGGATCGCCACGCTTGCAGATGAACCCCCAAGCGCCATAGTTCACGGCCCGATCCACAAGGTCAGGGTCATCCTGTCCGCTGAGCACAACGATGCGCGTCGCCGGGAACGCCGCGGCAGCCTCAGCGAGCGCTTCGAGTGGTGCTCGCCCGGGCATGGTGAGATCGAGCAGCACGATACTGGGCTTCTGCTCGCCGATCGCGTGGATGAGGCGGTCGGCACAGTTGAGATGGCCGCAGCACTGCATGCCGGGCTCGCCGTCAATGAGCACCTTGAGCGTGACGGCCATGTCCTCGTGATCGTCAACGACGAGAACGGATGTGATCGAAGTGCTCATGACGATCCTTGTGAGAGCGGGCTTGGTGGCGATTGTTTGCGAGCCATCGAGGCGACGGTGGCCAGGAGCTCGGCGGGCTCAACGGGCTTGGCGATGTGGGTTTGATAGCCGGCGTAAAGAGCGCGGGTGCGGTCTTCTGAGCGGGCGAAGGCGGTGAGAGCGATCGCGGGTGTCATCACGCCGCGCTGCCGGAGTTCACGCATGAAGGCGTATCCATCACGCCCCGGCAGACCAATGTCCGAGAGGATCACATCCGGCAGCTCTCGCTCGGTCGCGATGAGCCCCTCGTCAGCGTTCGAGGCGACGATGACAGATGCGCGGCACTCCTCGAGCACTCGCCGTACAAGGTCGCGCCCGTCGGGCTCGTCTTCAACGACGAGAACGCGGATGCCCTCAAGGTTCGGGCGTTCGATCTTCACGGGTGCCAGCGGATGGGCCTTGGGATGAACGCCGACTGGCTCGGTTTGATCGCGGTGGGCCATCGCCAGCGGAAGCTCGACGGTGAACGTGGAGCCTCGACCTTCACCGTTGCTCTTGGCGCGGACGCTGCCGCCGTGGAGTTCGACAAGTTGCTTGACGATGGCAAGGCCGAGGCCGAGGCCGCCTTGCTCTCGCGCGGGGGAGCTGTCGGCCTGGCGGAAGCGCTCAAAGACGTGCGGCAAGAACGCCGGGCTGATGCCCTTGCCGGTGTCACTCACAGCGATCTCGACGTGCGAGTTGACACGCGCCAGGACGACCTGCACCTTGCCGCCGCGCGGCGTGAACTTAACGGCGTTGGAAACAAGGTTCCACACGATCTGCTGAAGGCGCGCCGGGTCACCATGAATCGGATCCGTGATCGATTCGAGGACCGGCTGAATGACGATGCCCTTGGCGTTCGCAGCAGGGCGGATGGAATCGACTGCGGCCTGAATGACCCCCGGCAGTTCGACGCGCTGGACTTCCAGCCGCATCTTGCCCGAGATGATGCGGCTCATGTCCAGCAGATCGGTGATGAGCTGCGACTGGATGCGGGCGTTGCGCTCGATGACGACGAGGCCTTGCTCAAGGGCGTTTGGCGCGTTTGAGCCACGTTGCAGAATGTACGTCCAGCCGAGAATCGCGTTCAGCGGCGTGCGCAGCTCGTGCGAGAGCGTCGCAAGAAACTCATCCTTGAGACGCCCGGCACGCTCAGACTGCTCACGTGCGGCGCGCTCGCTGGCCAAAAGAATGTCGCGCTGCTCGTCAGCGCGTTTGCGATCGGTCACATCCAACGCGATGCTGACATGCAGGCCTGTGGCGGGATCAACCAGCGCAGCGGCACCGAGATAGAACGTGCGCTCGCCGTCGGGCTTGACGAACACGCGCTCGTAGCGGTTGATGACGCCCTTGGCCCGCAACTCGTCAGCGAGCGGCTCCGCAACAGCGGGGAGCGATGGGCTCGGCGGTGGGGACATGCTCTTGAGAAAGTTGATGCGTCCGGCGTCAAACTCCGCACGCGTGCGGCCCATCATGCGGAGCATCTCGTCATTGATGTACGTGACGTTTCCCTCAAGATCGCCGAAGCCGACCCCGATGAGGTTGGCATCGGCCATGCGGCGGAAGAGCGCCTCGCTGCGGACGAGTGCCGCCTCGGCCTCCTTGCGATCGGTGATGTCCACGCACGAGCCGATGTATCCGACAAAGTTGTGATCGTTGTCATACCGCGGTGAGCCGTGGTCAAGTATCCAGCGATAGACACCGTCGCGGCGCCTCAGGCGATACTCGATGGCGATCGGCTCGCGCCGATCAAAGCCGGAGAAGTAGATCTGCTTGGCTTGTTGCACATCGTCCGGGTGGACGCTTTCTAGCCAGCCAAGGCCGACATCCTGCTCCAGCGTGCGCCCGACGAACTCGAGCCACGTTTTATTGAACCACGTCGCCAACTTGTCAGTGCCGGTGATCCACATGAGCACCGGCGAAGCATTGGCCATGAGACGAAACCGAGACTCGCTCTCGCGCAGAGCGACCTCTGCCCGCTTGCGCTCGGTAATGTCAACGAACGCGCCGATGGACCCGCGGACGCGCCCGTGATCATCAAACAGCGGCGCGGCCAGTTCGTGCAGCGTGATGACGGAGCCGTCGGCGCGAACGACATCGAGCTCCTCGCCCTCGATCGTGATGCCCAGCCGCGCGGACCTTTGCAACGGCAAGTCGTCCGGTGGCACGTCCTCGCCGTTGCGCAGCACACGGAATGGCAGGTCCAGCGCCGGCGCGGACTTGGACACGTTGGAACCCTCGGGCACGGCCAGGAGCGCATCACCCGCTCGATTCGCGGTGATGACCTTGCACTCCGGATCGTGGGCGACGAAGACGCCGATGGGGATCACGTTGAGCAACGTCTGCAACTCGTGTACGCGCGAGCTGAGCTGCGCGTTGAGTGTTGCGATCTGCTCGCGCGAAGCCGCCGTGGTCTCCAGCGAGCGGTGGCGAGAGAGAATGAGCGCGATCGTCGATGTCATCACTTCGATCGACTCGAGCTGGTGCGCACGGGGAGCGCACGTCGTGTGGTGATAGACGTCCAGAGCGCCGAGAATCTCCCCCCCGCTCTCGGCCGCGCGGATCGGAAATGACCAATACGAGCAGATTCGCTCCTCGTCGATCAGGCGTCGATCATCCGGCGGGATGTTCTGCTCGCGGAGCTCACGCCACACGACGGCGTCGCGCTCGCGAGCCGCCTGCGCGGTGATCGATGGCGGGCCAACCCGCGGCACCGACTGGGCACGCTCGACGAGCGCGCCAGGAAGGCCGGCACCGGCCGCGAGCTTCAGGCGGTCTTCGGATGAATCCACGAGCAGGATCGCGGCGGCGCACGAGTTGTCGGACCGGCAGAGGCTCTGCGCGGCCCGGGCTGCCACGGCGAGGACAGCCTCGAGCTGCGCGCCGCTCATGGCCAGTTGCAGCGCGTCACGTTGAGCCGCGACGCGGTCGCGCGTCTCCGCCAGGACGCGTTGAGCCTCACGCTGCTGGGTCACGTCGGAACTGAAGCATCGCGAATGGACAAGGCGGCCATCTTCAAAGAACGGGCTGGAGTTGATGAGCACGTCGCGCGTCGTGCCGTCCTTGCAGCGCAATCGCGCGGGCACGTCACGAAGGATCTCTGCTCGCGCCAAACGCTCGACGATATCAGCCGCGACGCCCCGATCGACGTGGAAATCGCTGATGGGGCGGAAGAGATACTCGTCGCGCGAGTACCCGAGCATCTCCAGCTTGGCGCGATTGGCGCGGATGATGATGCCGCGCGTGTCCACCCATTGCAGACCGATGCCGGCGTGCTCGAAGAAGTCTGAGAGATCGCTCTCGCTGCGGGCGATGGCGCGCTCGGCCGCGCGGCGCTGGGTGATATCGCGGAACGTCAGCACGACGCCGAAGACTCGGCCTGTCGCGTCCTTGATCGGCGCCGCGCTGTCGTCGATGTGAACCTCGGTGCCGTCCTTTCGCAGCAGAATTGTGTGGTTGGCCAAGACGATGTTCTGTCCCGTGGCCAACACCTTCGAAGCGGGCGACGGCGCCGGCAGGCGCGTCGCCTCGTCAACGATGCGGAAGACGTCATCGAGCGGGCGACCCAGAGCCTCGTCGGCACGCCAGCCGGAGACCTGCTGCGCCGCGGCGTTCATCGAAGTGATGCGCCCGGCAGTGTCGGTCGTGATCACCGCGTCGCCAATGCTCGCCAGCGTGACGCGCAACGCTTCACGATTCTGGTCCGCACGCAGCAAGCTGTACAGCGTGCGCGCCTGTGCGCGGTGCGACAGCCAGGTCGTGAAGCCCGCGACCAGAAAGACGATCGCAGCCGTAACAAGCTGCGTGCGCTCCGTCACCCCCGCGACACTGAACGTGTAGCGTGGCGGCACGAAGAGGAACCAGGTCGCCAGCCATGCCACCGCAGCGCCCGCAAGGAACGGGGCTGGACGAACGATGACCACGAGCACGAACATCGCCGCGATGGGAACCAGGTACGGAACGCGGTCCTCGAGCACTGGGTCAAGCACCAGCCGCACCGCGACGGCGGCCAACGCCACCCCGAACGCCAGCACGTACTGACTCCGAAGAGACCAATCAAGGGGCGTGCTCGGCGGTCGCGTTGCGGCGTTCATCAACATGTGGCGGTGTTCTCGCGAGGTGGAAGCAGACAGACTGCGAGAGGAGGCCGGCGGTGAGCTCGCGTGCGATGCTCCAGTGTATCAGTTTGGCTTTGTGAACTGATCATCTGCCATGGCGATACCTACGCGTATAGGCACAAGCCCTCGGTGGCCATGTCTGCATGAACATCATGAAGGCAAGATGAGCGTTTTTTTATCTATCGGCGTATCATATTACTTTCGCTCGTTCAATCCTCCGCACGGTGGCTCGGCCGCGCGGCGCAGTGCGCTCCGCGCCCCGCTCTCGTGGAGGACCCGCTGATGCGATACGACGCGGTGATTGTCGGCGGCGGGCCCGCGGGGCTCAGCGCGGCGCTGGTGCTTGCGCGTTGCCGCCGCTCCGTCATGGTCATCGACGCTGGCCGACCCCGAAACTACGCGGCGCGGCACCTGCACAACTTCCTCACGCGCGAGGGCGAACGCCCCGCGCGATTGCTCGAGCTTGGGCGGCAAGAAGTCTTGAAGCTCGGCGTACAAATACGCACCGACACCGTCTGCGATGCGACCGGGTGCAAGGGCGGCTTCTCGCTGCGATTGAAAAGTCGGCGCGTGGTCAAGGCCCGAACCTTGCTCCTGGCGACGGGCGTGGTCGACGAACTGCCGAAGATCGGCAACGTTGAGGCGTTCTACGGCGTGGGCGTGCATCACTGCCCATACTGCGACGCGCACACATATTCAGATCGGGCGTTATGCGCGTATGGCGAGGGTCGCGCCGCCCTCGGACTTGCGCTGAATCTGCTGACCTGGTCACGCAACGTCACGGTGATCACCAACGGCAGGCCAGTTGACGCCAAGGTCATCCGAGAGGCGGCGCGATTCGGCATGCGCGTGTGCGGCGAACGCATCGACGGCCTGATCTCTCAGCGCGGGAACAGCGTCGGAAGTGAGCGCGACCCGCTCGGGCGTGTCCGGCTTGAGGGCGGCCAGGAGATTGAGTGCGATGCCATGTTCTTCAACACGGAGCAAACGCAGCGGAGCAACCTGCCGCGCGTGCTCGGGTGTCAGATGGATGACGCGGGCGGGGTGATCCACGACAAGCGCCAGCGGACAGGAGTACCTGGGCTTTATCTCGCGGGCGATGCGTCGGTCGACGTGCAGTTCGTCATCGTCGCAGCAGCGGAAGGCGCAAAGGCGGGGATGGCGATGAACCGCGACATGCAAGACGAGGACCGCGCGGCCGAGCGAAGCGAACTTCTACGGCATGAACGGGCACTCTGAAGCCCCGGTGATCGCACTGTTCTCGCGCGACTCACGCCCGCCGCACCCACCGTTCACGGCTGGTTCATGTGCGCGTTGATGTCCTGTGCGGATTCACACACAGGGGCCTTTGCACATGGATATGCCTATGTCACGTCGTGGAATGGTGGCGGCTACGGGCGGTGTGGTGGCGGCCGTCGCCAGCGGGCGCGTGCTCGGTGCGCAGCCGGAACCCACTGCGAAACCAGACAAAGCCCCCGATGTCGGTCGAGCTCGCAGCAGCTCGCGTGCGGACAACCCATCGGTGGGCAAGCCCGTCTCGGTCACCGCGGCGGCGAGCGACGAGCCGACGCTGGTCCCGGCAAACCCGAAGAAGCTGCGGCTTGCGCTGGTCGGCCTGGGAAAGCTGATGGTCGGCGAGATCCTGCCGGCGATCAAGCTCTCGTCGCTGTGCGAGGTCACGGCGCTCGTGACGGCGAACGCGGACAAGGGCCGCGCGATCGCGGACACGCTGGGGCTGGATCACTCTCGCGTGATGGACTATGCCCGCATCAGCGAGATGCGGAACGACGAAACGATCGACGCGCTGTACATCGCGACGCCCAACTCTTTGCACGCCCGCGACACGATCGCCGGACTGAAGGCCGGCAAGCACGTGCTGTGCGAGAAGCCGCTGGCGTCAACGATCGCTGACGCGGAGATGATGGTGAACGCGGCCAAGGAAAACGGGCGACAGCTCATGACCGCGTATCGCGTGCATCACGAGCCGCTGAACCTCCAGATGAAGAAGATGATCAAGGAGCGCAAGTACGGCAAACCGATGTTCGTCGCGTTTGATACGACGATCGAAGTCGGCAAGAAGCCGCAGTACCGGCTGGATGCGAAGCTCGCCGGCGGCGGCTCGCTCTTTGATATCGGCATCTACTCGCTCAACACGACGCGCTTCCTGCTCGGCGAGGAACCGATCGAGGTGTCCGCGATGCAGTGGAACGATCCCGAGGACAAGCGCTTTGACGAGGTGGAGCAGAACATCGCGTTCCAGCTTCGCTTCCCATCGGGGTGCATCGCCAACTGCACATCGTCCTACGGCACCGCCCGCGTCAATCGCTATCGCGTGATCTGCCAGAAGGGCTGGATGGGCATGGAGCCCGCGACCGAGTACCGCGGGCTGAAGGCCGAGCACTGCAACGATGAAGAACGCGTGACGCTGAAAGAGCCCGAGACCGTCAATCAGTTCGCGGCGCAGTTCGACGCGTTCGCCAAGGCCATTCTTGAGAACAAGCCCGTGGCACCCTCCGGAGAAGACGGCCTCAAGGACATGCGACTGATGGTCAAGATCTACGAGGCCGCGGCGAGCGGACGCGCAGTGAAAGTGTGAACTCGCCGTCGCGGTCACTGGCACCGCAAGCGACCGCAGCCAGGCAAGAGCGTCGTCCGCTCACGGGCGACGTCACATTCTGTGGAACGCGTCCCACTCAAGGAGACTCCGTATGCCGAAGGAATGGTCAGCAAAGGATGAGCGGCAGTACAAGCACATCAAGGAGTCGGAGTCAAAGGCCGGACGCTCAAGCGCGACGTCGAAACGGATCGCCGCGGCGACCGTAAACAAGACGCGTAACAGCCACGGCCGGACGAAGAAAGCCTGATTGCCGAGGCGGAGTTTTCGTGAGGCGGGTTTGATCAAGGCATCGGAGTCAATGCACGCGGTCAATTCACTCCCACCAGCCTATTGACGAACGCTCAGTATCAGCGACCCCACACCAGCCGGCCTGTCGAAGCGTTCACTTCGACGAGGCCGGCTTTCGTTCATCGCTGGCAACACCGGTTACGTTGAGGACTTGTTGACATCACGAGGCGGTGCGTCCGGGTCCTGCGGCACAGTCGGGTCTGGCGTGCCGCCGATCTGCTGCCCCTGCGGCGTGGCGCCGCCCTCGTTCTCAAATCGCGATTCTTCAGGGCGTGGCGGCGGCGTCGGCTTCTGGCGCTTGGCCGACTGCGATCCCAGGTCACCGGGCTCAACGCGATCGGTATTCGCATCAGATCGCGGCACGCTGCTTGAAGGGCTTGCAGGCGGGGGCGGTGTGGTTTTCTTGGGCATACTTCGACTCCTGTTTTCATGTGCTGGTGACTTCGTGTGATCGTGCCGGTGCAAGCGTGGCCGACACAGCACCGCATCCTCGACACACAATGAAGAACCCCCAGACGAACGCATGAGAGCGTTCGCCTGGGGGGTTGTGTTTCACGCGGCCCGAGGTCTCTTCGCTCAGTCCGCCGATTGATGTTCCGACGGATTCACTCCGCCCAGACTGCACTCCGCGGGTTGATTACTTCCGCGGGTCGAGCTGGTTGTACGGCGGGTTCTGGCCGTTGCCGCTGTTGTTGTTGCGATTGTTGTTATCGCGGTTGTTGTTCGAGCCGTCGCGGTTGCGATTCTCGTTACGGTTGCGGTCGTAGTTCATGTTGGAGTTGAAGTCCATCTCGGGGAGATCCGCGCTCGCGTAGATCCGCTTGTAGCTGCCGTCGCGAGTGAACGCTTCCCAGTCCTTGGGAACTTCCGGTGCGTTCGTCACCATCGTGCGGTCGATATCGAGCCACATGCGGTTGTCTGACCCGGCCGTGACCACGCCCCACGGCACGAGGCGGTTGGTGTCGCCGATGCCGAGGAAGTTCGCGTCCGGGTCAATGTTGACGAAGGCGATACGACCGGACTTGCACTCGATGATGAGGTCCTCAACAGTGCCGCAGACATCGTTGCGGCAGTTGAGCTTGCGCCCGTCAAGCTCGCTGGCAAGCACCAGCGGCGTGAAGTTGTACATCCGCGATGAGTTCATCCGATCGCGGTTGTTCGGATCGACGTTACGGTTCGGATCGGTGTTGCGATTCGGATCCATATTGCGGTTCGGATCGGTGGTTCGGTTCGGATCAGTGTTGCGGTTCGGATCCGTGTTTTCCGGACGCGGATCGACGCCCCGCCCATCGGGGTTGCGCATCGGATCGCGGTTCAGCTCGTTGGGATCGTTGCGGGGCGACTCTTCGCCGCGCTGCTGGGCGCTGCCGCCGTACCAGGTGGGCCATCCCTCGCGGTCGTACATGTCAACGCGGTCGTTGCCGCTGCCCATGCTGCGAGTGACCAGGCGCTGCTGGCCGCCAATGTCCTGCTGCACGACGTACAGGTCAACCGGCGCGCCGCGGAAGAGCGTCACGCTGTTGCCGGCGAGATACCACGACGGACCGGCGATGATCTGCTCTTCGCGGTTGTTATCACCGACGACCGTGATCACGGTGGACTCGCGCCCATCGCCGGTGTCCTGACGGGTGATCTGCTTGACGCGACCCTTGACCTGGCGCGGCTCACCCGTCGCGGTCAGGCGGTCAGTGTCATTCCGGCGGTAGTAGTTCATCGCCAGCGAGTTGGAGAGGCTGTTGCGGTCGCGCTCGTTCGCCGCGGCCCAGCGATCCTTGTTCCACTCCGGCCACGACGTGGCGTTCATGGACGGATCGTTGACGTTGTTGCGATTGCTGTTGTTGGCGTTATTCGTGTTCGCCGCGTTGATCATGAGGTGCTTGCGTGCGTCGTCCCACGTGAACGCGCCATACGGGATGAGCAACGTGCGGCTGCCCATGTTCATCTTGGCATTGGTCGCGACGACCAGATGCGAGATGCGACCGCTGCCGCGATCGATCACGGCGTCTTTAATGGTGCCGGCGGCCTCATGGTTTGCGTTGTACACGTCCATCGAACGCATCTTGTCCGCGGAGACAAACACGGCGCCCGAGTTCATCGTCGCCGATGAGTTGGTTTCGCGCATCCGCTGGTTGGGATTGTTCGGCTCGGTCATGCGCGGGTCATTCGAGCGGGGCTCAGTCGAACGCGGGTCGTTGCCCGTGCCACTCGTGGTGCGCACCGGATCCTCGGACCGAGCCACAGCCCACGCGCTGGAGCGATACCGGCTCTTCTTCTCCAAGCCGTAGTTCGGCGAGTCGGACGGCGCGCCGTAATCACCGGCGTTGAGCGTTGTGCCCATGAGGCCGATGAGCAGCGATGCACAAAGAGTCAGAGAACAGGTGGTCTTCATCATTGAACTCCTACGTTGGTCGAGAGCGGGAACTGCGCCAGTGGGCAACAAGTGGTCGGGCGTTCCGCGGGCTTCGACGGTGTGTGATGCGGTCCTCCCGCCGCCACGTGCAGCACGGGCGATGAGGCGGGAACGTTGGTGATCTGCGACGCTGGCACCCGCAATCGCGTGACGTTCCCGTGAAAGTGTGCTTATGGCGTTTGCAACGCCGTATCACTCAGATATGAAAGTTTCCGAAGCGGCTGCTCGCGATCGCGCTCTTGCCCATTGATGCAGCGCACCATGCGCCATCGCTTGCTGATTGCGAGCTTCAGCAGGTCGCGAACCGCAGGCCTTATCGCATCATTTCTCCCGCTGTCGTCCGTGCGTTTCACCACTCCGCGACAGATATTTTGGAGATGAGTCGGCATTCAGCGAGCCTTCAGGCAATTGTCGATTCGCGTCGTGACATCGGTGCCGGACGTTGAATGGCCTCCGCGGCTGTTGACGAGTCCCCGAGTCTTGGTCCCCACTTCACTTCAAGGAGCGTTTCTATGGCATCTCTCGTTACCGGCGTGTTCTCTGACATGAGCCAGGTCACCAACGCGATCAACAAGCTTCACCAGGCGGGCTTCTCCACCAGCGACGTCAGCCTCCTCACCTCCGAGTCCACCAGCAGCAATGCGTTCGCGGTGAACACGAAGTCCAAGGTCGGCGAAGGCGCGGCCATCGGTGCTGGCACCGTCGGCGCGATCACGGCGCTCGTCGCCGGCCTCACCGCCGTCGGCGTCATCGCCAGCGGCGGCCTCGGCCTCGTCGCCGCGGGTCCGATCGTCGCAGCTCTTGCAGGTGCGGGCGCAGGTGCCGCGGCGGGCGGCCTCGTCGGCGGCCTCATCGGCCTCGGCATCCCCGAGCACGAAGCGAAGTTCTACGAGGGCGTGATCGAGGGCGGCGGCGCTCTGATCGGCGTGAAGGCCGAGGGCGACCGTCGTGATGTCGCCCGCAAGATCTTCGAGGAAACCGGCGCGAAAACCATCTCGCGCGCCTGATCCGAAACAACACGTGGGGCCGCGACAACGCGGCGTACGCGAGCTCTCTCTCCATCGCAGCGACCCGCTTCAACGAGGGGGTCGCTGTTTTTGATTTCAGTGTCCGCCATGGCACCCATTCCCTTCCCAACTCTTCCGGAGCTGTCTGATGCGTGATCTTTCTTCCGCGTCCTTCTGCGCCTCTCGCAATACGCGATCTTCGCGCTCGATGCGTCCCACCTCACGGCGCATCGCAACCATCACGACGCTTGCGCTCTTCGGCGTCATCGGCGGCTGCCTCCCCTCGCCGATGAAGCTCGAGCAGCGCCTTGATGGCGACATCAAGACGACGCTGAAGCTTGACGGGCCCGTCCAAATTCAAATGCAGATGCAAGGCCCGACGATCAAGTACGACGGCACGTTCATCTCCGAACGTCTCTTTGACCGCATCAAGGTCAACGAAACCCGCACCGACTGGATTCTCGCGGTTCTGGGCGAGCCCACGTCAAAGGCCGAGCTGGACAACGGCACGACGATCTGGAAGTGGAGCTACCGCCCGCTGGAGCAGGAGGCCTCGATCTTCTCCGTCTTCGGTGGATCAAAGGACGAGCCGAAACTGCAGACATCCACAACCTTCGTCCGCATCGACCGCGCCGGCCTGGTGCTGGAGAAGTGGCGAGACTAAGAAAGTCGTGAGTCGCAGGCTTGCCGGACCGGAGGGCGTGTTGCGTCAGCCGTCAAGCTGCTCTGCTGAATCTCTGCCTTGCAGCCCGAAGGGCTGCACGCCAATAGCCGGAGCATGGAGCAAATGTCTTCGAGCGATACCCCCGGGAAACCATCACCCAGTCCCAAGAAAAACCCGCTCAGGAGTTGTAGCTCCGAAGCGGGCCAGAGAAGTCATTTGAACAAAGTGTGGATTGTCAAGTTGTGGTAGTTCGATGAGGTTGTCGCGCCAGACGTTTTCGTTCGCGAACGGACCTCACCGCTTATTGCAGGATTCAGCCCAGGTGTCGACTTCGCGTTTTACTTCGTCCTTGGTCTTGCCGTAGACGCGCTGGACAACACCCTCAAGCGCGTCGCGCTTGCCCTTGGTCTCTTCAAACTCGTCGTCGGTGATGCGGCCCCACTGCTCGCGAGCCTTGCCCTTGAGTTCCTTCCAACGACCTTCGATGACGTTCCAGTCCATGTGTTGCTCCCGTGTGTGGACATTTAGCTCAGTTGGCGCGGCCCAATACGACGAATCAAAATGGCCAGTTCCGTCGCCTCAGAACATTCCCAAGAGCCAGAAGATCAGAATGAAAATCAGAATGGTGCTGATGATGCCGCCGCCAAGTTTCCACGCGGCGACGCCCGCGATGCCAGTTTTCAGAAGACCGTTCATAAGAAGCTCCGAAACAATGGTGATGTTGAAAGGTGTGACGCCGCGGGAGGATGGAGAACGAGGTGCCGACGCAGTCGCCGATCAGTTCACCGGGCGCACGCGGACTTCAATCATGTCGCTCTGCACGTCACGCCCCTCGGTCGTCAGGATCGCGCGGACGGTGTACGTGCCGACCTCGTCAAAGCGCACACGCGCGACGCGCCCGTCCTGCTCCGTCGTGAGCTTGCCCGCAGTGGACGTCCAGCGGATGCGGGCGTCACGCCCATACGTGTCCTTCGAGCGCGCAACAAATGTCGCGGTCTCGCCGACGACGATCGACGTGGACGACGCCTCAACCGAGACGCTCGGCAGGGTCGTGCTGCCATCAGCAGCCATGCGCTGGTTGTTGCAACCCGAGCACGCGAGGCCCGCAACGACGACAAGAGAAAGGCAGGTCAGCTTGATCATTTCGAAGACTCCCAGAAGATGCGACGCTGCATTGCGTCAGCATGCCGACATCACACCGTCCGCTAAGCGGGGCGTGTCGGGGGAGTGAATGTGGGCTCATGCGACTGCGGTCGTCGCGTGTGTGACATCGGCCCGACCAAGGGCTCGCGCGACCGGGCGCAGGTCTTCGAGAGGTCGGAAGATCAGCAGATGCGTTGTATGTCCGAACCCCATCAATGTGGCTCGCCCACATCCCTTTCATAGAACTGGCATCGCTGCAAGCGAACGACCGCGCTGGCGATCTCCTCAGCAGTTGGATTCAACGTGAAAAGACAGTCGTACAGCCCAATCGCGTACATCGGGCCGCCTTCGGGATACTGACCGATTGGCACGATGCACCCGATGACTTTGGACGTCGATGGCTCCGTCACAAGGTAGATCCTCTGATAGTCCGTCACCACGAGGCCATCGCCGGAACTCAGCCCGACAACGCTCGACTTTTTCCAGTTGTCGTGAAATGTGATCGCCGGCCATCGCTTGATCACGCCGTCGCTCTCTTGATTCACGATCGCCGCAAACACCCGGCGAACCTCAGCCAGGATCGGGTCGGACGGACGCACGAATGTCCTGCGTTGGTATTCGAAAAAGACCATCGTGCTGACCAAAATCGTGATTGCGGCAATCAAGAATCGTCGCACCATCCCCACCTCTCGGCTTAAACCGATGAAACTGTCGCTGCTCTTCGCAGCGTGACTCATCCCCAGTTGCCCGCGGGCGGGCAAACGATACAAATCGCCTGAGATAACGGAGAGGGGGAGATTCGAACTCCCGTAAGACCGAGGCCTTAACCAGATTTCAAGTCTGGCGCATTCAACCGCTCTGCCACCTCTCCAGAGCGACGATCGTATCTCGATTCGCCGCGCTCGGCGCGTGGGGCCGGGGCGCGCCGTCTCAGCCCGCCGCGCACGCCTGCGAACCGGGCACGCATGCCCGCGTCACCCCGGCTGGCGCCGGCCCTCGTCGCGATTCGCCAGATCGCCTAGCATCCCGCTCGCGGGCGTAACTCAATGGTAGAGTGTCAGCCTTCCATGCTGAATGTTGCGCGTTCGAGTCGCGTCGCCCGCTTTGCTTGGCTCGCCGTATGACATCGCCGATCACCGCGGCGCGCCTTCGCGGGAGTGCCTGATGACCGACGCGAGCCACACCGAATCCACCGCAACCACTCCACACGCCGGCGAGCAGATCGTCTGGACCGCGCGTCCCTCGGCGTGGGTCGCTGGCGGCGTCATCGCCGGTGGCACGCTCGCGCTCGCGGCGGTCGTCGTCGCGGGCATCTTCTTCTGGCCACTCTTCTTCCTCGCGGCCCCGATCGTGATCGCCGTCATAGTGACCGTCGCGATCCAGCGTTCTCCGGTCTACACGCTCACCACGCAGCGCCTGCGTGTGCGGACCGGCCTGATCGTCAAGCACGAGGCCGAAGTCGAGCTGTACCGCGTGACCGACAGCCGCGTGGTGCAGACGTTCTTCCAGCGCATCATCGGCATCGGCACGATCGTCGTCGTGTCCAACGACTCGTTCTCGCCGCGCCTGGACCTCCGCGCCGTGCCGCGGGCGTTTGCGCTGCGCGAGGAGATCCGCAACCGCGTCGAGTCGCGCCGCATCTCGCGCGGCGTGCGCGAAGTGGAAATGCAGTAGAGGACGGCAATCGGGAATCGGGTCGGACCTGCGTGTGGGGGCGCGGGCGGGTGTGGATCGTTTCCTGACGGAGATTTGATTCTGCATCGCGGGTGACGGGCCCGCGGATTCCTGCTTCAATGATTGCCGATTGCCGATTCCGGATTGTCGACCCTGTGATTTACAGCCCCAAAGGCTCACAAAATCTATCTATCCACATTTGCGGATTTAGCGATCAAAGCACTTGACCGCCGCCCAGACACCGGTTAACCTTCCTCCAGCATCAAGAGTCCCGGACAGCCTTTTCAGTCCGGGCGGCAACCGAGTCGGTCTTTTCAAAGACCCGAACGCGGTGCCGAGGCTAAGCCGAACCACCCCGTCATGCCACCCAGCAACGACGGCGGACAAGGAACGGCGATGCGGCTGCGTGAGCCTTCGCTCGCGGCAAACACCCGGCGCTCCCGAGTCTCCTCTCGGCCAAGCACCGGCACCCGTTGCCACGAGACACTCACAACGCAAACACGCTGGGCGATGTTCGCCCGGCTCGCATCAGCTTCGTCTGCTCCTTGATGCCGTGAAGGAACCACGGCCATGTCTGACCAGTCCACCCGCTTCGCAACGTCCTACTCCGCCAGCACAGTCGCCCTGCACGCCGGCCGTCCGCGCGGGCAGGGGCAGGCGCTCGTCAGCGGCATCGTTCAATCCACCACATTTCATCAGGAACGCGTCGGCGAGCAGGTCGATTACGCCTACTCGCGCGTCAGCAATCCCACCGTCAGCGAGCTCGAACTCGCCCTCGGTGAACTCGAAGAGGCCGCGCCGGCGGTCACGTTCAGCACCGGCCTCGCGGCTGAAACCGCGCTGTTCTTTGCCCTGCTGGAGGCGGGAGATCATGTCGTCGTCGGCCAAGCGGTCTATGGCGGCACCATTCGTTTGGTTCAACAACTGCTGAGCAAGCTCGGCATCACGCACACGTTCGTCGATTCCACCGACACGCTCGCCGTCGCGCGGGCGATCACCAAGAACACCAAGCTCGTCTTCGTCGAGACGCCCGCAAACCCGCTGCTCGTCCTCACCGACATCAGCGCGCTGGCCAAAGTCTGCAAGGCCGCGGGCGTGCCGCTCGCCGTCGACAACACGTTCCTCACGCCCGTGTTGCAGCGCCCGCTTGACCTCGGCGCCGACATCAGCGTCTACTCAACGACCAAGCACATCGAAGGCCACTCCAGCGCGCTCGGCGGCGCGATCGTCAGCCGCGATGAGAAGTTCCTTGAGCGGCTGCGCTTCATCCGCAAGAGCACCGGCGGCATTCAGACACCGTTCAACGCGTGGCTCACCGCCAAAGGCCTGCGCACGCTCCCGCTGCGACTGCGCCACCAGAGCAACAACGCCCTCGCCGTCGCGCGTTGGCTCAAGGGCCACGAGGGCGTCGCGACCGTGAACTACCCCGGCCTCGAGTGCTTCCCGCAGCGCGACCTCGCCCGCAAACAACACCTCGGCAACTTCCACGGCGGCGTCATCTCCTTCGAACTCAAAGGCGGCGTCCCCGCCGCCAAGGTCTTCCTGCGCAGCCTGCAACTTTGCGCGCTGGTCGAGCACATCGGCGGGCTTGAAACGCTCATCACGCACCCCGCGACCATGACCCACGGCGACGTCCCCCGCGCCCAGCGTGAGGCCTTCGGCATCTCCGACGGCCTCGTCCGCATCAGCGTCGGAATCGAGGACAGCTCGGAGATCATCGGCGATCTGGAGCGAGCGATCGACGCCGCGATCGCCGAGACCGACGGCGTCGAAGAGCCAGAATCGCTCGCGGTGTGAATGGAAAGTGGCTGCATGACAGAGTGGCAAAGCGGCAGGGTGACGACTGCCGCCCACTCCGAATGCACCACATTTCGCCGCGGCTGCGACCGCCACTCACGGCCGCAGCCGCTTCGCAACTCAGCACTCCGTCACTCTGCCACTCTGCCACTCTGCCACTCTGCCACTCTGCCACTCTGCCACTTCAAGGATTTTCCCATGACCGCCAGCATCATCACCGAATCCAAGTCATCCCTCCCCTGTTGTCCCCCCACCGACCGCATCGTCGTGCTCAAGTTCGGCGGCTCCGTGCTGCATGACGAGACCGAAGTCGTCCAGTGCGCCCGCGAGGTCTCGCGCTGGAACCGCGCCGGGTGGAAGGTCGTCGCCGTTGTCAGCGCGCTCGACGGCACCACCGACCGGCTGATTCAGCAGGCAGCCCGCCTCAGCCCCTCGCCCGATGCCTCCGCAACCGCGCTCCTGCTCTCCACAGGCGAGCTCGCCTCCGCCGCCCTGCTCTCGCTCGCGCTCACGCAACAAGGCAGCCGCGCGTGCGTGCTGACGCCGCGACAGATCCACCTGCTCACCGCTGGCGAGCCGCAGGACAGCCTCGCCATCAGCGTCGACGCGGCCCTCATCCGCTCGCGCCTCGAAGCGCTCGACTGCGTCGTCGTCCCCGGCTTCGTCGGCGTCGATGAGTTCGGCGCAACGACATTGCTAGGCCGCGGCGGCAGCGACCTGACGGCCCTCTTCCTCGCGCGAAACCTCAACGCGAGCTGCCGGCTCGTGAAGGATGTCGACGGGCTGTACGAGCGCGACCCGGCGAAATACACCACCGCACGCCGCTTCGACAAGGCGAGCTACCAGACCGCGCTGCGACTCAGCGGCACCGTCGGCGCGATCGTCCAGAGCAAGGCCGTGCAGTACGCGATCACGCACGCCCTGGAGTTTGAAGTCGGCGCCGTGGGTCGCGCAGACGGCACGCTCGTCAGCGCCGCGGCCGACGTACTCATCGAGTCCCGCGAGCTCGCCGAGACCCTGGCGACCTGAGCGCCACCGCCTCGACGGCGATCTCCGTCAGTCGGAGCGGGCGTACAAGACGCGCGTGAGTGCGGCAAGCACCATCATGCGGGATTCCCCCCAAAAACTCCGGCCCGAAAATCACCGCCGCCACGTTTGCTTTTCTGGCATTCGCGAAAACTCGGTTTACCGTAACACCGAGTGTCCGTGAACCCCCGATGTGAGGAGGAATCTATGCGTCTGTCAGTCTTCGCGCTCTGCGCGTGCGCGCTCGCTACGTCCGCTTCGGCCCAAGTCATCAACGGCGGCTTTGAAGCCCCCAACTCCGGCTTTGTGACCGTCAACAGTGGCCAGACGTTCGGCAACTGGACCAACACCGGCCCCGGCAACATTGAGTTCGTTCAGGCCGTGCCCAACGGCAACTTGCCGAACCTCCAGTTCTCTGCGTTCGAAGGGCAGTACTGGATCGACCTCGTCGGTACCCAGCAGCCCAGCGCGATCTCCCAGGCCATCACCGGGCTCAACCCCGGCGGCCAGTACCGCATCAGTTGGGCCCAGGCTGGCAACGTCTGGGGCAGCAACTTCGACTTCACCATGCAGGTGCTCTGGAACGGCGACGTCGTTGCCGAGAACACCCAGACCCACGGCGGCAACAACGGCCAGTTCATGAACTGGCAGGAACGCTTCGTGGACGTCACCGCGAACCTCACCGCTGGCCCCAACCAGTTGACCTTCCGCGCCATCACCGGCGCCAACTCCCGCGGCCCGGCGCTCGACGCCGTGAGCATCGCGCCAATCCCCGCGCCCGCCGCCGCGGCGGTGCTCGGCCTTGCTGGCCTCGGTGCCCTGCGCCGTCGTCGCTGAGGTTTGGGTACCCCCTCTCTCCGAGAGGAGTTCTGCATCTCGCACGAAGTGCCCACGATCGTTGCCGCGGGCGCACCGAGGCTCGGCGAGCCCGCCACCGGAGCGAGATCGCTGGCCATCGCGCCGTTCCTTTGAGCCTTCCCGCCCGTCTGAGGGCGGGACGTGCTGACATGCAAAGTGGAGCAGTGGTCACGCGACACGTCGAATCAGCCGACCTCAGCCCGCTTGATCGACTTCACGCCCTTGCCGGGCTCGAGCGCCTTCGCCCGTTGCTCTGCTGCCGCGATCGCCGCGGGACTTGGCCCCTTCGCTTTCTTCCCCACCTTCGCTGGCTTCAGCGCCGTGCCCGACGCGTCCAGTCGCGACGGCTTGGTCGATCGAATGAGCCACGCGGCATGAAGCAGCGGCCGCATCTCCGTCGTCGTCACGTCCGCGAGCCGCACGTACGTGCATCCCGCAGCCCCCCACTCGCCCTTGGCGGCGGTGAACGTCTCCGGGCGGGCCGCGATCACGCGGTCTTGAATCTCCAGCGGCAACTTGACCATCGCGAAGCCGGGCTTCGGCGAATCAAGCGACGCGAAAACGCCCGGCTTGGCCCGCGTCTTGGTCTTGCCGGTGTTGAGCACGCCCACGCGGAAATCTGCGTGGCCCATGTGCGAGCCTTCAACGGCGCCCGCCAGCACGAGCGCCATCTTGCGAAACTCTTCGTCAGTCATATGTGGGCTCGATGAGTCAGCGGGAGCCGATCGCGACGTACGGCACGTTGTGCGGCCCGGTGTACTCCGCCGCGGGGCGATAAAGGCGGTTGCCGTCGAGCTGTTCGAGGCAGTGTGAGGCCCAGCCGCTGACGCGCGACATGGCGAACATCGGCGTGAACAGGTCGAGCTTCAGGCCGATGGAGTGGTACGTCGTCGCGGAGTAGAAATCGACGTTCGGGAAGATGCCCTTGGCGCCGACTTCGCGGGCCATGATCTCTTCGATCTTGCTGGACATCTCGTAGAGCTTGAGGTTGCCGGTGTCGGCCGCGATCTGCTTGCTGAACGTCTTGAGGAACGTGGCCCGCGGATCGATGGTCTTGTAGACGCGATGGCCGAAGCCCATGATGCGGGCGCCCTCGTGCCGGCGGGCGAGCTTGTCCATCACGTACGGCTCGATGACCGCCTGGACGTCCTTGCCCTCTTTCTTGGCGATCTCTTCGATCTCAAAGAGCATGTCCATGACTTCCTCGTTGGCCCCGCCGTGAAGCGGGCCGCGGAGCGAGCCGATAGCGCCGGTGATGGCGGAGTACATGTCGCTGAGCGTGCTGATGATGACGCGAGCGGTGAACGTGGAGTTGTTCAGGCCGTGATCCGCGTGCAGGATCATGCAGATGTCAAAGGCGCGAACCATCGCGGGCGTCGGCTCTTTGCCGTTGAGCATGTACAGGAAGTTCGCGGCGAACGAGAGGTCCTTCCGCGGATGCACCAGCGGCAGCCCGCGCCGGTAGCGATCGAAGTATGCGATCAGCGTGGGCGTATGGCCGAGGATGTTCAGGGCCTTGCGGCGTGCGGAGGGGATGTCGATCTTGTTGGGCTCGAGGTCATGCATCGACAGCGCGCTGACCATCGTCCGCAGCACATGCATGGGCTGCGCGGTCGTCGGCAGCGCGACGAGGCGCTGCTCCATCCCCGGCGGCAGCTCGTAGCGATCGCGGAGCATGCCGGAGAACTCGTCGAGCTCGGCCTTGGTCGGGAGCTTCTTGTTCCACAGAAGGAACACGGTCTCCTCGAACGTGCTGTTGCGCGCCAGGTCATCGATGGCGATGCCGACGTATTCGAGGATGCCTTTCTCGCCGTCGATGAACGAGGACTTGGTCTCCGAGGCGACGATCCCTTCAAGGCCTTTGACGACGAGGGGCATAGACGGATGCTTCCCAAAGTGCCGCGCCCGGCGACGTGCGGCTTGGTGAGTGAGAGGATCAAAGCGGGGCCGAGATCGAGTTTAGGCGCATCGCTACCCCCTTGCGATCGGCGGGATTCCTACGCTCGACGCGTGATTCCGCTGCGGACCGATGTCGTGCTGAGGAAGCGCCCGTGGGTCACCGGGGCGCTGGTCGCGATCAATGTCGTGATCTTCCTGGCGTTCAACGCGCTGGAGTTCTCGCACCCGGACGACGTCGAGAAGCTCACGCGTGGGCTGGTGTTTGATCCGCGAAACCCGAGCCTGCTGACCTCGCTCACCAGCATGTTCATGCACGCCGGCTGGCTCCACCTGGTGGGGAACATGGTCGTGCTCTGGGTCATGGGCGCGGGCGTGGAGAACCGGCTCGGCCATGTCGGCTTCCTGGCGTTCTACCTGCTGGGCGGCGCGGGCTCGGACCTGGCGCACATGTGGACCTCGGACGTGCCGGTGCTCGGCGCATCGGGCGCGATCTCCGCGGTCACTGGGGCGTATCTCGTGTTCTTCCCGCTGGCCCGCGTCCGCGTCCTGTTCATCACGCTCAGTACAGTTGAGGTGCCCGCGTGGTGGTTCGTGATCATCGGGGTGATCTGGAACTTCTACTTCGCCGCGAACGGCGGCGGCGGCAACATCGCGTTTGTCGCCCATTTGGGCGGCTATGGCGCGGGGATCGCGTTGAGCATCGCCCTGATCGCGACCGGTGTGGTGGAGCGTCATGACTACGACGGCTTCGCGGTCGTGAGCCGCATTCACCGGCGGCGGCGGTTCCACTCGGAGGTTGCGCAGGTTCGCGATGAGCAGGCTCGGGCCGCGCTCAACGGCAAGCCGCTGAAGGCCGGGCTGGCGCTGAGCGACAAGGACGCTTCGGCGTTGGCCGAGGCCCGAGCCGCGATCGCCGTCGCGGTGAACGAGCAGCGCATGGGCGACGCCGCGACCAGCTACACGCGCTTGGTGCGGACCTTCCCGACAGCCGGCAAGGCCACGACGCTGAGCGCGCGTGTGCAGATCGCGATCGCCAACCACCTGATGCAGACCGGCTCGCACGCCGACGCCGCGACGGCGTATCAGGCGTACGCCGAGGCGTATCCCGACGATCGCGAAACGCCGGGCGTGCGTGTGCTGCTGGCGGCCATCGCGCTGCGGCACCTGAAGGACCGCGAGCGGGCCCGGGCGGCGCTGGAGGGCATCGAGCCGCGGCTTGCCGACGAGCACCAGCGCCGGCTCGCCAGCGACCTGCGGGCGGAGTTGGGCAAGACGTGAAACGCGAGGCGTGCGTTGATGTTGGGGAAGGCATCGAGGCATGAGGCATCGAGGCATCAAGTGATGAGTTGAGCGCTTTGCGGCCCGCACGGCCGATACGCTTGACCATGGTCTCATGCAGGATTGTGCTCGCGACTGGAAACCCGCACAAGGTTGAGGAGCTGCGCGCGATCTTTCGCGAGGTGGCGCTGGACGTTGAGTTGTTGTCACTGAAGGACGTTGTGGGCGAGGGCGGTGTTGAGCGTGCGATTGCGGAGCCGCGCGAGACAGGGTCGACATTTGCGGAAAACTCTCGGATCAAGGCGGTGTCGTACGCGGTGCAGACTGGCATGATGTGTCTTGCGGATGACAGCGGTCTGGAGATTGATGCGCTGGACGGGCGACCGGGCGTGATCAGCTCGCACTACTTCTGCGATGGTGATGAGGCGCGGGCACAGGGGATGGGCCGCGCCGAGCGGGATGAGCGGAACAACGAGCGTGTGCTGCGGGAGCTCTCGGGCGTGCCCGATGCGCAGCGGGCGGCGCGGTTTGTGTGTGTGATGACGCTGGCGAACCCGACGCCGAACGGCGACGGCGCGGAGGTGATTGCGCGGTCGCGTGGCGTGATGGAGGGGCGTATTGGCTTGCCGCCGCGGGTTCCTGCGGGCGAGAACGGCTTTGGCTACGACCCGCTGTTTTTGGTTGCGCCGGAGTTTGAGCGTGCGAGCGCCGAGCTTGCGCCGAGCGAGAAACACTCGCTCAGCCATCGCGGGCACGCGGCGCGGCGGATGGGCGAGCAGATCAAGGCGCTGCTGGGATGGTGACCCGTTGCGTCTGCCATCGCGTTGAGTTCAGCGAGATCAAGCGGCTGGCGCAGTCGGGGTTGACGATCGCGCAGATCTCGGCGCAGACGAAATGTTGTACGGGCTGCGGGCTGTGCCGGCCGTACGTGTATGTGGTGCTGACGACGGGTGCGACGTCGATTCCGGTGCTGTCGCGGACGGTGAGCACGGAGTATGAGGCTCGGCTGGGGGCGATGCTGCTTGGCGATGGCGCACCGGAAGCGCCGAGCGAGCCCCGTGAGCCAGGCACGGGTCCGGGGGCGAGTGCTGAGCAATGAGTGATGAGTGCTGAGCGTCAAGACTTGATGGGGCGCTCTGGTCTGGCGTGAGCGGCGCGGAGACGGTGTCGATGGCGGGCTCGGCGGGCGGGGGCGCGGAAGGTTGTGGTTGGTCGGGGGCGCTGGGAGAACGTGTCTGCGCGGGTGCGCGGCGGGCGCGAAGGACGGCGGTGGCGGCGCGGCGGGCCTCGAGATCGTTCGCGGTGTGATCGACGATGCTGGTGAGGCGGGTGAGTGCGATTTCGCGTTGGATGCTGGCGTGGGCCTGGGCGCGGAGCTCGCTGAGCTGCTGCAGCGCGACGATCTCGGCGTGTGCTTGCGGAGATTGCAAGATCGCGAGCATCGCAGAGAGCGAGAGGCCGAAGTGCTGGGCGATCTCGAGGATCGTGCGCTCGGAACCGAGGAACGCGGCGATGAGGAGGTCGGTGGCTTCGCAGTGGTCGTGCTGGGTCATCGGGTCAATGTGCGCGGCGTGGCGCGGGCGGCAAGGTGATTTTGGCGGAGCGTCAGAGACTTGCGCGTGATGCAGACGGAGGCGGGAAAGCTCGGAGCGGCGGGCTGGGTGCGGACGAAAAAGGCCCGCCGTTGCCGGCGGGCCTTGGAGGAGCTTGTGTTCTCGAGACTCAGACGCGACCTGCGGGCGCGGCTTAGCTGCCTGACGAGACGCTCTCGCCCGAGCCGGGGATCTGCACCTGCGGCATGCCCAGAGCCTCGTCGGGCGATGCGCCCAGTCGCTCGGCGACCAGAGCCGCGTCTTCGAGCATCGCCTCTTCGTCGTCCGTGCTGCTGGCCGGGAGGCCCAGCGGCGTCGCCTTGAGCGACTGGTAGGGACGGAAGCCGGTGCCCGCGGGGATCAGGTGACCCAGCAGCACGTTCTCCTTGAGGCCGAAGAGCTCGTCGGTCGCGCCCTTGAGCGACGCCTCGGTGAGCACCTTCGTGCTCTCCTGGAACGACGCACCGGAGAGGAACGACTCGCTGGACAGCGCGGCCTTGGTGATGCCCAGGAGCAGCGTGCGGCCCGTCGCCGGGCGGGCCCGCTTGGTCTTGCAGCCCTCGCGACCGGCCGCCTCAGCGCGGGCGTTGGCCTCGCGGACGGTGTCGCGGTGAACCTTCTCGTTCACTGCGAGCTCGGTGCCGCCGGCGTCGGTCACGATCATCATCTCCATGACGGCGGAGTTCTTGCGCTTGAACTCCCACTTGTCCACGACGTCGAACGGGAGCAGATCGGTGTCGCCCGGGTTCTCGACGCGCACCTTGCGGAGCATCTGCGAGAGGATGACCTCGATGTGCTTGTCGTTGATCGTCACGCCCTGAGCGCGATAGACGTTCTGGACCTCGTCGAGCATGTAGGCCCACAGCGCTTCCTCGCCCTTGATCGCCAGGATTTCCTTCGGGTCCATCGGGCCTTCGGTCAGCGGCTGGCCCGCCTCGACGAAGTCACCGGTGTGGACCAGCAGGGTCTTGTCGGTCGAGACATGGTGCGCCTTCTGCAGCTCGGGCGCGTGCTCGGGAATCACGATGATCGTGATCTTGCCCTTGCGCTTGTCCGAGTGAATCTCGACGCGACCGGCGACGGCGGCCATCACGGCCGGGTCCTTCGGGCGGCGAGCCTCGAAGATCTCGGTCACGCGGGGAAGACCACCGACGATGTCCTGCGAGCCCGACGCGGCGCGGGGCTGGCGAGCGAGCATCTGACCGGCACGGATCTTCTGGCCGTCTTCGACTTCGAGTCGGGCGCGGGCCGGGAGATAGTGGAAGTCCAGGATGTTGCCCTGGGCATCGACGATGTTGATCGCCGGGTGCAGGTCGCCCTTGTGCTCGATGATGACCTTGGCCTTCTTGCCCTCGCCGGCGTCCTCGATGCGGAAGGTTTCCTTCTCGCGGATGTCGACGTACTGCACGATGCCGTCCTTCTCAGCGAGAATCGGCGTGCGGTGCGGGTCCCAGCGGACCAGACGATCGCCCTTCTTGACCTCGCTGCCCTCGGCCATCATGAGGTACGCGCCGTACGGCACCTTGAGCTTCTCGAGCTCGCGGCCCTTGGGATCAAGCACCGCGAGTTCGCTGTTGCGCTTCAGGACGACCCACACGTCGTGGCCTTCGTCGTCCTTACCGGGCACGGCGTTGCAGTCACGCAGTTCGAGCTTGCCGGGGTTGCTGGCCCGGTAGTCGCTCTCGCTGGTGGTGCGTTGACCGATACCGCCGGTGTGGAACGTACGCATCGTGAGCTGGGTGCCCGGCTCGCCGATGGACTGAGCCGCGATGATGCCGACGGCCATGCCCGGCTCGACCATGCGGCCGGTCGAGAGGTCCATGCCGTAGTCGAGCACGGAGCAGCCCGTGCGGGCCTCGCTGGTGAGCGGGGAGCGAACGAAGACCTCTTGGATGTTGAGCTCTTCGACGCGCTTGGCCATTTCCTGGCTAATGACCTGGTTCTCCTTCACGACAATCTCGTCGGTGATGGGATTGCGGATGGTGACCAGCGCGACGCGACCGATGATCTGGTCGCGGAGCGGCACATCAACCTGCTCGCCCTTGTACAGGGCGCGCTTGCGGATGCCGCGGCGTGAGCCGCAGTCGTTGACCTGAATGATGACCGACTGCGCGACGTCGCAGAGCTTGCGGGTGAGGTAACCGGCGTCGGCGGTCTTGAGGGCGGTGTCGGCCAGACCCTTTCGCGCACCGTGCGTGCTGGAGAAGTACTCCAGAACGTTCAGGCCTTCGCGGAAGTTGGCGCGAATCGGCGTCTCGATGATCTCGCCCGAGGGCTTGGCCATGAGGCCTCGCATACCGGCGAGCTGCATGAGCTGGCTGACGTTGCCACGAGCGCCCGAGTCGCTCATGAGATAGACGGGGTTGAGGTAGAACTTGGCCTTCTTGTCGTCGCTCGCGGCCTCGGTGCCGTCGGGGAGGCGGCGGTCAACCTTGAGCGTGGCCTGGAGCGACTTGGTGACCTGCTCGCGGCAGTGAGACCAGATGTCGATGAGCTGGTTGTAGCGTTCGCGGGCGGTAATGATGCCGCGCTCGTAGTTCTTCTCGACGCGGTCGACCTTCTTCTGGCCATCGTCGAGCAGGGCCTGCTTGTCCTTGGGGATGCGCAGGTCAGTGATGCCGAACGAAAGGCCAGCGAGCGTGGACTGCTTGAAGCCGATCTCCTTGAGCTTGTCCAGCAGGTTGATGGTCGCGGCACGGCCGGCGAAGGCGTAGGCGTCGTCGATGACGCGGCTGGCGCCCTTCTTGCCTAGGGCGCAGTTGTAGAAGGGCATGCCGCGTTCGATGATCTCGGAGAACAGGATGCGCCCGACGGTGGTGGCGATGCGGTTGTTCTCGGCCATCGGCTTGGGCGGCGAGGACTGCTCGTCCACCGACTGCGTGAAGGCGTCGAGGCGGACCACGATCTTCTCGTGGATGAAGATCTTGCGGTGCTCGTAGGCGAGAATGGCCTCGCGCGGGCTGCTGAACGCCTTGACGGAGTTGTCCGGGCGCTCCTTTTCATCGGGCGGCATGTACGTGATGTAGTACACGCCCATGACGATGTCTTGGCTGGGCGAGATGATGGGCTTGCCGGAGGCAGGCGAGAAGATGTTGTGCGTGCTCATCATGAGCACGTGGGCCTCGGCCTGGGCCTCGACGCTGAGCGGGAGGTGGACGGCCATCTGGTCGCCGTCGAAGTCGGCGTTGAAGCCGCCGCAGACCAGCGGGTGCAGGCGGATGGCGTTGCCTTCCACGAGCGTGGGCTCGAAGGCCTGGATGCCCATTCGATGCAGCGTCGGTGCGCGGTTGAGGAGCACCGGGTGCTGGTAAATGACTTCTTCCAAGATGTCCCAGACCTCGGGGTCGCGGCGCTCGAGCATGCGCTTGGCGGACTTGATGGTGTCAGCGAAGCCGTGTTCCTTGAGCTTGCGGATGATGAACGGCTGGTAGAGCTCCAGCGCGATCTTCTTGGGCAGGCCGCACTGGTGGAGCTTGAGCTCCGGACCGACGACGATGACCGAACGCGCGGAGTAGTCGACACGCTTGCCGAGGAGGTTCTCGCGGAAGCGGCCCTGCTTGCCCTTGATCATGTCCGTGATCGACTTGAGCGGGCGGTTGGACGAGCCGAGGACCGGGCGACGGCAGCGGCCATTGTCATACAGCGCATCGACCGCCTGCTGGAGCATGCGTTTCTCGTTGCGGATGATGACCTCGGGCGCGTTCAGGTCCATGAGCTTCTTCAACCGGTTGTTGCGGTTGATGATGCGGCGGTAGAGGTCGTTCAAGTCGCTGGTGGCGAAGTTACCGCTCTCGAGCAAGACCAGCGGGCGCAGGTCCGGCGGGATGACGGGGATGACGTCCTGAACGAGCCAGGTCGGATCGTTCTCGCTGCCGCGGATCTGCTCGACGATCTTCAGGCGCTTGGAGAGGTCCTTGATCTTCTGCTTGCTCTTGGTTTCCTTGAGGTCGCGACGGAGATCCTCGGCGAGCTTGTCAAGGTCGGTACGCTCCAGCAGCTCGCGCACGGCGTCGGCGCCCATGAGCGCGCGGAACGCGTTGCCGAACTTGTCGACCGCGGCGCGGTACTCGTCCTCGGTGAGCATCTGCTTGAACTTCAGCTCGGTGTCGCCCTGATCGACGACGACGTAGTCCTGGAAGTAGATGACCTTCTCAAGGTCGCTGGTCTTCATTGCCAGCAGGTTGCCAAGGCGGCTGGGGACGGCCTTGAAGAACCAGATGTGGACGGTGGGCGCGGCGAGGTTGATATGGCCGAAGCGCTTGCGGCGCACGCGGCTGTGGGTCACCTTGACGCCGCAGCGCTCGCAGATGATGCCCTTGTACTTGGTGCCGCGGTACTTGCCGCAGGCGCACTCGTAGTCGCGCTCGGGGCCGAAGATGCGCTCGCAGAACAGACCGTCCTTCTCCGGGCGGTAGGTGCGGTAGTTGATGGTCTCGGGCTTCTTGACCTCGCCGTAGGACCACGAGCGGATGTCGTTTGGCGACGCCAGCGTGACCTTGACAGCGGAATAGTCGTTGACACGGTCGTACACGGTCTCAACAGCCATGGACGATGCTCCATTGAAGTCCGGCCCCGAGCGAACAGGCCGGAACGTTTCAGATCAGGACAGAGAACGGAACGAAAGGGAATAACAACCAACCGCGACACGGGGATCGATGGGAACGCTGCGTGGGGTTACAGAACCGCCGCGCCTTCGGTCCGCTTCTTTTCGAGGTTGATGTTCATGCCCAGGCCCTTGAGTTCGGAGCAGAGCACGTCGAAGGCGACGGGCATGCCGGCCTCCAGCGTGTTGGTGCCCTTGACCATGGCCTCGTAAATCTTCGTGCGGCCTTCGACGTCGTCGCTCTTGACCGTGAGCAACTCCTGAAGGATGTACGCGGCGCCGTACGCCTCGAGCGCCCAGACTTCCATTTCGCCGAAGCGCTGGCCGCCGGTGCGGGCCTTGCCACCCAGCGGCTGCTGGGTGATGAGCGAGTACGGCCCCGTGGCGCGGGCGTGGATCTTGTCGTCCACGAGATGGTGCAGCTTGAGGATGTACATCACGCCGACGGTGGTGCGCTGGTGGAACGGCTCGCCGGTGCGGCCGTCGAAGAGCTGAATCTTGCCGCCACGCGGCATCTCCACCATCAACTCACGTGCGCCGGGGTGAAGGCCTTCCTTCTCGTAGCGCTCGCGCTTGGCCTTGACGAACGCGTTGGCCTCTTCGATCGCGCCGTGGACCTCGTCCTCGGTCGCGCCGTCGAACACCGGCGTCACGGCCTGCATCCCGAGGATGTTCATGGCCCAGCCGAGATGCGTCTCAAGAATCTGGCCGACGTTCATGCGGCTGGGCACGCCCAGCGGGTTCAGCAGCACGTCGACCGGGCTGCCGTCTTCCATGAACGGCATGTCGGCTTCGGGCACGATGCGGGCGATGACACCCTTGTTGCCGTGGCGGCCGGCCATCTTGTCACCGACGCTGAGGGTGCGCTTGGTGGCGAGGTAGACCTTGACCATTTCGAGCACGCCGCTTGGCAGCTCGTCGCCGCGCTTCATGTGATCGAGCTTGCGCTTCTTCTCGTTCTTGACCGCGGCGATGCGCGGCCAGAACTGGCGGTACACCACCTCCGCTTTTTCCTTGGATTCCTTGGAGCCCTTCATCCACTTGTCGCTGAAGCCTTCGATCTGCTCGAGGACGACTTCGGGAATGTCGCTGGCGCCGACCTTCTGACGGGTCATGGGGTCGACCATCGGCGTGCCGAGCGCGTCGTTGACGGCCGCGACCATCTCCTTGAAGATGCGGATGGCCTTCTCGTCCATCTCCTTGGTGTAGGTCTCCATCATGGCCTTGAGCTGCTTCTTCTGGTCTTCGTTCATATGAAGACGGCGGGAGAAGCGCTTGGCACCGATGACGATACCTTCGACACCTGCGGGGACTTCCAGCGAGTCGTTCTTCACGTCCTCGCCGGCGCGACCGAAGATGGCGTGCAGGAGCTTCTCTTCCGGGGTGAGCTCGCTCTTGCTCTTGGGGCTGACCTTGCCGACGAGAATGTCGCCGGGGCCGACGCGAGCGCCGAGGCTGATGACGCCGTGCTCGTCGAGATTGCGCAGGGCCTTCTCGCTGACGTTGGGAATGTCGCGCGTGAACTCCTCGCGACCGAGCTTGGTCTCGCGGACTTCGACCTCGAAGGCGTCGATGTGGATGCTGGTGAAGACGTCGTCGCGGACGAGGCGCTCGTTGATGACGATGGCGTCCTCGAAGTTGTAGCCGTCGTAGGTGTTGAACGCGACGAGCGCGTTCTTGCCGATGGCCAACTCGCCGAACTTGGTGCTGGCGCCGTCGGCGACGATCTCGCCCTTCTTGACCTTCTGGCCGGGCTTGACGATCGGGCGCTGGTTCTGGCAGGTGCGCTCGTTCAGGCCCGCGAACTTGCGCAGCTCGTACTCATCGCTGTTGTCGATGATGATGCGCTGCGAGTCCACGAACGTGACGGTGCCGCCGTTCTTGGCCCGGATCACGAAGCCCGAGTTCTTGCCGATGTCCTTCTCGAGGCCCGTCGCCACGATCGGCGGCGTGACCTTGATCAGCGGCACCGCCTGACGCTGCATGTTCGAACCCATGAGCGCGCGGTTGGCGTCGTCGTGCTCAAGGAACGGGATGAGCGCGGCGGAGATACCGACGGTCTGCTTGGGCGCGATGTCCAGATAGTCGCACTGCGCGCTATCGACCTGGGCCAGTTCGCCGTTGACGCGGGCGAGGATCATGCCCTTGCGCAGGCGGCCGTCCTTGTCCATCGCGTCCGTAGGCGCGAGGATCGCCTTCATCTCTTCGTCAGCGCGAAGATGAATGATCTTTTCAGAGACCTTGCCTTCCTTCACCACGCGATAGGGCGTGCGGAGGAAGCCGTATTCGTCGATGTTCGAGTAGATGCCGAGGCTGGCGATCAGACCGATGTTCGTGCCTTCCGGCGTCTCGATCGGGCAGATGCGCCCGTAATGGCTGATGTGGACGTCGCGGACTTCGAAGCCGGCGCGCTTGCGGTTGAGGCCGCCCGGCCCAAGGGCCGAGAGACGACGCTCATGAACAAGGCTCGAGAGCGGATTGGTCTGGTCAACGACCTGGCTCAGCTCGCTGCGGCCGAAGAAGAAGTCGATCGCGCTGCTGATGCTCTTGGAGTTCACCAGATCGCTGATCTTCATCAGCTCGCTGGGCTCCTTGACGCTCATGCGCTCCTGCACCGTGCGCTTGAGCTTGAGGAAGCCCTTGCGGAGTTCCTCGACCGCCAGCTCGTCGAGCGTGCGCAAGCGGCGGTTGCCCAGGTGGTCAATGTCGTCAGGCTGCGCCACCGGGAAGCCGGTCTTGGCGTCGATGCGCTTGCTGCGCAGGTCCAGCACGTACTGGATCACGCGCAGGAAGTCCTCCGCGCGGATGAACATCATGTCTTCCGGCACGTTCAGATCGAACTTGCGGTTGATGCGGAAGCGACCGACCTTGCCCAGGCGATAGCGGTTGTCGTCAAAGAACTTCTCGACGAACAACTGCTTGGCCTTCTCGATCTGCGGCGGGTTGCCGGGGCGCAGCTTCGTGTAGATCTTCAGCAGGGCCTGCTCGTACTCGCTCTCGGCCTCGAACTGCTCGAGCTTCTCTTGCGCGACCGTGTTGAGGATCAGCGGGTCGCTGGGGTTCTGAATGACCTTCACGGCCTTGAGCTTGCTGCCGGTGATCTTCGCCGCGGCCTCTTCGCCGATCTTGCGACCCACGTGGACCAGCTCCTCGCCGGTCTCGGTGTCGATGATGCTGGCAGCGGCGTAATGGTCGGGCTTGACCTGCTCCGCCTTGATCTCGCTGATCTCGTAGAACAGGCTCAACACGGCCTCGGTCGTGCTCACGCTCTCGTCAAGACAGCGGAGGAAGGTCGTCGCGGTGAGCTTGGTCGACTGGTCGATTCGCATCGCCAGCTCGTCCTTCTTGGTCACTTCAAGCTCGATCCACGAGCCGCGCTCGGGGATGACGCGGGCGCTGTGCAGCGGGCGGTCGCCTTCGCTGGAGACAACGCTGAAGTCCACGCCGGGTGAGCGGTGAAGCTGCGAGACGATGACGCGCTCGGCGCCGTTGACGATGAACTCGCCGCCGCCCATCATGATGGGGAACTCGCCGAGGTAGATGTCCTCCTCAGCGACCTCCTGCTGGCCCTCGCGCTTGAAGCGCACGGTGACCTTGAACGGCGCGCCGTAGGTCAGGCGCAGCTCGCGGCACTCGTCGGGCGTATAGCGTGCTTCCTCGAGCACATAGCGGATGTACTCAAGCTGCATGGTGCCGTCGTAGCTCTCGATCGGGAAGATTTCCCGCATGAGCGACTCGAGGCCGAGCGTGGGGTCGCGCTCCTCGATGTTCTTGGCGTTCTGGAGGAAGCGCTCGTACCCATCCATCTGGATCTTGGTGAGATCCGGAACGGGGGTCGCATCGCCACGCTTGGAATATTCGCGCACTTTGATCTCTGCCATCGATCACACCTCGCGATGGTGACACTGATCGCCCGACCCTTGCCGCGGATAGACGCGAAGAGGGGGCGATCACTTGAAAAGTTTGGTTACACGTTCTTGGTCATGCCGGGCCGCGCAGAAAAGCACTCTATCCACCGATTTTGCAAAAATCAAGCCCATCATTCAACAAAAACACAAACGGGGTTTGTCGGAGGATATCCGAACAAACCCCGTTTTTGGCTTTTGGAGGCCGCGCGTCGCGGGCCGCGATCCGAAACACCTGGCCACCGACCGGAGTCGGCGGGGCAGGTGTTTGACTGAATCTCAGTCCATGACGACCGTCGCGCCGACGGTCTCGAGCTTCTTCTTGAGGGCCTCGGCGTCGGCCTTGCCCAGACCTTCCTTGACCTTCTTCGGGGCGCCTTCGACCAGGTCCTTGGCTTCCTTGAGGCCCAGGCCCGTGGCTTCGCGGACGACCTTGATGACGTCGATCTTCTTCTCGCCCGCGGCCTTGAGGGTCACGTCGAAGGTGGTCTTCTCTTCGACCGGAGCAGCGGCGGCGGCCGGGGCCGCGGCCATCATCATGCCACCGCCAGCGGCGGCCTCGATGCCGTAGGTGTCCTTGAGGTACTTGCCAAGCTCGACAGCTTCCTTGAGGGAGAGGCCAGCCAACTTGTCACCGAGTTCATTGATGTTCATGTGAAACCCTTCGTATCAAACACCGGGATCAACTCCCGGCTCGTTCCATCTCAGAGGGGTTGCTCCGTGCAACTCTTTAACCCGCGGCGACGCCGCATGGGCCAGTGAGACGAGGAAGTCCTGCGTTCATTTTCCAACCGGCGAAACCCAACCAACGAACCTGAAATCCCGGCTCAGCCATCGATCTGCCCTGCGCGGCACGCCGACGGCCTCACCACCCTGACTTAGCCCGCCTTGGCGATCGTCTCGCCCTTTTCCAACTTCGCTTCGATCGCCGCGATGAGACCGGCGATGTTCGAGCCTGGGCCCTTGAGCTGCGAAACCAGCTTCGAGCCGGGGCTGACCATGAGCGTGACGACCTGACCGATCGCCTCGGCCTTGGTGGGGTACTTGCTGAGTTCCTTGACGCCCTTGTCGCCCTCGAAGAGCGTGCCGTCGAGGATCGCGCCCTTGAGTTCGAGACCGGGGAAGTCCTTGAGGCGCTCGACGATCTCGCGAGCGACCTCAACGACCGACGCGCCGCCGAAGGCCAGGGCGCTGGGGCCGGTGAGCAGTGCGCCCAAACCTTCGAGGCCGGTACCCTTGAACTTCTTGCGGGCCAGCGCGTTGCGCATGACCACGACCTTGATCTTCTTGGTCGCAAGCGCCCGACGGAGCTTGGTGGCGGCGATGCCCTTCATGCCGCGGATGGAGATGACCATCGCGTCGCTGGTGTCGCCGAGCTTGGCGGAGTAGTCGTTCTCGATGAGGCTCTTGACAGTCTTGGACATTGTTCGTTCCTTGCTTGCTCGACCGGGCTCAGAAGCGCCCGCGGGAATCGGATCAATCGTTCTGCTGCGGGCAGTGCTTCGGCCCGCTCAACTCACACGCGACGCGATCACTTCACCTCGACGGCCTCGGTGTACTTGATCTGCACGCTGGGCGTCATCGCGCCGGCGACGTGGATCGACTTGATGAACTGGCCCTTGGTGGACGAGGGACGCATCTTGGCGATGTGGCCGATGAACGCCTCAAGGTTCGCGGCGACGTCGCCGTCCTGGAAGCTCATCTTGCCCAGGACCGCGTGGATGTTGCCGCCCTTGTCGTTGCGGAACTCGACCTTACCGGCGGAGAACTCTTTGATCGCCTCGATGATTTTCGGCGTCACGGCGCCGGTCTTGGGCGAGGGCATCAAGCCCTTGGGGCCGAGGACCTTGCCGAGCTTGGAGACGATCTTCATCATGTCCGGCGTCGCGACCGCGACGTCGAAATCCATCCAGCCACCCTCGATCTTGGCGACCAGCTCGTCAGCGCCGGCTTCGATCGCGCCCGCGGCTTTGCAGTCGGCGACCTTGTCCGAGGTGCAGAACGCGACGACGCGTTTGCTGGAGCCGATGCCCTTGGGCAGGCTGACCGAGCCGCGGATGCCCTGCTCGGCCTGAGCGGGGTCGATGTTCAGGTGGAGGGCGACGTTGATCGTCTGATCGAACTTGGTCGCCTTGAACTTGCGGAGGACCGCGACGGCCGCGAGCGGCTCGAGGGGCTCTGAGGGCTTGATCGTGGCGTTCGACTTGGATCGCTTGCTGATGTATGGCATGTGCGGGAACCCTGAAAGACTGGCGGGACGAAGAACCGTGAACTCAGACGCGATCGACGGGCCGCGAGGTGGGGCGGCGGGTCGATCAACCGGGTGGATCAACCCTCGACGACGACGCCCATGTTGCGGCACTGACCTTCGATCATCCGCACCGCGGCGGCGAGGTCGTCGGTGTTCAGGTCCTTGATCTTTTCCTTGGCGATGGTCTCAAGCGCCGAGCGCTTGATCTTGCCGACCTTGTTCTTGTTGGGAACGCCCGAGCCCTTCTCGATCTTGGCGTGCTCTTTGATGAGCGCCGAGGCGGGCGAGCTCTTGAGCTCAAAGGTGAAGGTCTTGTCGGTGAAGACCGACACCACGCACTGCACGACCTTGCCCTTCATGGGCATGGTCTTGGCATTGAACTGCTGAATGAACTGGCCGGGGTTGACGCCGTTGGCGCCGAGAACAGGACCAAGGGGCGGGGCGGGCGTCGCCGCTCCGCCGATCGCCATGATCTTGAATGTAGACTTGAGTTCCTTCTTCGCCATTGATGCTCAACCTCCCGCCGGCCTGGGATTGATCCCGAATCGAGCCCTTTGAAGGTCAGGCCCGACAAGCGCGGCAGTTCACACGGTCACCGATCACGTCGCCCGATCGGCTAGGCAGAGATTTGGGAGGGGAGTATTGGCGTGCTGGGGGCGGAAAGCAAGAGGAGGGGCTGAGGTGTGAGGCGTGAGGCTTGAGGCGGGCGGTTTGCGGCGGATGAGTATTTTTACTCAGTCGCAGAATCGACCATTTTCCCGAACTCCACGCCGAGGGATAGACTAGATGCAATCGCGTTGCAACTCGATGGAGCATATCTATGCATACTCGCTCTCGATTGGCTCACAGGATGACGTGGCTCACCGCCCTTGGCGCGGGTTTCGCGGTTGCGGGTGCCGCGGCTTCGGCGGTCGCGACGCCGACGCAGGTTCCCACCCCCCCCGCTGCTGTCGCGTCGACGCCCGCGCCGGCAACACCGCCGGTTGATGCGACCGCGGGCAAGCCGTTGCGTGTTGTCGTTTCGATCCCGCCGCTGAAGGGTCTGATTGAACCGCTGCTGCCCGCGGGGTCAACGGTCGAGCTCTTGCTCCCACCCGGGGTGAGCGAGCACGGCTACGAGATTCCACCCGGCAAGCTCGCGTCCTTGGCCAAGGCGGATCTGGTCGTCTATATCGGCATGGGGATGGAGCCGCAGGTGGAGAAGTCGCTGGCGAAGAACGCCGCCGCGGATCGGCGCGTGGTGAAGTTTGAGAACGTACCGGGCGTGATGGCGGCGAAGAAGCCGCAGAGTGCCGGCGGCCATGATCATGACGCGCACGCCGGGCACGCCCACGACGAGCACGGCAACTGCGTCCACGAAATCGATCCGCACGTCTGGCTCGACCCGCTCATGGCGATGTCGCTGGTCGATGAGGTCGCGCGTGAGATCGCGGAACACCGCTTGGTGGCGATCGCGCGGTTAGAGGGTCTTGGGCGCGCGGGCGATTCCGAGCCGAAAGCCGCGGCACGGGCGCAGATTGAACGCGATCCGGTCGTCGTCAAGCTTCGCGCGCGCCTGCTTGAGCTCCACCAGCGGGCCCAGACCATCACGCAGCGCCCGGCGCGGCGGACGATCGTCGTCGCGCACGACGCCTTTGGGTGGCTCGCGCAGCGGTACAACCTTGAGGTCGTCGCGATCTCCGGGCTCGCGGCGGGCGAGCCCAAGCCCGAGGCCATTCGCGACGCGGTGCGCGTGATCCGCGAGAAGTCGCTGACCACTCTTTTCATCGAGCCGCAACTGAACACCACGGCAGCCAAGCGCGTCGCGCAGCTCACGGGCGCCAAGATCGACATGCTGGACCCGCTGGGCGATGGCGACTACTTCAAGCTCATGAACGCGAACCTTGATGCGCTGGCGCGGGCGCTCGGCCAAGGCGAAACGCCGGTGACAGCTCCCGCTGGCGGAGTTTCTGCGACGCCTGCGCAGCCCGGCGCCGCGGCGCCGGTACGCCCTGCATCGCCGAACAACTGAAGCCTCCGTGTCCGCCGCCATCACACCCCGATCGACATGAGCGCGCGGCCGCAACCCCGCTTCGTCTAGACTCGCACGCATGAGCGCCCCCACTTTCCCCGCCGTCGAGATCTCGACGACCAGCTTCACCTACCCCGGTGAATCGACGCCGGCGCTCTCGAACGTGTCGCTCGTTGTCCAGCCCGGCCAGCGGCTGGGCGTGCTGGGGCCCAATGGCGGCGGCAAGAGCACCTTGCTCAAGCTCATCCTCGGGCTGCTCCCCGTGCAATCTGGCACGGTGCGGGTGATGGGGCGCGATCCGGCCAGCGCACGGCGCAACGGGCTGATCGGCTATGTGCCGCAGCGCTCGGAGATCGAACTCGGCATCCCGCTCAGCGTCCGCCAGATCGTCGAGCTCGCGGCGAGCTGGCGGCTGAACCCGCTGGCCAGCGTGCCCGCGACCGTTCGCGAACGCGTGGAACGAGCGTTGAAACTCACCGAGGCCGACGCCTTCGCGGCGAGGCCCATCGGCTCGCTCAGCGGCGGGCAGCTTCAGCGCGCACTGATCGCCCGCGCGATCGCGTGCTCGCCGTCGATCCTTGTCCTCGATGAGCCCACGGTGGGTATCGATGCGCCGGGTCAGGTGCAGTTCGCGAAGCTGCTGGCGGATCTGCACGCGCAGCTTGGGCTGACGATTTTGACGGTGAGTCACGACCTTCGTGCGATCGCAGCGGGCTCGGACACGGTCGCGTGTCTGGCGAGGCGGCTGCACTTCCATGCGTCGCCGCAGGGCTTGACGCCGCGGGTGCTGGCGGAGTTGTTCTCGCACGACATCGCGGGGATCGCGGGCCTGCCGGGAGCGCTGGAGGGGATGCACGTACACGCGCACGGGCCGGATGAGCCGTGCTCGGATCCTGGGCACGCGCACACGGACGCACGCGCGGATGCGGACGTCATCGCGATCAACATCTCGGCGCCGCGCAGCGGGCGCGGCTCGAACGACGCCGCGGGCGGGGGTGCTGCATGAGTCTGCCCTTGAGCGCAATCGCGATCGCGGCGTCATCGCCGCCTGGCCTCACGCTGGCGAACATCGAGCTCTGGTCGTGGCTCAGCGATCCGGTGCAGCGCGAGATTCTGCTGCCTGCGCTGGCCGCAGGCTTCGCGGTGATTGTGATGTGCGCCGCGCTGAGCGTGCTGGTGGTGGTGAAGCGGATGGCGTTTGTCGGTCAGGGCGTGGCGCACAGCGCGTTCGGCGGCGTGGGGGTCGCGGCGATGTTCGCCGCGTTCACGGGTGTGGCGTGGTCGGGCCAAGGCTCGATGTTCGAGCTCGGCGTGGTCGTGATCTTCTGCATCGCCAGCGCCATCGGCATGGCGGGCGTGAGCGACAAGCGCGCGGTGCAGGTGGACACGGGCATCGGGCTGTTCCTGGTGGCGTCGATGGCGCTCGGTGCGCTCTTGGTCGAGGCGGCGCGATCGGTCGCGCAAGCCCGCGGCCACCCGGTCGGCGCACGTTCCTGGGAGAGCGTGCTCTTCGGCTCGATCATGACGGCGGACTGGAACGACGCGCTGCTGGCGACCATCGTCGGCGGCGTGGTGCTCATGGTGATGGTGCTGATCCGCCGCCCGCTGCTGTTTTACATCAGCGATGAATCGTCGGCCCGCGCGTTCGGCGTGCCGACCGGCGCGATGCGCGTCACGATGATGGTGATGCTGGCGGTCGCGACGGTGGTGGCGATGCGGCTGACGGGGGTGGTGCTGTCGTCGGCGTTGTTGATCTTGCCGGGGGCTGCGGCGTTGAAGGTGAGTCAGCGGATGGGCGCGGTGATGGTGCTGGCGCTTGTGCTGGGCGTCGCGGCGTTGATCGTGGGGATGGGTGTGTCGCTGCAGTTCAACTGGTCGGCGGGGCCGTGTATTGTGCTCACGCTGACGCTGTTTTTCATTGTGGCGAGTGTCGCGCGGCGCTGGAGCAACGGCGCGACAATGCGCGGGGCGGGCTCGACGCCAGCGGCGCTTGCGCCGTAACGTCAGCGGTCATGCGTGAAGTCGCACGCCGCGATCTGTTGAATGAACACTTGAGACCACCGATGAGCGAGCCGAATCTTCCGTCAAACCCGTCGTCTTCTTCCACGCCGCCGGGGATCAAGGCGGAGCGATTGCTGGCGGAGCTTGACCGGCTGCGCAAGGACCTGGACAAGGATCCGTCGGATCTGGAGTGGCTCACGCTCCACCACGTCTTCTGCTTCGTGAGCTACAAGATGACCGACTTCCGCAAGTATGTTGACGAGGAATCCAAGCGCGGCAGCTTTGCCGACCTGCCGCCGGAGTGAATGGGACGGAGAACTTGACGATCAACAGAGGAGCCCGCAAACGGACGGCGCGTCGCGGGGTCGGAAGCCCAGGAGACCCGCCCCGGAGGGACGGGGCACCGAGAACCGTCAGCCGGCCCGCCCCGGAGGGACGGGCCACCCAGAAACATCAGCCATGGCCAAACGTTCCATCTTCAAACGTGCTGAAAAAGCCGTGCGCGAACGCGTGCGACGGATGCGCCTGCGCATGAGCAATGGCGGGTCGCAGATCCTGCGGGTACACGACGGCGTCGAGGGGCAACTCCACTTCAAGGAGTCGGTGTGGCTCTATCGGATCGCCGAGGAAGCCGCGAAACTCGCGCGAATCCGCGGCGAGGGCGCGACGATCGTCGAGATCGGCTCGTTCCGCGGGCGCAGCACGGCGCTGCTGGCGCTCGGCGGCGGGGCGAACGCGATCGTGCATGCGATCGATCCGCACCTGGACTTTGAACAGGACAGCGACGACCGCCCGGAAAAGATCACGCACTACGGCGAGGACGACCGGCGGGCCTTCGAAGCGAACATGAAGCGCTTCGGCGTCGCCTCGCGTATCCGCAAGGTGCAGATGCTCAGCAATGACGCACGCCCGATGTACGACGGCGGGCCGATCGATGTCCTGTGGGTCGATGGGGACCACCACTATGAGGCCGTGCGGGATGATCTCGCGAACTGGGGGCCGCTCGTGCGCCGCAATGGCGTGGTCGCGTGCCACGACTACACGCACTGGGCCGATGTCCGCAAGGCGTGGGCCGAGGTGATCACGGCGCAGCCCGGCACTTGGGGCGTCGTCGGCGACTGCCAGTCGATCGTGTGGGCCACGAAGACCAGTTGAGTTTGGGTGGCTCGGCCTCTCCGAGGCCGAGAGAAACTCTGGCTGCTCTGACGACGTGGTCGCGGCGTCTCCTTCACCCCTCCGGGGTTCGAACGCTCTCGCTCACGTCTTCCACGAGTTGAGCTCGAAGACCCGCTTCACTCGTGGCTACATCCCTGCAGCCCTCTGGGCTGCGAAGCATGGACCACCAGAGCGAGTTCTCGCCCAGAGCATCTTCACGCCGCAGAGCGGGCTTACGCTCCGCACCGGCGCAACACCTGCTCGACAAACGCGTCCACGTTCCGCACGATCGGCTCGTCCTCGATGTATTTCAGCAGCGCGTCGGGATGCACGCCCAGTTCAAGGATGATCGACTGACTCCCGCGCCCGCCGCCGGCGGTGTACGCGGCCCACTGACTGAACGTGCTTGGAGCCGCGATGATGCCGGCGAAGCGGCTCATGCGCGTCAGATCACCGATCACTGTCGAACGCGAGATGACGACATCGAGCCCCAGCGGCTGGAACTCCTCGACCGATCGCGCCTCATCGCTGAAGATCGCGAAGCGCACGCGCTTGCCGGACTGGCGCGCGATCTCGCTCTGGATGCGTTTCATCGTCTGGGCGTACTCGCCGACGTCGTGGTACAGGCTCGAGCGCTCGGTCTTGTAATCGCCCTGACGAATGTGGACCGCCAGCGCGATCGTGCCGGTGTTCCAGCCGTCGCCGCCAGAGACTTCGCGTGCGAAGGCGTCGGCATCGGCGATGACTTCTGGCGCGGGCGTGAGCAGGTCGACGATGGGCTGGCGGTACTGCGTGAGCCCGCGCGGATTGCGGATGTACCAGCCGTGGAGATAGAACCGCGCCGCGGCTGCGTCATCAATCGCGGTGCGTCCTTGCAGCGCCGTCGTGGGCGGGAGGACAACGAGCTCGCTCGGGGTTTGCGCGTCGATGCTGCCGTCGATCCAGCCGCGGGCGTGGGCGGTGCGGCCGAGGCGGAGGGCGAACTTTTGCAAGCGGCGGCGCATGGGCACGCGTAGGCGGAGCGGGTGGGTCGCGCTCAGCAGCAGATCGCTGTCGAGGTTTGGAAAGAGCGGTGCGTAGGCGTAAAACGCGGGGTTGAAGAGGCGGTGATTGCGATGAATGCACCAGGCGTAAACCGCCGCGAAGTGGATGAGCTTGTTGCCAAGCCGCCCGCCGGAATCGAGAACGATAACCGTGGCCATGGGGGCCAAGCGTAGACGCAAAGCGAAGTGAAACCACTTGCCGAGTTTGTGCGTATATGACATACTGCAGGCATCACGCAGCGATCGGCGGGACGGCAACACCAGAACCCGGCCCGACGAGGACAGTTGCGTGACGACCGCTCGCGGGCTTGGCGCTCCGGCGACAAGAACGCGGGCGGGCGATGTGCCCCGGGTGACGGCTCGGGGATGAGCGTCAGGCGGGCCCGATGATTTCAGCGGGCCGACGGCTTGGCATGTTCAACATCAGAACGGAGGTGATCCAGTGCAGACTCTTACTTGGAATCAGGGGCTTCGCCTGTAAACAGGCGGCTCGACGGAGCCCTTGTCGCGACCGGTGCTGATCGACCTTTGATCGCGCGGATCGGCGGCAGGCAAGCCCGAAGGACAATGTCCGCGACCCGGCGAGGAAACCCCTCACCGGGTCGTTTTTTATTTTGGCCGACGCGTTACAGCCTGTGGCCTGACCGCCGGAAAATCTCCTTGCCGAAAGTCTATTTCACGCGGGCGCGATCGGCTGATCATCCATCGCACTGACATCGACGAACCCACGGCTCTACCCTCGACAGAGACGCTGTGCATTTGCTTTCGCCCGTCGCCCGCACCCGCCGCATTCGGAAGGATCACACTTGAAGGCCAAGCTGTACGTCACAACCATCGCCCTGATCACCGCCTGCGCGACTGGCGTCGCGATTTCTCGCCAGCCCGCACCGCAAACGTCGACACCGACCGCCGCGCCGACGACGAGTTCCGCACCGGTGGTCACGCCGACCGCGGGCGCGCCCGAGGCCAAGGGTTGGAAGCAGACGCCCGTGATCGACGGGCTCGAGCATCCGTGGGCCGTGGCTTTTCTGCCCGGCAACACGATGCTCATCACCGAGCGCGAGGGTCGCCTCCGCGTCGTCCGCGATGGCAAGCTCGTCGAGCGCCCGGTTGACGGCGTGCCCAAGGTTCTGGCCCACCGCCAGGGCGGCCTGCTCGATGTCGTCGCCCACCCGAAGTTCGCGGAGAACAAGCTCATCTATCTCACCTATGCCCACGGCACCAGAGCCAAGAACTCCACCCGCGTCGCGCGAGCCGTCTTTGACGGAACCGCGCTGAAAGATCTCACCGTCCTGTTTGAGGCCGACACCAAGGCCGACGGCTTCCACTTCGGCTCGCGCATCCAGTTCCTTGCCGATGGCACGCTGCTGTTCAGCGTCGGCGACGGCTTCAGCGAGCGCGACAAGGCGCAAGACCTCGGCAACTCGTTCGGCAAGGTCCTCCGCATCAAAGACGACGGCACGCCAGCGAAGGACAACCCCTACAACGCGCGGACCGACGCCATTCAGGAAGTGTGGTCCTACGGCCATCGCAACATCCAAGGCATGACCATCGACCCCAAGACCGGAAACGTCTGGGCGACCGAGCACGGCCCGCTGGGCGGCGACGAACTCAACCTCATCGTCAAAGGTCAGAACTACGGCTGGCCCAAGGTGACGTTTGGGCGCGAGTACTCCGGCGCGAAGATCACCGATCAGCGTTCGATGGAGGGAGCGGAGAACGCGCGGGTGGTGTGGACGCCGTGCATCGCGCCTTCGGGGCTTGCGTTCTACACCGCGGATCGCTTCCCGCAGTGGAAGGGCTGTCTGTTCGCCGGCGGTCTGTTGACCAAGGAGATCCGCGTGGTCCGCCTTGAGGGCGATCGAGCGACGACGCAGGAAACGATCAAGATCGGCAAGCGCGTGCGCGACGTGCGCCAAGGCCCTGACGGCCTGCTCTACATCCTCACCGACGAGGCCAAGGGCCAGCTCATCCGCATTGAGCCCGCGGCGGCCGGCACGCCCGCTGATAAAACGCCGTGAGCTCACGCATGTGGTTTACCAACCCGAACCTCACACCGCGCCGCCCGGCGCGCGGGTTCACGCTGATTGAGCTCCTTGTGGTGGTCGGCATCATCGGCACGCTGCTGGCGATTCTACTGCCCTCGCTCGCCGCGGCGCGCCGTGCGGCGATGAACGCCGGGTGCTTCTCCAACCTTCGTCAGATGGCGGTCATCTGCGAGCAGTACGCGAACGACCACAAGGGCGCGTATCCGGCGATCGGCCAGCCGTACGCCGCGCTGCCAAACTGGGCGCTGGTGATCCAGCAGGCGTCAGGGCGCACGGGGACATCGACGGAGTTGTACTCCACCTCGTCCGTGCTTGTCTGCCCCGCGACGCGAGCGCTGCTCGGCCCGCACATGACGCGCACATACGCGATGAACGCCACGGGTCACTCCGGCCTCGCGGCTCAGCCCGGCCCCGTCGAACAGCCGAGCGCGCCAGACCGCACAAACTACGACACCGGACCCGCGCACATTCGGCGCGACTTGATTCGCACGCCGAGCATACTGGTGCTTTTGCTGGACTCCGCGCCGGCAGCGCCCGCGCCCGGCGCGCCGCCGCCGACGCGTACCGCCAGCGTGATCGACTTCCGGCTGGAATCGCATGTGCGCGAGCGCGTCGGGCGGTTTCACGCGGGGCTGCAGGTGTTTCACGCCGTGCGTTTTGATGGCTCCGCGGCAGGCTATCGCGATGTGCCGGTCGAGTGGGCCCAGCCGCTGCCCTGACGCAGTTCCGCGTCCGGAAGCGACACGCGAGTAGCAAAATGCTTCGAAATCCGCATGCCGCGCCGTGATGCGCAATGAGCCGTGTTCGCGATCACCGCGTCCTCCGCCGTCGCGCAAAGACACTATCCTCTACCTTCATCGGATTGCCGACTATTGCGATGAGTCGTTCGCTGGGAGGATCATCATGATCGATATGTTGCCGTGTTCACGGGCCCGTCTGTTGACTTGGACAGTCACGTTCCACGTCGCGCTGCTCGGGCTGATCGTCGTGCTGGCCGGCTGCAAGCGCCCGCCCGCGGCGTTTGTCGCGCCGCCGCCGCCGGAGGTCACTGTCGCCTCGCCGATGCAACGCCGCGTGCCGGACACGCTCGAGTTCACCGGAATCACCCGGGGCTTTGAGTCGGTGGACGTGCGAGCCCGCGTGCGTGGGTTCCTCGAGCGCAAGCTCGTGCAAGACGGGCGCATCGTGAAGCAGGGGGACCTGCTGTTCACGATTGACCCACGCACATTCGAAGCCGCGGTGCAGCAGGCCAAGGCCGACGTCGCGGCCAAGGACGCGGAGTTCAAGCTCGCCGGCGTGACGCTCGAACGCACGCGCCTGGCCAGTGAGTCCAACGCCGTCTCAAAGCAAGAGGTTGACCGGGCGTCGGCTCAGGCCGACAGCGCGCAGGCACAGGTCGATCTCGCGAAGGCGCGGCTGCGGGCCGCGGAGCTGGATCTGGAGTTCACGCAGGTGAAGTCGCCGATCAACGGGCGCATCGGCTTCGTGCGGGTGGACGAGGGCGATCTCGTGGGCGCCGCGGACCCGACGTTGCTGTGTACCGTGATCAACGACTCGAAGATTTACGCGACGTATGACATGGAAGAGCGCGTGATCCTCGAGCAGCGCCGCATCAATCAGAACAAGCGCCCGGGTGAAGACGGGCGTCCGACCCTGGTCGTGCGGTTGGCGCTTGCGAACGACGAAGGCTTCCCGCACGTCGGCCAGTTTGACCGCGCCGACAACACGGTCGACCCGCTCACCGGCACCGTGCGCGTCGAAGCCATCTTTGACAACGCCGACGGCACCATCCTGCCCGGTTCGTTCGTGCGGGTGCAGCCGCAACTGGGCGAGCGCGACGTCCTCACCGTGCCCGACACTTCGGTGATGTCCGACCAGCGTGGGCGATTCGTCATGGTCGTGGGCGAGGGCAACAAGGTCGAACGGCGTGACATCCGCGTTGGCGACGTCGTTGATCGCCAGCGCATCGTCCTCAGCGGGCTGGACGCGACTGCCCGCGTGATCGTCTCGGGGATCCAGCGGGCTCGGCCGGGGATCGAGGTCCGCGTCGCGGCCGCCGCGCCCGCGACCGGTCCG